>Ga0160505_100348_pt1 | contig 29067 bp, 18 predicted proteins | sample DIDeMG_FD_108225 | JGI IMG/M metagenome (GOLD analysis project Ga0160505, IMG submission 108225) | Enriched chicken feces microbial communities from UW Madison campus, WI, USA - DID2874_E49_Stillage MG | ecosystem: Host-associated > Birds > Digestive system > Large intestine > Fecal ... | reverse complement strand
TATTCTGACGTGGTAGTTCTTCCTCTATTTTTTTTTTTTTTTTTTATTTTTTTTTAAAAAAAAAAATAAAAAAAAAAAAAATGTTAAATAGAAAATAAAATTAAAAAAAAAAAAAAAAAAAAAAAATTATATATATTGAAAGACTTTAGCATAATTTAACAGATCTTACTATGCGCCAATGTTTTCTTTCTGCATTGGTTATATCTTACATAAAAAAACACAAATCAAATACTCAAGCTTAGTCACGTGATGTATTATCTTACTGGCTTTCACTGCTTCTTTGGACCTTGTAGTCTCTAGTAAAGTCCCTAATGAACGTTTAGCTTCGTTATTATCATGTGGTTGGACTTGGCTGTTTAAGTTCCAGCTATTTTTGCGCTGCCCAATATTTTTTTTTATCAAGACTGAGACCATTGTAGGCAAGACCTGTCGTGATCGTAGGCTACGTGATGTTTGGGCTTGTGGCCTTCGACTTTTTATGTTTTACAGTAAATTTTTTTGCCCTTCTTGGTTGGATCTATCCTCATGACAAGTGCTCTTTCATTGTCTGATGCTCCTTTGATATGCTTAATAGTTGAGCTAAGTCCAGGTCTGGTGACACCCCTAAGAGTGTCTCTCTCTTCAACGCTGTTCTCTGGCAGTGCATAACAGTATATTATACAATCTTGAATTCGCCGCACTTGCCGTTGTAGTCGTTTTTGGAGACCTCTCTTTTCGGAAGGTATCATAAATACCTCCTTTGACAGTTCTCAATGGTGTTATTCGGCTCGGCGTTTCTTGGAGGGTGATTCCTTAATGCTTCAGTAGTTACTACCTTCATGTTGGTAATTGGGGTCGCGACGTCTGTCTTGGTGATTTCTTTGTATCCTCTTGCGGTTCCGTTTGCCATAGGCATTTGATATTATTTCATCAATTGCTCAGTAAGACTAATTGATTTTCTCGTAGCCTGGCTCTTAGAAATTTCTCCCATACCCATGGTCTTGCCTTGAGCCATATTGATATCAATGTTGACTCGTGGTCAGGTGATAAAAATACTTACAAGTTGTGCCCAAACAGTGTTGTATCAATTCTTTCTTTTGTTTACTCACGTGACTTCAATTTTTTTCAATTTTTTTGGTTCACACCAACCAATAAACGAAAAAATTTATATTTTGTCATTTTTTCATTTTCGATCTATTCTTTTTCCCTTCAACCGACATCGTCAAATCTAGCCGCCGCTATAATGTCTTCTCAAGCCACTGTTTGGGATAAGGTCACCGGTTTTGCGACCGCACATAAGGTTGCTGTCTTTGTCGGATCTGCCGTTGTGGTTGGATCTGGCGCTGGCGCATACTACTACTACACTAAGGCCGAGGCTGAGAAGCCCGCTGTTAAACCCAAGGGCAGAAAGAAGCCTTCTAAGCATGACAAAAAGAAGTCGAAGAGAGCTCGTGAGGCTGAGGCCAAGGGTGTCACTTTGATTGCTGGCTACCCTTTGGTTAAGGATGGTCTGGATATCGAGTACCCTGATGTCACTGATTTTGAAGCTGTTAAGAACTTGTCTGACGAAGACCGTGAACTGCTCGCCCATCATTTCAAGCTCGCTGGTAACAATTATTTTGCTAAGAAACTTTATGATCAGGCTCTTGACTTCTACTCGAGAGGTCTCAAGTGTGATGAAAACCCCATCCTTTACTCCAACCAGGCTGCCTGCTACAACTCCCTCCAGAAATACGACAAGGTCATTGAGGCCGCCAACAAGGCCCTTGCCCTGCAGCCGGATAACGAAAAGTGCATCATGCGTAGAGCTGCTGCTAATGAGAAGCTCGAGAATTACAGAGATGCCCTTTTCGATTACACCTCTGTCTTGATCCTCAACAACTTCGCTAGTCCTGCTCTTAACTCTGCCGTTGACCGTGTCCTTGCCACCTTTTCTCAAAAGGAGGCTAAGGAGATTCTCGCCAACAAGCCCAAGACTTTGCCTTCTCAGGTTTCGGTTTCTTCTACTCTTGCTTCTTACGGTACTCATGAGGCCCCCGAGGGCGTCAAGTCTGCTGCTCCTGGATCTAGTGATTATGAACTTAAGCTTGCCTTTGAGGACATCAATACTGCCACCTCTGAGTCTTACAATTCTGCTTTTGAACACCTGAAGAAGGCCGTTGAGACTGAAACTGAATACTCTTACCTTGCCTACGTTTACTTGTCTATCTTCACCTTTTTGGCTGGTGATGCTGAAGAGTCTTTGAATCAGGTTATGCGTAGTATCGAACTGAAGCCTACTCAGATTGCTCATGTTGTCCGTGCTAACTTGTACCTTGATCAACAGAACGTTGCTGCCACCACTTTGGATTTCCAGGCTGCTGTTTCGCTCAACCCCGAGACTGCTTTTGTTTACCACCATATTGGTCAAGTTGAATTCATTTCTGGTGAGATTAACGACTCCATTGAGAACTACAAGAAGGTCATCTCTCTTGACCCTGGTTTCATTCTGTCCCACATCCAGCTTGCTGTCAGTTATTACAGACTTGGTGATGTTAAGAAGTCTAATGAATACTTTGAGAACCTCGAGGCTGAGTTCCCTCATTCTTACGAGGTCTTCAACTACCACGGTGAGATTCTTGTTGACACCAGAAAGTACGACGAGGCCTGTGAGAAGTTCGACAAGTCCATTGAAAACTCCATTGCTGCCAAGTCTATTTTCCACAGTCTTCCTCTTGTTAACAAGGCTCTGGCTAAGTTCAACACCCCTGGCTCTGATACTGAGGACTGCATTACTCTTTGCAAGGAGGCTCTTGAGGTCGACCCTACCAATGAGATCGCCCAGGCCACTCTTGCCCAGATCTACCTCCAGGCTGGTAAGCTTCAGGAGGGTTACGATGCTTTGATTAAGTCTGCAAAGAACAGCAGAACCAACAATGAGATCGTGCAACAACTGAACATTGCTGAGGCGACTCTTGCCCAGATGCGCGTCCTTGAAGAGAGACCTTTCCTCAAGGAGCGCTTGGAAGCAATCCAAAAGGCTTCTTCTGCCTACGCTTCAAAATAATTGTATATATAACTCTTGTATTTAACTTGTTTTATTTTTTTTTTTCTTTTACTGTCGTTATTCGTGGTCTTAACATAAGTTGGGTTGTATACATGTCAGTATCCCCGAAGATTTGTCAGTCAATTTGATTTTCTGACCAAAACCCCGCACCCAGGGACCCAATGACAAAATTGGACAACCGAAATCTTTTCATACTGGTTTCATTCAAGATTACTGTTATCAACAAAACCATTCTCGATTATCAATTTTTTTTTTCTTTCTTTTCTTTCTTTCTGTGAGTAAAAAACAATGAGCAGTAACTTATCGAAGACAGTTGCTTCTACTACCACTACAAATAGACTCTTACAACTTCAGCGCATCATGACCACTAACAACACCACTGCCACTGATCAGTTGGAATACCTCCTTGTCTCTAACCCGGCACCAGCTGTTCTACTGGTACAATTGAATAGGCCAAAGGCGCTCAATGCCTTATGTGACGGTCTTTTTCTTGAATTGAACCGGGTCTTGCAGGATGCGGATAAAAATGACGACATCAGAGCAATTGTGATCACTGGTAGTGAGAGATCCTTTGCTGGTAAGTTTTTATCTCTACCCGTGTTAGAGTTGGTTCCGTGCTAACTGTCTCGTTTTACAAATATACATATAGCTGGTGCCGACATCAAGGAAATGAGGGATAGATCTTTTGGTGATGTGTACTATAAGGAGTTCATCACCAATTGGTCTGACATCACATTAATCTCCAAGCCCATTATCGCCGCTGTCAATGGCTTTGCAGTATGTTTCATTCTGTTCAATAGTTACACCCTTTTTATTTTTTTTATTATCATTAATGTTTCTTTCTAACAAACCGTTTTAATAGCTTGGAGGTGGTTGTGAATTGGCGTTGTCCTGTGACATAATCTATGCTGGTGAGAAGGCTGTTTTTGGCCAGCCTGAAATCAAGATTGGCGTAATCCCCGGAGCTGGCGGATCACAGCGCTTAACTGCCGCTATTGGCAAGGCTAAGGCAATGGAGCTAATATTGACAGGTCGCAATTTTTCCGCCGCTGATGCCCTCAACTGGGGAATGGTTGCCAATATCTTCAAGCCCGAGAATCTTGTAGAAGAAGCCATCAAAGCTGCGCAGGAAATTGCTGCATTTAGCCCTATCGCTGTAAAAGCCGCGAAGGAGGTGGTTAACGAAAGCTTTAACACTAATCTTGAGCAGGGTCTCAGATACGAGCGAAGAGTTTTCCACGGTCTGTTTGGCACTCAAGATCAGAAAGAAGGCATGTCAGCATTCCTTGAGAAGCGCAAGCCCAGTTTCACTGGAAAATAGTAGTTTAATTAAAATAAATAATCCATGTCTTTTTTTTTTTTTCAATTACATTTGTACTGTGTTTGGCCTTCTATCACGGTGTTGGTCATATCATGGGCCAAAAGGGCGGGCAACTTGGGCGATTAGAAAGTATATACTCTGTGCCAATTTAGTTTTCCTTCCTGGGAGTTCGCTTTCTCACCACCTCAACACGGCCACAATCAAACAACCATGAATGTTTATCCGCCAAACTCATTGCAACACTTGACACCCTTGGTTCTCTTCTCGGGTTTGGCAGCTCCCGATGTGTCAGATCCTCAATGTCAAAAACGGCTTTGGAAATACAGCGTTGGCAGCATTGCGACATCTCATCAGCTTGTTAAAGATGGAGAAAAGTTGGCGACGTCACCACGTCTCAAGGGCACCAGCGACGAAGACGTGATTATGCCCGAACTATTTTGGAAATTTGCTGAGAAGTCAAGCGATTTAGTTAACTGGAATCCGGTGGCAGTTGAAGTGTCACGTCATCGTGCGCCCTACATTCTCAACATACAGTTCCTTAACAACGTTGAAGGTGAATCAGACGAATATCTGTTACCACCTGTCAAAACCAGGCAACATGGTAGTATCTCCACTCCGCAAACCCCTTCCGGCAAATTCAATGACGCGGCCTCTGTTGAAGGTCGCTCCAGTCTTGATCAATCTAGAGGCCAGTATCCGAATGGCAATCAGCACTCTCCACTTTCACCGCTTACCAGCACTTCGGATATTTACCCAGACGGGTTGATTTCAGTTCAATGGCTTCAGAAATACTTATATCTAACCCCCAGCACGTTTGTAAGCTTCCATCTGCTGAACACTACTTCTGAAACAAGAGAGGAGGAAATTGAAGCTGATGAAATACTGGTGCGCAAAATTAATCTCTTGAAGGCCCAACTTGCCGTCAGACATATCAAACTTGTTGTCGTCATTGTTTCTGAAGTGTTACCCTCAGAGGATATTACTCTAAATGATAGAATCTATTACCTCCGCAAAAATACGGGTCTTGCTGCTCGAACAGGTCTGTTTTTCCTTCCACCTAGCACAGAAATTGAGCTAGAAACACTAGCAGAGACTGTTTGCCAACTTTGCTTTAGCAACGCTATTGAATTTTACACGCGAATTGCCAAGGAAGTCCGAAGAAAACGAAGTGGCCAGCCAAAGACTTTAGATCTTTCCAAGGAAGATGCCGCCCAGTTAACGACATCCCCACTATCAAATGCGGGCTGGGAAATCAGATATTCCTTCAAACTGGGCGCACTTGCCGAGTTTCGACAAGAGCTAGAATCTAGTGTTAAGGCCTATGAGGTAACTTATGAAATGGCCTTGGAACTCTTCGAAACCTTGCATCCACTTACTGAGATTTCTGCTAGCCGCTGGAATGAATTCAGAATCTTTTTGGATACTGTTATCTACAAGATTATCAAACTTTACTTTTATTCCGGTTTGCCAAACCTGGCTTACAAAAAATTCCTTGTTCATTTACGCAGTATAGGTACTGTGCTTGAAACGCGTGGATTCAGTAAAGATGACTTTGCCTACAAGAACTGGAGAGCGCTGCAACACCTCATGCTCGCCGAATTGGCTGTCAAGGGATTGCCTCCTGGTAATACAGCTATTGCACCTGATGCCGATGAGCGAGTGCCAGCGGACTGCTTGCCTCGAACTGGCCTGTTGCACCTTTCCGCTGTTCATCTTTGGTTTGATCTGCTAGGTAATGATTGGTCAGAGGACGCAGGTAACCCAGATCCGTTTATGAACAAGGACTCAACCAACTTGGAGGAGATCAATATACTTTTGAAAAAGTCTCTGGTTGCTGCGACCAAGGATTTTGCTCTTCCTACCCCAAATGAAAGAAGTGTTGGATACACCCTCTACCTTCTGGGAGAATCATACTTACTCCACGATAAAGATTATGTCTCCGCGCAAAAGTATTACAAGCAAGCAGCCGATATCTACAGAAAGGAAAAATGGAAACCTCTTCTTAGCAACATTTTGCAAAGACTATACGAAACATCGCTGAAGATAGAAGATATACAAGAGACTGTTCTAAGTGAACTTGAACTTGAAATATACCATGAAAATGATGCCATTTTAGACTCCACTGGTGTTGATAATCTTCTTACTAAGCTTAATTTAGATGAACCAAAGAATATTGATTTAACGACCTCTGACAGATATTCCGGGTTTTTTACAGCTGACTACACTTTCCAGTCTGATGAGTGTTTTCTTGGTTTGCCAGCAAAAGCTCAGCTTTCAGTTACTTGCAACTATCCTCTCGCCAATCAAGAAAAGATTTTAACTTTAAACGAACTCACAATTGAAATTGAGGGCCAGTTGGCTTCAATTCATGTTATTCATAATGGCTCTTCTACTCCTAATGAGAGTGGCTACGCTATTCTTGAAAATCTTCAGCTGGAACAAGATGATGCTGATAACCATGTTAGACTTTACAGTACATCGGCCAATCTCAACTTTAAGCCCGGACAGACTATAGTGTTTGAGTTTGCTCAAATTCCCAAGAAACTTGGTGAGGCGTCTTTGAAGGGTTTGAATATTGTTTTGAAGCACAAAAAATACTTGTTAGGCCTATCGGTTCCAGTGAAACCCAATATCTCTGGTGCTGTTACTTGGTACGAGAATGGTTCCAACTTGGCATCGCATCATATCCGCGTTGTCAACCCGTTCAAGATCAGGCTCTCTCCTCGGCCTTCGCTTGTGTATGTTTCCATTGATAACAAAGGTCCTGTTGCTTTTGGTGAAAAACTTACAATCAACGTCACAGCTGCAAATAACGAAAAGGAAGACGTTATTGTTGAACTGCAAGCAAAGGGCTTGAGCAACACAGGTGATGCAGTAGATCTTAAATGGGCAAACCACCCGGATGATACTAACCCTTCAGATCTACTGCAAGGCCTCAAGCTAGCAGCTGATAAGTCCGATTCAATTCCTCTTAACGTTCAAGTACCTGAAGGCTCAATTAATTCAATTACTTTGGAGCTTTTTATAAGCTATTATTCAATCAACGATAGTGAAACCTTGATCAAAGACGACATTGTCTTTTCAATTCCTGTGGTGCAGCCATTTGTGGTTAACTGCGACATTTACCCACGCTTCCATCCAAAGCCTTGGCCTAATTATTTTGTTCCTAACGCATTCAGTCTAAAAGATGAAAAGGAGACGCTTGGAATGACGCCACAGATGCGGAGACGGTGGGAGTTGTCGGCGTCTGTGCTGTGCATGATTGAGAAGGAATCAATTGAGCTGATAGGCTCAGAAATAAAGATTGTCACGTCTGATGAAGCCGTCTGCAATGTTGTCGATACCCCCGAGGAAAAGATTCAAGGTAAGTAAACTCCCCTTTGGTCACCTCTATCTAACATGAGTACTAACACAATTTTCTACTAGTGCTTGAACATAACCAGAAACACAAACTTTCTTATATTTTTGATAATTCGCGAGCTGGTGAAAAGGATATTCGTCAGGTTCAAGCTTCGGCACATCTAAAGTTAAGATGGCGTCGGCCAAGCAAGGATAACAACATCCAGTCGGTTGAAAATGTTTTCACATTGTCACCATTGAACATTACACTTCCATTGATTGAACCGCGAGTCATTGTCGGTAAGTTTCTATTTGCATTTTTGATTGCAACGGTTTGACACTAATGCCAATTCTTTGTTTCTTTTTTTTTTTTTTTTTGCTTGTTTTTAGAAATTGAGCGGCAGGAGAACAAGACTCTATTTGCCAAGTACCATATCGAGAACGCCACCAACCACATACTGACGTTTAGTTTGACAATGGAGCCGAGTGACACGTTTGCCTTCCAGGGCCCAAAGCAGCTTACAGTGCGAATGCTTCCTTGTACGCGCCGATCTTTTGAGTACACCCTGCTACCGCTGACCCGAGGCCTTCTTGCCATCCCGGGGCTAGTGGTATATGATATCAACTACAAAAAGATTCTTGTGCCATTGGCAGCTACACCGGAGCTAAAGGTAGAAAAGAAGAGTCTGTTGGTTGTTTGCTAAACCTTTTTTTTCTTCCTTATTTTCCCACATGTAATAACAGTATAGAAGTTTAAATGAGCTGAGTATTGAATACAAATCAAAAACCAAAATGTTCACGTTTAATGAAACACCTATGACGTGGTGGAGGTACCAGTACCATACCAAGAGTTTGATACAATGTTGAATTAACTACAGCTTTCAGCGTCATTCTAAGCACGTTTTATACGAGCAGAAGTATTGCCAACTGTTACCAATAACCCCTGGCCAACGTTAAGACAAAGTACCATTGCTAAACCTTGAACAACCGAAATTGGCCGATCAAAAAGAGGGGCTTTATTGGCCCTCCAAAAAAAAAAAAAAAATAAAGGCGGGGGTTGAACTGGGGTGGTTTGTTTCCTATCGAAAAAAAAAAAAAAAAAAAAGCCGAAAAAAAAAAGTATTTAATTCAATTTCTTTCTTTTTCTTCCTTTTCTTTCTTTTTTCTTCTTCTTTCTCTTCATCTTTTTTTCATCAATCAATCAATTTTAAATCAATTTATTCATAATGGGCGTTACTATCAAATCTCTTTCTCCTGGCGACGGTAAGACATACCCCAAGGTCGGTGATACCGTCTCTATCCACTACGTCGGTACCTTGGAGAACGGCCAGAAGTTTGATTCTTCTCGCGACAGAGGTACTCCCTTCCAGACCCCCATTGGTGTTGGCCGTGTTATTAAGGGCTGGGACGAGGGTGTTCCCCAGCTTTCCGTCGGTGAGAAGGCTGTCCTGACCATCACTGGTGACTACGCCTACGGTCCCCGTGGCTACCCTGGTTTGATCCCTCCTAATGCTACCTTGATTGTAAGTTGTGCTATTTGTTGAGTCAGAATGACGGATCTTTTGTTGAGACCTTACTAACCTTCTTTTTTTTTCCACCAGTTCGAGGTTGAATTGCTCGGCATCAACTAAGTTTTTGTAATGAAAGAATAATCTGCTTTGTAGTGATAATTTTTTTAAAATAGTTTTAACAAAGAATTATCTATTAGTATATGGGTCATTAATAGGGTGTACCGTTTGGATCATGAAGATGGTACTGCTGTTGCCGCTTCTGATAGCGAGATGAGTATAAATGCTGAGGTTGACTATTTTCTCCGGTTACTTCGTCGCGATGGTGTGGGTTTAGCTTTTGTTGCTGGCTTGCTTTGGGTTCTTGTTCGTTTGTTTCTTGCGGTCGTCGTCGTTTCAGATAGTGGGCTTTCTTCCTTTTCACTTTGCTCTGTATCTTCCTCCTTGGCCTCATCCGCATTGTCGCCCTTGCTCTCCTCGGTCACTTCCGGGGTTGGGCTCGCCTCTTTACGCTTCTTGGCGGCGGTTCTTTGGCGCGTGCTCCGCGTTGTCCGCGCCGTAGCCGTAGCAGCAGCTTTCCGTACTGGTGTCCGCGCGCGTTTGTTGGTGCTCTGCTTTACGCTTTCCATTGGCGTGTTGCGCGCGCTTTCAGCCTCGGAGCCCTTGTCAGCATCAGCGGCGTTCTCAGCGTCGCTCTCGTCCGAGTTTGCCTGGCTCTCGGGCACATCACCGCTCTTGTCACTTTCGTACCCGGGACTACTTTCTCTACTGTCGCCAGCGACGGCTTTTTCTTCAATCAAGCTGCCAAACTCACCCCACGGTAGGCCAAAGTCGCGTAAATAAGTACCGTCTTTGGCAAGGCTGCCACCGAGGCTACCAAAGTAAAGCGGCTCCTTGGCATTCTCTTCCTCCGCCATAAAGCTACTTGAGTCCTCCAATTCGTCCAGACCTTCTAAATTATATAGAGTGCTTAGTTTATTCCATATATCATGCATTGTCAGTGGTGACGATGACTGGATGTTGGAGTTGTTGACCATTTGATATATGCAAAGCATGCGAAAGTGTTTGTGCTGGCCTGCAGGCTTATAACGGCAAATAGCCTTGAACAAAACAGTTTCCTGTTCAATTGTCCACTCTCTTTCGGTTTTTGTTTCCACCATTCCGTTGTCGTTTCTGGCGTCTTTCCTTTGCGGAATTCTTAACTATTGGCGTTGTTGTTGTCGTTGTGGGCGCTATACGTTGGACAAGAGGGAAAACTTTGAAAAATCCTGCTAAGTTGGAATCGGGTCCCAGCGTATTTTTCAGTACTTGGTAATTTTAAGCCCTAACAAACTTCCACAGCCAACCAAAACCTTTGAAATTTTTTTTCGTTTTTTCGCACTTTTTTTTTTATTTTTTTTTTCAACCACCTGAAAAGTATCAAACATCAATAACGGGCCACCCTGTTTTTGTGCAAAACTATTAGGTATTATTCACGATGGTTAAGCGACAAAACTTGTTGTTTTCTTTGCAAAGAAAGGTATGCAGTTTTTGCTAGATCGGCTTGTCAGCATTGCGAATTGGCCAGTATACTAACAATCCCCCCCGCGATCAATTAGAAAATCAGAGCGTCCTGGAACAAATTCAACCTTTACAACGCTCTGGTATGGAACAAGGGAGTCAGAAGAGGTACCCTGTATCAGCAAAAATGGACGGCCAAGGCTGAAACCCGTGCTTACCACGGTGAGAAACTGACGGAAACTCAGTTTAGAAACCACTTCGACGGTAGACTGAACGCTGTCGCTCCTTTACAATCAGCAGCAGCGAGAGAAAATACACCAGCCACACCCTTTGCGCTTCAGACTTACGCCAGTCTCGAGAAGCGTCTGGATACCGCTTTGTTCAGATCTATGTTTGCCTCCTCCCCCAGACAGGCTTCGCAGTTCATCAGATATGGTAAGGTTAAGGTTAACGGCGTCACCATCAAGCACCCTGGATACCTGCTGAAGGCCGGTGATGTCTTTTCTTGCGACCCCGAGCGTGTTCTTCAGGCTGTTGGTAGATCCAAGCCTTCTGTTAAGGAGTCTGTTGAACTTGTCAACCGCCAAATCCGTCGCTACAACAGATACGTCAAGAAATGTAAAAAGTTCCCTGAGCAAATGTTCAAGGTTCGTGAAAACCACAAGAAGCGACACCCGTGGTTACTAAACAAGGAGAGAGAGAACCTTTCCGGCAAGATCGCTGAGACCAATACGAAAACTCTGAAGAGAATGAACGAGAACATCAATGCGGTCACTCCCTCTAGCATTTTGAAGAAGATCTTACTAAATGAGAATGTGTTTGACGCTACCGGCAACCTGCCCAATTTCGGTTTTGGTAGTGATGTGCAGGGTAAGTCTTTGTCTGTTTTCCAGCTGGCTACCGGCAAGAGAGCTATCTTAACTCCTGTTGAGCCTAAGGAAGAGACCAAGAAGGAAGAGGCTGCTGAGGTCAAGGCTGAGGAAGTCAAGGCTGAGGAGCCTGCCACCCCTGTTGAGGTTGCTCCAGTTGACGAGCAGAAGGTCGAGGAACTCATCACCAAGATTCTTCCTCCCAAGAAGACTGATGCTGAGGGCAAGCCTATTGCTGTCAACAAGTCTGAGCTGTTACCACATGCTGGTGACATTAAGAAGCTTCTTCTCGACATTGTCAAGATCAGAGCTGAGCAGATCAGAGTTGAGGCTAACAAGTCGCTGATTGATCCCGCTAACCCGGAGAGCTACAAGACCCCTTACGACCCCGAGTGGGTGAAGGGTCTTCCTGAGGAAATCCCCTTGGTTGATGCTGAGGCTGCTGAGACCGACCTGCAGTCCGTGTTACCTGTTAGACTTCCCTGGCTCGCGGGCGGCCTTTACGGTCTGCAAGAACCTGAGAAGCCCTACTTCACTCCCTGGGCTCCTCGTCCTTTCCTTTCTCCCTTTGCCATCCTTCCTCATCATATTGAGGTCTCGTTTGAGACTTGCCATGCTATCTACATGCGTGACCCCATTGCCAGACCTGGTCATTCAGAGGTCATTTCGCCCTTCTCGCTCGACATGCACGAGCGTGCTTACATGTTCTACGTCACTAGAAGAAGAAAGTAAATTTAGAGCAACTCTCTTAAGACTCTGTACGTGTGCATAAGCCAAGCGTGCTGTCTATGATTCTCCCTTGATAATTTTATTTTCACTTTCCTCTAAGCCGTTTTTCATGATGATGGATCTTTCCTGAAAAAAAAAAAGAAAAAAAAAAGAAAAAAAGATGATGAAAAAAAAAACCATATAGCAGATATTCTTCTCGTTGTATGCGTGTGTGGTTTTATTTTTTATTTTATTTTATTTTTCCTTTTTTTTTTCCTTGTATTATAGTGTTGTTTTTGTTTTGTTTATATTGTTTGGATAAGAGTGCTACCTCCCACCATGGTCATCTTTTTGAAAAACAAAACTTGTAGATAAATGTATTGATTTTAATATATATGTATAAAAGAAAAAAAAAAGATTTGTATATACTAACTAACTGGCTATATATCGTATATCTTTTTATTTTATTTTTTTCTTCTTTAACCAGCATGTTCCACAATGCTGCTCACCAACTTGCCACCAGAGATACGGTGCACCAGCTGCTCAGGCACGGGTGTCTCCTTGAACTCCTCATCTTCTTTGGGGATATTGACATTCAAAGAAGTAGTCTGCGAAGTGTAGATCTCAATATCTAGCGAGTCCTTGGAAAGGTAGATCTGGCACGAGTCGGACTGGTCGATACTAATGGTAGGGATCTTACCGGTGGCCTGAAAGCCCAGCTTCTTACACTTGATAATGTCAACGGAAGAAACTAGCGACTCAGCGACGACACCAATACTGTTGCATCCATTGATGGTGATGGCATTTGCCTTGCCCTTAATCTGAATCGTACAGTTGTTGCATCTATCAATGAAAATGGCCTGGTTAATCTCAGCCTCAACCACAAGGTTGTGCTCGTTCTCAAAGTTCTCAATGATCCACTTAGAATCCTGCAATTCCTTCTTAGGTGGGTTCTTCTTGGGCGAGGAGAGCGAACCAGGCTTCTTAGGAGGGATGGGCTTAGTGTGAGATGAAGTCAATGGCGCGTTCTTGCGAAGCTCGGGGTTCTTGTGGGTCATCTGGCTCTTATCAACCTTTTTCAAACGAGAGGTGACAGAAGCACCTTGGTTGATTTCTTGGAAAACGGCTTCCCGGCCGGCGGGCTTCTGCTCAGTCTTGACATCATCAAAAATATCAGCGGGGGGAGGAGGGGGAGGAGGGGGAGGAGGACCGCCAGCGGCAGGAGCAGGGGCAGCGGGGGGCGCAGGGGCAGATGCTGCAAGAACGCTGGCCAGAGGCTCACCCTTGGGGTTCCAGCTAGGGCCCGTCGTGTGATATTTCTTGACATATGCCTGCAACCCAGTCAGCAGTTTCTGGAAGGACTGCACCCACTCAACGTGGACCTTATCAACATCCTTAAACTCCTTCAGGACTCTATTAGCGTAAAATTGGGCACCATCCTTAAAGTCACCAATATAGCTGACAGGAAGGTCGACACAAATCCAAGTCAAGGCCGGAACACCCTCAGCAATGGTAGAGAGATGGTTGGATTGGGGCGAAGATCTATTCTCCTCCTTAATAGTGACTGCAGCTTGTAGCGGTTTGCTGATACCGGCCCAGAGCTCTTGCAACTTGGGGTCATCCTGGCTAGGCTTCTTGGCCTTTGACACAATCAGCAAAAAGTCTCTCTCAACCTTAAATGCCTCTTCCAGCTTTTTACTCTGCTCTTCAACAAAGGAGCCAATTGCCTTACTGGTAGTGAGGTATGGCTGGAGAAACTCCTTGAGAAAGTCGTCAAAATCTTTGACAGAAGCAGGCAAAGCTTCCGGTTCAGGAGCAGCAGGGGCAGCAGGAGCTGCCGGAGGAACAGAAGCAGCAGGGGTGGCAGGAGCGGCAGGAGCAGTAGTGATAGTAGTCCCAGAATGGGCGGGGGTATAAGAGGAAGAAGAGTCACTGGTAGAAGGCTTACTGATACCTCTCAGGGCATCCGCCTGAAACTCAGTAAGATCTTCCAGACGGGAGGTAGCAGCCTCCAATCTATAAAGAAATTAGTGTCAATATAAGCACAATTGCTGCTGAATGCATGCGCTAGACATACCTCTTGATCAGAGTGAGAATATTGTTACCGGGAACGTTAGAAGAGGCGTCGGTCATTATTAATTGCGATGAGAAGTAAAACGTTAAAGGTAAAGGTAAATTGAGTTGTTTAAAAGGAACAATTAAAAGTTGGTGATGTGGAACCTTCACAATGTGTAAATCCCTTGCCCACATCGTTGCTAGGCCGCCGCAGACCCAAAAAAATGTTTCAAAAAAACCAATCTCAGCCTTTCTTTTAAGATCGTCAACACATTGTCAGAACCAGCCTTTTCCATTAACACGTTCAATCATCATGGCACCATCTGCTACTGACGCTACTGCAGGCAGTTCTGACCAAGATAATGGAATTCCACCATTACAAGTTTATGGCATCCGTGACATCCCGAAGTTTGATCATGTCGAGCCTCAATCATCAGGCTGGAAGCAAGGGACACCTATTGTCCTCGACCTAGGTATGTTGAGAAATCTAACTCAAATAATTGGCCTTTTCTAACTCAGAACCAGGCACTTATAATTCGCGTGTTGGTTACGCTACAGAGAGTGGCCCATCGCATGTCTTTCCTTCACAATATTCGAAATTCAGAGACCGCAAGATTGGTCGGTCCTATACGCTTATAGGTAACGATATTTACCTTGACAACAACAGCAAGCAAAGCATGCGGTCCCCATTTGACGGACCTCTGGTATCGAACTGGGAAGCCATGGAAACAATTCTTGATTACTCTTTCAACCGTATCGGGGTGGAGTCTCAGGGCTCTGTCGATAATCCCATCGTTATGACCGAGCTTTTGGGTTGTCCAGCTTCGCAAAGAAAGACTTTTAACGAGCTTTTCTTTGAGGCGTATGATGTTTCTTCTGTAGCGTACGGAATCGATTCTCTATTTTCCTATAAGTACAATGGTGGCAAAAACGGCGTGGTGGTGTCGTCCGGTAATGAAGCCACACATATCATTCCTGTGATTAGCGGAAAAGGTCAACTTTCCCTAGCAAAGAGAATTAATTGGGGAGGTCGACAAGCAGGATCATACATGCAAAACCTTCTAAACTTGAAGTATCCATACTTTCCTGTCAAGATCACACCCAGCCAAGCTTCGTTCTTAGTGCATGACCATTGCTATGTTTCAAAAGATTACGCCCATGAAGTTGCCAACTTTATTAACTTTGAGGGCTTGGAAACTCGTGAGCGAGTTATTCAAGCACCATTTACTGAAATTGTTAAGGAAGAAAAAACACAGGAAGAGATTGACAGAATCAATGAGCGAAGGAAGGAAAGTGGACGGCGTCTGCAGGAACAGGCTTCTAAAATGAGACTTGAGAAACTGATGCAAAAGGAAAACGATCTTGAATATTACAGACAGTTGCAAGAGCGAATCGAAGCTGGTCCTAAGAAAGATGTCAAGAAAATGCTGGATCGCGAGGGCTTTAAAGACATGAATGCGCTTCAAAAGGTTATGAACGACTTAAACAAAGCAATCAGAAGAGCAAGAAAAGAGGATCTGGGTGACGATGAGCCAGAGGTCCCTACTTTCCCGCTAGTAGATACTCCTGAAGATCAACTGACTCCGGAACAAATCAAGGAAAAGAGAAAGCAGAAATTGCTTAAAGCCAACTACGATGCGCGGATGCGTGCAAAGGAGGAAAAACTGATTGAACTCAAGCGTCACGAAGAAGAAGAAGCTAAGGAACAGAAATGGAGAGAGACCGATTTGGAGGGCTGGATTGCTGCTCGCCGCAGTCAGCGCGACAAGCTGTTGGAGCGTGTGAAGGAAAAGAAGAAGCTTAAGGAAGAGCTCTCGAATAGAAAATCTCTTGCTTCACAAATGCGCATGAAAAACATTGCTGCTCTGGCGTCGAATGAATCGGGACGAAGCAAGAGACGCAGAGGTGCTACCAACAACCGAGGAGACGATGATGCTGATGATACTTTTGGTGCTGATGATGGAGATTGGTCTATTTACAGAGATATTGCTAATGCAAGTGATGAAGAGGAAGATGAGGAAGAATCTAAGGAAATCAAGCGTCTTGAGGCGGAGCTGTTGAAATATGACGACAACTTCACTGTGGAGGACACCCAGGAGGCTGCATTAGACTGGCGCAAGAGCACACTTCATCTGTTTTTGCATGGTCCCAGAGTGTTTGATCCTGAGTCTCAGGAGCAGGCGCATAGAATGAATCTCAACATTGAGAGAATCAGAGTGCCGGAGGTACTTTTCCAACCTTCGATTGCTGGTATTGACCAGGCTGGTGTCTTGGAAGTCCTTGATGACATTCTGTTGCGCAGAGTTGATCCCAATGTGAGCGGCGAGTTGCTCAAGGATATCTTCATCACAGGTGGTCAGGCACACTTTAAATCTTTTGATGAGCGATTGCAACTGGATTTGCAAAGTATTCTGCCCGTCGGTGCTCCTCTAAAGGTTAGAAAAGCCAAAGACCCTTCGCTTGACGCGTGGAAGGGCATGGCGCTTTGGGCCCAATCAGACGAATTTAAAGCATCTTCTGTTACAAGAGCGGACTATCTAGAAAAGGGAAATCACTATCTGGTGGAACATTCTTACAGTAACCAGTATTTCTGATGGTTCTTTTGTTTATTTATGGCCATGGTGTATTTATCTATTATTTAATTGAAATTCATTTTACAATTTTAACAGGAAATGCCATGTTAAAGAACTTGTGTTGGGTAAATGAGGTACTTATATAGATGAACAGTAAAAAAATATTTTGTCCTAGACCTCGCCCTATCCTATTATTCTCTAACATCATCAATTTATTCTACAAACAATTTTCCAAAAGTACCAACTGATAAATTATATATACATATGTTTTTCATATCTTTTGTTATATCCTATTGAATTCAATCGTGAGTTAATATTTAAACTTCAATTCACGCTCTGTACAATTCCTACTCGTAATATCAAGGTTCATCGGCAAGCTATTTCTTTTGTCCCAAGCAAGGAAAATAAAAAAATAAAATTATAATGATCATTAAAAAAAAAGGCAATATCCCAAATCTCAAATCATTGAAAAAAATTTTCAGATCAACAACGTTAACGACGGTAAAGCATGACGGACCTGCTAGAGCTTTTCAACCCCTCAACTATCAGAGATGATAGTTTTATAATGATTAAACTGCCATCTGAGAACTGCCGTGTTTTCAAGCTGACAGCCGGTAGCCTCATTAAGCTCGGCAAGTTTGGATCATTTTACGCCAGCGACATCATTGGGCATCCGTTTGGATACACATACGAAATTGTGGGCGATAAACAGCTGCGGATTGTGTCTGAGGATTTTATCAAGGATGTCACTGAACCTGAGGCCGATGCAAACAACCAAGATCTTTTAGATGATCCTTTGGCGCAGCAGCTGACACGAAACGAGATTGAAGAGATGAAAAAGAGCACAACGGATGGAGGCCGAGCGCTGATCGAGAAAGTTGTCAGCGGACATGTGGCCTTCGATAAAAAAACAACTTTCTCGCAGGAAAAATACTTGAAACGCAAGGAACAAAAGTTTTTGAAACGATTTACACCCATACCAATCGGGTCCTCGGAATTGATTGAGTACTATTCCGACAAAGAGTCGCCGACGAAAGTTATGGATTTGACAGAGGAGTCACTCGGTCTAATTATGAGTCTTGCTAATATTAGACCTGGCGGCAATTACCTCGTTGTTGACGATGTTAGTGGCGTACTGGTGGCGGCCATGCTGGAGCGTATGGGAGGCGAGGGCGTTATTGTTGTTGCGCATGATGATGGAAATCCCAAGCTGGATGGCCTGCGGTATCTCAATCTCCCCGAAAAATACATTGAATCTCGCGTCCGCAGTGTCAGCTGGCTTGACTTCCTTGATCCTAATCAAGAAGCCGAATATGAATACCGCGAAATGTCTCCCGAAGAATTCGACAGCCTGCCGCCCAATCTGAAATTGCAATATACGCGGCGGAAAAGACGGTCGGAGAACTACGCATTTGTGCGTAATCTAGTTGACAACAAGAAGTTTGACGCGCTAGTAATGAGCACTACTATACATGTTCCCACATTGATTCCGCGAGTGATTGAAGCTGTGAGTGGCTCGCGGCCAGTTATTGTCTATGATGGGTCGAAGGAACTGCTCTTGGAAACGAGCCAAGTACTGATGAAGGACCTACGCATACTTGCGCCAACAATTATTGAGACCAAGGTTCGCAAATACCAAACGCTGCCGGGCCGGATACATCCCCATATGACTATGCGAGGGGCAGGTGGATACATTCTGTGGGGTACCAGAGTATTCCCGAACAGCAATGTCAATGCCGTTAAAATTAACAGAGGCAAGAAGCGTAAGGCTGTTTCTTCGGAAGAAACCTCTACCCCTGAAGTTGAAGTGTAAATATCTTCTTTTATTATTAGTAACATTTACTTGATAATTTGAACCATAGAATAATATGTCTTTTAGTTAAGTTCACTAGGCTTAACCGAGGTGGAAGCCACTCGCGTAATGGAAAAGGTACGATTGTGGTCCAGTACACAAATATATACACAAGAAAGTGTATGTAATGACCATGAATCATTACAGTTCAGTTAGTGATAGACTCAAGGAAAGACCAACTTGGTTTCCACAAGATGGCAATTCTTGGCTTGCCATTAGAGTCGTGCATTGCTCCACAGCTCCAATTATTATCACTATCAGGGTTGGACTTGTTGAATTGGATCGCTAATCCATGGGTGTGATTAATTTGATCTTGATCCCCCACTTCCAAAATCAGGCCCTTTGCATTGAGGTTGCAAGCATGACGGAAAATGGCTGTGTAGAACTCCTTGTCGCCAATTAGAGCAAGTTTGGGCTCGTAAAGCCGGACTGATCTTTCCACAAGACTGTCAAAGTTGTAGTAGGTTGGGATATAGGGAGGATTTGCAGTAATCAAGTCAACTGTCTTTGGCAGTGATTCTGCCAAGTTTTCAGCCAGAACATCAGACTTGCAAATAGTGAATGAGTTTCCCGATTCTTTTAATCTAAGCTCTAGTTCATTGTGTTTTAAATTCTTTTCTACCAGCGATAGCGCAGTATCCGAAATATCGACGGCCCAAAAGTCTGATTTTTTGAGAAAAGCCGAGAGCAATAATGGAATACAGCCTGTACCAGTGCATAGGTCCAATACTTTAAGACCTTGGTCTACATTCCCGTCTCTAAGCGCCCTTGCCAACTTTAGCGTCCATTCTTCCGTCTCCCATCTTGGAATGAGTACACCAGGCTGGCATAGCACATCTAGGCGCTCAAATGGCTGTGATCCCAGTATATACTGTAAAGGATAGTTTTTGCTCCGCTTCAAACAGGCTTGTCTCAGTTGCTCTAGGGTTTTGAACTCTTGCGCCATCCACCGCAGTTCGTTCTGGGCCGCCTCGATGTCACCATGCGTTCCCTTCAGTACAAGCGGCAGGAGCTTGTTGATCCGACGAGCCTGCTGAAACAAAGTTGTTGGTATCCGAGGCATTGATGGAATATATTGTAGTTGAATTCGTAGCTTAGAGCATCAACTGGCTACGTCCGAGGCATGGCTACTTGATTTGTTAATGAGTCCCATGCGGTTTAAAGATCGGAAATTTTGAAAAATAAAAAATATTTCCAAGAAATTGGGACGAACCGGGCAACAGAGTATTCAAGACCTGACATAAACAATCCAAAAACTGCTCCGGATAATATAGATCTTATTAAGTAAACTTCCTAAGCTGATTAGAATGCATGTATCAACCATATGGGAACGAGCCAAAAATTTGTATCAAACTGATTTAATTCTTGTCATTCAAAGAAAGGAAAAGTATTATGGTTGGTTGCTAAACGAGTATGCTTAGTAAGTATCACATTCTCCGGCGAGGACAAAGCTAAGATCTTGGATCCCCGATCAATGCCGCCCCAGGCTTTGAAGTTTTTGGCCGCAATTATCATCGGATATGATACCAAAACTGTTTTGAAATCAATAAAATAAAAATCAAATACCAAATAGTTCATTTTATTTTTGGCTGTAAACCCCTGGCGTTATTTTATATCCATGAGTTAACCATGTTTTCAAATTCCTGCTATTGAAGCCAGCGTAAGGACGAGTTGAGAGTTATTTTGTTTGACTGCAAATAATAATAATGATAACGATAATAATAACAAGTTTGAAATTACTTACTCTCCTAGAATGGGTGACCAATACTTACATAAAACTTTTTGATTGGTAATTTGATGCACTGACTGATTAGAATCTATTGGATGGGCCGTTTTTATGAAGCACTTTTAGTAAAAAAGTTTTATTTTTAATCATGTACCTTCACTCCCACTAAAACTGAAACGATACAATGCGTCATGAAATAAGCCTTTTATGTCTAATTGCACTAAAAGTAAAATATGGTTTCGTAATTATGCATGATAAGCGTTTGCCTAAAGCTTGAGTGCCTGTTTTGAAGACGCTTCGAAGTCTACTATGCAGTATGAACAAATAATTAGACACATGTATGCTGGCAGAGCGAACATACTGCATTCGAGAGCAGCATTTTTTAAAAATGGTAGACAATATGAAGTTCTTTGTGGAGACACAAATTATAGTGGCGTCGGCTAGTACCATAGTTTGAAAATTGCTCTGGTTCATGCTGTTAATACCATGTCATAGGATGATTAGCAAGGATGAAACGTCGGAAAATGGGATGAGTGGGAAAATTGCCCAGTGTTATTCTAAACACAGGAACCCAAAGGTTTAAGATTTTATTCCTTATGCTTTAAGATAATCACCATGAATTTGACATTATTGCAAACATTTAGAATTATATACTATTCAATAGCATAATGTATGTGTTAAATACATATTTTCTGGTTTTCAAGGTATCGGAATTGAAGTTGAGGGGTTGGAATTTAATACATGAAATCTATAAGTAATTGTGCGATTTTTGTTACAGCCTAATGGATATAGTGACAAAACCCATTTAACAAAACTCCGTGCACTATTTTCATTTGAACGGGTTTACAGACACTCCTTTTATTAAATATATCACGGAAAGCTAGTATTTTATTCATCAGAAGTGTGTAGACTGCAATTATTGTTATAAAAAATACTAAGCATTCGCCTGTCTAGGAGCTACTTTAAGATATATTTACTGCTTCTGTTTACAAAAATCTTTTTTTAAAAGCTCTATAAATGTGCGGGACAACTAAATGCAATCTATATTAACCATTATATTTAAGCATGTGAAAAAATAATATTATCTTTGATGAGCAGTTTCTCAGAAAAAGGGCTTAAGCAAACATAAAATTTTCAATGCGAGAGACTCCCAAAGATACCCTTTAGTTTCCTCTGTTTTTCAATCATTATTTCATCAAGACCTTTCTTAAAGCTTAGTAGTTAATCGGGAAGAATTAATTAATCAGATTTCTTTAGCAGGATGCAAACTAAACAACGAAACAGCCTGTCCAGCAATTAACAACTAAAAGTTTTATTTTTGTTAAGTTATATGCTTGTTATTACAGACCACATTACATAAATCTTAAATCTTTCAATTACTGAATAATAGCTCATCACGCTCCTCTAGTAAGGGTGTCTTACTGTTCATAAGAAGTCTTGATTTCTCAAATTTCTGTATCATAGTTACAAGTAAATTATGAAAATCCTAATATTTAAATAAATTTGGCTTTATCTCAGTATATTATTCTCACAAAGCATCTGAAAAAGTTTACGTCTTGGTACCATTGCGATGACTGGATCAGTCTAAGCTGAAACAAAAACTATTTTGACAGTATTTACAATCTTGCTGATAATAAAAATAATCAAATATAACTATGGCTGAGTTTTGGAATTAGAGATCTAAAAATTAAGGTGATAGTTGCTCTATTCAGAGTAAAAGCGGCATGCAAATTAGTTGTGCTAATATCGAACAAATTTGTAATAACTATTTGATAATACATAAAACGTAAATAACTACATTAGCATAACAACATGACAGATGTGATGGGGGTTATCCTAATGGTTCAGATCCGAATGACTATTTTGATTTTCAATAATTTTTCCAAGTTGATCTCATTTTTAATCCCCTTTTATTGCGGTTTATTTTCTACCTCTTGTCCCTGCAAGTCAAAGGTATCTACAATAACACTGGCTAAGTGGTGAACATCACGTACCAGTTTTCAGCGGAGACTAGCTCTGAGGTTTTATCGGAGGGAATACTTGGAGGGAATTAGTAGCCCCAATACAACACGATGGAAGAAGGAACCATGCCAGTAGCTACCACAATCACTCCAGGCAGTCACAAGGTGATCATGTTTGCCTTTAAAAAGGCCTCAGCGGTGTTCAAATTTGAAGCTATAGAATCTATGTGACTACTAGAGACTGAAAATAACTGATTTGGTAATATTCCGCAAGAAACCCGGTGAATGAAACAATACTAACTAGAGTAACGACGGACAACATGGAACACAACCAGTGGTCTTGGTCTAAGGGGGGAATAAATCCACTCACAGTCAATATGGGAAAGTACTCTTTGACCTAAGTAGCTGCCAACAATAGATACAGGTAGAGCTAAATAAATTTGGCACAAGGCAATACGAGGGAGATGTTGAGCAACCCTGATATTACTCTAGTACGATGCTCAGCACTGAGAATAGGAGGAAGTAGGGGACTGTATGATTCAAATTGTTCAGTAGATAACAAGACTACATGATGAAAATGTCGAGCAATAACTCTCTGAAATTTCCATATTATATGATGATGGTAATCGTGGATTCACAAAAAGAACTGGTAACATAAACCTCATGTTTAGCAGAGCGATGTAGCAACTCAATTCTTAGGATGTATTCTGTTTTAGTAAAAATGACCGCAACCGAGAATATCAAGAATAAATAAATCTACAGATAACCTGAAAAAGATTAATCGTGTATCATCAGACTCACAAATAGGATGAACAAGGACCAGAAAGTTAAACTATTCAAAGATTAGTATCATGGATACAATCTAATCTCTTGAGTTGCTTAATTTTTTTGTCCCTGATATGATTCTAACCTTTAAAATAAAATATACCTCTTGCAAGGCTGGTAGTAGTGAATAAAAGTGTATTTTGCAATCATGAAAGCTGCAATCATTACTTTTTAGAGCACCCATAATAATGCAACACAAACAAAGTCAAAACTATCAACCTTCTTACCAAAGTTAAATAATGATGCTCTAAAGTGTGAGAACGGCTGACATGCATCAACGTTTTTTACAAGCTTATGGAAACCCTCCTTTTCAAGACTCATTGAGCATCGTCTTTGCTACGATGAGTCTCATTGAGAATTTTCAAAAGGCATATTCTTATATTTTGATTGGTTTAAAATATTCATGAGTTTCCCACTTTGTTTTAGGATGAATTTCCTAATATGGTCTGCATCCCGAGACAAAAGACTTTTTTTTTTTTTAACCATTTGTTCCATGCCTGATGGTTAAAATATAGTTCTAGCCCGCAGTTCATAATAGGGCGGTGTCTGTTGTTGTTAACCAGCAAAGTAAGTGAGACATCACTATAAACGGCTAACCATCAATTCTAGCAGACTAAATATATGCTGTCTGTATGGAAACGTTATCATTGTAAAACTAGAGTATATCTTGTTAGTAAGATCCCATACTTCCTCATTTGAAATTGAAGAGAGCGCAACAATGCACATTTCTTTTTTTTTTTTTTTTTTTTTTTGGGGAGGGATGAAAAAGTTCATTTGGGTAATAAAAAAAAAATTCAAAAAAAGAGACTCAAAATTTTATGGACCGAAAAACTTTTAAAAATATCTTTGAAAACACAAAAAAATAAAACCAGTTTCTCTTTCCTTTCTCCTTCGTCTCTCCTGCTCTTTTCATCCTGCACGTCAAAAGCACCCTCCATCACTCTCTCAGCACTGCGTAGAACCCGTCTTATGGCCCAGAGGTGCTCGGCTTGTCGCTGACACTTGACTTCTTGCTTGAAATCTGCTGCTCATTTACCAACATTTTGGGTTGTAGTAAACTACCGTCTAAAAATATAGTCACCGACTCCTTGATCACAATCAGTGATTAACAGACTCATCTCTACCCCACGGCTTACGCCAAACATTCCAACAGTAATGCTTTTAGCACATAACAATACAGCACTGCCTTCATCGCATCAAGACCAGCCTCCGTCGTCTCACTCGATCAACACAAAGGCTGCGTACGGCATCCCCCAACACCAGATGCCATCATCTTTTCAGAAACGGGGGTCTGATAAACAAGACCAACCCATCTCGGGCTACTTTGACATCCCCCGACGAGTTTCCTCTTTAAACAAGCCATCTCCGCATCCACTCTCTATCGAATACAAAGAAGAGTCGGATAACGACTCCCAGCTGCATCATGATCACTATTCGCAACAAAAGCATCACCCAAACCTTATCGACAAACCGTTTACTTTGAAACTCTCTAATGGCAAGGCTCCGGTGAACTCCTCCCCGCTCAACAAGACATTAACATTGCCGCAATCAAAGCCGCTGGTCGATCGTCCGGGGATGATTCGCTTTCATTCAACTCCGACGCTGCCTTGTCTCAGTCCCACTCGCCAACAGTTTAGACTTCCTAACGTGTCCCCTCGTATTATTAAGGAGACCCTCGACGCCAGTCTTCGCGTCGATGAAACTGGTAAAACTATCAATCAGTATCTTATCAAAGAGGAAGTTGGCCGAGGCTCTTTTGGCACTGTTTGGCTTGTTATTGATACCCAAACTAATGAGAAATATGTAAGTAGTTTCCTAACTATGAGCACTAGTTAACTAGTGAAAGCTTATGAGAGACAAAAAGATGACTAACTTTATTAGGCTATGAAAGAGTATTCCAAGGCGGCTTTAAGACGACACAAGCAGTCTGAGCAACTTCGCGAACGGCGTACGGCCAGACGGCGTGGCCCAATAAGATCTGGACCCAATTCTGCCCCCGAGTTGCCAGTCTCCAAAGATGACGACCCGTCGAATCCCATTAACTTGATTCGGCGAGAAATTGCTATTATGAAAAAGCTCGATCATCCTAATATTGTAACTCTTGTCGAAGTTTTGGATGACCCCCATGGTGACTCGCTCTACATGATTCTGGAGTGGTGTGGCAAGGGTGCAATCATGCCCGTTTCCTGGGATGATGATGAAGACGACGAGGATTCTGAGGATTCTTCTTCTTTTAATCCATCCCTCTCAGGATCTCGCTACACAGAAGAGCAATGTCGGCTGTACTTTCGTGACATGATTCTCGGAATTGAGTATCTCCATTCTCAGGGTGTAATTCACCGAGACATCAAGGCTGACAACTTGTTGTTAGACGAGGACGATGTGGTTAAGATTGCTGACTTTGGTGTTTCTGAGATTTTGGATCCCGCCAACGATATTATTACAAAAAACGCTGGCTCACCGGCATACATGGCTCCGGAACTTGCGGCCTTATCTTCACACACTGCTTTGAAGGAGCATGCAGCAACCAAAGGTATCAATGTCTCCTCGCTTTCGGGGAAATCGACTGATATTTGGTCCATGGGAGTCACATTGTACGTTCTTTTGTTTGGCAAGCTTCCGTTTAGGTCCAACAACATGGTGGATTTATTTGACAAAATTGTCAATAATGATATTAATCTTCCAGAGAACACCGATCCTAGTCTGGTTGATCTTTTCAACAAGATTCTTGCCAAGGCTCCCCAGGATCGCATCAAGATGGATGAGCTGCGTGAGCATCCTTGGGTAACACTCAACCACGAAGATAATCTTCTTTCGCGAGAAGAGAATACTGCTGATACCATTACCCCGGTAACAGAGGAGGACCTTTATTACGCGATTGAGTTTGTTCAAGGATTTATGGAGCCCAATCAGGCCCTGGAGAAACTGCGCCGTCTTCATGGGTTCAGAGGATACAGCAACAACAACTCAACGCCCTTATCACCACCCGTAATGCCTGCAGAAATCCGACGTACCCCGTCGCCATTGGATGAAACTATCTCATTATACAAACTCACGCGGGCTTTGGAGGAAATCGTGACAAAGTCTGGCGGCTACACATATTAATCGTTTTCATTTGCAGTCATAATTTGGCTCAATAAGACAACCCACACCACCATTTCATCACCTGTGTCTGCATCAATTGCGTTTTTTTTCTTACGGCATTATTTTTTGAAGGCTTTGCTTATCATTATTACCGCTACTGGCGCCCAAATGTCACAGAAACAAGACAAGCAATTAAGACAAGCAAACAAACCAAAAAAAAAAGAAGGTATTTTGATGTTGCATTTTCTTTTTTAAGCAAATGCCATTTAAAGGATGGGGCGGTCTAGTTACGAAACGGCTCATCTCTCTCCATCCCCTTTCCCTCGCTTTACTAGAGTCGATTGTTGGTTTGTAAAAAAAAATTTTGCGATTGTCCTTTGCGCTCTTTTTTTTTTTTTTTCCATTTTAATGACCTGGAGAAGGGAAAATCAGGTCATACCGCTCTGTCGTGGATCGTAGAGCTGAATGGTAATAAAAAGGACTCTTTTTCCACCATTCATTTATTTATTTATCGTATAAAAAATATTAGTTATAATAATTATAAACGCTATCGTCTAGTTACTGTCATGATAATTTATTAGATATTTTTATTTTTAGATCCCTTATTCCCTGCCGTTGCGTGGGGGTCATTTAGTATATATATAAGAGAGCTATGAACTATTTTTGAAACTGGAAAAACTCCAATGTGATACTGCCCGGAAAATCATACAAAGCTTCTCAGTTTAGTGGAGATCAGCAGACGGCAGTAAAGAAGAATAGCACCGCTGCCAATGGTCAACATGGAGCAAAATATGATGAGCTTATTGTAGCCTGTGATGCCAGGCTCACTGGGCAGCGGCAAGAAAAGACCACAAATGGCTGGGCCCGCGAACGAGCTCGGCGCGCCGATCAAAAACATAATGCATAAGCGCGATCGCAGATTATGAATACCAAAAAGCTGGCCCAAACAGGCGGGGAAAAGTGCTACAATGGCGCCAGAAAAAAAGCCAAATGAGAGCGCAAAAAGGATGATGAGCGCATCCCCGCGGGCTGGTAACCACAATGCAAGCTGCAGAATGCCACATAGAAAAATTGAAGGGATCAAAGTGTTGAGCCGACCAATACGATCACCAACAAAGCCGGGGGTAATACGACCCAGAACAGAAGCCGAGTTGCAAATAGTCAAAATGTACTTGGAAACTTTGGGGGTGATCCCTGGTACCCGTTGGGCGTAAGAGGGGAGAAAAAAGAGGGGAGGGAAAACGGCAAAAAATGCAATGAAAGTGGTTAAAAGGATGAGACAAAATCGGAAATCCTTGACAACTGACCAGTCAATGATTTTAGCCTTATGGTTTGGTACGGCTTCTGGTATCGGTGCGTGTACCGATGGCTGGGGTGGTTGTAGCGACCGAGATACGGCTGAAACGTTTTCCTGGTGCTCGACCGTTGGGTTTTTAGGCTCGGTGGAGTTGTGCTGTAGCATGTTCTCGTCCACTATTCCAAACGTTGCCTCATCAGGTTCATCAGCCACCGCTGGGTGTTTGAAAGCGTCCTGCCCATGGTGTCTCTCCTTGATTGCAAACGACGCGAAGATCATCAGGGGGATGATGATAAACCCCATCGCACGGTTGGCCCAGGTGAACCCCTTTTTATCCTTGATGAGCTCAAATATTACTGGCCACAGTAGACCGCCAACAGATGAGCCACTTGCTGCAATCCCAACGGCAAAAGCACGTTTCCGCTTAAACCATTGCTGAGGGACTGAGTATGAGACAAACACACCAAGACCGGAACCAAACCCGTAGAGAACGCCTTGGGCAAGGAAAAGCTGCCACACTGACTTGCATTCAGGTATTACCATAAGGGATGTGACCAGGATTACGCCAGATATAGCGATGACAGTCTTTGCTCCCATGGCGTGAATAAGGAGAATAGTTGGAGCGCCGGACGCATAGATAAGGAAAGGCTGGAGCGACCCAATCATCATCATGATGGACTGGCTTGTAGTCGGAAACCGCGTAAGATAGTATGCTTGGTAGGCACCATATGCAGACACGAATCCAAACGAGACGGCCATGATGACAAAAGTGCCAGCAATCACAAGCCACCCACGACCACCCTCGGGGAATTCCTCTGTATCTACTTCGCCGGTACCAGTGCTTTTTACCTCTGACGGAGTACCCAGAGCGTGGACTGCAACTGTGCGCTTGTCGTTGTCGTTATTGGTCCTTGACTGACTCATAATGCTAATAAAGAGTTATGCTTGAATTTTTTTAATTTTTTTTATTTTAGATATTTCCAAGATAATTGCTCGTATTATAATGGTAGTTTATCATGGGTGGGGGTAGAGATGAGTTTCAAAGTACTTTGGTTTGAGCTTTATATAAATGATGATAAAAGATTATGACTCTGAAAAGATTTGGCCTCGGATTCAGGGCTTCTGTATCAAATTTAAAAGGAAATTGACACAGGAACAAGTCATTCATGTGGAAATCGATAGAGATACTGCTTATAAATTCAAGTAATCGTTTTAATTTTTACCTATGATTAATTAAAGTCTGTCGAGGTTTGGTGAGTCAAGGCTTCGAGATGTTGCTTTGAAGAGTTTATTTACGGTTTTCTGGGGAAGCACGGCGGTAGTCGTTGGAAAGCAAAAAAAAAAAAAAAAAAAAAAAAAAAAAACAAAAAAAAAAAAAAAAAAAAAAAAAAAAAAAAAAAAAAAAAAAAAAAAAAAAAAAAAAT
>Ga0160505_100347_pt1 | contig 29085 bp, 15 predicted proteins | sample DIDeMG_FD_108225 | JGI IMG/M metagenome (GOLD analysis project Ga0160505, IMG submission 108225) | Enriched chicken feces microbial communities from UW Madison campus, WI, USA - DID2874_E49_Stillage MG | ecosystem: Host-associated > Birds > Digestive system > Large intestine > Fecal ... | reverse complement strand
TTTTTTTTTTTTTTTTGACAGGGCTTAGACCTCGAGATTATTAATATTGACACGATTAGTCTAGATGAAGTTAGATGAAGCCCAGTCGGATCGAACGTTCCGGTGCAAAGAATTAGTCCATGACGCATGGGTGCATGAGGCTGGAGCTGGCTTGTAGGAGAATGTACATACTCAGGGAGGTTAGAAGGGCCAAGACTGAGTAACTAATGTGTCTAGTGAAATATTGAAACTCGTCTTTTGAAACTTATTTGACTGGCTGGGGTGAGGAAAGGATAATACTAGAAATAGAAAAAAAAACATCTACCAAATTGTAAAAATCAACACGAATAACCATACAAAAATAGTCAGATAAAGGAATAAGGGAGGATAAGAATAGATTTTGAGCAAGGAAAGTTGGAACCACGAACAAAAAAAACCTCAGAGGAGGTTCAACAATGGCTTGAATAGCTTGTGTGTCAGATTTCTCCGGAGCTAAAAAGCCTCTATAATGGGCCCGGCTGTGCTTTTAAAGCGCTCAAATATCAACACCATGCACTACATTAGCCGGCGAGCATGAAACCCTCCGACACGACCAAGCAGTGAATTCCAACTTCACACGTTGATAAATAAATCAAATGATGAAATCGGATTTATAAACATCCGGGGGATGCAGTCATAGCGTTTGTCATCAATCCCAAATTTGCTCACTCGCATGGGGCTAAATCCCTGCCGGGATGCTTGCCGGATTGATAGACCGCCATTACGCAATGTGGAATGCCGGTCCGGCATACTGCAACAAAGATTTTCTACCTGACGCATTGTCTCGGGAGAATTTCGGTCCAATTTGTGACATTTCTAAATAGACAGAATTAACTGTGGCAAGATATTAGGAAAAGAGGCATACCTCGTCGTGAAGTGTAATTGAAAATTGTATTTTTATGTGATATGCTTAAAATTCTCTGTTTCCTCTCACTTCTCCTGTGATTATCGATTATATCATGCTTTCCTTTGAAGTGGTTTTACGATGTGCCTGCACATACCCCACATCGCACATATTAATTTCCTACAACCAAGCCCGCCCTTCACTATATATAGCGCAGTTCTGCTAGGGTCGCCAGCCCATAGTCTTTTCCTAGACATCAATTTGTCACTTATTGTCGTCTTCCTGATCTACACTCTCAATTTTACGATATCCATCCATTGCGAACAAGACCTTAATCTCCTAAACTTCCGGACCCTGATTGTTCCTTTTCAAATTGCATAGATCCTGCAGAAGTCCCACACGTGGCTACCTACACTTGACCCAACTTGCTTCAGACATTCCCCTTCATACCACCTTCTTTCTGCCATTTGAATCTTCAGTCAAATTCAACAACGCGAATTTGTGGTTTCTAGACCTGTCAAGTTTTTTTTTAACGTTCTACTTACTTGTTAATTTCGCACATCTGCATCATCATGACTGATTTATTAGATCAGGTCTCCGGCAAAGTGGCTAAGGCTGCCTATTTCATTGATGTAGTGTTGTGTTCATGGATCCACAACCCATTTGTCTTATCAGCGCTTGTGCTCACAGGGTCGATGCTACTCCTGGCGATGCTGTTCACAGTCCCCATGCCAGATACGTTTGCGAATGTGGAGTTTAATGACTACTTGCTAGACTTTTTGCACAATGCAATCAACCTCATATTTATTGTCCGCTTCCCAGCGTCGTCATCCAGGGGCTTGACCATTTTGTCTTCCACCTTGGCGGAGCTGCTCTTGCTTGCCATCCAAAATGTGGGATGTGCTGTGCTACTCTTTTCGTCAGAATATTCGCTTTTGTATTCCAACATGCATCCCATCCTTAGAATGTTCATGTTGTGGCAAATTGTGTGTCCTTACTTGATTTTCTTATTACATCTATTAGAAAATTGGTGGAGGGCCAGAAATCCTGTTTCCACTTCGGAAAAGCGAACTATACTGGCTCCAAAGTTGCTGACGGGGTCGCTCCTAGTGGATACAAACAACAACTTCTTGCCTGTTTTCATGGCGCATTCGTTCGCCTCTATTAACTTTAATTACCCCTTGGCAGGCGCATACTGGGTAGTTTTGGTATACAAATTGGCATGTTTCTCATTCAAGTTCTACTTGATCAACAGATATGTGCTTTATGAGTTAGTGATGGTGATTAGTGACGTCTCTGACTTGAACAGCTACGCAGAGCTCTACACTCCCGTGCTGATAGGTGGGAAGAAAAAGAGTGTATTGTCATTGTTTTCTCGCCACGCCACACTGTTTCTCATAGCATTCTGTGTGGTTCTCATGGGAATTGATGGTGGCTTCATGGCTATCGCATTTATGAAGTAAAATGATTGCATAAAATTGAACAAGAGTATCTTTAGAAAATCTTACTTCTCTACCCTGTAACGAAGCTCTCTGTGCTTAGTTTCACTCGTTTGTATGTTCAGTTATGTGATTATGCCGAAAAATAACTCAGCAAGTATTGTGTGGACTCAGGGTAAACGTGATTTCAGACTTCATGCGCATCGGCCTACGACCTAACGCCCAACTTCCCATTTCAAAACCTACGGCTCGTCAGCAATTTCAACTCTTATTTATAAAATATAACCAAGTTGTTATGGCGTTTTTTGGGTTAAATGTTGAAAATGGACAATTGTAATCTATGAAGATGACAATCTGAGAGTGTAAATGACACCTGAGATGTCACTTTGCACTTCTAGAACGCCAAGGAACGGGCAACGTATCTGCCATGTAAGGTAGGTGCCAATGCAACCTTGAAAACAGAATTCGGAAGTGATTACTGATCAAAAAGGATATTATTTTTTGGCTATTTTTGGTGGTATCATGCTAGGAAGGTTATTCTGAGAAGGTTAGGTGAGTTCCAGATCTGCACAATTTGCAAAGGCGGTGTCGATCTCATCTTATCCCTCTGTCTACAGATGAATCCTTGCCCAATTCAATGTGCCAAGTCGCTTGCGTAACTAAATATGCATTGTTAATTGCTCCGGATATGTCTAATATTTGGCGTATGTTTTATTCCAAGATCTGCGAAGGTGGCCGTCGCAAAAGTTGTCCATGTCTGTAGAGCCCCACATATCTTTAAAGAATGTGGGCTGTGGCGACTCCTCAAATGTAGGAGGTTGAAGCTTCCGTCTTTTGATGTCTGTGCGTCGAGTCTCCAAACTGTGTAGCAGGGCATCTTTTCTAGCGTCGTATGCCTCGAGGGTCTTTGTTTCCTTGAGAAAAAGTAGCTCTTCCACCAAGGCATCTTCGGGAAATTTGTTTGTTCGTCCTATTGGAGGTAGGCTGTGAACGGAGGGAGGCTGGGTTTGTCTATATTGCTCAGTTCCGTTTTGTTCGAGTCCATCGAGATGATTTGGTAAGTGCCCAGCATCGTTTCTATCATCGTCTTGCTCACATTCCGAAAGAACTGGTGCTTTTTGTTTGCCATTTGAATGTTGCTGTTCGGATTCTTCAAGTTCTTCGCTTTCTTCGTCTTCTTCACTTAATTTGTCTTCACTTTCTTCTTCTTCCTCCTCCTCTTCTTGTTCTTCTTCCTCCTCCTCGTCTTCATCTTCCTCCTGGTCTTCTTCCGGTTCATCAAATTCACTTTCCCAATCACTATCCTCATTTTTGATACGGAATTCGTCTGGAGACTCCAGAACGGCTTCTTCCAGTTTTTCCGGTTCTTCCAGTTCTCTGCATCTTTTCAGGTTTTTGAATTTTTCTAGCTTGTCCAGTTCTGCCGGTTCTTCCTGTTCTTCCTGCTTGTTCAGTTCCTCCTGTTTTTCCTGTTCTTCCAATTCTTCCTGCTCTTCCAGATCTTCCAGTTCCTCGATTTCCTCAAGTTGTTCAGACTCCGGAGCTCTCGAGCTATCCAAGTTCTCCGGTTCACTATAATAACCTAGTGCACTGAAATCCACCACCTCTTCATCGTACTCCCATTCTTTGTCCTCATCCCCTTCCAAAAAAGCATCAGTTTCCTCATACTCCCGAATATGGGGCTTATAATATTGCCAATTAAATCCCTCACGTATCAGCAGCACATTGTCCTTGACGTTCAACTGCAACGACTTTTGAATGTTTGACCAATACGTGTCTATCACTGGTGACTTTCCATCCCTGTTTTTCGACTTGTAACCCGTTACCGGTGCCTCAAATAACTTTAACTTCTCGATGGCTTTATACATGTCGGCTCTTGAGACTACTGTCTGTAAATGCTGATCAAATTCCTTCTTCAAATCACCATTTTCGGAGAAATCAAATTCAGGCTGTGCTAGAGACGCTCCTTCGAGTCCTCGGTTGACAACTAGCGTCCCCAATATGTCCTTCACTCTCTGGCGAATCAACTCATCCAAAAACGTTGTAGTATCAAACCGGAATACTCGAGGTTGTATGTTTCCGACCTCTTGGGCAAATTTGCTGGCCCGGTACAATTTCTGGATATTGAGAAGGCCCCTGGAGTGGAGAATTCCATATTCGTGGGTGTCAAGAGGTCCTCCCACTGCATGGCCGTACTTAAGCACCATATTTTTGCGTCGAGCCTTCTCGTTGGTCAATTCCTGATTGTATTCTCGCAGACAAATACGGAAGCTCTGCTCTTCCTCGTATCTGAGCCATTCCTGGCTCAGTTCACATGCAATTGGGATTTCCGAGTAGGATGCACCGTCCTCGAATGTATGGGAGACATAACAGTACTGAACTCTAAGGTTAGGTGGTGTGTCGGCATCTTTGAAAACCACATCGTGCGTTTTATAAGTTTCCAAGCGCCGTAGCTCCCGTTTTAGAAGCATATAATATTGTGAAATTTCTGAGACAGACTTTCCAGGAAGATGCGGGATGAAGTTGTCGATGTTGTGAATGGAGTAACGGGCGAGGCATCTGAAGAAGATTTCTTTCTCTTTTGCAGTCCATAGTGATCCTGGAAGATCGTCAAGTGGTGTTCTGTCGCAGACATCGTTGGAAGTATCATTGGAGATTTCATTGCCGATATTATTGGAAGTATCATTCGAGATATCACCAAATTCACCATTAGTGCTACCATTGGAAGCCTCCCAAGAGACATCTTCGGTTATTCGAGTAGCATTAGAGATATAATTTAGCCCTCTTTTGCTAGTTCCATTGGAGTTTGCACTAGAATTTTTGCTCCTATTCAAATGACTATTCAGTAGAGACTCATTGTGTCCATTCAGATCTTCACTATCCTCTCTCTCGGAGAAATTGTCGTTTTCCACATCCTCTTCAACAGTCTCTTCTCTTCTATCTTCAGCTTCCTGAGGGCCATAGTACGCCCTGTCGATGGTGATTCGACTTGGATAAAGTTGATGGCTAGCGTTTGTCTCGTAATCGAGATCAAAGAATGCTTCAACATAGTGATTTAGCAAGTCAATATAAGCGGAGTCGGGAAAGTCATTGACGTCAATCTCTATAGATGCCGGAGACGGGCCCGACTCATCTGTCTCCATGGTGAAGTTGAAGATGGAGATCACAGTACTGCAGAGATGGAGATGGCCAGGAATTAGGAAGACTGGAGTTGTAATACGAATAGGGGTGTGATTCTGGTTGCTTTGGGTATCAGATGGGATTTGTTGACATTTCTAGTGTATCTAGTTAATTTTAATGTGTGGTCAAAGATGTGAACCTGAGAAGGGTTCACTTGAAACCATTGGAAGTGCACCACAGAAGACCATATTTGAAACCAAATGGGAATGAAACCCAGGATAAAATCTCAGAAAGAAATTCGAAAGTCTTAATCCAGGACTTTTGCAGAGTTTTTGGGCAAAAGTCATCCTTTTCAACTTCTAATTTTCGAGCTTTAGAGCATAAATCTTAAGTAGTATCAGGCACAACAAGATGATAATCAACTATCGTGTCGAATGACCACAATTCAAAAAAAAAAAAAACTACCTATCATCTTCCGTTGCTTGAATTTTATCGTCAGTATATTATCCGGACCCGAACAATGAGCTAAGCTCTGTTCAACTGTTTATCCTCTACTTATCCACTTTTACTTCCCTCTCCTCTTTTCGGTATCTCTTTCTCAATTATCTTCCTTTGTCTTTCTTTTTATCTTATTCTCTTTCTCCTCTATGACTTCTCGCTAATGGAGGTCTCGCCCATCGCCTTATCTACCAGATGTAGAGAATGCTCGTCTTCGGTGTCCTCCCATTCGCTCTCGCCTTGGATCTCCTGCAAAAGCCGAGGAACAAATGGCTTGGGTTCATCGTTGTCGTCACCATAGAATATCTCCACATACTCCTCTGGAACAAGCCCATTCTCACCAGAATCTGGATCCTCGGCAACGAGCCAGCCTTGGCCGTGTCGATACGAAATCCATATCACCTGGCCCTCGCGTAGTGCCACCTCGTTGTCATTCTCAGGAAGAAAATCGAAAAGAGCCACCGCTCGCCTGTTGATTTCGTCGGAAGAATATGTGGCAAACGAATCGTTGTCGTTGTGGTAGTAATCGTCGTCGTCACTTTCATGGTCGGTATCGCTCAACAGGCCACGCCTGCTGGTCGGAAAGTTGGTATATCTGAGGGGATGAGATTCTGGGTACGCATAATCAGTGGATTGTGTAGCCGGCGGACAAAGGCCATGGGGACTCATTAGAAGAGTGGTGGGGATGATGAAGATAGTCCACGCGACCTGTAACACAGGAGGCAGGAGAGGCTGAAGGAGGGCTGGGAGACAGATCGGAAGGAGGGCTTGGGAATTTTAGAATAAGAATTGAATAGAGGGAATTGGGTGGCATTAATGTCTTTTATATATTTTTGTGGTGGTAAGGGGGTTAACGGTCGTAGATGGTGGGAGGTGTGGCTATTTATAGAGGTGACCTGGTATGTAGGTGATTCGAATGGAGATGGATGAAAGTGGTGAGATAGAGTCAAAGAGGGGTATAGAAAAATCGATAGAAATTGCTCAGAGATGGGGAGGGAAGTCGACTTCAGAAGTGAATTGTGGACTGAATGAGGTTTACGAAGATTTTCAGGAGGTTGTAGTTCATGGTGGGAGTGAATTGATTTTTGGTGAGGCTGTAGTTTACGATGATGAATTACAAAAGTATCCATAACTGTTAGAAAGTGGGAATCAGGGTATCGTTGGATTAATGACGTTTCATTGCTTGATGTCATTGCTTGGATTCATTGCTTGGTGTCAGTGCTTTTGTTAATGTTTTTTGGATGGTGAACATCACATTCCTTGTCTCACTGGGCACTAATATAAATGAGGGTACGCTAAAGTCAATCCCACTAACCTATTCACCCTCATTTGATTTTCTGTAGTATTGAGAGGATATTTACTGTTAAACGAAGTCTGGAGATGTTGCTGTTCGTAAAGTTACCCAGTTTGATCTGTTCATTTTTTTTTCCCCATAGGAGTTTCTCTGGTACTCGATCTGAATTTCTTGTTCACCAGTCTCAATAATGTAGAGATCGTTGTGTCCTGCTTTATCTTCTCACCTTTTATTCTTATTATTCATAGTGTTGAATTCAAATATAAAAATGGCATTCCTTCGTATTTCATCCACTAAGATTAATGATTCCTATAACATATTCATCATAGCACTCATGCATCCAAAATGCTCATCGTTCCACCATAGAATTAATCTTTCCTATACGTACTACTAAATATAATCATTTGGATTATTTACTTTCTGATTTTCAATTTTTCTTAACTTTTTGAATCTCTTCCATTTTCTCACTCTCCGCTCTCCTCCCTTCCTTTTACAATTCATTCTGTTCATCAGTTCTCATTCCGCAGCCATTTCTGCTTGATCATCTCATATATCCAAATCACCCACACCACCAAATAATCTCCAAAATCATTAAATCCTAAATAAACAGCCCAAAAAGCATTCAAAATTCCAATTTCCACATTCATACCTTTCCACAACCCTTCCCACCCAATACCTCTTCATTCACCATCTACTACTCATTTGTCCTCTACACAATACGCAAACTTTCTCCACCAACTCTATGGATCCATTGGAAGAACAGCAGCAGGAGATCGAGGTGCTCCAGTCCATCTATCCCGATGAACTCGAATTGATTTCTCCTACTCACTTCACCATTTTCATTGCACTAGATGCGGCCAGTGACAGAAAGCACCTGGCTCTTCTAGATGTGAGATACCCTCCAAATTATCCAGAAGAGGTGCCCAAACTAGATATCCTGACATCTGTGGAGGAGGAATCTGAGGACGAAGCCCTGGACTCTGAAGATGAATCGGAGAAATTTGTCAGTTTGTCCGAGCAAATTGTATTCGATAGGGACGACATCGGAGTGTTGCTCACCAAATTGAATGAAGAAGCAGAGATGAACATTGGAATGCCATCGATTTTTGCATTGGCCGCATTACTCAAGGATGAGGCTGAGTTGCTATTTCAGGCCAAGTTGGACGCTGCACAGGCTCAGTACGACAAGGAGCTTTTGGCTCGTGAAGCTGAAGAGCAGAAGAAATTCCATGGAACCAAGGTAACCAAGCAGTCATATGCGGAGTGGAGAGAGAAATTCCGGGTAGAAATGCAGGTGGAGAAGAAGGATTTGGAGAGGTTTGAACGCATGCACAATGGCAAGATGACAGGCCGAGAGATATTCGAGAAGGGTTTGGCGGAGGAAAGCGACGACGAGTTTGCCGACGTGACCGACTCGGTTGCAAAGGTAGCTGTTTAATTACTATATACTTGAATGAGAAGGCAATGATGTAGAGCTTGTACACACTGGTCTGACCGGGAATCAACAATGAAATAAGAATGCAATATACTCACCACGTCATTGCATTCACTCAATAATCGAGATCCATTCCCAAACCTTCATCACCTCGCCGTGGATCTCTATTAATTGGTGCGAGACATTAGTGTTGCGGTCCACTTTGCGACTAACGGCTTCCCAGAGTCTCATCTTGCGTGCAAGATTGGTCTCGTCGCTAAGTATAAGATCTCGAAGCTGGATGGACCCAATGTAACCAGGAAGCTCACTGGACTCTCGTGCCAACCGGGCCTGTCTTTGAAGTTTGCTCAACACCTCCCTGTAGAGAGTGTCAAGTTGTTGATGGTGCAATTTGTACCTGTCATACTTAACTTTTGCAACGAGTAAGGTCACTACACCAAGCAAAAAGATAGCAAGAGTCAATCTAAACTTCAATACGAGTGAGACCATTGTGTTTGACAATTGACACTTCAAGCTAACGTGCGATAAGGACGTTGATCGAAAAACTTTGTGCGTGGTTTCCGTCTCTGTAACAGTGTTGTTAGTGTCAATTGTGGAACCAACGTGATCAACGATTCCGACCTGTTCTTTGTTAGTAATTGGTTGATAAATTTGTAAAAAACGGGTAACTTGCCTTACAATTATTTCGGGCTCCTTCTCCAACTCCACCACCGAACGCCTCCACAACTCCTCAAACTCTTCTAAGGTGATGTATGGTGCCTTCATGGCCAACAAGAGGTCATGTAAGTCATTCATCTCAATGCCCGCGGAAACATCATCCTCCGGCAATCTTCCACAGTTCTTGTGAGCATTTCTAGCTCTTAATAGGTCAAGAGCAACATCAATCATGATCTCAATCTTTTCTGCTCTCTTGGTGTCAGGAATACACTTCTTCAATGTTGGGTCCACAACTGGCATGTATGGGAAGTACCATGGGGCGAACTCTACAAAGTCATCGTAACATCCCATCTCTAGATTTGGGAAGCACCGAGCATGTTGAGGACAGTCCACACATTGTGGTCTGAAGTGTTCGTCCAAGTATGCACCTGCCTCGACTAGGAAACCTGGGGTATCTGGAGTATCTGGAATAGTTGTAGTGTAAATCTCCTGGCCACAATAACCAACTAAAAATGTTTGCTCACGGTACCAGTATGCAAAGAGGGTAAAGGCAGCCAAAAGTGTCCACGAGAGCAAGGAGAGGAAAAACCAAAAGAAGGACTTGCGAAACGATGATTTGGTCGAATGCGTTCCCAGTACCTTTGATCTGGATTGTGTTTTTGACTTGGTTTTTTCGCCATTGATCTGACTTTTCTTTCTATCGGTGTCATTGAGGTCGTCGGTATCACTTTCTTCATGTTCGTCCTCTCCTTCACTTTCTGATTTCCTCTCCTCATGTTCGTCTCTCAGTTCACTTTCTGTTTCGCTCTGCTCATTCTCATCTTCACTCTCTTCGTCAGTGACATCCTCATCACTTACAACGTTTTCCTTCTCCTCCTCGTTCTCGCTTAAAGTCTCAGAATAAGCCAAACGCTTCTTCTGAATAATTATTGGGTTTCTTGGACTGATGACTCTTCTTCCCTTGGGCTTTGGTTTGACACTATGAAGGTCCACACCAAGAAGCTTCGCTAAATCAGCATCAGTAGTATCCTTTCGGGAATGATCGTGTCTAGAAGTGTCTCTGGAGGTGTTTCTGAGCAGGGCCACGGTGTCGTTGAAGTGTTCGTCTTCTTGTTTCAACTTCTTGAGGGCCAGATCAAAGCCGGTAGCATTATCGGAAACATCTGAAAGTTGAGTAGCAGTCTGAAAGGATGGCAGTGAGTGTGCCAGATAGACATCTTTCGCGGACCAAGAAACAGGAGACCTAGAAACGATTTTCGGAGACTCGGTCTTTGGTTTCACAGTTTGTGGAGACTTGCGGGTGCTTGCAACGGGAGTCCCTGTGGTTGACTCAGACAAGTGTTCGTGCTCGGAACCAGAACCAGGTTCCAATTTCACAGTTCCCGATGGCGATGCAGTTGACTTCGCCAGAGCTGATTTCACTGGGGTCACAGCAGATTTCGCAGCCTTGGATGGTGTCACAATAGCTTTAGAGGATTTGGATGGTGTTGAAGCTCTACTTCTGTTTGAAGAGTTCACTTTGGGTGGAACAACCTTCGATGGAGTCTCTTCAGGTGATTTGACTATTGGGGATTTCACTCTTGGCGACTTTGCCTTCTTCTTGGTCTCCGTTTGCGGCGTAGACGCCCTACTCGTCTTAGATCTCTTCTTGGGCGAAAGAATCTCCGACTCCGAGTCTGTGTCGATCTCAAACACGTTTCCCTTAGTAGGAGAGTCGGAGAACTTGAGTTCCAGTCCGGAGTACATGGATTTTCTCTTCTTTCCCTTGGCAGACTCCGAAATCGAAGTGTTTGCCGCTGTTTCTGGGGAAGTAGTCATATCTTCATTTTCATCCTCTATTTCAATGGATTTCAACGGTGGAGCGTCCAAAATCACAAGATCGCGAGCCTTGGACTTTTTCTTGGGTTTGACGGCACCGCCACCGATATTTTCGTGGAAAAGGTGGACTAATTCTTTCTTTTTGGCATTAGAGGGAAACTCCACTTCATTGTCAAACAAAATGCCACGCAATTGGGCCACTTTCAACGACGACGGGTCAAAGTCTGGCATTAGTACGTAATATTGAGTAGGAATTTCGAAATACTTACCCTCGTCAAGGTATTCTTTAGGGTCCATGGAAAGAGTGGTACAGTTTTTGTTTTGTTTTCGCAACGTGTATAGAGAGATGTTAGATGATGAAGAGTATGAAGGACAGAAGTATGTAGGAAATTCTTTTGGCAATGAAATGAAGAAGACAGAATAGAGAAGGAAAAGACCGAGAGGACGAAGGTGGAATCTACAAATTTACGTGACTGTCAGAGCCATACTATGTAAGTTTTGATGTCATATTGTTATAGAACGGAACGAGATCTCACTGAGATCGTAAAACAATCATGTCTTGAAGACAATTTTAAAAGAGCCAGAGACAAAAGAGGCGACAAAACCTCTAAAGATGCTAAACCTAAACCGTAGGATTCGGTATCAAACAATGACAGGATCCTTGTTCACTCACGGGATTCAGGAGAGAATCTAAATAATTCCCTTCAAGTAACTGAACGACAGCTCTAACATCTTCAACTGAACTTGATCAGCATATACATCCTCCTCACTGGGTCTTTTGCCTTCAATATTCAACACAACAGGCAACTCTTCGATCAACTCCAAGCGAGGGTCGTCGTGAAGGTAGTTGATGTGTAAGTTGAGTGTCGCACTCTTGCAAAGGTTCCAGTTCAACTGATTTAAAAGACCCACAACAGCCATAAGTCGCACGGAATTGTGAAGATCGTCTTCATTGTCTGCGTGATAGGTAATGGAGAAAGATTCCAAGGGGAGACTCAGCAAGTTGCAGAGCTTGATGAGCTGGTAAAGACGCATCAACTCGTGTTGATCATCTACCGCTTCTTCGATTATCAAATGAAGCTCACGGAGGTGGAGTTGACTCATTTTGGCAAATACTTGCTGCAAGTCGTTTGTGGAACGGATGGTGAGGGTTAACTTGGCCAAACTGGCGCAGTTTTGCTCCATCAAATCGGCAGCATTTTTGCAAGGTTCAGCATTCTTGTATGGCTCAGGAGCATGGAGCACCGATAAATGAGAAAGAGCCATAGATGACTGGGGAGTTGGCAACCAGGCAGTGGATAAAAAGGGGGCGAGGTGCTAAGATAAACTGAGGTTGAAGTAAACTGACTAAGCAGGGACAAACTGAGGTTCCTAGCAAAGGAAAAAATACACTCAAGAATGTCTGGAAATGACAAACGGTTTCAAAACACTCGGTGATAGTCCGAGATGGTCTGCTAGCAGACAGCGGGTATTGAAGGAATAAAAATTCTCAGGGGTAAAAGCTGGGATGCTTGGGCGGGAAAAAAAGGGACAAAATTGCGATGTCAGTAGTTCAAGAAACTGATGGATACCTTGTTGGCGAGGACGATGAACGCGGTCATGTAGGGGTTTTAGGGAAGAACAGAGTTGTTGTGAATGAAAGGATGAAATGAGAGATTGAAGATGGGGCGGGTCGATACCCACGTGACCTTAAATCACGTGAATTGAACTGATCTTTAAGAGAATTATATTTTGTGGCGAGCTATAGCCAATCTAGACCCCTTAGACTTTTCAAGTTTTACCTTACAGATGTACGGATGTTGAGATGTACGGATGTAGAGATGTACGGGTGTTTATCTTTTAAGGAAATATCTGGGTGTCAGTTTCCTTACCTTTTCAGAGGTAAGGAGGCGCCGTTCATCTGTCCCCCCACAGGTGCACATTTACCAAAGCGCACGTGAAGTTCACTGGTTAACTATCCTGTTCACGTGATGTAGACAGTTCCCCAATTTCTTCCAAATCCGTAGCCAATCACGACCACACGTTGGACCCGCACAAGCCCGCCTCAGATAAGCGAGTATCGGTTACCGCATTGTATGTTGCATTCACATTGTCAGGCATGCAGATTTATGGAGACTTCACGGTAATAATCAATTAATGACCATGGATGGCAAGCGATAAGCCGCGGGATGTCGATGTCGTTTTGTAAAATTTTCGGATGGATAGGTTTGCGTTTCGTATATTGAGCATTGCGCATCGCATGCGTGGCACAAGGTACCTTCTGCACACGTGACCTATAGTTCCCCTGTTTCACGCCGTCATTGAGTTATGTCCCATCCGATTCAATGCGACATCATTCCAATCCAGCATATGCATCCTTACACAGTAAGCCAACTGCGCATGAAGAAACTTCCCACCACCAGAGATTTCGAGTAGAAATGCGGGTTGTGTGACAAAAATTATGGGCCAGTAAAGGTTACAGAAATGGGCAACATAGTCCCAGTGAGATTCAGTGAGGGGGCTTCTCTATGGCTAGGAGCCCGTTGCAGTTTATTGTTTAATGACCAGAGTATCGTCTCAGGGTATTATTTCAAATGCAGAGCATTGTTCCCAAATGCCAGGAAAATCAGAGCCAACAAAGACCTGCGAAATGAACGACGCAAGGGATTGTGCTTTAGGGGTCAGATCCAATCGATGAAAACGATGGTACATACGGTGGAATCAAAACCCGACTTAATCTAAGATTTAAGGGACTCTGATTGTGGCCGTCCCTGGAAAGTGATCGTCTGGCAAGCGATTTCCACTAGCGATCATCTTTGGCGTAACCTACGGATATTTATAGCGATATTTTTCTGAATCCAGTTGTATTTTTTTGGTGAATTCAATCATGATACCACCTGTCAAGGAAATGGGGAGAAAATGCTGAAATGGGAAATGCGGAAACTGGAAATGTTGAAATGAGAATCCCGAAATGGGAAATCTTAAAATGGCGGAAATCTTGAGATTGTGGGCAATCTTGGATATGTAGGCAATCTTGAAATTGTAGACAATCTTGGAGTGCTGTCGCCAGATGATATCATGAAGTGCCACGAGCTAATAACCATGGTTAACCACATTCTCAAACCCTAAACCCCTCTCAATTCTTCTCGCTGTCAGCCACTATACCATACTTATTGCATGACCTTGCACATTGTGATTATCGCAAGGTTTCATATTACTATGATTGGGACCAAGTTTGGGATCTGCAAACTCTAGCGATCTTCCCTACACATTCTTCGCTGCTGCATGCCAATATTCTCTACTAGTTTCGAGGCTGTCCTATGCTTATTCCTGATTGCTGCTTTTAGAGGTTGCCCGTCACTGCATTTGCAGGTGGCAGAGTGTTCGCGTCTGCTTCGTCGATGGCTCCCTATCCTTCGTCGAACCCAGATACGCTTCAGCCGTTACGAGCGTGACCTGCAGGATAATAGGTAAGCTACAGATTTTCGCCTGTAATCGCTCGGTTATTGATTCCCGTATTGATTGTGTCCATCTTTAATGTCTGCAGGTTGCATATGTGACTTGCTCAACTCCGACGCCCTGAGTAACATACTGGGTAAGAGAAATATTTTTTTGCCCAATCCCTGCCACCATGGTGTGGTCTTGGTGCGAGTGGGTCCACGCGTCCACATGTTGCAAAACATTCGATATACATCCTACACTGACGAAGGTGTTGAGTTTTTGGCCGCACCAAAACTGACCCTACATGTACGATTATTCGTAGATTATTGTTCTCTTTGATTTTTTTTTTTTTGGTGAAATTCCTTCTAATTGCCGCTTGATGTAAATCTACTAAACAAGCATTCGCCTAATCTGTTCGTTGAAAGCACCGCTGATCCTTATATTACTGAAGGAAATAGCAATCTAAAATCATGCGTCGGTTTTTCTATTTTTTTCGTTGCCCTCTCTCTTAAAGTTACTGACATTTTGCAGGCCAACGCACCATGCCAATGATGCCGGAAAGGCAAGTTCAAACGGCTCCCCCACGTATACTTCTTCTTGCAGAAAGTCGCATAAAAACCCAAATGATCAGTCCTCATCCTCCGGGCTATGTTGCAATAAAGTCACCAAATTGGGCAATGCGTATAAGTCGCATGTATGGAACACTCTGCAACCCTGCCAAAAGATTCCAAGATTACGAGTCATCCCAGCGACATTCATTTGTGGAACTCAGATCGAGACCAGAGTGTGCATGAGGATCAGCGGCGCAGTGGGGACGTTTGCCGAAGGATCAACTTAGAGGAATCATGTGTGACTACTGTGCATCGTGCATGTGTGTCTTCAGATGAGCCCTGTGCACTCCCCACTCTACTAATGTGGGTGGAAATGTCGCAAATTTTGCCCGCTACACAAACTTTACTAAACTTTACCTAATGCCGTACGCAACCCTTGCACAAACGGGCTTTCTTGTCAGGCGCCGAAAAGTGGAGACCTGGTGCTACTAATCGTGTCCTTTCACTTTGTCTCTCTTAGATAGGGTGTCCATTGAGATCTCTCACTACATTATCCATTCAGAATACTCCCCTGTAAGTTGTAATGTGGTCGCATAGTGGTTCATCTCAATCCTACACCTGGTAAAATTTATCTACTAAATTACCTCGGTTACGAGTACAACCTGGTGTATATTTTTTTCTATTCTTTGCGAGCCTAATGTCGTGTCGCAAGGATTTCTTAATTTGTCGTAGGGCAACTATACTTCACTCGCTTCCAAATTATTTTAGTGCAGAATATAGAATTGGCTATGCTTCTAAGCCTTGTCTACTACCCCTTCCGAAGTTTGGAGATCGGTTAGACAGAACCATGGAAATGATAGTAACCAGTGCCTGCGGCGCCAAAGCCCTGTCGCGTATTGAAAGGGTTTAGATCGCTGGGAGAAAAGGGCCGGGGTCTTTTCGTAAACGAGATCCTGATCAGGGGAATTGTAAGATTGGAAATAGAACACATCGAACATCATTGTGGATGAACCTGACATTCATGACCAGATGGACATGTCATCGTAAAGATGATAATATGTGATGTCAGTGGGGGGCGATCGTTTGAGGCTAGAAGGTTTGGATATGACACCACATTGTTTCATCTTCAAACGCGAAGCAGTTCGGGCCTAGATTTTTTCTTCTGCAATTTTAGTCATGAGGTTAATTTTCGCCCATATATTTCTTTTGCGAAATCTTTCCATTGATAGTCCTCACGAAATGATAGATCTCATTGGGTGACAAAAATCAGAAAGGCGTGAACACCTAAATTGGTCAAATGGACAGATGGCTGGCGGGCAGGTTATGAAGGCAACCGAATCCGCGACATTTCGCTGGGCTTGCTGCAACTTACCTGCCGCTGGTGCAAAAATGCCATGCAGACGCACCCTGCGCATCCTGCAGACATTACACAGGGTTGGAATCAACTTCGTTAGTCAAGATTGCATGTCTGATCCCCTGGAGGATCTTTTCTTTTGATATAAGACACTAACCTCCTCCCTGATTTTCTTTCTGGTGCTTTGCACTTTTGTCCCTAACTTTTTCGCGATTGTCTTTTCACTTCCATCATTCATTACACATTGTTTCTAAATGCTTACCTACTGAGATCATCGACCAAAATTTCCTCCAACCTAGTTAACCGTCTCGACTCCCTTCTGGAATCCAGTTTATCTCAATTCAACTCCTTGCATCGCTCATGCCGCAACTTCCATCTGTGTCTGAGCTCATGGTGGGTGCCCACATAACATTTTTTGGCAACTCACCACACAACTCGCTGCTGCCTCATCACCGGTTGTCAGGTCCTTCTGACACCACGCCTCGTCGTCTGGAGTCGTATATGCTGCCGCTGCTGCTGCTGCTGGTGAAGCTGGACGCATCCACTCTGCCTCAACTGAATTCCGTCAATTTGCAGCCCATACCCGCCAATATAGGCTCGGTACCTCGTCTTAATCTGACCAACCTACCGCATCTTCATCGACTTTCTGGCCACATTACGCCGCCAGCACCTTCGGGCCAAAATGCGCTGAGCGTGTCGCCCCATGGTAACACCGTAATGTCGCAACCTGTGAGTGGAGCATACGCCATGGCGTCGGTGCCATCGATTTCCGTTGCATCTGCCAATGCGTCTGTCCGTACAACCCCGTCATCTGCCCTTCCGCACACTGCTCCCCCAACCGCGGTGTCCGGGCAGGCCAATTCAGGGCCAGAGGGAGCTGCAAATACCGTCGCTGCAACTTCTGGTACTTTTAGTGCTCCATCGTACATGCCTGCGTCAGATTACTTCAGCTACCGTGCCACAGGCAACGCATCTGCCCACACAGCAACCGCAACCAATGTGCCTCCGTTGCCTTACAACATTTACAAACGCACCAACCTGATTCTGCTGCTGCTTGACTCTATTCTGCGTATGCTGCTGGCGACCAACATCGTCCAGCACGCTGAACAGTCGCCTGTTCCCCAACAGAATAATCGCCTGAGTCTGTTCTCTCACGAGTCGGCAAATCATGCTGTGCCCATGTCTGCCTACCCTACGTCCATGGGCCCCATTTTGTATACCCACAGCGGTGCACCCCTCGGATACCCATCGCACATGGCTCCACAGGCGGCCGTGCGTGGTGCTACGTCTACGGGCATGGCGGGCATTACACCAGTTACATTTGGCATCCCACCTTTGGGCCAAGCTGTTTTACAGCCCTACGGAATTCTGATTGCATCACCTTACGGACAAATGATGGTGGGACCGGGAGTGGGCGCTGGCGCAGGCGCTATTCAAGAACAGATCCCATCGAAGCTTGTGACCGACCAAAACTATGCATTGATGAACAAACGCCGAGTCATTAAGAGGAGAACCCGCACGGGCTGTCTTACGTGTCGCAAGCGCCGCATTAAGTGCGATGAGCGCAAGCCCCACTGCTTTAACTGTGAGCGTCTGAAGAAGTTATGTCTTGGATATGAGGTACTTCCGACGTCTGCGAAGCGCTGCGACGCTGAGAATGTCGGAAAACACGAAAACGCCTCTCACAGATCTTCCGTGCACGATCTTCTTTAAAATAAAAAAGTATTTTTTTTGACGCATTGGCGACATGACGACGTTCACCATGTGGTCACTTGGTTTCTGCTGCGACAAGACTTCATGACCATCGAAGACAATAGCCACAATGTCTCCAGGCTCCACACCATAACGCACCCAACAATATGGTGCCAGGGCCCGATGCCTCCTGTTATTTTATATATTTTTTTTTATTATTGTTGTTGGTGGTGTCGCTGGCGACATTTGTATGTACTATTACAACTGGGGGTAACGAAATCAAAACTGAATAAAACATCATCGCTAAAATCTATTTGCAGATAGTGTAGTGGTTCACCGAAGTGCGCCTTTTGGTTGCCGTGATACAAGGAAGAGAAATATCGCTTGCCTTAGAAAAAAAGTCGCCCTGCAGAAGTTACGAGCTCGCACATATACCAGATATGATTGCATGAATTTCACCTCGCCGATTCACACCAAATGCAGGAAAGGGTCTTGCGTCCTCAATCTGGCAGAACGCACGCTACCTGACATCATGAAGAGTTACGCATTTGTTCTTCTTCTCGGCGAATATTCACTGAAGAGTATAATGCACGGTTAGTCAGATACTAATTCGTTGACCACTTTCTACGATCAATGCACTCCGGCTATCCTGCCAGTTTGAGGATGTCCAAGTTGCAACGTGCAACGTGCAAAGAGCAAAGAGACAAACGCCAGCTGAGGCATTTTTGAGTTTACCGTGCTCTAACACCCCCAAATTGTCAAGATGCACCATGCCGCTTTGATGGCAGTCTGCTAGGCACGGTTTTGCATCGACATGGACCGAACCTAATGGGATATTTTTTCGGTTCTTATGTCGGGGGCGAATCGTACCTACATAACCGCATCTTGTTCGTAACCACGTTCATGCGGCTTCATGCAGATATTCGGATCTGTGCCAGTTTAGCTCTTGTTCACTAATGAATTGGTTGCTGCGTGTGGGGGTTGGGTGTTAGGAGAGGTCTAATGGTTACGGAGGCAGACATTTAGTATACATGGGCAGGTTTTTAGTATGGCTTTTTATCCATTGGTGCTCTGCACATGTTTTGGTCATGTAAACCATTATCCATGGCTAACGCGCATGGAATTCATATTAGACCAGAAAGTATATCAGGGTCCCCCACCCCCATTGTAACTTTCCCACATCTTGATATTGACAGCTCCACTGACCTCTAACGGAGTTGACTGTACACACAAGAGCAAGACCGGATATTCTCACCACATGAGCATGGTTGGGAGTACTGGTCAGGAATGGCACCTTCCAACGGGATGCTCCGCGAATTGTTGGGTGTGATGCGTGTCCACCAGAATTGGAGCTTTGGCCCTTTCACGATCCACACCTAAGCACTCCTAAATCCAGGCACAAAGTTAAATCCGGATTTTTACTGCAGGGACGGCGAAATGAAGGGAAGGGAACGGTAAAAAAGAAAGGGTAATAGTAGAAATCGGGAAAATGGTAAATATTTAGAATGAAGGGATTGATCCGCGGGAGAATGTGGCTTATGTGGTGGAGTTCAAGAGCTTCCAAAAATGTAGTTACGAGTTGGAAAGGAAGAGTTAAGGGTTGAGTGGGGAGCGCAATTTGGCCCGGTGTAGGAAGGTTCCGTAATTGACAATCAGTAAATGTCCTAAGCCCGAAAGAAGCAATCCGGAAGTCCAGAAATATGGCCAGATTCCAGAATATCCAGGACTGAATATTCCGAATGATCGAACGATGCAAAAATTTAGTCATGGAGCTGATCGGAAAGATTTGGATGGAAAAATTCTGATACGAACCATTTGGTTTTCAAGATCTGGAAGATTTTCAATTTCTTAGTCCAAAAGTTTTCATTTACTAAGATTCTGGTGTTGCATGTCGAAGCGAGAAGAACAAAATTTAGCTTGCATGATTTCTTGCTGATCCCAAAGTAAGTCAAGTCAAGTCGAATTTCGTAATTGTTGAACAAACTCCAAAAATTCCAAAAAATTCCACATTTCTCTCTTGAAAGGAGTTGTCAAGTACCCAGATTTCAATTTTTTGAATGTTTGAGTTACTGTGGAATCCATGAATTAATCCAATAATTAATTCACCGTTCTATCCCATTTCAGCTTCTACCTTCCCAATCCTTCCACTGTCAATATTATTATATCCCTAGTTGATTCTAATCTACCATTTTTCTAGTTGACTCTCTCCATCTCTTGCACAGCATAGTCCAACATGTACGACTCCTCAAGTAAGTCGTCCAACCTCTGGTAATGCCTCTCGTTATATGGAATAATGGCCTCGACAATCTTACGAACCTCTGGAACATCTAAATTCAATTGGTCCACCACCACCGCCAACACCTTCTGAGCAATCTCAAAGTGCTTGAAGTTGATGTTCCAGTCTCTGACTCTCTTCAAAAGCGACGCCATTTGCGTATCGTCAAGCTCCTTGATGGTATTCTCGAGCTTGGTGCTGCCCACTGCCAGCTCGGAATCCTCATTGGCCTCAATCAGCGCCTTGACCACGTTATAAACTCTCATCAGATGCTCAAGGGTCAACGCTAGCAAGAATGCATTGCTCCAGTCGTTGGAGCTGATGTAGTTGCTCAACAGCTGCTCCTGCTCAACCTTCTGCTTTTCCTTTTCTTGCTGCTCCAAAAGCAACTGCTCCGTGTTGTCGGTCCAGAAGTTCATGTTTCCATCCGCATCTGCACTGACCATGGTAAGTCCATCGTCCTTAACATCAAGGGCCCAAATACGGTTGCCATGGTTGTCTAACGTGGCTACACATTCGCTCTCCTTGATATCCCACACCTTAACAAGTCCATCTGCTCCAGACGTAACCAATTGCTTGTTCTTGTTCATGAAACGACATCTCTGCACAGCATTGGTGTGGCCCTCCAACGTCTTTGTACATGTGTAGTCAGTCAACAGCCAGATTTTGGCTGTCTTATCTCCTGAACTTGTAGCAATCAACTTGTCATATTGACAGAAGTTAATGTCCCAAAGTCCTCTCTTGTGGCCACGGAGAATTCCAACCGTTTCACCGGTGTCCAAGTTCCAGATCTTTGCCAATTTGTCGAAAGAAGCAGTAGCAAAGAACTCATCGTTAGGTGCAACTGCCAACGCATTTATCTCTTTATCATGTGCTCTTCTGGTATACTCACTGGACTTGACATGTTCGCCAGCATGCTTGGGCACCTTCCATCTCTTGACTGTTAAATCTGCAGATGCCGTGACGACGAATTTGGGATATTGGTCGATGTTTTTGGACAATCCACATGCGGTCACAGCACCAGCATGTCCAACAAACGTGGAATAGACTTCAAACGTCTCAGAGTCGTCATTCCATCTCCATAAACGGGCCTCGTTATCCTTTCCTCCAGTAAGAATCCACAAACCGTCTTCAGAAACATCTAAGCAGTTGAGCAAGTCAGTGTGGCCTTCGAGAAGTTGCACATCGAACTTGGAAAGAGGATTGATGATTCTCAAGGCAGGGGCGTTGGTTGCCATGGCCACAAGAGACAAATTGGGGCCAGCGTAACGAAGATCCGAAATGATGCCGTGGTTTCCCGCAATCGTACGCACAATAGGGATCTCAATACCGTTTTCATTGACGCTAGCCTCATCGATAGCCAATTCTTCGAGTGTCTGGTCGCTGAGCACCATCCAGATACTCGTCTCGGAGTCTGTCTTGAAAACGTCAATCACCATTAACTCTTCCAGCGTTTCGAGTGGCTTGGTGGAGCCTCCAAGAGGCTTTCCTGATGCAAGGTCCCAGAGTCTAAGCTGGCAGCCCAGTCCGGCCGTGTAGAACACCGGAGTGTCCTGGAAAGGAAGAAATCCACACGTTTCGACTTGATGTCTCACAGCAAATGTGTTGACTACCTTGCGGAGATTATCTGTGTGATATATCACCACCACCTCGTCTCTTCCTGCGGTCATGAAGTACTCTCCATCATCCAGAAAGGCGAGGCCCCTGACAGCACCAGTGTGCTCAGTGGCGGTGGCAATGCATTTTCTTTTGACCAAGTTCCATACCTTGCTGGTTCCCATGGTATCTCCCAGCGCTAGCATCCAGTTAGCTGAGTGAAGCTCACCGTAGAATTTGAGCGAGCAAATGGTGGTTCCATGACCCTTGAGTGAGTGCGTGACGTATCCATCTTGGGCGTCCCAGACAGTGACAACACCATCAGTGGCTCCAAATGCAAAAAGCGTCGACGTGGCGTCGGCGGTGGCAATGTATGCTGGGGCAGCCAACTTATGCTGCTTGATGATCTCTCCAGTTTCAACGTCGTATACTCGGAGCTGCTGACTCTGAGACACAACCGCCAACTTGGAACCATCGGGGGTCATTGCTAATGCAGTGACGACCTCTCCATCTCCTTCCAACTTGTGCAATGTAGAGTTTGTTGAAATGTCAGTGATCACCACATCTTCGTTGACTGGAGTAGCTATGAGAGAGCCATCCTTAGAAAAAGTAGCTGATGTTGATCCAACATAGAAAGGCTCCAACTCCTGGGAATTGTAGGCACATTTGATGGGTTCGGCCATTGTTTACTAGGAGGTAGAATTAGGAGATGCATGTATGGTGAAATTTTAGATGAGGTTGTAAACTATATGCAGGATGGTGATGGAGAAGACCATGTAGGAAGAATCTACGTCGATGTAAATTTGAAAATGGTGCAGTAGAACGGTGTATTATTTATATAATATTTTCAAGATTCACAATGCTATATATAAGGTGAATATTTGGGTAATGTAATCTTGAAAAAATGTATTATCTAAATGTTCAATCATATGACCCCTCCCTGATGTTACATTCCATCCACAATCTCAATTCCCAAACTCTTCGCTGTGTCTCTCATGTACTTCTCGATGTAGTCTTCCATACCTTCACCCTTCCCTCCGTACCGGTCACCTGTCAATATTTGGCGGAGACGGAATGTCCAGAATACCAAGTCACTGAAGAAAAGCGATACTCTCACTTGAATCAACAGAAACCAGTCCCGCAAACTTCTATGTGTCCAAGGATCATTCGAAAGCAGCTGGATCGCCGATTTGGTGAAGATGTTAATTCTGTTAACAGGGCTGCCCATGGACTGATTCAAGTTCTGGATCATCCGCATGGTCCTCAGAACAAAGAGAAGCTGGAGTGGGAAGCGGGACTCGTCACCCAAAAACGACTTAATAAGTTCATACGAGCTGCGGCTCTTGTTGATATCGGCGTCCTTGGGTGGTCTAAGCTGAACCACAGCAGTCAAAAGATCGGTAGACCCAATGCCCCATTCTTGGGAGATTTTCTCCACCGCATCGGTGTTGAAGTTGAAAAGAGATTTCCAGATCTCGCAGTACTCCATTCTAAATTTCCGAGGCAAGGCCACATAAAGTCCGTGGTCCAAGATCACCAACTGCTGCTTACCTTTGTAAAGACGGACCAAGAGATTGCCAGGATGCGGATCTGAATGAACAAACCCATACTCGAACATCTGTCTTCCAAAGACGGTAATGTATTGCTTCATGATCTTGGAGATGTCCATCTTGGAATTGATAAGCCGTTGTTTGTCTGTGAGTGAGATACCCTCGATCCATTCCGTAACTAACACCTGTCTGCCTGAGTATTTGTCATAATTATTAGGAACGTAAATATCCATGCCATTCATAGCCGGATCGTGGGCCAATAATGATGCAAGTTGTTTGGCATTGGAGTTCTCGATTCGGAAATCTGCTTCTTTCTCCAATTGGTCTGCCACGTACTTGGTAAAGAACGATAACGGCAAGTCAAACGCCTTTGAGTATACCCATGACATAAAGCGATAGACCATTAAGTCTACGCTGATCTGTTTTTCAATGTACGGATGCTGGACCTTGACTGCAACGTCAGTAGAGGTATTCTTAAGTCGAGCCTTATGAACCTGAGCGATCAGAGCCGACGCAACAGGGTTGTGCTCGATATATTCAAATACTTCTTTCTCGTAGTTTTTACCCAATTGTCGCTTGAGAATGCGGTCAATCAGCTGCCACGAGTCCTTGGGAGCAGCATCATAAAGAGTCACGAACCGGCGCTGGAATGCCACAGGAAACACCGAACCCTGATTGGCTATGGCCTGGCCTTGCTTGATATACAAGCCTCTATTAGTTTCAAGCATGCTAAACAACTTTTCGGCGGCGATTTCGTGCAAATCATCGATAGATTCGTACGAGTCGATATTACGGGTGTATTCGTAAGCTATCCACAGCAAAACATAGAGAGCACGAACAGACCGTTGAACGAGTGACTCGTAGTAGTACTCATCCACAGCATAACCTGCAGCAGCGACGGCACTTACGACAATCAACCGTTGAACATAGCTTGCTTTTGGTTTTGGAGGTGATTTGACTCCATGGGAAGCGTTTGCGAGGGTGGATGCTGATCTGAGGTTATTAAGCAGGGGATACAATCGCAAAGCTTTACCTGGAAACGCTCGAGAGCGTAATCTGGAGAGCAACATGTTCTTTGGAATTAACATGGTAATCATTCGTTTGGATCTTGACTGATTTAGGTGCCGGATATGGTGGATGTGGAGGCAAGAAGTCAGAGAAAATGGATATGGAGATAAGAAAGACGAGATGGGAGAGGAGAAATGCTAAAAAGATTGGAGTTGGAAGGATAAAAATACAAGTAGATAATTTGAAAGAAAAAGGAGAATGGGATAACGAGTAGAGTGAGCTATAAGTTGTAGTGAAGTTTCGCAGCGAACTAGTTTATTGCAACAAGAGGAAGGTAACGGAAGGTATAGACAATGGAGATACTAGATTTAAAATGAGATATAATTGAAATTTGAAGGAAATGTATTGGAAGTATGGTGAACGTATATAAAGTGAACATTTTGAGCTTTTGTTTGGGGTATGGTGTCTTGAGAAGAAGTTATAGTCTATGTTATATTGGTACAGTAAAGACAAAGAGACCCAACGATTTAATGGTGTAAGAATTCGAAATTGACTTCTTAATTCAACTACTTAATCCACTTTTGCAATGTCTCTTACCCAATCATCACGTTTTTTACTTTCCTGTGACTTGATCCTTAAACTTTGAGTAATGAGGGTTACAATTTTTTAATTGGAAAGCAATACTCCAAGCTTCTGACCGCTTCTTTCGAATTATCCTCTTCATTTCCACCGATGATCAAATCATTTTGTCTAGTCCAGATCTCACCTTTGTATTCTCACATTACTATCCACGATTATCTCCATAACTTTACATTGATACATGAAAAAAAGGCACATAAAAAAATTAGGTAGATAGAATGGAATTCTGATTAAAGCATAACCCAATTGATCACCAATTCATAGCGTAAGCTTCTCATGCCCTTTCCCATTCCATATTCATCTTCCCCATCCTATCACTGGATTTTCCTACCAATGAAGACCCCATGCCGGTCGCGAAATCCTCCGGGAAATCAAAATTTATACTACCCCAATCATGTTCCAATTGGCTACGCAAACCTCTCGCCAGGCCCTTCGCTCGGCCGTCCGTTCCTACTCCACAGTCACTGCTGCTCCTAAAAAAGTTGGCGCCTTCAGAGGTGGATTGGTGGGCTTTTTGTTGGGTGTCACTGTCACGGGTGGTGCCTCCTACTACTACTTGTTGGATGAATATACCAAAGCCAACAATGCCCTTTTAGTCGACCTTTTCAGTTTGAAAGAGACCGTCGAGAACTTGGAGACCCATGTCAAGAAGTTGGAGTCGCAGAAGTAGTTTCTATGTACAAATTTTATAACTTATTGATGAACTCCTCACTGTAGTCGAGCAACTTATCGAAGTTAGCTCTGTCAAGCCCTGATGCGCCTATAAAGCGGATCTCAAGTCTCCGTCCACCTAATCGGCCACCGTCAATCACTCCAAGCTGAACAGCAACGTTGTTTTCGCCGCGGAGTGTAAGCTCTCGTCTGTAGCTGGTGTTCAAGTAGTCGTAGCGAACTTTCTGGCCATTGACGTCGAGCACAATCCATGGATGAATGGATGTGGGGTTCTTTCCGGAAAAGTCCAATGCTGACATTTGCAAGAACTCTACTACGCCGCTCTGTCTACTGAATCGAGCGTAGTTGGAGGTGGGAGCATTGAGCAAGGATTTTATATCGAGAGCCGTGTCTGACTCCACAGTATCTGCACTATCGTCATCAAGCAACCTTCCGGTGACCTGACACCCGATTCGCATGTCAGTGGCAGCACTAGGGAAGCACATGAATGCGTTGTTCTCTGCTTCCACGGTGACAATCTGTAATGTTTCGAGATCTGGAATTGATTGCGAATTGAGCTGAACCCACATCTCCACAGGTGGATATTTGATCTGGTCTTGCAAGGACCGCTGGAGTGTTTTATCGTGGAGGTTCTCCACAAATGGCGAGGGCACAAACTTGAGCTGCAAGCTGTAAACATGAGGATCTTCGTCGAATGACCCAGACTCGTGCTGGTTAATGGTGGATGCGAGAGCATGATCAAAGGCTAACGTAACATTTGTGTTAAAAATGTGGGGACAAGACTCCACGGACTCCACCGATGGCGACTCGATACCCAATCTGGAGCCCTTGACCACTTTTGCAAACAAGACGTCGCCGAGTGTCACGGTAAAGACTGGATCTTCGAGGTGCGAGTCTGCTACTCCATTCAAGTCCTTGCTGTAGGAGAAATCGGTCAATTCCTCGTAAATCTGATCTCTTTGTCTTGCAGACAATTGGATTTCCTTTGGAATGGAAACCGAAGTTGTTGAAGATCCTGAATCTGTTTGGAATTTAGGATTGATGGAAACTTCCTCGTTGTGACTCGTCACCTCCGTATTAGTCTCCATATCCTTCTCCAAATCGTCCTCCAAAAGTCCAATACTTTCTAAAAGTTCATAAGTTTCCTTGGTCATTTCTCGGCCATTAACCTTTCCAAAGTCATAGCCGGTGTTCAAAGCCTTAGCCTCCATATGGCTCAAATTCTCGTCGCTAAACCTTTCAAGATCTTCCTTCAACATCTCGCTCGCAGTGGGCGATCCCTCCGTCTTCAACTTATAGTAGTGCAAGCCTCTTTCCTTCCAGCTCACAGAGTAGTCGTTCGTGTAGGGCAAAAGACTTGACGCAGCCAACACGGCAGGAGAAGGAAGATGCAATTGCTCCTTTCTGTGGAGATTGTAACCCAAGTGCCAAAGAAAGAGTCTTCTGATTCTCTTGATCTGGTTAGGATTGAGAGACGCCCATTCGTACCTGTCGTCTTCCAAATGGGTGAAGTACACCTCAGTGAACTTGCCCACGGCCTTGACGGAGAATGTACCAAACTTCTCTTCGTACAATTTGCGCAATGAGGAGAGGTCCACTTCTTCTCTGTAACAGTTATCTACACAAGAAGAAATCAAGACTTTGGCATTTTCGATCTGACTTTCAGACCCCACCAATTTCAACAGCTGCTTGTCGGAGGTGAATTTCACACTTGACAATGTGCTCTTGACATCCTTCCAGAGCTTTCCCTCCTGAGACAAGAGCAAAAATATCTCAAACTTCGACACCGGAAGAATCTCCTCCTTGAGAATCTGGTTTTCGTGCTTGCGCAACTCCTTTTTATACTTTTTGTTCTTCAAAGGAACTTTATACTTCCAGATTTTCCGGACAATGACCTCTGCAATCTGCAGCTTCGTCTTACGGGGCATGGGCATATCATGGCTACGAACGTATGCCAATAGTTGATCTTTTTTGAAAGACATCACCAACGTATCGATCAATGTATGTGCTTTGAAAGAGCTGATGACATTCTCAGTTGGCTTGAACTGATCTATATTCTCTTCAATGGCTTCTGCAACGTTTTCCCGCGGCTTATCATAAACATTACCTTCCACAAGTTGCAGAATCTGCTTGGGCATATTCTTTCTCCTCACAGAACGGCTCATGTTCTCCACATATCTGGAAAGTGTTTTGTCTTTGGTTTCTTCAGGTGATAGAATCAAGATTCTCTCTTTGGATTTGGATGGTTTTCGTCGGGTCTGCGTTGGCTTTTTCTCGTAGAGTTGAGCACTGACCGTCAATGCCCTTCTACCGGAACATAATAAGATCCGTGCTCCGAGAAACCTCTGTGATAGCATGTTGAAGTGGTAGATGAAGATTGAGTGTATGTAGGACGATGAGGTTTTGGAATTGATGATTCGAACAAGACTAATGTACGGAATTGAAAATTAGAAACTTAATTCGGTTTGATTGGTGTAAGAGTCACGTAGTTCTTGAAGAGCTATAAACATTTACTTAAAAATATTATTTGGATCTTTCAAGTATGAGAAAGTTTAGTAATTTGATTAATGTCAATAGTATAAAGAGAAACAAACTTTTTTTTGATCTTCTTCACGTGATCTATCACGTGGAATTATACTAGTAAATTGTTATCGTCAACACTATTAAGAATATATGTTGATGACCATCAATCATGCACTTTCATTATAGCTGACCCAGCAAAGTTGACAGTTTCTTGGATACGTCGTTGCAAGCTATTCCAATCCTTCCTGTACATCCTTTAATTCTATAAAGTCTCCCGTGCTCGTGCCATGAGCCTAAATACTTATCAATACTACCACAAACCTGTTCCAATTTTTTTTGCACACTGGTTATTTTCTCTCTTAGTTGTTTTTAGGTGCTCCTATCAATACTATGAGCCCTATACAGAAAACTGTCATCGTTATTGAACGGTACTGCAGATAAACACCAATGACCTCTAGTCATCAATCGTCTTTGACAATACGAAAATCCAAACATTCCAAAGGGTAGCAAGAGAATCCCGAGCCGAACGGATATTAGTGACCTCCTTGTATTTCTTCATTTTTGTTTTCTTACTACGTTTTCCCCAATCAATAGACTTCATAACATATTAGGCAACCCTTCGCGAGGCTAAAACTGTTTCTTGATTCAGAGTTTTCAAAAATTATATTATCCACCTCAGTTG
>Ga0160505_100345_pt1 | contig 29211 bp, 9 predicted proteins | sample DIDeMG_FD_108225 | JGI IMG/M metagenome (GOLD analysis project Ga0160505, IMG submission 108225) | Enriched chicken feces microbial communities from UW Madison campus, WI, USA - DID2874_E49_Stillage MG | ecosystem: Host-associated > Birds > Digestive system > Large intestine > Fecal ... | reverse complement strand
AGAAGACATGAAATTTCAAAAACATTTGTCTCTATGAGACTGGCAAAGTAGCGGTGTCAGCGCGCGCAATGAGTTCAGACGTTCGATGGCGCCGAATTCTCCATGAAAGTATCCATGTGCTAACACTGTCATCTAGGCTCTTCTTATTCCAAGCACCGAGCACCGTACCGGAATAAGATCCGACTTTCTCAGCATCTTTATATCGTTTCTTGTAATGTTTTATATAGCTCTACATTTATCATTGAAAATGTTTTTATTAATCAACAAATTACGAATAGAAAAGCTTATGCCACACGATTAACTTTCAAGTGTAGCCTGGTTTCTCGGGGTGCCATGGCAAATGTTGAGAGACCGCCTAAGTTTTGAACTCAATTGGAATAATAATAAAATTATGACTTGCTAAAACCCACTACCCAAAAGAGGTTTTTCATTGTCCTTCAATCCTGGTTAAAAGTTACATACACTTTGATAACGACTGGCCCTTGCAAATGACCAGCATGTGTATGAGATAAATTGAGCAGCTGGACTTGATAGGAAATAAACGCGGAGAAAGCAAAAGCTCTACAAATTCTTTTGTTTGAATGAATTTTGGCACGGTGGTCTTAAATGCAGACTTATTTCCACTACATATTTGTACCAGCATAATTCCCTTTATCATGTTTATTTTTTATTCTTTTGTTTGTCTGATAAATGCAATTATTTCAGTTTAACATCGATCGTATTTTTTTTCATACTTAAAGGCTCACACATGAGTCTCCGCAACCTACGGGCAACTGACCGACAACCAACGTCACCCTAATCACATGTTAAGTTTACTGCCAGAGCAGATGACCTTTTATAATGCCAGGTTAAGCGTTAACTCCGCTAAAGCCTAATATCTCAAAAAAACATGAATACTTCTAATCTAGATCAAACCCCCAGTTACTGATTAATGTTGTTTGGAAATCCAGAACAATGCCTTTTGTTCTTTTTTACGTCAACTTTTTTACTCCTGTTTAAATTTTTAAGTTTATAATACGCGCTTTGAATAATCACTTAATAATTATGGGTAACTCAGCTAGCTTATGGCTTTAAACCAAAAACAATTCCGCTTAACTTAGGCGGAATAATCGCATTGTTGTAGATACTATATCGTATAAGCATATAATACATGTATACATTAAAACGCAAGTAAAAGTTCCTAAGTGGAACAGTTGTCACCGATCTCAGAGACTCCTTACCTGATTTTTTATCGTAAAAAAAAAAATATTTAAATGGTATTATTATGACAATTACATATTATCACTTGCTATGGATTATAACAAAAACAAAAAAGAAAAAAAAAATAGAAAAAATCCAAAGTAAAAATGGTGTAAAAATCTTAAGATATATTATATAAAAGTTGAGACTGATGAAATGCGCGAGGCAATCCTAACTTGTGTGTTCCGAACGATCTGGGCAATAATTGCTAAAAGTTCTAGTTCTTCTCAATCACAAGAGGAGCTTCATTGGGGGCAGTGTTCTGTCTGCTGACACTGTAAGCACGAGTACGATTTTCAATCTCATTAGCGACAATATCGTCACCAGGTTGAAGTTTGTAGATATCTTCGGGAACAGGGTCCTCGGAAGTAGGCTTGGGAGGCTTAGAGAATTTGGCCATCAAACCGGCAAAAAAGTTTGAAGACTTGCCTTCCTGCTTACGAGCACGGAAGAGGTAGTACAAGAAGACCATGGCAAAAATGTTGAAAAGACAGTAAGCAAACAGGAAACCAAGGTTACGCCAGCGGTAGCTGTACTTGACGCCAATAGTTTCTAAGTACTGATCACCAACCGAGTAACGGCAGTAACGGCAGTTGGAGGTGGCATCGGCAGTTCGACTATCCAGGTAGCCTCCAACAGTATCAACAAACTTGCCAGCAAACTCCTGGCAAGTGAGACCAGAAGGAGGTTGGAAAGTGTTCAACTCTTCATCAGTACAGACGACAGGAACATCATGCAAAGTGACACCAAGAAGAGACTGAACAATGTAGGTATGGGGGGACACCTTGTACATGAACGTCCAGAAACCAGGCATTTGAGAGACGGGTTGCATGACACCACAGAAAGAAATCATGAATGAGAACAGCATCGCAGTAATGACAGCAGCAGAAGCAGCATCAGGAGAGAAATACATGATAGCCAACGAGAAACTGACATAGAAAATCTGGAAAACCACACAGTAAATCAAATAAAAGTATCCAGCAATCTCGGCATCGGTTGAGTATTGCACCGGGAAGTAGAAAGCGATAAAGTAGAGTGTGGAAAAGACAATGTGGTATGGAATTTCACACAAGAACTGAGAAAAAATCAAATTGGCCCAGTGGAAAGTATTAGAGGCAGCTTCACGGGCTTCATAAAGGTCACGAGAAGCTTCAGCAAAAGTCTCAATCTGATTTGAGAGAGGCGAAGAGATAATGATGGAGAGGAAAACACCGAACATACCATTTTGCAATCCAGCAATGGAGGACTGGGAATCCCAAAAAGTGAAACCAATAAACAGACCTCCAATCAACATAAGAACAAACTTGGCCATAATGTACTCAGGGGAACGCCAATACTGAATTGAAGTACGTTGGTACACATACTTAAGCTGAGTCCAATATCCAGCAGCAAACCTAGCAGTCAAATGTTTGGTGGCCTCCTTAACGGGGCGCTTGCGTAATTGCTCGTGAAGCAGATTAATTTCGCGGGTGGTAGCCGCACACTCTGGAGAGTTGTCCCAAATGTCACCCCAGTCTGTCTTGACAGAGGCAGTAGCACCGGCACCAATACTTTCCAGAATATACTCAGCAGGGTTCTCAGAGGCTGCACACTTACGAGCACCATTGCGTTCAAAGTAAGAAATCAATGTGTGAGAGCTCTCGCCAAGATCACCAAAATAGACTGTTCTACCACCCTTTTTCAAAAGCAAAAGACGGTCAAAAGTTTCAAAAAGAGTAGCGGATGGCTGATGAATAGTACAAAGAATAGACTGACCAGCAGTAGCAAGAGATTTCATGAAAGTAGAAATTGCCCAAGCAGACTGAGAATCAAGACCAGAGGTAGGCTCATCCAAGAAAAGTAGCAAAGAAGGCTTGGCAACGAGCTCAACACCAATCGAAAGTTTCTTTCTTTGTTCAACGTTCAAACCTCTACCCATAGTACCAACGTAAGCCTCGGCATAATTGGTCATACCGAGCAAAGAAATAATCTTTTCAACGTAGTCAAGCTTTTCAGCATCAGGGACGTGAGCAGGTTGACGAAGACGGGCAGCAAACTGAAGAGACTCACGGACAGTAGAAGTGTGCAAATGAAGATCTTGCTGTTGAACATAACCAGTTGAACGCTTAAAGGAGTCATCCAAAGGGCGGCCATTGACAAGCATATCACCAGTAATGACACCAACAGTGATTCTCTGAGACAAAACGTTGAGAAGAGTAGTCTTACCAGCACCAGATTCACCCATTAAAGCAGTCATTGTACCGGGCTTAACATAACCTTGAATGTTATTCAAAAGCTGACGAGTGCCACCCTTAACAGGGACAGTGTAGTTAACATTCTGCCAAGAAAAGACATCAGGTTCGCCTTCAGTCAGGCCGGCAAAGGCATCAGCAAGATCTTGCTTGCTGGCAACATTTTCTTCAGCATCATCAAGAGAAGAAGGCAGATGACCGCGTTTGAACAAAAGAACATCACCACCACCAGCAACAGGATTTAAAAACTCAGCAGCAAGTGCATCAATACCAGCAAAACCAACCCAGAATACAATCAATAAACCAAAGTTACGCCAGGCGTGGCTCCAGGTGTAAGTAAAAGACTGATTAATGTAGTTATCACCAAGAACAGTAGCTTGTCCAGGAATACTACCAGAAAAGGCGCAAACCTGATTAGCAATAGTGATATTCTCATAACCGGGACCACTGGGCACTAAGAGATCACATTCCATTTCACGGCCATGGAATTCATTAGCCATCAACGACTCAAACGCAAAACGCAAAGGGTTGAGGAAACTGACCCACCAGAACCACTTATGCATAACAGGTAATGGAATCATATAACCAGTGTAAATAGACAAAATGAGCATACCAATACCTGCAATGGCGTTGGCAGCCGAGGCTTGCTTGGTAAAAGAACTAATCATACTGAAAAAACTTCCTAGTGCAAAAGCAGTGAAAGACATGATCAGAAGGTAAAAGAAGAATTGGCCAGCAGTTCTATTTAAATTAGCGAGAAAGTAGACAATGAGACCAAACACAGTGTAAGTGAATAATCTGATAGGAATTTGTGAAATGTTGTGTTGCAACGCCTCGACCGACATATGATAAAAAGAGTAACTTTTCTGTTTCATAAGAATAGGGCGTTGAGCAAAGGCATTGTTAATTTCAGCAAGAGAGGTAAGAGCATTGTACAGAATCGAGAAGAAAAGCACACCACCTCTGGAAAAAGCACCACTGGTAGTGTTACTAATATTGTAGAAGAGAGAACCGATAATGAGAGACTGAATAATGGAACCTGTAGTATGGACAATAGTGTAAGTCATGTCACCAACAACACGGTCCCAACCACGCTTGACAGCAATTCTAAGCTGAGCAGGGTAGGTGAGCATGTAGCGAGAGTGAGGACGCTGGCGCTTCATCTTCTCAGCATTATGAGCAACCTGAAACCGCTCAATAGTAGCCTCTCTATCATTTTCAGCTTCGTATTTCTCAATTTGGGAAAGAAGAAGTTTGAAGTCTGATGAGTTGTGCCAATATTGCTCAAATTCATCAGCATTCTTGGGAAGACGGCCGTTAAAGTCTTTGCGAGAAATACGACCATTAGGATCAGTCACAGCTGTCAAAAACTCGGGAGTAGATTGTCTAGGAGGACAGTACCAACCCATCTCTTCAAAGTAGGCCTTCGCACGCTCAACAGGACCAAAGAAGACTTGTCTACCATTATACATAACAGTAACCTTATCAAAAACTTCATAAATGTTTTCACCAGCTTGATAAATGGCCACATAGCCAACATTTCCTAAGAAGTTGGTGGCGGCACGGATGGCATGGGAATATTCCAAAGCGGTAGAAGCATCTAGACCACGAGTGGCGTTATCCCAGCAGTAGACTGAAGCACGAGAGGCAAGCGCCTCAGAAATGGAGACACGCTTCCGCTCACCACCAGAAACACCACGAACATAGTCATTACCAACCTTTGTCTTAACGGTATGACGTAAACCAAAGACAGTAGTCAAGATCTCAAGGACATAGTTTTGGTACTCCTCTCTTGACACGTTGTTGAGTCTAATGTTGGGAGTTCTGCATGCAATAGCAAACTTGAGAGTTTGCTCGACAGTCAAGTGAGGGAAATGAACATCAACTTTAAAAAGAGGATAAAGTTAGTATCAGATTAGATAGTGTCAAAAAAATAAAGCAATGAAGCAACTTTAGAAAGAGAAAAACATACGCTCTGGGTTGTAGATGATCTCACTCTTAAAGTGGGTCAACATATCTTGTAGAGAAGCACCATCATAAGAAATATCACCCTCGACACTAGTGAATTGAGAGATTTCGCCAGCAAGAGTTTTTAAAAGAGTTGAACAACCTGAGCCAGGACGGCCCAGCACTAAAACCATTTCACCATTGTTGGCAATACCATGAGCATTTCTGATGATATGCCGAGTGGGAGGGTGGAGACTGTCCTTAATCACAGAGGGCAGGTGCACCAGGTTGTGAAAGATTTCGCCGACAGAAGGACCGTAGCTGGTGGAAACATCAACACCATTGACAGTGAGGTTTTTGAAAGCAACGCCAGAGTACTTAGCGGCTATACCTTGCTCGTCGAAACGTTTGCGAAGTGTCTTAAGAAGAATGTTGAGGTCAAAATCATCGGGATCGATAGCAAGAGTGCCGGGGCCGCCACTAGCGACAGACATACGACGAGACGAGAGAACACGAGTAAGAGATTCAAGACGTTGGAGGTTGTCAGGATGGGACATGACCCGGGACAGGTGGCGGTCTAATTCTTCCTGTTCATCACCCTCTTCATTGTCGAATGGTTCGGGAGAGACGAAATTCGGGTTTTCAATGGATTGGACTGGGTCAATATTAGAGTCGACAGCCATCAAGTTCTGATTGCTGAGCCCTGTAGGGGCTTTGTCGGTCTGTTTTTCCATTTTACTAGAAACAGAAATTAAAGAAAAGCAGAATGCCTACAGAAAAAGGAAAAGAAAAAAAAAAGAAGAAAATTAAAAGAGAGACAAGAGAAAATATATATATATATATATCAAAATTAAGGGTTGGAAAAGTGAAACAAAGACCTGCGTGACTCCTTGATTTATATGAATGAAAATCTGGACTACGCTGGGATAATAGATGAGCGATACAAAAAACAGCGGATTTAAAAATTAAGTGTAGTTTAGCTATAAAAAGATAAGGTACGGAACTTCTAGTAGCCATACATTCTTGCGGAAAGGAAGGAAAAAAAAAAAATAAAAGGAACCATGGATTTAAAATCTTTTTTCTTGTTTGAGTTTACAAAGACAAAAGTAATTCAAGCAACAACAACAACAAAAAATAAATAAATAAAAAACAAATTTCTCCAAAATATTCATGAGCATGCCGAAATGTTGACATTGTGACGCAATGTGGTTATAAACGTCTGTCGAATGCTAGGGGCCAGATAGATCTAGGAGCCACAACTTCAGGTTATACTTGCGTGGTCAATTCCATTGCTACAGTTAAAATGGTATCTATTACCGAGTTCAGTAATATTGAAGCAAAAAGGAAATGAAAAGAGTCTCGGAGCTTAATCTCTTTCAATGCCACACTAGAGCACGTTGCTAACTCTAAAATTGATTACAATGTCAAAAATTCCTTAAGGTTCACGGGTCTTGAAGCATCTTGGAACAATATATTATAGTCTTCCTTTCGGTAAACTTGTGGTAGAGGATTAGAGAAACCTGAAACGCCACCAATTGGTGACTCAATTATATGCTATATAAGGTCGTCATTCTCACCCACCACCCTCTTTGTAGTACAACTAGATCACCACAATTCTTCTTGTTTTTAATGCCGTGTTTTGTAACTTTGTTTGTAACTACTTGATGTAAAAACAATAAACTGCTTATTTATCATGTGCCAGTTTAAAGTATATGTATTGAGGGCTGTGAACGCAACGCGGGACCACAAAAACCAAGCCTACCCGTTCACAATTACTTTACTTTAAACATTGACAGGTTATTGTTTGTTCAGGAGGCAAGTTAAGCTTGAAAATTCTACTACCCTTTTTGGGTCTACGTAATCTGGTTTTGGGTGTAGACTGCGTGTTTGAATGTGAATGTTTTGGGATTTCCAAGCTAGTGTCCTGCACGTATTGCCGATTTGATCTTCTCTATTGGTTATTCCTGCGTTCATACATAACCACTAGGCAGGATATATAACTCCTGTACAATGTGTGATTTTTTATTGAAAAATCTTAGGCTTCTAGCATAATATTCTAGACGTTGGGATAAGTGGCAATTGATTGCATCAGTTCCACATCTAACCACTATATCAGTCTTTATCATTAATAAACTCTGCCAAGGCACTAATCTGCTGTTGCTGCATTTCCCTAGTTCCGGGGCCCTAGACGTGGTCTCGGCACATTCGCCATTCCATGCGCAAATAAACGTTTTCAAGCCAAAGAGCACAATGCAGGGAACGGTATCTCAGCTCGTGTACAGATTTTTTGGCAGGGGCAAGGTTCGGGTCATCAAAAAAAATTTTTTGCCCATTTATTTCCGCTGTCAAGTGGAATAGAAAACAAATTCCTTCGGTTGCTCTAGCCTAGGCTTGCCAAAATCTACTCAACAAGACGGCTCGGGTAGTTTAAATTTGTACCTTTCCGGGGTCTTAAAGCCATCTGAGTTAAGGCTGCTGCAAATGCAGCAGTGTATTTGTAACTATCAAATTTCCATATTTAGAAGTTTATGCAGTACCGCAAATTTTTTCTAAACCCCCTATTTATCTTGAATATGCCGTTATTAGTAACTTTCTTACTGCGGTTGAAGGGATTTAGAGTTAAAGATGACTTTTTAGGACAATTGCACACAAAGCATCTCGAAATGGCTCAGAAATAATTTTTTTTACCGTTTGCTCCCGAGTTGGGTATTAACCATTTTTAAGTCCTTGGCCCTCGAAATGGCATGTCTAAAAGGCCACGGGGATTAGAACGTTGCTTCGCCTTGCCAGCAATTTGGGCTCTTTTCGTCTAACACTGCTAAACTTTAATATCGTCATTAATCATCAAAATAAGATAAGCTAAAATATAGTGACTAAGCGCCAAACAGAGTTGTTACACCTCGGCATAGCTACCTCTTTCATACGTATTTACATACGGCTTTACTTATTATTGCCGTTAGTAAGCATAAAAAATATTTAGTGCAGATTCATAGAAAAAAAAACGGTATGTGTCACGATCATTTTCTAGGGATATCGTGCAAACCCGCGAAGGGGAGCCGCGATGTGCGAGTAGACCAACGGTACGAGTAGAGAGAAAATACTTTTATTCCTTGATTTCCCTAAAACTTCGGGGGGAAAGCTCATATTTATATAATTACTAAGCTACTCAGGTCTTCAACCTGACAGTATGCTATTTACAACCATAGCACCAAGTCAAAACATACAAGCAGATGATAACGTCAGAGCCCTGCCAGATTATTTATTGTACCGTCCAGTATATCTAAAGAAAATAGACGATAAATATTCTTATTTAAGAATTTACAACTTGTGTTGCAATTCTTGAGCTAAAGGGTCTAGATGTTAAACGATTGTAATCATGTAACCTTAAATATTTGCAATCGCTGTTTAAGCTCTTTGTGAGTTAGTTATTTACAACGCAATTATCTATTCCATCGAACCAACTAATTACCGAGTAACCGTTTTCTGACAGGCAAACCGGTGCTTGGATTGACAGCCGAAACAAACTTCAACTACTTGATTACCTGCGCTTATAAATTACCACATAGAATGTGTTCAAGATTCCTTGAACAAGCCTATTCTAGTTTACTGAAATCCCTCATCAAGATTCTCACTGATTTCCGGAAAGATACACTCTTCCGACCTTCCATGCCTCTGAGTCAAGAAGTGGTACAAGTGCAATACTCCAATGAGTAGAAATAGTCGTGTCTGCTTCGTGCTTAAATCCATTTTTTTGTGATATGGATCAACTTTGGAATAAGAAAACTTTAAGGAAATTTTCCGGAGCCCCGTGTCTAAAATATATTTTCATGCAAAGTTCCTTAAAACCCTGACACACATTCCTAGAAAAGAATTTTCCTTTTCCTTCCTTCCATACACGTTCCTTGTATTGAACACTATTAGACACTGAAAAGATTTCGCCTGGCGAAAGTCATTTCTTCCACAAATTCTGATTATACAACAGCTACTGTATGTTATTTTTATATATCTGGCAGTTCCGCATAAGCAGTCCCCAGAATTGAGTAACAAATACGCTTGTCGAATTCGATTCTTCATTTCTGTGTTGGTCTATAGATCTCAGGATTTGGGCCTTGTCTAGTCTTTTCGGGACTTGGCATATATCACGGTCCGAGTCGAACCGAGTATAGGTGACCACTGTATCAGCAATCACTATGTTACATTTAATACGCCAAATCAGATCCGTTTACCAGTATTACAAATATAAATATTATGTTCATATTACTTTTTTGCTAGACCTGACTCAGAGCCGACAGACTTCCAAAATGTAAAGAGTGTCTAGGTTGTTGTTTTTTTTTTGATATCTTGGCGAGATATCACTTCCGGTACACGAGAGCATTACATGAAGATCTAACAAATTAAGGCACGGAGCCGACCTTTGGTGCGGGGATTCCAATGACTACGTTCTACATACTTCATTTTGGAGTTATTCTTATTCTCGAGAACAAGAGTGTTAACAGTTAGATACTCGGAGTATTATGAGCCATAATATCCAAATACTTAATTGCAAGGCTGAATGATGTTTAATCAAAAATTGGGAGTTTATTTGATTTGTCGCAAAGCCTTGGTACTGTAGAAAACATGTACAATGAATAAAAGAAGATAGAACACTGACACTGTCATTCGAGGTTTCTAAGTATTGATAATAACTATCATCATATTTAAGAAAGCATTAGAAATATCAAAAAAATACTGTATTATTTATTAAATTACGTACATCCTATAATGTATAACCGAACTCCAGTTAATTTGACTAATGATTTCTTTCAAGGGAAATAATTTTTTGTTGACTAAGAATGATTAATATCATCAAATGATGTCTAAAAAATATTAAATTTGATTTAACGGAGATTATACCAGCTTCACTTTTGCTGATAAATGGTTATTATACTGTACCCACGTAATCCTGTTTTTATGACAATTTATTTTTTTCAGCTCTTGTATATTAACCCATTTTTAAACATTTTTTGCGCAGTTTGATTAGAGATAGAGAAAATTCGACTAACCTAAACTTGACAGGGACTTGAAAACTTTCATAATGTCACAATTAATTGCAGTCATAGGCTGGTTTCTTTTTTTGTTTGATATGATGTTATCTTGAATTAAAAAAAATTACTCGATGTTATACATATTTGATAGCATTCCGTTGCTAGTACAGGGGCTTGGTAAATAGTTCATTTGATTTTTAGTTTTTAGTAATATCATATAATTTTTTTTTTCAATTTTCTCAAAAGGTTGTGGTTATTGCCCCGACTCAGATATAATCGTTGCAAATCTTAATGGATAAAAATAGTTTTCTGAGTGTCTAGTCAAACTAAGAGAATTGTATAACTGTGAGCTTTAAATTGTTTGTATTCAAGAAATATACCATACTATCATTTTTACAAAACAATGTTGCATCTATAAAGGTGCCACTATGTCAACTAAAAAAAATAGTTGAAAGTATTACTTAATAGATTGTGACAATTATTTGTGACTAAAAGCATGCAGTAAAAAAGGCTTTATCGGATAGGCCTTCACATTTTTTGATCCGGTCGAAACTAGCTGACGGAGATTCTTTCTCCGAGAAGCTTCGACGGTTTCTGAAAACTCCGATCTCTCTTGACTTTTGTGTCTAATTCTACAAGTATGCTATCCATAATGGATTTAACTAATCCCGGCTTTTTTTTTTTTGTAATTGCGCTAGTGCCTGTAATTAATAATCGCCCATTACAACTAACGTGAAAATATAAAATAATCCGGGCTTAGTAGTATTTAAAACGGTTTGTCATGAATCAACTATATTTAGCACAGTTCTTCACAGATTATGTTTGTTATAATTTAACTTTTTATTACATGATTGTATAGACCCAACCAGGTGCTGTTGGAAAACGCCACCAAGGCCAAGGTCTTTTCATATTACATTAACATATATGTGCTATTTACTGAATTTGTTGGTCTTAGGATCATGATTCCAGTAAATCAAGTCATACTGAAACTTACACTGGTGTCTTTTTTCAATTGCTAATGTCTGGCATTATTGTTGAGTTGTTAAGGTGGATGATTGAAAAAATAACTTCGAGGTTATACTCGTACTCCCTTTGTTGATTGATTTATTGGCGCAGGTTGTTAAGACTTTTCTGTTTGTCGATCTCTGGTATTAAGTTACCAGGTGTGATTTATCTCTGACTTTCCTTTGCATATGGAACTTTCCATGGACAACTTAGCGCCATCTAATGCCAACCCCCCTTTTACATGTTCAAAGCGTCTCCTTTTTGGTCTCACTGAGATAGGCACTAAAGTTATGTCTTGCTTTTATATTCTTTCAGCATATTTATTTGCTATGTAACTTCTGGATATTAGGATAATAAACGGATCTGTTATCTATCTAAAAAGATTTTGTGGGAAAACAAATTGGAGCACATCGAATCTTAGAAAATGTTAAAATAACGGCAAATTTGAAGTTAGAAATTAGGCTTGAAGACACCCCTTTCTTTAATAATTCATGGGTAGATATTCTTGATTAAATTGTGTCAATGGATTTAAGGCTGAAGTAGAAAACCGGTACTAAAAGGGTTTTTCATGTAGTATCAACCGCCACCATCATTTAATTCAAGTTCCTAACCATTCAATGATGAATGAGACATAAAAATTACCTTACAAGAAAAATATTTACTTTTCAGTACTTCATCTATATATATTCATTTAATAATGATAAGGGCCTAATAATCATCTGTTTTATAAATGCTTTCAAAATTAAGTCCGTCATTATTAATTATAAATTAAACCTTAGACTTTAAGATTTGTAAAAAAAGTTTATTTCCGTTCTGAAGTTCTACGAATTTTATAACCATGGACATGAAATTTAGTTTTCATATAACTGTCAATATAAACAGTCATGATACTGTAACAAAAGACTTGTACAAGATTCAAAATAAAATATAATATCTAAAGGTAACACATCCCTCGTGCTATAAAATTAAACAGCAATTGATCACTTGGATTTTTTTGCGTTAAATCCATTATATGGTACATTATAGTTTAAGAAGTCTGGAAAATCTGGATTAGGGCCATGGAAAGCACATAACGCGTGTAAAACAATTAATATCATATCATTATTCACTTCTCAAGTCACTATCTTAATACAAAAATTGTCCTCACAGCTATAGTAATCATCGAGTTAGAAATAAAACGTTCACCAATCCATATTTATAATCATCATGTAGCTTGGAAAATGCAACCTGCCACATGTCGACTAATCTTTTAGGATTGCTTTTTACTGTTCTTAATCCCTGGATTTAAAAAAGCATCAAAGTATCGTAATATATTCATAACCACAAATGTATATTTAACAAAAGTTAAGGACACTTGACCCAAGTATAAAACCTATGTCCTGTTTTATGAAAGCAGAGGCTTAGATGAAACTACCAGTACTCTTATTATTATTGAAACCCAAAGACTATATATGAACATCGGCTTGAAGTCTTATGATTATGACTATGAAATCTGTTTTTACTCTTGTTTACTTTTCTACTAAACGTCTTCAATAATATTGAACTTAAGTCCTTATTAGTAAAAAAAAACCATTAAAATAAATAAAACCCATGAATACACAATTGAAATCTAGAGTTTATCAATGAGATGAAAACTAAACCTTTTATGGGTACCGATAAAAAACAATATGTAAAACAATTCTGTACATCGCTTGTCTTTAGTAAAGGTACGATGGTCAAGATTTCATACTTCTTACTGCACTTTCTTTGCTGATTGTTAGGTTAATCAGAACACAAATTATTAAAGTTCCACTGTGTGTAAATTTCTGGAATTAAACTATCAGATGGAATGTATTAGAACACGGAACCTTCCATGGGAAGTTTAGTGTTACCAAATGTTGATCCCTCTTGTGAATGCAATGGGCATTGCTTAATCTTATTGATATAAATGCTTCAACTATATGTCTTTTTTTATTTCTCCAGTGTTTTCTATTTTTTGAGTAAATTCTAAGTATCAGAATAACAGCGAAAGTTTTATTTATTCATCTACATTGCAAGAATAGCGAAACAAATATTTCCAGTATTTTATCGAGCTATCCAAAAACTAAGGCAAGAAATAATTTCAACTCTAGATGCTGAAATAATTTATTTAAAACACTCAAATTTTAAATGAGATATCAAATAACTGAAGAATAAAGTGAATAGTTACAAAGTAAAATAAAAATTAAATAAGAGATAAATAAAAATTTGCAGGTCTAAACCCTTGAAAATATTGGAATTTCAGATAGATAGAAAATAAGTTAATTGTCCTCACACCAAATAGTTAAAAATAAAATTATGTAACAAAATGAGATACAAAAAAGACATGAGAGTTCAAAGGCGTTTGTCTCTATAAGACTATCAAAATAGCGGTCTCAGAACGCACTATGTGTTCAGATGTTCGAAGGCGCAGAATTCTCCATGAATATCTTCATGTGAATATGGAATTAATCAATATAGTTAACTCTGTTAATAAAACAGATGTTAAGAGCTTCTTATAAGAGAGTTTAATTGCAAAATATTAATCTTCAATTAAAGTAATGGATAGTTTGGTAATAGTAAGGTTTCAAAGTTTTCCCTTAGAGCATGGTGTAAACCATAGAGAACTAAAAGCTATCTAATGTTGAGAGTCCATAAAATATGCTTGAGAGTTGCTGGGGTAATATTTTTAAAATGGATTTAAAAAACAATGCTTTCTTTATATATCTTTGATTACCCTTTTTTTTTATATCCAACTTTGAAATTTCAAAACAACAGATATATGTATTCTCTACTTCTGGAATTTTAATCAGATTCCCATTAAAAGATGTCTTCTTAGTATGTCATTGTGTTTTATGATTTCCTTGTAGCTATTTGATGTAAGGACAATAATCTAATCATCTACTTCTTTTTATGAGTTCTTTATCCATTTGTTTATAAAAATGAAAGGACTCTCTTAGACCTACTATTTATTTTTGTAGTAAGATTTTACATAAGTAAATGTTTCACAAAAAAAGAAATTTTGTTACAACACTTTGTAGTTTCTCTGATGATAACTCTTGTCAGTGTCTAAAACGTATTTCTGAATAGCGAATAAAAAGAACAGATTTTAGATGAATAGATAGAAAATCTTTTCATTGTTTTAGTATCTAGAAGCTACATAGCAAAATAAAGTTAACAAAAGGGCATGAAAGAATCCACATAGGCCTAACACATCGTAATTATGATTAAAAGATAACGTTTCCAAAATGTATACAGGGTTTCATTATTCGATGATGCTAAAACAGGTTTTTCTGTTCTTTTTTCAATTATTATTCATTCCGTAGCTTTGTAAATTTATGTCATCTACTTTAGCTGTATTTGACCTTTAAAATTATTTATTATAAGATCAGTTTATATGGAGTTTTGACTAGCGTTTGATTTGCTTCATTCATAATTAATATTACACAAATAGTATACCTAGTGTGATATTCTCTTTTCTTTGAAGTGGGTCGTTTTTATAAAAAAGAACATCTGTTACTTATTTATACCATAGATAATCAGTTCATTGTCCTTACAATCATTTGTTTTAACACACCCTTTCGAATTTTTAAAAAATTACAAAGTAGAATACTGGTTTCCAAAATTAAACAAAGTTATCGAGGATTCTCTAATTTATTACATCGTTGGCGTGAAAAAAAAGATCCATCAGAACGCAAGGAAAAAAATGTTTGTACTCTGGAGTCGATGTGTCTAAAGCATTTGGAGATTTCTTCAGTGATGTGGTCAACAAAAAAACTCTACCATGCCTGTTTATCCTCAGTTCACAATAAGAAAAGACACAAACTAAAATATTACATAGATTCTACTCAGGAACAGAAATCATCAAAGATATTGAAAGTAGATATAAAATCAAAAGAAAGGGTACTTTGCTTTTTGAGTGAGTCTATTCGGAAGAAATCGAAAAAATTATTGTCTTGTAAAATAATATATTGTTAAGATTTGACTCTCTACTCGTCTGGTTGAAGTTCAGATCCTTTTCTTTTGGTTTTGACTTATCTAATTCATGTTTTGACTCTTTTGATTTGCTTTGGACCCTTTTAAGTCGTATGAAAACGTGCTGCTTTAGGGATAGTAGTTCACAGCAAAGCTGATAAAAATGAAGATGTAACTCTAGGAATTTCTGAAGGACTGTCCATAGTTACTGTTTTGGCCAACAAAAGCAATGAACTGTGAGCTGGTTGGACCAAAAGAATTTACAAGAACTTGAAGAAAACCAATGAAGCCAAGTCCTGAAAAACAACCAATACAAAAACCAAAGAGTCAACAGGAAAAAGTATCATGATCAGGTTGAACCCCAGTAAATCTTAGAATATGGTCCTAAATAACTGGTTTGGATCAGCTGGGTGGACTTGTAATCATTTGGTAGCTTCAATAGATGAAGGAACACCTTCTTTTGTAAAAAATCTTTGAGTAAAATTAATTAATAACGCAAAGTTTGAAGATAAACCTTGGATCATGATGACACTTGAAAAGCATAAGTGGTGGACATTTTGAATGTAATCGCGAGAGATAATGTCAAAAGAATAACAACTTCTCTACTGATTTCATGGAAAGACAAGTCCATGTTATTCACTTGCAAGCTATGCAGCAAATCACAGATTAAAGAGGTATTATCTCCTAGAATCTTTGGAAATGGGCTTATAAAGAGGATATAAAAGCTTTCAGATAAACTAGAATATAATTCTAGACTTGTCAGAAAACGTGTTGGGCATTTCTATCTCTGCATTCCCAAAAGATTCAGCAGATAAAATGGATCTTCACAAAACAAGAGTGTTGCTTTTGATCCTAGTGTTTAAATCTTTTGTAGTGGATATGATCATTGAAATAAGAAATTCTAATACTTCTGGAATTCATAGGCTCTGTCGTCCTATTGATAAGTTGCAGAGCAAATGGTCCCAACTGGAGATCAAACATTCGCAGAGATACAAGTAGAAAAAAAAGCAAAAGCAAGGATTCAACATTAAATTAGAAACCTGGTTGATAAATTCCATAAAAAGATCACGAAAATGCTTGGTTGGAGTTGCTACAGATTTAGTAATCTATTAACAAACAAGATCGGAAAATATCCAAGCTGTCGAGTTGTTCGCGATGAAGAGTGATAAAACTTGCAATGAAGGTAGGTTTCTTCATCCCAGTCTTGGAGGCGCAAAAATGTCCAAATGTCCACAATGCAATCAAAAATTTGACAAAGACTTCAATGCAGCTGAGAGTATTCTATTAAAAACATGAGCTTAGTCTTTATGAATTGGACTATGAGTCTTTACTCCTTGACTCCTAAGGAACCTTGCAGAACATTGATTAGGAATAGCTTAATTTAAATAAAGTGAAAGCAAACTAAACAAGCGTCAGGAACTCGCACAGTAAAGCTTTAGCAATACGATACTACCCATCGCTTGTTTTCGCGAGGAATCATGTGGTTATTAGAGTTCCCGTTTCAAGGGGGTATACTAAGTAAGTGATAATCACGCAGACTAAACTAGCGTTCTAAATTGACATTATGATGAGAAATGACATCAAAAATCCAATTACCTTTATTATCGATATATAACTTTAATAAACACTACCCTAGACAAAATAATCAGTTATCTCTGAGCCAAAAAAACCTGAAATCTTTTTAAAAAATGACTGGTCATTGTACAGTTGAATTTACCAATCAAAATTTTATACAAAAAAAAAGACCTATTTAATATAGAATATTTTAAAATCAATCATTTGCCATAATTTCAGAAAGCAGCTTGATTTGCAAAGCATCCAATGGTAAAAACCTTGTCAGCTAGTTGGTTTTACGTTATCCTCTGAAAATTTCTACATTTGTTATTCAACTAAGTATTTGGTATATGACGTAAAAAAAAAACCTTGCAGGAGTTGCAGATAAATGAGCAGACCTCCTTTTTAAGATAGACTTCTTGATTTGCAATGTGGGCAGTTGGTTCCACAAGTGAATTTTCTTTTAAAACCAAAAAAAAAGTGTTAGGGCTAATGTTTTGACCCAGCCTACCTTGGATGAAAATTGCACTCTTTGGACAAGTTGTAAAAGTATTCCTCTGGAGCAACTTAATATTCGCTTGGTGGTAATACAGATGTCTTTCGTATTTTACTTGCAGATATGAAACTATTTTCACCGTTTCGAAAAATCAAGAAATAGATAAGAACGAATGTCTGTTTCATGTCTTCATCAATAATCTTTTTTAGCAACACGGTATCTGATAACAATTTGTTTAGAATCGTATATACTGATATGGTATGGTGTCATATTAAACAACGAAGGTAAGCCTTTCAAGTATTTGTTGCTCAGATACCACCAAATATTCACAACTGCTATTTTTAAATTCTGGGACTTTGAAAGCACCAGCGACTAACCTAAAGCGGGGAGCAGAGAGAGCAAAACAACGAAAGAAAAAAGCAGCAACAACAACAACAAGTAACTGAGAAATTACGGCTTAAACTATATTGGATAGTATCAACTAAGGTTATAGACTAGGATGCAAAAAAGTTTAGAATACCCATCGGGAAACTATGATATTTGCATACTGAGCCCTTAATTTTGAGCATGGAGACCAATGTCAAAAGCGAAAACAAGCATCGTGCCAAGATAGACAGGCTAAATAAAGGAGGAAAACATAAATATAAAAAGTTTTTTCTTTGTGTGCAGCTCAGCTAGGACTAGAAGCTAAAGACCTAAGGTAGCCGCCATCAGGAATTTTTTTTAAAAAAAGGTCTAAAAGCGCGTTGCATGGGATGATGAGAACACTATCAGAGGCCCTCAAACAAAGTACCTTCGTTTGTAGCTACGCAGGGTTGCCGGAAGGGTATATGATCGGTGCGCGCACATTGGAACATGTACCATCATTTGGATCCCGCTCGCCTGATAATAAAGAAACTTAGAGTGATTTGGCTTGAACTCTATAAACTAGATTTGTCTGTAGAGACAACAGAGCCAACGAGCTAGTGATATAGTGGCTATGGCTAAAATTTACAATTTGGGTACTTGTTAACAAATGGTACCTGATTTGCACCCACTTTTAGGCTTCTCGGAGCGCTCAAAATCTGCATTATCGCTGATGATTTGTTCATATTTCATCTCGAACAGTTGGAATATCTTAAAACAGCAAAATAATACGCACAGAGAAATAGACTATTTATAAATTAAAATAATATAATATAATAACAGTACTTTGGCTAAAAATTTTCTTTGATTCCTCTTTGAAAAAAACTTCCATTTTCCTATGACTCGGTAGGCTGCTGGCTCAGACTATATAGTATACTTCATATCATTACACGATATCATCTAGCATTCTCAATAGTCACATGTACACAGCTCCGCGATCAACTGAGCTCTATAGCTCTTCCTCTTCCCAAATGTACCAGAGAATTATACGACATCCAATACTGCATCTTTTTCTCAGTAAGTATCGTTAAAACAGCAATCATAGATCCAGCTTGTTAACTTGCCACTTTTTTTTTTTTATTTCCAGCAAAGAAGTTTAGAACATATATTCTACCATGTTTGCTTTTCATTTGCATATTTATGATCATGTCTCATAGGGAGACCCAGCACGACTTTCAATTGGATTCAACTTCAGCATCATCTATTATTGGCTCAGGCAGCAACTTCATTTTTGGTCGCAGCGAAGACGTGATCGACAGTCTCCACGAATCACGGAAAGCAGACCAACCTGGAGGGGCCGACTGGCGGGCCATTTTTCGCAGCATTCAAGAAAAGCGCAAGCTTGAAAAGGAGCGAGAAGAGAAACTAAAAGCATCCAAAAATACCGAGCATAACAATAACCAGCATCAATCTCAATCCGGCGACATAGAGGGTTCTGATCAACAATCTTATAGCGCAAGCACTCACAATTTGGGCAGATCCGGCCATGAGATAACCTTCAGCCTTCAAAAGCAAGATTTAAACCGGTTTGAATCAGACGAGACCTGGCGGATACCAGAGCTGTTTTCTGAAAACAATAATGTACATAGGGATATCTCGGGTTATGCGAGAGATCCTACCAGGAAACAGAATCAACAAGATCAAGATCTCAAGGACAAGCAACAACCATTGGATCAAGAGGCAGGCCAAGGTACTACCAATACTGGTTTCATGAAACAAACGCTTCCTCAAGATTTTGGCTATAACACGGACAAAATCTTTCTTCTTTTAAAGACTGGCTATAGCGTTCAATGGAACCGGCTCCCTATGCATTTCCTGACAACGTTGACAAAGTTTCCGAACTTTGGAATTTATTCAGACGCAGCCAGCTCCATGGCTGGCTACGAAATCATGGACATTATTGCGGGTCTCCCTGATGATGTGATGCAAAACGCGCAACTGGATATTTATCGTCAGCAGCGGGAACAGCGCCGAGAACACGCACTACCGCATTATAAATCATTTATGTTTGATAGCAGCCAACTTGCATCGCAGAAGAACAATAATCTGAACGGATTTGCATGGATTATTGACAAGTTTAAGGTGCTGCCAATGCTACGGCACGCGTGGCTCACATCACCAGACCTGGACTGGTACATTATGATGGAAGACGACACGTTCGTGCTTGCTGATAACATGGGAAAGTGGCTCAGCACGCTTGATCCCAATGAACCATACTATTTGGGCTCTGCTGTCGCGGGTCTTGATCACGTTTTTGCTCATGGAGGCAGCGGAGTAGTTCTTTCTCGTGGACTTATGGAAATGGCTTTTGGTGACTCCAGAGCTGATGAATGGGTAAATGAGTACTCCCGTCGAGCCCTTGACGAATGCTGCGGGGACTTTTTGCTTGCCGCATTCCTTAAGGAAAAGTTAGATGTAGACCTTAACTTGGATGTCAGCGGCAAGCGGTTCCAGGGCGAGTCACTCGAAAAAGTAGCATGCCAGGAGCAAAATTGGTGCACACCGATTACGACCTTTCACCATTTAAAGCCAAGAGATATGGAGCTGCTGTGGGAGTACGAACGCACCCGGGCATATCAGTCGATCAGTCAGGGCACCGAGCTTGCATCTGCATTATCCTCAAGTTCCCCACCTTCACTGGAGAGTCCGCCGATCACTTACGCTGATATATATACCGATTTTGTTAAACCGTATATCACATCAACGCGGTCAGACTGGGACAACAACGCGAAAGAGACACAGTTTTCCTGGCTCGGTGACTTTAATTCAGGCCATGCAAGCATTGAGGACTATGGGCGCGACGACGACGGCAGCACTGGAAAACCTTATATGTCTGTCGATCAGTGCCGGCAGGCGTGTCTGGAGCAGGGGGACTGCCTCATGTTTCGCTATGATCCGTATCAAAAGTACTGCGGTGTCTCAAAGTCGATCGTCCTAGGTACCACGAGCCCAGGCACTGAAAAGCGCAACGGTGACGATGATTTGGCCACAACGCTAGAAAAATTTGGCATCAAGGCTGCTACACGCACAGCAGAGCAAGGCATGTACTCAGAATGGCTACTTGATCGTATTGAGGCTATGCGAACAAAACAGAGCTGTGATCCAAAGGCTCAAAATACGATTCCAGACATTGACGATGGAAAGGAAGGATGGTACTGGCAAGCACGTGCCAAATACAATGGACCATAAATGATTTTGTGGTTTACGAGCCTATATGCTAGCCATTGGTGAATTATGATGCTAAACCAATCAGAGAAAATTGTGAATATGTTACATGTAATAATAAAATGCGCTAGTAAGAGTCAAGTTTTGAAATTGCCCATGAAAATAGAATTCTGATCTATGTGACAATAAAGTCTATGTTTCAAGTCACATAAGCTTATATCCGTACGCACGTAAGTGTGCAGGAACAATGATTTCATTTCCGTTACCTCCGACTAAAGACCGTTAACGCCCGACCCAACCGTAAATAAGCAGGCGTTAGTGGGCAAGACCATCGGACTAAGGGCCAGCCATTGTCATTGACATGCAAAAGGACACTTCTAGAATACGGGTACATCGTTTAACAGTTACCGGCAAAGCGATGATACAGGTTTAGACAAACAAACGCTAATGACCACCGGTGCTACCGTTGAGTGCTTATTTTATGTTTTTTTTTTTTTTTTTAATGTTTGGCTAAAACGGAGATGAAGGATTTTTTTAAACCCTGTCTTTCAAGCGATAATAACCGTGTCCTACTGTTATCGGAGATTACCATGCAAGATCTCGGTGGTTTGAAAACTGCTCCTGCTAACTTGAGCGTAGTATCAAAGTCCTAAAACCCGGATGACTCCGTGAGTATTGTTGCTGCTAAGCTTTTGGTCTTCAATCTGAGATAATGGCAATATGGCTCATTTGACTGGCCAGTTAACTGGAAACTTTCGAATTTGCTTGAGCTCCGTTTAGGATTTAGAAGCAGCACCATCGTCACTTAATCGGCAGCCAAACTCAGCGTGTTTTCGCTTTTTATCGTTCAAAAAAAAAAAAAAAAAACTACTTTATAAATAAAGCCAGGGCTGTCTTGATTAGAGCTTTCTGTCCGAATTATTTTCCAACTTCAATTTCTTGTGATTTTCCCCCACACAAATTCATTATCTTTTTCACTGTATTTTATTTTTGTTTCATTTAAACAATCATCTTTATCTATCGCTTCAATTATAGAAATGTTATACACTCACGCCTCTATCATTACTGTCAACGAAAAGCGTCAGGTGATTCTTGACGGAGCCATTCTTGTGCGTGAAGGATCAATGACCATTGATGACATTGGCAAAACAGCCGATCTGACCGCCAAGTACCCCAACGAACCAGAAACCAACCTGCAAGGCCATATTATTATGCCAGGCTTAATCTCATTGCATGTGCACCTTGCACAATCGCTGCTCCGGTCTGCAGCTGATGATCTCGAGTTGATCAGCTGGCTCTGTGACCGGGTTTGGCCTATGCAGGGCAACTTTACAGAGGAAGACGGGTATGTGGCAGCACAGTTGACAATTGCAGAAATGCTTAAAAGTGGTACTACATGCTTTGTAGAGGCTCTCTTTGCTGAGCGCTACGGATTTCAGGGTGCTGTCAACGCCGTTGTTGAATCAGGAATTCGCGGTTGTCTGGGAAAAGTTGTCATGGACCAACCACGCTATGCGACACAGAGCGGCATCAGTATGCATCCAGGTCTGATTGAAGATGAGTCTTCGCTAGATAAGGTTCTTGAATGCCATGAAAAGTTCGATGGACTGGGCGATGGCCGTGTTGAGGTTTGGTTTGGTGCGCGTACCCCTGGTGGTGTCACTGAAGATCTTTATCGCCGTATGGTTACTGTAGCGCGCGAGAAAAATATTGGAATTACCATGCATTGCGCCGAAATCAAGGCTGACCGCGAGTTTTTTGCTACCAAGGGCCACACTCCCATGACCTACTGCCAGGAACTGGGACTATTGGGTCCTCGTACCGTTCTAGCACACATGGTGCATCTTGATGATAACGATATTGAAATTCTTTCCAAGACCGAGGCCTCCATGGCGCACTGCCCCACATCTAATGCAAAGCTCGGATCTGGTATTGCTCGTATCAAGGAATGTGTTGAAAAAAATGTTACTGTCGGTATTGGCTGTGATGGCTGCCCTTGTAACAATGTTATGGACCTGCTTCAAGAAATGAAGCTTGCCTCATTACTGCCCAAGGCAGTACATCAAAAATCCGACATTGTCACTGCTGAGACTATCATTGAAATGGCCACCATTCAGGGCGCCAAAGCTATAGGACATTCTGAAACACTTGGCTCGCTTGAGGTCGGCAAGAAGGCTGATTTCATTTCAATCAATCTCTCTGACAAGATCTATGGCGTCCCCATGCGTGATCCTGTTTCTGCCGTTGTCTATATTGCTACCGGTAACGATGTTGAGACAGTTGTGGTTAATGGTAAGGTTCTTGTGCAGAATGGAGAGCTTCTGACTATGAATGAAAAAGAAATCATAAGAAAGGCTCAAATTCACGGTGAAGAGGTGCGTGAACGAACTGGTATTCCTACTGGTGGTCGCTGGGAAAAAGTGTGAGGTGCTAAAGATATTTTCGGTTCAGAAAAAAAATAGAAAAAATAAAACAGAGGACAAAAGAAACTAGAGTAAAAGACTTAATTACAAAACGACTTTTTAATAAATGACTATGAATGTGAATACGTATAAATGACTGCCGTAATATATCCTGCTATTAGATATTTTAACATGTTTAGAAAAAGTGAGTATAGATTCTAGAATCTGCATGGACTTCCATTTCCATCTTTAACGTGTTAAGTTCTTCCTTGATCTGCTGGGCAAGCAGAGGAGTAATACGATTGCACGTTGCGGGTTCAGCGTGACGATCATACTCCAATGGATCATAAGTCTCATAAATAATAATTCTAGGCGAAAACGTAACGCCAGTATGAGTGTGGTTTGAGTTGCTGCTGCTAGAACGTTGGCTACTGTGCTCCGGGGACTGAGGCTGGTACATGGGGTGGTAAAACTTGTTTCCCCGCTTCGAGTCTGAAGCTTTAGTTTCAGTAAACGAGTAGTCTTTGGGCTTAGACTTCAGACTAGACTTGTATTTCTTGACCTCGGTTTCTAAACCAGCAGCAGCAGCAGGTGCAAAATCAAAGTTGAGATCAAGATTAAAGTCACTATCACCAAAATCAAAGATAGAAGAAATTGATGGAGACGGCTTCAAAGAGATTCTGTTTCTTGTAGCAATCACTGGAATTTCTTCTTCAGTTTCAGGAATACTCGACGTAGTACTGGGCTTAAGAATGCTATGGGGAGATGTGGTAGAATTAGAAGGATTGTTAACAGGCGCATTCTGAGGGACAAGCTGTACATCAAGAGCATCTAACTGAGTAGAACGATTTTCAACAGAGTTGATAGAAGGGTTAGATCGGTTCGACCGGCGAGAACGTCTCCGTTCTAAACTTTTTGTTCTGTCCAAGGAGGTACGAATAGTTTCAACAGTTTCAGAGTCCAGGTTCTTGGGGAAAACAGTGTCAGCAATGTTCAAGTCTTCATCAGATTCCTCATTCGCGGCAGCAGGAGTTTCGTCAGGAGAAGTTGTTGAGACCTTGATAGTGGATGCAGCGTCTGTCACAATTGATTCCACATCTGTTCTCGTGGGAGTAGGGGGTTGTGCAGAAAAAGAAGGAGTTACATCCTCAGCGACAACAGCACCCATAGAGAAAGATCTAGGACGCTCGGCTTTCACAACAACAGGACTGCTTGGTGCAGAGCTCAAACGTTGAGTAGAAGAACTCTGTACTTTTGTTCTTGCAATAGAAGGAACAGAGTTGACAGAAGTGCTTTTGGGAATCGAATCCAATAAGCCATTATCCGCTGCTACAGATTGGTGACTAGAAGACGATGGAATGCCATTTTTGTTAAACAAGTTCTTGCTCATTTTCTTGAGAGTCGCAAAAGAAGAAATGGATGCGTTGGACTTTAAAGACATTGCATCGTCATCTATATGAGACTTGGATCTAGATGACTTCTTCTTGTGAGTGTCAACAAACACAGAGTCAAACCCTTCAAAGGTAGGAGCTACTGTCGAGGTCATTGTACTGGTTCTGTTAGATGAACTCATATTGGAAAGGGTCATAGAGCGTCCAGACTTCTTTCCTGTGTGTAGAGGAGTTACAGAAGCATTCATAGTGCTCGACCGGGACTTCTTAGCAAATGATAAAGAAAATGTGCGCTCAGACTTGGGTTTGGGCTCGGTCGAAGTCTTCTTTCCAAAGGAAAAGGCCTTTTTAAGCTTCTGACCAAATGATATCTTTTCAGGCTTTTGCTGAACAACCGGTTGCTGCACTTGAGGCTGGCCTTGAGGCTTAGTCTGAAGCTTTGCTCTCTCACCTAAGCTAGCGGTTGTCATGCTCTTTGATCTAGACTGAGAATCGTTAATAATTGTTGAGATTGGTCTCCCAGTGTACTCTGAATAGGTGCTTGGAATTGCTGGCCTGAAAGCAGAGTTGGCAGAAGATCCATTGTTATATGGATTCTGCGATGGCGGGACTGGTTGGTGGTTGTGGAGACTCGAAGGATTGGTAGAAGTGTTGCTATTAGTGGGTGCTGGGGAAGATGAGGAAGATCTAGAACGACCACCAGTTGCAAGGGAATTTCTTCTAATCTCGGAAGGCAATACCAATGGGGGTGGCATGGTGGGTACCGGGGTTACTGAAGAGGCAATAAAAGGCTTAGCACCAGTGTTAGGTTTAACACTGTTAACTGGCTTTCTAGTTGGTTTAGGGACTAGAAAGAAAAATAGAGTTAGCTGACAAAGCAAAAGGGGATAAAAGCCTGGAAAAACGAAAAAGGGGGTGGAGTGAATTGGAAAAAAAAAAAGAGAAAACATTAGAAAAAAACATACTGTCACTGTTAAAAGATGAAATGCTAGACATGCTGGAATAGTCTTTCTTCGAGCTCGAAGAGGTGGAAAACGCAGATCCCGACCCAGCATTGGTTGAGTGCTTGTAAATAGAATTAGGAAGGGTCTGGGGTTGATGCAATGGCTGTTTCTGTACATATGCTTCAGTGAGTACAGGACTGTTGGGGATGGAGTTTGTTGAGGAAGAGATTGGAGTGTTTGTAGCAAGGGTTGTTGGAGAAGGATTAGACATTGCTGAAGATGAAGAGGTGGAGGTTGATGATGCAGTGGATGTAGGAGTATTAGTAGTGCTGATAGAAGATGCAGATTGAGAGTGATCATGATTAGGGGTGTTCCCTAGTGCGACAATAGACTTTCTCCGGTGGTATCTGTCCGGAGCCGGGGCGACAACCAATGAAGGTTGAGACGCCGAATGAGTGGAAACTGCTGATGAGTTGAGCTGATGAGACGACGATGCAGAGTAAGATCTTGAACGAGGCTGTGTAGTTCTCTTAATAGGGGCAGAGATTGTACTAGTAGCGTTGAGTGAAGATATTGAGGGAGACGACGCTGAAGTGAAAGACCCCTTTGAGGCTGCAAAGCTGCTGGTAGGCTCATCGGTCATGTAAAAAGCAGATTGGGGACGGTAGGAATTTGAGTAACCAGGAGTAGTAGCACCGTATGTGTTCATCTTGGCAGACCCATTGTTGTATTGCATGTAAGGTGCTGGGGTGCTGGAAGCATACATGGATGATACCCGATACTGGTTGTTCTGCTGGGGTTGTTGTTGAATATGGTTTGCTGCCAAATAGTGGCTACTCCCATTGTTTGGAACATAGTATGAAGAGGTGATGGAACGAGTGGGAAGATGCTGCTGGTGGTAATAGTTACCAGATTGTGATGGAACTTGTGCCATGGCTAATGAATAAAATTTAATAAGAGTTCAGGGAGAAATGTTGACAGGAGCTTCCTCAATAGTTGGTAGAAAGTTAAGTGAAAAAAAAAGAGTGTAAAGATGCAAATGGAATAGCCGATTTTCCTTTGCTATTGGCAGTTGGTTCTCTCGTGATGCCTTAGATTATGGAATCAAATAAAAGAGGGAAGGAATAAAATACGACTCGAAAGCGTCAGAAAAATGAGGTTTTTTTTTTTTTTTTTGGAAGTTTTTTAAAAAGAAAAAAAACCAATAGTTTTTAAAATTTTTTTTCCGTTAAATTATGATGGGCTCCGTTTCGAAACAGGTTTAGAATAAATAAATAAAAAAAATCTATGAATTGGAGTTAATGATTTCTATAAACAACGAGTGTCATTAGGTGAGGAGGGGGTAAAAGCTGAAAAAAGGGATGAATAGTGCAAGTCAACGAAAACGAGAGTCTATCTTCTGAGGTTTGAGAGGCAAAATAAGAAGGAGCAACTACAGAAAAACGTCGAAGATGGGGGCGACGGTGAAGGTGAAGCAGAAAAAAAAAATTTAGAAAAGAGGAAAAGAAAGAAAAAGACGACAGAGAAGGAGGTTAAAAAGGAGAAGAGAAGAATAAATAATAAAAAAAATAAAAAATTAAAAATAAAAAATTTTTAGGAAATAAAAAAAGCACAACATGGTGTATGTGCTGTGTGAAACTTGTTTTTAAAACAGAAAAAGTAATTATGGTACCGTACCTGTTACTATATAAATCGCTAAGCCCTAGGTCTTGCAGGCCTTTAAACAAGAATAAAAATAAAAAATAATTACATTGACTTTCTTCTCCATAAAAAGAGGCTATTGTTAAAGGGCTTAAAAAATTCAATCATTAAACGTGTCGAAGGAGAGATGTAAAAAGAGAGAAAGAGGTGGTACAGAAATAAAAGAAAAATGAAATGATAGTTACAGAAACCAAGATGCACAAGCAAGCAAACTGGCCCTGTTTAGGTCTAAAGCGCTAGCTTCCCAATACTCTCTGCTGTTGTTGCCATTACTATTTTTGCGTGACAAAAGAAAAAAAAAAAAAAGTCAGGTGTGCACCACTGTCAAAACCTCGGCGGCGACTCCACCACTACTCAAAAGCCAATTCAAGTACCATTATTTCTTCAACAAGATTTACTGTGTAGTTTTACATGGCTTCAGAACCGTATGATAATTAAAGAAGCTTAGCTTTGACAGCTCATGAGCTTTTTCCGGCCATAGTGCACATACCTTGAATCTTGGGCGATACGATCAACTGACAGACTCGATAAACGAGGACTTTAATGATGAAGCTGGTACTGCTGACAACGTCTCCTTTCCTTTTCTAGACTCTATTCACATGAATACCACCACTTCTATAAAGCTAGGTAGTCTCTGTTACCACTGCTACCATTTAACAATGCACCATCACAGACAGACTTTTGATCGCTATTGCATGTCAATCTCTATCTCCACGATCAGCTGAACCGTTTATAAACGATCTACGATTTAGAATGTAGTCCTGCGACTAACCACGGAGACATGATAAGAAATGAAAAAGAAAAAAATAATAATAAAGCACGAATTTCAAATTGTCTAGACATACGCTTGTGATGGAGCCTTACAATCGATGGTTGAACTCATATAATGTTAAAAATAGTGTTGTTTTCACAATATCATTTCACTTTATGGCGGAAGAGTTCTAAGATTCTTAGATCAGAATGCTGTCTTTATAGTATTAAGAATCTGGATAATAATAGCATTGGCATCATTTTTTTTATTGGCGTTAAATTCTATCTATCAGGTGTTAGTACTAACTGGAGTTATAAACGGCTTAGCTAGACCTTGGAAGCTTGTCAACATGTCAAAAATACATGATCTTTTTTTCATTGTAGTCATGTCCAAATGTAGTAAGACCGGCTCATTGAGTTGCGTGCACTTAAAACCTTCCTAGACTATCAAGATTGTGAAATGGAGCCAAACAAGCTGTTTTTTTATTATGCTGTAATTATGCCTTTTCTGCGGTGCTAACCAACGTCTAATTGTTTTCATTTTCATGTACCCCAAGTGATTATATTATGGCACCTTAACTAGATGGCATAGTGGCGTTGTGGAACAAGACTTGCTTTAGAATTTCCCGAGTCTAGGCTAAGTTCATCAAACCTTTTGAGTTTACAAATTTGAACAGCACCAAAACCTACAATAAGTTGTAGGGCGTTAATACAAAGTGTGAAGAAATCTTGATGTATGTTCTCCTTTGCAAAGACTTGCTCGTACACGTGGTCTTCTGCATCAAAAGTTCCCTGTTTGAGTTCTTTCCTTGCCCTAAAAGCCTTCCAGTCCACTTCTATGAGACACATTTACGAGAATTTTTCAAACACCTTGAAGTAATTTTTTTTTTTTTTTTTTTTTTTTTTTTTTTTTTATTTTTTTTTTAAAAATAATTTTTTTTTTTTTAATATTTTTTTTTTTTATCTTTTTAAAAAAAAAAAATTT
>Ga0160505_100344_pt1 | contig 29233 bp, 20 predicted proteins | sample DIDeMG_FD_108225 | JGI IMG/M metagenome (GOLD analysis project Ga0160505, IMG submission 108225) | Enriched chicken feces microbial communities from UW Madison campus, WI, USA - DID2874_E49_Stillage MG | ecosystem: Host-associated > Birds > Digestive system > Large intestine > Fecal ... | reverse complement strand
TTTTTTTCAAAATATATATATTTTTTTTTTTGTATTAAAAAAATATTTTTTTGTGGGAAAGTTTTTTTTTTTTTTTTTTTTTTTTTTTTTGAAGTCCAAAGAAAGTTTTTTATGGACCCCACAAGTCATGTTTTTTTGATACAATTAGCCATTTCCGAGTTGTAAACGCAACCCAACCTCTTTGGCTTGTTTGACCTCAGCCCTATCAGAGAAAAACTTTAAACCCATACATGCCATAAAAGCAAACCAATAGAACAAACGCCTCGATTATTTTGTGTGAATTTTCCTGTTTCCTTCTAAATCTCTTTCTCTGATAGATTAGTTATTCCACAATCCATTTTCCAATTTTCTGTTCCATCTTTGTTTGTTTCTGATACCTGGGATTCCAATTTCATGAAGTTGTAATTTCATTTGTAATGTCAATGTCTCCGCGAAAGTCCGACGGGCTCACTGAGCCCAGCGAAAACGAACCTCTGCTGAACAATAGAACTGAAAATGATAATTTAGAAAACCAAGAGACATATACACCAATTCCACGCTATCAAGGAGAAGACGATCAAGAAGACAATATTCACGAAGAGCGTATTGAAGAACATGAACATTTGCTGCCTTCTCAGCGTCATTTTGCGCGTCGCCGTCAAGGCGAGCTGCTGGACCCTGATGATCCAGCAGTATCTCCGCTGAATCTAAAAAGTGTGCGCATATTGCGTTTGACGCTTTGCCTTATGTCAGTGTTAACCTACATTTGGGCCATCCTCCTTTTCATCAATTGCTTTGTGAGTATTCCTGTCATTATCCAGCTTCGTACTTCAGGCTTCCTTGAACTTGATATGACCGTTGTTTCGTTCATCAGCCTTCTCATTGCACTTTTGTTTTTCAGCTTGCCTACCAATGTCGAGCGTGTAATGGGTTACACGATTACTAGTCTCTTCTTTATTCAATTTATTCTTATGTGGACGATTCCCCATTTAAGACACAGTTACAGCATTGTGGGCATTGTCACAACTGGCTGGACATGGTTTTCATGTCTGGTCGCATTGGTAATTACCCCAATTGTAGTCCAATGGGGAAAAGAACATGAGGAAGTTAGGCTCACTGGCCGGAGAGAAAACAGACGGACTGTTACAGAATGGTTCAAGATATCTCTGTCGTTTTTGCTTTTGACCCTTTTAGTGATCATTCCTAGTGTCCTGTTTTTCTGTGGCTTTATGCTTGACGTCTATGACACTACACGTTTGATCACCCGAACCGGTGATGCTACGGTTGGTTCTTTTGTTCCGGTCACCACTACGGGCCATCACAGATACGATGTGTACATTGAGTGTACTCCTACTCACAAGAGACTGAACCCACCTCTACCCGATAATCGTGATCCTCCTATTGTTCTGATAGAGGCTGACGACAGAGTCTCTGCTCAAGCTCTATACGAGGGCTGGGTTGAAGAGCTCTACAATGTCAACAAGGTTGCCAAGGTTTGCTTTTGGAATCGACCTGGTCGTGGCTTTTCCGATGTTGCCCCTTCACCTTTTTCTCTAAGTGAAAGTGCATCAGCACTCACTACCGCATTGGAAACCGTTCTCCAAGAAGAACAAAATGAGGCTCTGACCGATATACCCTTTCAGAATCACTCGCTTGCAATTGTCGCTCATGGTCTTGGTGGACTGTACGCACGAGTATTTGCAGCTCAGCATATCTCGTCTATCCATTCTATTTTTTTAATTGACACTCTTCATGAGGAGCTTTTAAGATACAAGGTTGGTCCTATTTCACGAGGATTTGGGCTCTGGTTGCGCGGTGTCACGTCACCTTTTGCACTCAAGCGCCAACTTTCGTGGATTCTTCATGGCAAAGGTCCCCGATACCGCTATCTTAGTGGACTTTCCAAGGTCGGTAAGGGCAGTCTTGCATTTGACACCCACTCTAGTGAACTCAAAGCCTCACTACAGGAACAGGTTGGTGCTCTTAGTGGTATAACCCAAAACGAGATTGAGGAGTCTAATGCAATTTTGCAGGGCTCAAACATTCCATTAGGGGTCGTGGCCTCCGCCCAGAGTATCAGAAAGGATAAAGAGTGGGCGGGTTTGCAAAAAAGACTTAGTAAATTAACTGCCAACAGTGTGGCCTGGGAAATCTACGATGGTCCTCATGAAATCTGGGCGGCCAGGCAGGCTAAGGAACAGCTCCAGGATTTGTATTCACACATTGTTAGAGAAAAACGTACCACTTGAGTAGAGAACAGTTAGTACTGGTGCTTGATTTCTTGATTTTTAATTTTTTTTTGTCCATTTGCTTTTATTAAAAGTAATCACATAATTTGTTTAAATAAGATTATCTACATGTCTATCTTTTCGTTACATCTATTTACGTTTGATCTTGTACAAGAAAACGGAATCCTTTATGAACTTGTCGTAATCCATATGGTCCTTAATCTCCTCAAACACGAAAAACTTCTTCATATGCTTAAAAAATCTTGCATCAGCCTAGAAATAAAGAAAACAACCTGTTAGTAAATAGGCATGAAAAAACGTGTTGTCGCCTAAGCTTGGTTTATACTGACCTTTCTTCTCTTCTTGTAACTCATCAAAACCAAAGGAGGGTTCTCAACAGCGGTCAAATCCAGAAGGGTCTTTTCCAGGAGGGGGAAAGCGGCTTCCAAATAGACGCAGTCGGCGGCCAAAACAACGTCAATCTTGTTTTCGGTGGCATACGCAGGTAACTCGTCGCCCCTGTTATCATCAAAGTTGTAAAAAGCCTATTGTTAGAGGTCCGCTACAGTCGCCATGATCAGAGTCACACAATCTGAATTTTCAGATAGTTTCTAACTGTGTGTAAAGATTCACACATACCAATTCAGCACTTCAGCCTTGACGGTATCTTCCAGATCATTTAATGCAATATTTTGGTTCATCAGGGAGATCATGTTTCTAAAAATGAAATCAAGAAGGTCAGCATTCAAGATCCTGCATTGGTAAGCATGCCCACATACTCTTGGTCCGTGACCCAGACCTTTAGGTCCTTTTGTTCCCTACGCAAACTCGCAATCGCGAGGCCGACAAGGCCAGTGCCGCTACCCAGCTCCAGAATATTGGTAAACTTGCCGTTGTACTGATCGTTGGTTCGGATCATATATCTAGAAAGGAGCTCGCCAGCAGGCCAAAGCTTACCACCACAGCCAGCAGCTCCACCATCCTCAGTCACCTTGAGACCGGGAGCGGGAAGAAGTCCATCAAAAGTCAAAAAGGATTCGCCGAGGTTCTCGGTCGGTCTACTAGGAAGCAGGTCTTCAGAAACAAGATCAAAAAAACTGAATTCTTCTTCAGTTGACATTATATAAATATAAATAAGGTATCAAAATGGTGAGTTCTTTAAAAGAGAAAAGAAAAGGCGGTGTTAAGTAAACGAGGTTTCTGGATAGAAAAAAGAAGTTTTACTGACATTTTTTTTTTTTTATTTTGTGAAAATTTTTGATCCTCCCACTGTGTGTAAGATAAAAAGATCACTCATATCTAGCCATGGAGCTAAATGGCATATCGACGAAGTTACCATTTTACGGAGATACTGATCTGATAACAGCCTTGTCACTAAGACATATAGAAAAGCCAAGTTTTTCTGCACAAGACTAGATAGGATAGCTATCAAGTTCTTTCAGCTTTCGATTTAAAAAGCAATCATTTGGATACAGACCCATATACCTCCAATTCTACTGCAAGAATTTTTCCACCTAGATCACCTTCAGCTACACAAGCAAAAATAATCATTTTTGTTCTAAACATGCAAAATTGTGATTCCATTTGATTTCTTTGAACCCAAATAAATTAATTTACAAAAGTTTTTAGACGACAACACCGGAGTTGGAAGCAATTCTGGGCCAGAGATCGGCGCACTCCTTACCAACGGGGCCAGTGATGGCAGAACCCTTCATCTCACCCTTGGGGTTGACAATGACACCGGCATTGTCTTCGAAGTAAAGGTAGACACCATCTCTACGTCTCCAGGGCTTGGACTGACGGACGACAATGGCGGGCATGACCTTCTTTCTGAGCTCGGGCTTACCCTTCTTGACGGTGGCCTACATATTTAGTTAGAATTAAAAACTCGTCTCAACCAAACAATTTTTTCTTTAAAAAATAACTTACCATGACCATGTCACCAACACCAGCAGCGGGAAGACGGTTCAGTCTAGCACCGAACCCCTTGACAGCAATAATGTAAAGGTTTCTAGCACCAGAGTTGTCGCAGCAGTTGATAACGGCGCCGACGGGAAGGCCGAGCTATATAAAAAATTGTTAATGACTTGTCGATTTTAAACTGGCTTTGAGCAAAGGTGGATTGACTGATTTTGTGTGAGATTAGGCATTAACGCGTAGTTGCGACGTCGAAAAAAAAAAAAAGGCTAGAGCGCAATGAGATTTCGCGTATATCCGTTTTCTCCATCATACAAAATCACGGCAGCCAAGTCGTGCTTTGCACTTCCTCCAGACATGTATTCGAAAAATAAAAACCACATACCGACATTCTAAATTTGTTACCAGAGGCACCAGATCCTGAAAATATCAAACCGTTAGCATTCCATTAAACCAGAGACGATTAAAATTCGTAGGGACAGCATTTTAGCTACATACCACTCATCTTGATAATTTAGTTGTGTGTTGATAAACTACGGTAATGACGGAGGAGAAAAAAAACAAAAATTTTGTTCCAAATCGAAAAAAATTAGCAAAATTTCCTGATAATAGAGGGTTAGGTTAATACGTATTGGGAAATAGCTTTGCAAAAACTTAACTGGTAAGTGACCGTAGACCTGAGACTGTTAGAACTAGGGTTTAACCCTAACTGTCAAAATATCTAGGACTTTTATTCTTTACACCAAATTTAGGCTTTGTAACTCGCCTTCTCGTTCTCACATTAAAGCGCATTAAGCATTTAGACAACGTCCGGGTCAAAGTTCCAAATCTCAGGCCCCATGGTACAGCTACGCGATTTGCTAAGCCTACTAGCCAAAATCGTTTTTTTTTTTTTTTTAATAGAGCTACAACATGGAGCAGATCTGCTATGAAGACAGCATCTGGACTCACATCTGTTTGAAACAACACCTCTTAACCAATACCTTGAAACACTGTCCGGAACTATTCGTTCTTCATTTATTATAAGATTGAGCCCTGAGATAGAGTGTATATGTACAACAAGCGTTAAATATCTTGTGTGCGTTCTTTTGTCGAAATATTTTCGATTGATGATGGTAAACAATGTTGACGATGCGAATAGGGAATTTAAATAGGTTGTGAAACAGTCGTGAGATAAACAGAAATAAAACAAAAGGACAATAACTAAGGAAACTAATCGATATCTTGGACAGATATATGATTATCGGAACTCTTTAGTGGTGGCCGTGACCCTTGTCCTTGGGAGTCAGAAAGTACTCGCCAATGTTGAAGGCAATGAAAGCAACAGTGGCAATTCCAAAGCCGGGAAGAGCAGCCTTGAATCTGTTGGCTCTGGTGAAGTTACCTTGGTATCTCCAAGCTTCGCTATAGAAAAAAGACAATATTGTTAGTGGCTGTCACAACCAATCAAAAAGAAAAAGAAAAAAAAACCCGTCTAGTGTTTTTGGTTGCATATAAACGTACTTTCTAGCCCAGGGGTCTTTAGTTTGCTTAGACATTATTGTGTGTGATAAGAATGTGGTTTATCGTGGAAGAAAAGTGAGATCCTTGATCAAGAAAAGAAAAGGGAAGGTGAAGGTAGTGAATTTTTGTTCTTGTGTGGTTGATTAGAAGCGTTTTCATTGGACAGAGAACAAACAAGTTCGTATTAGGGCAAGGGCAAATATGTGTACATGAAATAGGTCCCATAAAAATGGTAACGCAAAAAGTTGATCTTGAAAGCTTTGATTGATCCGATGTAGTATAATATGTATTTTTGTTTTTGTTAAAATAACTTGGACGTCTCCACCTTTTAAAATAATAATGCATATTTAAGGCTTGAGCACAACAGGCTTTCAAGTTGTGTCCTATACTTTTTGCTTTTCAACTCCAAGGTTCATAAGCTAATCTTTTGAAAAAAAAAAAAAAAAATATTTAAATAACAGAGATTTTTCCTCTCTTCTATTTCATCATACTTATATCATCTCTGCTGGTTTCCTTTTCAACATTCCCATCTTGAAATTGAAAACACTCGGTCTACTCCTCAAGCTTTAGGGTCTACTCAGAAACGAGAAAGCATGATTCAGAAAACACCCATAATACTGAAAGAGCTCAACTTTTAGATTTGGAATGCTATGATCACAAAACAGCCATAATACCGAAAGAATCTAAGCTTTGACTTTTCCATACCGCTATCAGAAAAACCGACCAGTTCTAACTGTACTGTGCCATGACTTCATAGACTAGGCTTGATAGATTTCCATTTCCTACAGCAAAATCACCTAAACTTAAAAATAAACTTTTCATCTTTTTAGGTGACTATCCAACGAGGTCACAATCACGAACAACGCGCTACCAAGTTCAACTATAACAGTTACGGAAGAAAGCACATGACGAATCATGATTTGCAATAGTCAAATATGGGAAGCGAGGTAGTTCTTCGTTTAATTCAAGGCTTATTCAGTCTGTGAAGATTCCCCAGCAATTGCGGTTTATAGAATTATGTCCTGGCCAAACAGACTATTTTTTTTTCACGCTCACACACAAATATGGTACATGATAACAAAACAAGTTTAGTAAGACCTTTTTTTGTCTTCTTCGAATTTAGCATTGCGCTTTATCATAGTCATTTTGTTAGCTGATGCAGTTTAGTGTGAGACTTATTTAAAGAAACTCACAAACAGTCACTGATGCAAGTTCCCGGACTTAAATACGGTTATGATTTCTCCCAGCTCTCCTTTATTTAATTGCAAAACACCTTGGAAGTTTCGAAGCGTCTCAGAATTTCTAATTTTTGTTTTTACTTTTGAACACATTTGTTATTTTTCTTTATATTCCTGCTTCTATTTTTTTTTCCTCTTCTCTTCGTGTCTCCTTTTATCGATTTTTATTTATCTGGAGTCAATTTCTCTCCTGAATTACCCGTTTACTCTGTCTATTTGGCCTCTCTACTTGCATTAAATGTATCTAAATTTTGGTCTTTTGTTTGCTCTGGCCAGCATAGCTCTGTCATTTAACCTTCTTCCCGACTGGAGATCTTTATCTGATTCAAACAATGAACTCCCACAGCAACCTTTAGATTTACCGATAGCAAGTGATAGCATTACACCACCAGCCAAGATCTCTAAAAATAGGGAGCTCAAGGGGCGGTTCTTACACATTACTGATATACATCCTGACCCCTTTTACAAGGAGAACACTGACACAGACACTGCTTGCCATAGAGGCAAAGACGAAGATGGGACGACTGGCAAATATGGTCATCCCAACAGTCGTTGCGATAGTCCAATGACCCTCGTCAACGCAACTTTCGACTGGATTGAGAAAAATCTTAAAGATGAAATTGATTTTATTGTCTGGACAGGAGACAACGTGCGACACGATCGAGATAACAAACACCCGAGAACGGAGTCTCATATTTTTGACATGAATAAATTGATGGTCCAGTATTTAGACTTTCTTAAAAGTGACGACCCAATACAGGCTTATGAAATGCCTGTTGTTCCTTCCATCGGAAACAACGATGTCTACCCTCACAATCTGTTTGCGGAGGGTCCTACTCTGCAGACTCAAGAATTTTACCGAATTTGGAAAGATTTGGTTCCAGAAAACCAAATGCACACATTTTATCGAGGAGCAAGCTTTATGACCGAGGTCATTCCCGGAAAACTCGTTGTTATAGCTATTAACACACTTTATTGGTTTCAGTCTAACCCCATTGTCGATGGCTGCGACAGGCGTAAGGATCCAGGACACAAACAATTCAGATTTCTGTCGATTATGCTTCAGGAGTTTCGGGAAAGAGGCATGAAAGTGTGGATTAGTGGTCATGTTCCACCTAATTCCAAAAATTTCGAGCCTTCATGTCTTGATAGATACTCCGCTTGGATGCATGAGTATCGAGACGTAGTTGTTGGTGGCCTTTTTGGACATATGAACGTTGACCATTTCTTGTTACTTGACTCCAAAGCAAAAACTCCAGAGTTATCCGTTACTGAAAAGAATTCCATGAAGTTTACATGCGATATTGAGGATGACGATGACATAATTTCTACGCTGGGTAAGATTGAATATCTGGATGATCTTAGAGAAAGCTATGCTGAAATTGAGGACGACGACAGTGGCTTACACACTCGCTACTCCATGTCATATGTTGGCAGCAGTATTATTCCTACCTATCTCCCTGGCCTAAGAGTCTGGGAATATAATATCACTGGAGTTGAGGAAGCTCAAAATTCAGTCTACTCGAATGGGCAACCATTTAGACCATGGTCAGAGGTATTCAACGAAATTGAACAAGAATTAGCACGGCTGGACGAGGAAGATGAATACCAACCCCTGGGAGAAGAAGAGCTGGCAATGAGCTCTATCGACTTTCAAAAGAAAAAGAAAAAGAAAGCTGATCCCACCTGGCCTCCTAACTTTGGTAAACATGTCAACCCCGGTCCTGCCTATGTTCCTCAAACATTCACACCTACCAGATATGTTCAGTACTTTGCAAATCTGACGGCAGCAAATCTTGGTGACAAGGAGTTCACTTATGAAAAGGAATATTCTACAGACCAATCTCCCTACAACATGCCTGACTTGGTAGTTTCAAGCTGGGTAGACTTTGCGCGTAAGCTCGCTAGGGAGATCGTTGGCAATGATGAAGAGTTAGATATTTCTGCTGGTAAAAAGAAGAAGAAAAACAAAAAGAATAAAAAGGACAAGAAAAAGAAGGAAAAGAAGGAGAAGAAGAACAAGAAAAAGATTCGGGAGTCTCATAAAGCTTGGCAGGTATATCTGAAGCATGCCTTTATTAGTAGTGGTTTTGAGCTTTTGGATTAAATACACACATATATTTGTATAAAAGAGAAATGATCACCAAAAAAAAAAATAGTGATGTTAGAAATTTAATATAATGGTAGTCTAACTATGCTTCCAAAGTGACATCGTAATCCGAAAGAGAGCTGGAGTCAAAGCTGTTGCTGTTACGGTATGAGGGTTGACTGGCAGAGTAGGGCAGGTTGGGATAAGTCGACAGAAGAGAAGGGAAGAAAGCTCTATAGGAAACGTACCCCACGAAAACTCCCAAAATCGTTCCGCTGAGAACGTCAGTTGGATGGTGTCTGTAGTCTTCAGTTCTGCTAATGGCGATAAATCCACTGATCAGTAAGGGTATCAATGCAATGAAAAGTTTGTAGCTGTAGTGTTTATAGGTGTTTCCTTGGGCAAATGTTTTGAGCTGTCCACAAATCCAGAGAGCCAAGTAAAAAAAAACAGCAAAACTGAGTGACGAATGCCCAGAGGGCGCACTTTTAAAACCCTCATTTAGCCGAGAAAGATTTTTAGTTGAACAAACTGCAGATGTGACAAGTTCATGGACAGGTGTGTTTTCATAAGGAACACAACGAGCAAGAAAATCTGGTCTTGGGCGACCTATGCAAATCTTGAGAAAGTTTGTCAAAAACCCAGTAAACACGAACGAGCTGGCGAAACCAAGGATAGAGACGTGAAGAAGGTGCAATTTCTGACCAATCTCACCTGTGAAAAGAGAGCCGATGAAAATTGATATTGATGGAATGCCAACATCTATCACCAACATGAGAAGAGTCGGAACACGCTCATGGACAGTAAAAGGGTGCTGAAGCGATCTGTCGTCTAGCGAAAACATTTGATGAAAGGGCTGCTTCAGCTCTAACAGACCGAACAAACAGGTAACGAAGATCACCGTGCACCAGTCAGAGATGTGAAAATCATGAGGGTATGACCAAAGAAAATTTAAGAGGTTCTGGTATACCATATTCGACACATGCGATGAAGAGGGAAAGGTGGTGAAGGATGTCAAGAAGGATAGAACCCGCGCATTTCGGGATCAAGCGAGAAGACAACTTGCATTATTGAATTCTAACGCAATTAAAAACATTTGCAACTTAGGATTTAAAACAAATTACGACTATAATAAAATCCAACATTTGAAAAATAAAAAAAAATTAAAAAAACATGAACACAAAAAAAAATAATCCCACCACTTTTCAGATTTTTTAATTCTGACATGATTTGAAAAATTCTGCTGATTTCTTTCTTTAATTTCTTCTTGATTTCTCTTACGCTCATTAATTTCTTACAACCTCATTTTTTCACAACTCATTCTTGAACACAATGCGATTTTCACTGTCAGCTCTAAAGCCAGTTCAGGTGACTTTTTTCACAAAGCCATCCTGTGGCCTGTGCGATGCCGCTAAGGTTAACCTGTCTAAAGCCTGGGACCGGGCACCAACCAAGTTTGACTACCAGGAAGTTGATATTTCCAAGCCTGAGAACAAAAAATGGTATGATGTGTACGCATTTGATATCCCTGTTGTACACTTTGATGGTATCGTGGGCAATGGTGACAAGAGCCCGTTGAAGTTGATGCACAAGATCGAGACGGAAAAGGTTCTAGAGATTTTGAAAGAGTCTGAAAACAAGGTGTAACTTGAGTGGTAGACAGGAACAATCATTTAGATTCCTAGATAAAGAAGCAAATGCAATGGCAGCAGCAGCATCATAAGTAGTCAAAGGAGTTTGAATCTTTAGTGAAACATGGAGCCTTTGTACTATCAGATATATGAGCCCGAGGCCAAAGATAGGCCCAAATTCCGCCCGAGGGTCAGGCCGATACAGAGATATCATGGTATAAGGGGTACACTTAGATACAGCAATAATATTGACTGAATCATAACTATACTATCTATTGCTCCTTCAATAAGCTACCAATGGACACTGTGTGATACTGTTAACAGTTAGCCATTTCACAACCACAGGGTCCACTTATGACTTTCGTCGTGGTTGTTGATAGTGCCGCGGCCAAATCCGTGAGAATGTGATGTTTAGCCATGTATACAATCCTCATCTCAATGTCAATTATCATGCGCACTTGATATTTTACTATTAACTTGATGAGGGTTTGTGCAAAAGACATGCACTGGTTAAACATTTGGTTCTGTTGCTGCTAATATTATTATGAGTTTTATTTTATTTTTTATTTTATTTTTTATGACTGTTGTTGCTGCTCATCCATCTCTGCTGTTACTCGGTTCTGTCTACACGTGATTCTCTACCAATAGACGTTTATTTTTTTTTTTTCTCGATCGAATTTTTTTTTTTGACTCTTTCCTCCTTGCAGTTCTCGATTGTTTCATTATATTCTTCATAGCCATCATCTCTATCCTATTTCACTAACTGTGACTATGCGCAAATCTCATGTGTTTGTTGGGTCCTCCCACCCCGAGCTGGGTAAGCTTATCTGTGATCGTTTGGGTGTTGAGCAAGGCCCTTGCACTCTTCGCAAGTTTGCAAACGGTGAGACCTCCATTGAAATTGGCGTCTCTGTGAGAGACGAAGACGTCTACATTGTGCAGAGTGGCTCTGATTCCATCAATGATCACATTATGGAGCTTCTCATTTTTATCTCAGGTTGCAAAAGTGGCTCTGCCAACAAAATCACTGCCGTAATCCCCTCATTTCCCTACTCAAAGCAATCCAAGATGAAGAAGCACCGGGGCGCCATTACCGCTAGAATGCTTGCCAACCTATTGACAATGGCTGGCGCTGATCATGTCATCACGATGGACTTGCATGCTACCCAGATGCAAGGGTTCTTTACTAAACCTGTCGACAACCTGTACGCAGCTCCCACGCTTGCTCGCTGGATTCGACATAACGTCCCTGATTACTTGTCTAACGCTGTTATTGTGTCAAAAAACCCAGGTGGTACAAAGCGCGTTACTGCATTGGCAGACTCACTTAAGGTGAACTTTGCCATGATTCATACTGATCGGAGACGTAGAAAGGATAAACCCTTTTCCCGTGGTCATTCGCCTAATGTCTCGTTAGCATCTCCTGGGTTGTCTAGCAATCCTTTTGCCAACAACCACATCAAGCCATTGTCACTTAAGGCAGTCCCCAAATCACCAAATACAATTGCTCCCAATGTCCCTTCAAGTCTTAGCCGCGAAATCTCTCAAGATGACGATGAAGACGAGGATGAGGCTGATGGTGAAGTCAAGGTGATTATCGATGGCAAAAAGACCACTGTCGTTGATGACCAAGTCAAAACTCCCAACGGAATTGAAAAGTCCGATTACTTCACTCAAGTCAATACTGAAGAAGAAGAAGTAGAGGAGATCAGAATAATTGGCTCCCACGGAGTTCATGTTGCTCGTGTTGTTCAGGGCCATGTTGTCGATGATGACTATCCTGAACAAGACGATGAACTCAACGGCGGCTCAACCCCATCTGAAGGTACCCCCAGCATGCTTGAATCTGTCCACTCTCATATGGGTGAGCATGCTCTTGGTGGATCTTGCGAAGTACATGCCAGTGACGACGACGAGGATGAGCATTTTGCTAAGCAAGAAAAGCTCATCACTCTTGTCGGTGATGTCAAGGGCAAGACCGCCATTATTCTTGATGATATGATTGATCGTCATGGCTCTTTTGTTGCAGCCGCCGAGCATTGCGTTATTAACTGCGGTGCCAAGGAGGTGTACGTTGTTGCCACCCACGGTATTTTCTCTAACCATTCACTCGAAGAGTTGGAGAAATGCCCTTGCATTAACCAGATTGTTGTTACCAACACCTACCCCATTCCGCCTGAGAGAAGAAAGCTTTGTAAAAAGTTGACTATTATTGATGTGTCTCCCATTCTTGCTGAGTGCATCAGAAGAAACCATCATGGTGAGAGCATATCTGTGTTGTTTGAGCAGCAGCTCTTTTAAACCTGTAAAAGAGCAATGGTCATTACACTGAGCCGGATGGTTGAAAAAAAGAAGAAAATGAGGCGAAAAAGCTTGCAAATCAATTTAACTATTCCTTTAACAAAAAAATTTTTACAGATATATATGAGAAAACATACTTCAGTTTTTATTTTCAGATTTGATTTTTCTTCTACAGTGGTAAAAAAAAATTATAGATATCATTAAACAGTTGCTACCTGAAGATTGCATCTGTATTGATATAATTACTGTCATCAACTGCTGATATGATTATAGTCATTAACTGTTGTCAACCACGCATCCAACCATCTAGAGTACATGACAAATAGTAAATATAATGTACAAAAGGGATAATACGGGAAGGGCTTCTAGCATCGTTTATGTTGAATTATAACACTGTTTTAACATGTAATACACTACCAGTTTTAATATGCGATTGTGCGCCGAATTTTCCAAAAATAAATCCATGTGCTGGGGGTAATCTAGGATAATAAATGACTTTGGTAAGCCTAGTTAATTGAGAGTCACAAATAGTCAATAAAACTTTAATAAAAACTGCATTGGTAAAAGCAAATGAAAAAAAGTGCAATAAGAATGCCAAACAATTTTTTTTCCATAGAAGTATCACGCATTGCAAAGTGCAAAGCAACATCATTAAGAATGGGGCCCAATTGTTTCAAACCAGCCACAAGTTTAGCAGATGGATAAAAATTGGAAATGTATACTGAAGCACAATCACTTTTAAGCAATAGAAGTTACTTATTTAATTAATAGTGATGTGTTGTTTTTTCGAGAGCTTCAGAAATGCACTGGAATCTGGGTATTGAATTTCAAGAAAAATAGTGATATATCTAAATTTATTGCACAGCTTTTGCTACATACCTTCAAGTTATTTTTTCTCCTAGATTTTCGAGAAATAAAACATTGGTAATTTTGTTTTTAGTTAACGATTTGATGTATAGAAGTGCTTCTTTTTAATTCTAATATACTGGTATGCTCTTGTTTGGATTGAAAACACTGTATAATTCAATATTAAATTAATTCTAGTACACATCATTAAGAAGGTTCAATTGTTTCATTTAAAATTGGTTATTCTGAACCAAACTATTCTTTTTTTTTATTCATCTCGACAAGATTCCTTTTAATAGGGATCCAGGAGTAAAAGCGTCTGGTCTTTATAAATTACTTATGTTTCTCAATATAATATTCCTAACAGCATTAAAGTCTATTAGATTCTTAGTTACATTATAGAAATTTGAATTTTGAGCCTCAAATATTGGCATGAAGAAATCCACACTCACTACAAGCTTTGCTAATGTGTTTTTTACCGCAAATACCTCTGTAGGTTGAGTATTTTCTTTTTCATAAATAGTGTTCTGAACCCGAAGTGACTCCAGGTAAGCATGTCTCTAACAGTCTTTAAGCTGAAAAATTTTTGACTTTTAGAACTATCTTATTGTAATTTGCGTAGGTCCAATTTGTTAGCCACTACGGATTTTGTTTAAGTCAACTCAACGTAGTTTAGAGTTAAAGACATAACTCACAAAAAAGATAAAGCGACACAATCTTTTGGAAGATGAGGATAATCCCTATTTAGAACTCTTAACGATAAACTTGATGGATACTAAAATCTAAAGTTGCTACAGACTCTCAGTATTGCACTTGTGTAGGGGGACCCAAAAGATTATATTAGAGTGAGTGCAGGAACTATCCTTTTTAGAGTGAATGACTCGAGATAGCATGAGTTTATCACGATACATGGCCGAAGACAAGATGTATCGTGACAGTAAAAAAAAACTGTAATTATGATAACAGTATTTGTATTCTTTTCTTAACGTGATTCTTTACATACTTTCTAAATAATAGAAGATATGTCTAAGATATATTATTTTCATTACATTGATTTAAAATTGTAATGAAGAGATTACGTCAAAAGGTAACTCTTGAATAATTAAATCATATTGCCTTCGGTTATGCTAAATTGTGATGTGAAACCTAAGATAAACAATAAAGTATAAACCTTAAGATATAGACTCTGAGTAATAAGACTTTTAAACTTACATAACATCTTAAATAATATTAGTAAGCAACACAACTATTTCGTGGCTGTTCTTTTTCACTTTCTTTCCACCACTTTTCCATCTCTGGATCTTGTCAATTCTTGCACATCTGAATCGAATCAACCATAAATAGTCATGTCAAAGAAGGAAAAAGTCTCTGTTTCTGAACTTTTCTCTCGTCTAGAACTTTTCTCTTCGAAAGAAGAACACGAGGGTGTTTTGGACTGCTCCCAGCGCATTCTTGCCCAAACTCCTGAGGATTTCAGTGCCATTAAGGCTTTCGCAGTGTCAGCCGTTAAGTTGGACAAATACTCCACTGCTTATACATTTTTGGAGAAGAATTCTTCAGCTCAGGCGATTGTCCCCTTGGAATATGCTTACACTTTGTACAAGCTTGGAAAACATGAAGAACTCACCCAACTGGTTGAGAAGCACCCTGATAATAAGGGAATCAAGCACGTCTTTGCTCAATCCCTTTATAAGATTGAGTCTTTTGACCGTGCCTTGGACGTTTACAGAGAACTCATTAAATCTGATGCTGGCGTTTCTAACGAAAAGTTTGATTTATCTGTCAATGAGAGAGCAGTCATCGCCCAGAGCAAGCTCAACAAATTAGCTCTCGCCAACGATTCTCCTGTCTCTGAGGAATACGCTGACTCGTATGATCAACTGTTTAACTTGGCCACTAGTTACATTGGTCAGGGCAAGTATGATTTGGCTGTCGAAACATTAAAGTCTGCCAAGATCAAGTGCCAAACAAACTCTTCGCTCTCTCCTGAAGATATCGCCTCTGATCTGACCCAGATCTTGGTGCAAGCCGCATACGCCAGTTTCAAGGCTGGCAAAGATCAAGAAGCTCAGCAAATCTTGAACTCTATCGATGTCAAGGAGCTTGATCCCGTTTTGAGATACATTGTTAACACTAACAGACTTATAATTGACCAAGATACCAACCAGCAACTCTCTAACCCCAATCTTGGACTTAGAGCCATTGAGGCCGGATCAGACTACAACAAGATAGTTCCTAAGCTTGTCTTTTCTCAGGTCCAAATTGTCAACAACAACAAGTTTAATCTTGAGCTGAAAGCCGGCAAGGATGTCAAGAATTTATTAAAATCTCAACAGAAGAAGAGCATTGGCGCTTCTAAATCACTCGAAATCACTACAGTTTTCACAGACATCGAAGAGTTGCCTGTAAGCAATCAGGTCAAACTACTCTCAAAACACTTTCAGAAGTCCCCTATTGACAGCAGGTTGGCCTTTAGCTTGGCCCAGCTCTACACCAATCAAGGTGATTACAACTTAGCGGCAGCGACTCTCTTTACTCATGTTAAGGTCTTAGAGGTTAGTGATCCTAGCATGGCATACTCCCCTGGCTACGTTGCCGCATTGACGAGTCTATTTAAGAAGTCCAAGAAGTTCTACAATGCGGTGGACTACTTTGAGAAAGCCGTCAACTACCACAGTACCTTTGAAAGCAATACTGATATTTCTGATTTGATTAAAGAGGCTTCATTGACTCTTGCTGGTTTTGACAGAGAAACCGAGCAGATCAAAAACTACTTGGAGGCCCAGTATGAGAAGAACCCTAACGATATCACGTTAATTACCAGTCTTTTTGCTCTGGGCGACGACCAGGTCAACAAAAAGTACGACTCCCAAAAGAACAAGCTCAACTCTGTGAGTTCTTTAATTAGCGGTGTTGATGCTGATTCTCTGGAAAAGCTTGGAATTGCCCCGCTACTTAAGAAGCCTTCCGCCAACCAGTACAAGGTTACTAAGAAGTCCAAGACGCGCAAGGCGAGACTGCCAAAGGACTATGATCCTGCAAAGACACCTGATCCTGAAAGATGGATGCCTAAGCGTGACCGTAGCACATGGAAGCCTAAGAAGAAAGAAAGAAGAAACAACAAGAACGTGACACAGGGTGGTCAAGTCGATGAGGCCCTCTCTGTTGAGCAGGCCAGCACTCCGGCTCCTTCTTCGTCGACTGTTAAAAACAATAAGTCGAAGAATGTTAACAAGAAGAAGAAGAAGGGTAGAAAATAGGTATATCGTATTTTGTTTTGAAAATAATTGTTTGTGTTTCATGTTTATAGGCTTTCATACTAGGTTTTTATGATCTAATCTAAACGAGAACCTTGCTTCTTCAAATGTTAAATTTAGTTGGGAGATCAAGAAAATTTCAAAACTTGATCCTTTTCACTTTGAATTGTCAAACCCGACATCTAACGTACATTCCAAGTTTACACTTTCTTACAGCCGTTAGATATTGATGCATTCGACCGAAATAAGGCTATTTGCGAGCTCTGTCAAGGTTTTGCAACAAGGGACAACCAAATGGATTGGCAAAAATAACTCGCGGGGTAGCAGCAGAGCACATCGCAAACCCCCTATCGAATATAAGCCCCGGGACCCCGACTCAACATCTACTTCAGCAGGACCTCGTCTTGGGCCCAAACGTAAAGTTGCTTGTCTCTTTGGATATAATGGCACAGGGTACAGTGGTCTACAATTCAATCTAGATACAGATAAGACAATTGAATCGGATTTATTTAAGGGCTTGGTGGCATCAGGCCTGGTCTCAAAGGAGAACTCAACGGACTTGAAAAAAGTTGGCTTTATGCGGGCTGCTCGGACTGATAAAGGAGTTCATGCTGCAGGTAACCTTGTATCTTTTAAAGCAGTTTTACCACAAGATTCGGAGTCAACAGTCGACGGTATGAAGAGGGTGGTAGAAAATATTAATCAGCACCTTCCGGAGAAGATCCGGGTATGGGGTCTAAACCGTGTCACCAAGGGGTTTAACTGCAAGAATATGTGCGGATCTAGAGTTTACGAATACTTAATACCAAGCTATGTGGTGTTACCACCTAGGGCTGATAGCTATCTGGGCAAAAAACTGGGGATGACTACTGATGTCAAGTTTTGGGCTGATTTGGCCGATAAGTCTGACCAAGAGAAATACCAAGCGCTTAAAGATTACCGGATATCTGAAAAATTGCTTTCTGATCTTAAGGCTGTTTTTCAGATCTACCAAGGTGGACACAACTTTCACAACTACACAATTGGCAAGGATTTTCTTGACCCGAGTTCAAAGAGGTATATTGACTCCGTGAACGTGTCAGATCCTCAAATAATTGATAATACCGAATGGATATCTATCAAACTACACGGTCAATCATTTATGATTCACCAGATCCGCAAGATTATTTCAATGGGCATACTTACTATTCGCACTGATACCCCTCTAGCCAAGGTTCAGCAGACATTCAACAATCACAAACTCAATATTCCAAAAGCCCCTAGTCTTGGGTTGCTACTAGAACACCCTGTATATGATGGGTATAATAGACTTATTACGAATAAGTTTACGCACCTGTCTCCGATTACCTTTGAGCCATATCAGAGCGAGATTGATGGGTTTAAGAAGAACTCCATCTATATGGAAATTTACGAACAAGAGAACCAGGAGTGGGTATTTTGGAAATACTTTCGTTATCTTGATGACTTTGATATTGAGGACAACAACGGTGGCAGCGATTTCATCTTCGAGTACCTGGGCCGGAACTCGGGCAATATCCCGGTACCGCGCGCTATAGATGTAGAGATAGATAACTAGTACTGAGATGTACCGACACTTACTGAGTGTTAGCGTAATTGTCAGACCAAAAAAAAAAAAGCTTGATTTGCATTGGACAACTTTTTTCAAATACTTTTTTAATTTTCACCCTCAATAAAATTTTTTTCATTACCTACTAGCCAATAGTCATCGACTAAAAACCAGCCGAAACACGATGCTTTCACGACAACTTTTACGAAACCAATTGACTGCTAGTAGCAGACTTGTTTCTACTTCGCTATCTTTCACTAGATTGGCCTCGGGTGGTGGTAAAAAGACCAGTTTCTCGCGTAAATCTGTTTCCTCCGGCAGTAAAAACAGAGCTCCTAAAAAGATCAACGGAGCGTCGATATACAGCTTTAAGCACACGGCTCCCTATTCGAAATTTAATTTAAATGCCCCTGAATTAAGTGAGGAGCTGGGCGGTACCAAGGTTTTGGATCTTTCCGCTGAGAAGGCTGAGTTATTCAACAATTCGTCGGTTTACAAGTTTTCCGAGAATGCCAGTAAGAGTCTCACTATCTTTGGCAGTTTCAAACCCACACAGCGCCACGAACTCTTCAAGGACCACGCCACTTTGATCCGCAAGGATACCAGTGCTGCTCTTTTCGACGTTATTGAGGGCGGTATTAGCGGATCATCAAACTCGAATAGAATCTGCATTACTGGCGCCAAGGGTGTTGGTAAATCTTCTGCATTGGCCCAGGCCCAGGCTTTTGCGGTTGAAAAGGGATACGTTGTCATTCCCGTTTCTAGAGCCTTCGATCTGATTTCCGGCCGCTTCGACACTGCCGCTAACAAGAAAAACAAGGCCTCCAAGATCTTCTTGCAGCCAATGTACGTCAAGAAATTACTGAAGACTATTGCCAGCGGCAACAAGGAGGTTTTAAAAACGATTAAGATCTCCAAGAATTACACTTTTGGAGATGCTAGTACTAGATCCGAGCTCAAGTTCAACGCCGGCGAGTCGACTCTGTACGACTTGATTAAGAGATCCAACAAGGAAGGCCATGCTGAGGATGTGTACATTTTCAACGCTTTCATCGACGAGCTTTCAACCCAGACCTCTGCTCCTGTTTTATTCACACTGGATGAGCTGAATATCTTTTCGTACCAGCCATTTGCTCTTAACAGAGACTTTGACAACAACCCCATTTACCACGGCGACTTGCAGGTGCCCAACACATTTTTGCAGTTTCTTTCTGGCGAGCGCTCCTTCCAGAAGGGTGCCGTTATCGGTTCTTTAGCCGGTGCTTATGGCTTCTCTGAGACTCTCCAGGTCGGTCTTGGCCAAAAGGCTGAGCCCAAGGCATACGCTAAGAAGTCTGAATACGATGAGGTGCTGGCTAGCAAGCTCAAGGGTGTGAAGTCTATTGAAGTCAGCCATCTCACTTACGAGGAGACTGCCTCGCTACTTGAGTACTACAAGAACGGCCAGGTCTTTAGCGATGAGTTGAACGAACAGTTTATTCAACAAAAGTACTTCTTATCAGGTAACGGTAATGCCCAGGCTTTGATCAAGAGTGTCACCGAGGTTTACTACTAAACCAATCATGTAACTATCGTCTGTTTTATTGTAAATACTTGTGTTTTTGTTGTTTTGTTTATTAATACATAGCTCGCTTTTTTTTCTGATGCTTTTTATATTTTCAATTTTTTTTAGTAGTAACAGAAAGGACAAGAGGCCAAGTGATATTACCAGTTACGCTTCAAACCTTTGGTTTTTTCGGATCCTGCTCTGAATCAATAAATTCACCCTTTCGCTTTTCCGGGTCTACTGCGTCGTTAGAATGATGGAGCTGTGCATGACGCCGTTCCTGCTCACGCTGCCATTTAGCCTTTTCTGCGCGGTGCCGCTCGTGTTCTGCTCGCATCCGATCATCTGCTAATTTTTGACGAATCTTCCAGTGTTTTTTGATGCTATCACAAGCTGAAAACAATTCTTCCTTAGTAACGCAGTCCTCAATACTATTGATGACTTTGCTGAAAATGGTGAAGTGATTGCCGTTGTCCTTGTCATCTCTAAAACGCATGTATCGCCAGCGGTGCTTTTCGTCCTGGTAGCATTCGACGATCCGGTCGTCAAGTGGCTCGTTCAAGGATTTTAGTTGTTCCCACTCGTCGTCTGTTAAGTACATTGTTTCAACTAGCTGGTACCGTTCGTTGCCCATCCAAATCTTTAGGTGACAGATAGGCTTTGCGTCGTAGTCAAGGAACTCCTCACCGTCCTGGTTGACAAGCGGGAACTCAAGCGATAGTAGGAAATCAACTGTATTTTGTGATGGCGGTTTCCACTTTAAAATCATTTCATCCGTTTTGAATACGTAAGGTGCCTCCCTTGAAGTAAAAATTAGACCATCCGAGATGTGTCGCAGCTTTTTCATATTTTGAAAGATAACAGGAATACCGTACGAGAACTCCATATTCTTGAACTTGATGTCAAATGGAGGGGGCGGTAGATTCGGAGCCCGGCGCTTCAACGCTTCAATATACGGTTGGTACAACTTTCCCCGGAAGTATGCGAGTCGCTTATCAAACGTCCGCTTCGCGAGAAGTTTTCGGTGAAATGCAATACAATCAAACACAAGGTAAGTGAGCTCTTTAGGTCCTGAACCAGACTTTGGTACCGAGAGAACCAGTTCACCGTCAATGAGAGTGCCAACAGGAAATCGTTCATTTGTGAGCTTCTGATCTTCTTCCGACAACGGGAAGTTGATGTTGTTGAGGAGGTAATATTCGTTTTTTCTGTTAATCTTAAAAAACATGACGCGTTAGAATATATACTCTTTTGTGCATTTAATCTCGCGAATTGACAAAGAGACTTACCAAGTACACTTCCTCCTTACGCGTATGAGGCGATTGAGTGATATACAATAAACATCTAATACCATCGGACTTTTCGCACACATAGAAACTGAGTATTTGTTAGAAATGCAGCAACTAAGCAGCAGATATGAAATAAAGCTTACTCTTCCTGTAGCAGTTTACTGATATGTTTTCTCTCGAATGACACTGGCTGACAACCAGGAAATGATGTCGGATTCGTCTCTAAAAGATTAGCAACCTCATGCCGCAGATGGTCGAGATGGTTGTAGTCTTTTATCTGGGTTCCAGGTATCGTAGCTAAAGCTTCCATTGTTCGTTAATCTCACTCTTATGGTGGGAGTGGGAAAGAAGGAAAAAAAAACTTGAGCAGAACTTTTCAACTTTTTTTTTTCCTTTCACCTTCACACACTCACAAACCACACTCCAGATTAACAGGACCCCGCCTTTAACCATGGATAACAACGACGAAGACGAATACTTGTATGGAAGCGAACCTGCTTCTAAGAAACAAAAAACTGAAGAAGTACCTGGTATGTTTTTTTGGGTTTGGATTAATTTTTGCAAATGGCTAACAGTAATCATAAAGAAGCAGATGTTTCGAGCTCGAAGGCGTCAGTGGAGCCCGAGAAGAAAGAAAGCGAACATGATGAAGAATCAGAATATGAGGATGATTCTGACGATGAATCAGTGAGTGTCCAGGTTTTATTCCTCATTCTTTGGTTGTCTATACTAACAGACATAGATTGAATTCATCATCAACTCAAAACCTGGTGAGAAAGCCGAGGCGCCACAGCAACAAGGCCCATACTCGAACGTTGCGCCGACTACCATGGCTGGAACAGACAAAGGTAAGAACTATTATTTTAATATTTACAAACCCATTGACTAACTGATCTTCAATTATTCTTTCTTAGTCTCCGTGGCGCTTGCTGGTAAAAGTCTTGATATCGATCAGATCGCTGAGTACAACGGTAAGCCAATTACTTCATACTCTTTAGAATCATTTGAGGATAAGCCATGGCGTAAGCCAGGCGCGGACATTACGGACTACTTCAATTACGGGTTTGACGAAGTTACATGGTCAGCATACTGCTCTAAGCAAGATAAACTTAGTGACTTTACGCCCCAGAAGGTCATGTCTATGCTTGGAATGGGTGCGATGGAAATGGCTATGATGGGCGCGCCGCCCATGATGCCTGGTATGCCTGCATTTCCTGGAATGCCAGGATTTCCCCCACCTTCTCAGCCGGGCATGAATAACAACATGTTTGGTGGCCCGCCGCCGCCTGGCTTCGATGGCGGTGCATACGGAGGAAGTAATGTACAGGGCGTTGCAGGCATGATTGCAAACCCTCATCCTGGCGGATTCAACGGACCGAATAATACCAACAATGGTAGCGGGGGGTTTAATAACAATGGTGGAAACCGGAACTTCCAGCCGAGAAACAACTTTCAGCAGAATAGCAATAACAACAACAATAACAACAACTGGAACCGGAACAGACGGTGAGGACTCGGATATGACTGTTATGACTACTATCTTTATCTCAATGTATATTTTGTTTTACACTTTTTTTTTTTGTTTTATCTTTAATTTATTCTTGCTTTCCAGAAGCCTTTGCCATAGCTGACGAGAAGTTCCTCGCCTTTGGCAATATCTTTGGCCATGACATAGATTCCCATTCGTCGCTCTCCATTTACGATATGATCGTCAAACATAACATTGGGACGGTCACCAATGCCTCTGTAGTCGTTGACCATACGGCCCTCATTGCCAATACGTTGTGCATCGATTGCGATCTCTAGTCCTGAATCAAGTGAAATATCGTAGTCACTGGTCGGATCACTTTCAAAGTCGGGATGCACATAGCCCATGTAGTCAAGAATATGAGACTTAGCAGTAAGCTTACAAGAAGAGAAAAGGCCATATTGTCCACAGGCGGGATGTCCTTTGTCAGTAATCAGCTTGATGCGGATCAGCTTTGAGATGCCGGCAGGGGCGTTTTGTTGCTGTTGTGGGTTCTGGGGGATGTTCCCAGTGGTGAGCTGGGCCAGTGTTTCGGGAGACAGTTTTTTAGAGTAAACGCATTTGGTAATATAGACAACAGAAGAAGGCCAGTTCTTTGGGTTCTCAGATCGACCTTTCATTAAATCAGTAGCTCCTTGGAAAGGTGGTTGGACTGAACAGAGCTTTGTGGAAAAACTTTCAATTTTTCAACTACTGCTAAACCATGAGGCTGAATTTACCGATATTGTTTCTTCGACGACAGAAGCGCCAAACTTTTTTTTTTTTCTGCGACGTTTCAACTTCTTGACTTTTTGTTTTCTCTTCGTATCAAACTGATTCTTACTACTACAGTAGGCATTATCACCACAACCTTCGACTTCTAACAAATACAAGTAGCAGCAGATACCTTTTGCCATGTGGTTAACAGATCTTCAAAGTAAGATATTTTTTTGACATAAAGCCCACTGAATAATGATCTTACTGACATGACTTTTCTTTTTCTATTCAGAATTCGGCGTCGGCTTCACAGCTGCAGGTAAGAATCAAGCCCTCCCGGATCGTTTGCGATTGATCTCATGCAAATATCTTGCTAACGCTTTGATTTTTTGTTTTCCCCAGGCGTCTTTTTTTTTATTCTCGGCATTATGACATTTTTTGACTCAGCTCTCCTGGCCTTTGGCAATATTCTGTTTCTTGCCGGCCTGTTTCTGATAATCGGGCTCCAAAAAACATTTAATTTTTTCTTCAAGCGCCCGCCACAGAAATTGAAAGGCACTGTGTGTTTCATTCTTGGTGTTGGGCTGATTTTGTTCAAATACTCGTTTATTGGATTCATTATTGAGCTGTTTGGCATCCTAATTCTGTTTGGCGACTTCTTTGGAGTCATTATCGGATTCTTGAGATCTCTCCCCATAATTGGACCTATTCTGAGTTCGCCCCGAATTGCTCCAGTAAGTGATTTCATTGTGTACTTATTTCGAAATTCTTTTTTTTTTCTAATACGGTTTTTTCTTCTTTCTCAGGTTATTGATAGACTGGGTGGTGTTCGAATCCTGCCTCTATAATTTTTCTAAACAGAACAGATCATGATGAGACGAATTTGGAGCTTACTGAAATATTAATTTATTAGGAATACGGGAACATATATATCAATTAAAATATCAAAATATCACTATCCAAATGCCAAGTTAACGAATCAAGTAACATAAAAAAAAGTAATGAAATGCAACATGTAAGGTCGGCATTGAGTTGAAAATTGTATCTGCCCACAGTTTATCAAGACCCATTGTTAAATCCACCTGCTCTTGCAAGTCACACAAGTAGCCATTCCCACCTTGGATTCTGATCTAGAAATTACCGGGAAGTCTCATTTAAGCGAAACGTACCTTCATATAAATTATAAACAGGAAATTAGTAACGGTAACTTTTTTACTGGTAAAAAGTTTCTTACTTTTTGTAGCGGAAATTGAACTCAATAATCGGACAATAGCTGACGTAGAAAACCATCATGGCAAGAATCAAAACCACAATGCTAACGTAAGTGTTAGAATAAAATCTAGAGACTGTGCTTTTAACAAATATAATCAAAAGTATTAATAATACAATTAATCAAAGGCATTTTTCAAAAATTTCATATTACTTTTGCCGAGTGTACCAAGAATCTCCCAATACGATAGGAATAAGCACCGTGATGTCAACTTTTTCGGCTTACAGTTGTTGTAAATCACGACAATCTCGAAACAGGAGCACAAAAAGGAGCTTGTCCCAGAGAAATTTTTTTCTAATAATGAAATAAGATCGCTGGCATCACCTAGCAACTCTATATCCTTATATAGTACCTACTTTTGTATAAAAATGCAGCTTGTAGCCCTATATCAATGACTGATAGTGAATTGATCACCAAGTTATCAATACGATAAATTATATAGTTTCTTTCTTTCTTGAAATACTTGAAATAAATGTAGCCAAATCAATATTTGGAGAGGGGGAGGGGCATTTGGACAACTTGTTTACTCACCTCAGCCTAAACTCGACTAAGTCTCTAGATCCATACTTGCTTCCACCTATAAAGATTCAAGCGATATTTAACAATTGAATGGACTACTCCTACTATCACTTATACGGTATCTAGATTCCGTAATAACTTAAAAGGAACGATTGAAAAAAAGTAGACCCAATTGTATAGCAAAATCGGATTTAGTATAGCTCCAGAACTACCCAAAGGTCCACTCTAATAAAAGATACAACTATTTACAATTTTTCATTAACTACTACTTAAAGAAGTATTTAAAATGCTGATATTCCACGCGTTTCTTAAGCGGCCTCAACAAAAGTCTTGAAGTTCTTCAGCCAGTTAAGGTACTCCTTGTTCTCGCGGTGGACAGAGTACTCAGTGATGAAGTCAGCAAGCTCATTGTTGATGCCACGGGCCTCAAGGTAGCTCTCGAAAGAAGACTGAACATTCTCGTCCAAGTTGGAGAAAGGAGGACCCTGGTAGATCTCACGTCTCTTGTAGTCAGCCTCAGCAGTGTTAGAAAGGGCGGCCTCGGCACTGGGGTAGGGAGTAACACTCTCAATAAGGATCAAGTTGTTCTGGACAATAGCCTCAACACCCAAAGCAGAAGAGGCCTTCTCAATAACAACGTTGGCGCGGATGGGGGTGGGGTCCTCAAACTCCTCCTGGTTCTCCTGCTCGAATTCGGCAGCCTCCTCCTCGTAGAAAGTCTCGGGATCGGCATTGGTGATGTCAGAGACAGAGAAGAAAACATGAACAGTCTCGGCGCCATTCTTCTTAACAAGCTCAACCTCGTCCTTTCCTTCGGTCTCAACAACAGAGAAACCAGAAGACTTAAGGAAAGAGCCAATAACCTCAGAGGCAGGCTCGCTGGTGGCAATCTCGGACTTGATCTCAGTGCTCAAAACGGAAGCGAGGGAGTTCTGCAAACGAGAAGAGACAGTGAAAGCACGGACGGCGACAGCAGGGCGGGCCATGGCGATAGCTCTGGGAGCAACACGAATGCTCTGGCGAGCAACGGTATTGAGGCCAATGCGGGAGGCAATTCTGAAAGCAGCAAGGGAGGACATTATTGGGGTTTGTGTTGGGAAGTCGTTTGGTCGATGAGTTCTGGGGAGAGGTTTTTGTAAAAAAAAAAAAAAACCAAAAAAAAGTGGTGGAATTATGGTTTCTTAAGAGGGAAAATTTTTATTCCTTCCAAAGAATTCTGCTTACCTTGCTGTCACGTGAATCATAGTCAGAACGAACTGCATTCTGACGATGATTGGGCTTTTTTGAATTATCCGTGGAAGTTTTAGGACGCGAGAAAAGGGCAAAAAATAGACCTTGAAGGCGATTGATGAGTCTCGGATTTTTCTTGTATGGCCGCCACCTTTTGCTTTTGCGATGCATCGGGTAGTTGATAACTTGATCTGAAACGGGAATCGCTTTTCTAGCAACTATGCGCAATGAGCTCGGATTTCTAAATAAACCAGCAATTTGGTACAATTCAACAGAAGGATTCATGCATTCAAATCTGTTACAATTTCCATGAACTGACCTTCTGATGATGCATTTAACTAAAATATAATCTGCCTAGACTTGTTCTTGTCTACAGCACTAGCCATTGAGTTCACAAGTTATCATCTCTCATGTGCTTTTGTGAGCATGGTTTAGGGTAATTCTGACAGGGTAACCTTCATCTTTTTTTTTTTTTCCTTTCCCTTTTCTTGTTTTGTGTCTTTTTCAATTTTCATTCCTCCACCACGACGAACAACCCTTCTCGCCATCAATTCCCCCCCTTCTCCCTTTAGAACTATGTCGCAACTCTTTTCAACTGCTCGTTCTGATACTCTTTGTACGTAATGCCAAATTGCATGTTTGTGACACATTATTCTAACGCTAAAGCTTTCTAGTCCTCAGTGGTGAAAAGATTAGTGGTGAAGATATTAGAAACCAGAATGGTAAGCCAACTCGATTTGATCTCTGAATTGATTTACAGTCTTACTAATATTTTTTAAAAGTCCTTGCTTGCCAGGCCATTGCTAATGTTCTTAAGTCTTCTTTGGGCCCCGTGGGCTTAGATAAGATGCTTGTCGACGATATTGGTGTATGTATTTTCTTTTCTCCCAGATCCCGATATATAGCAGCTAACGTTGTTCTTAGGATGTTACTGTTACCAACGACGGTGCCACAATTCTGAATCTCCTGGATGTCGAGCACCCCGCCGGCAAGATTCTTGTCGAACTAGCACAGCAACAAGATAGAGAAATTGGTGACGGTACAACCTCTGTCGTCATCATCGCCTCCGAGCTGCTTAGAAGAGCTAACGAGCTTGTCAAGAACAAGATCCACCCCACGACAATCATCACCGGTTACCGTCTTGCGCTTCGCGAGGCTGTCAAGTACATCAATGAAGTTATGAGCTCCTCTGTGGAATCACTTGGTAAGGAGACTCTTGTCAACATTGCCAAAACCTCCATGTCGAGTAAGATTATTGGTTCCGATTCCGACTTTTTCTCACAAATGGTTGTCGACGCCATGCTCGCAGTCAAGACCACCAACTCTAGAGGCGAGACCAAATACCCAGTTAAGGCTGTCAATATTTTGAAGGCTCACGGCAAATCTTCCACTGAATCGATTCTTGTCAAGGGTTACGCTCTCAACTGCACTGTTGCTTCTCAAGCGATGAAGACTCGCATTCCCAATGCTAAGATCGCCGTTCTCGACATGAACTTACAAAAGGCCAGAATGGCTATGGGTGTTAATGTCACTATTGATGATCCCGAGCAGCTGGAAGCTATTAGAAAGCGCGAATATGACATCATTGTTGAGCGCATCAACAAGATTATTGACGCTGGTGCTAATGTTGTTCTCACTACAAAGGGTATTGATGATCTTTGTCTCAAGCTTTTTGTTGAGGCTGGTGTCATGGCTGTCAGACGTTGCAAGAAGGAGGATTTACGACGCATTGCCCGCGCCACTGGTGCTACTCTTGTTTCTTCTCTTTCTAACCTGGAGGGTGATGAGACCTTTGAGGCTAGCTACCTTGGTAACGCTGAAGAGGTTGCTCAAGAGAGAATTTCTGATGACGAGTGCATTCTTATCAAGGGCACCAAGGCTCATTCTTCCAGCTCTATCATTCTCAGAGGTTCTAACGATTACCAGCTTGATGAGATGGAGAGATCTGTCCACGATTCGTTATCAGTTGTTAAGAGAACCCTTGAGAGTGGGTTTGTTGTTCCTGGCGGTGGCGCCGTTGAGACTGCTTTAAATATCTACCTGGAGAACTTTGCTACATCGTTAGGCTCTCGCGAGCAGCTAGCGATCGCCGAATTTGCCAATGCACTTCTCATCATCCCCAAGACTCTTGCTGTAAATGCTGCCAAGGATTCTTCCGATCTTGTTGCCAAGCTGAGATCTTACCACGCAGCCAGCCAGAGCGCGTCATTGACTGACTCCAAGAAGAGAAACTACAAGAACAGTGGGTTGGACTTACTTAGAGGCAAGATCATTGATGAGGTTAAGGCCGGCATTCTGGAACCTACCATCAGTAAGATCAAGTCGTTGAAGAGTGCTCTGGAAGCTTGTGTGGCTATTCTGAGAATCGACACGATGATCAAGGTTGATCCTGAGAAGCCTAAGGAGGACCCTCACGGACACATGCACTAGCGAGAGTAAAAGTTATTGTGTGTAATACTAGTACATATAATTATAATAATAATAATAATATTTCAATATTGCTCTTAATGGTTTGTATTACACCACAAGGGTGGTGTTTTTTTTTTTTTTTTTTTTTTTTTGTGTGATTTACAGAAATAAAATAAAAATAAAAAAAAAT
>Ga0160505_100343_pt1 | contig 29243 bp, 14 predicted proteins | sample DIDeMG_FD_108225 | JGI IMG/M metagenome (GOLD analysis project Ga0160505, IMG submission 108225) | Enriched chicken feces microbial communities from UW Madison campus, WI, USA - DID2874_E49_Stillage MG | ecosystem: Host-associated > Birds > Digestive system > Large intestine > Fecal ... | reverse complement strand
TTTTTTTTTTTTTTTTTGAGCTGTCAAATTGTGCCAGTGGGCCAGACCAACCACTCTATGAATGAAGTGCGATTCGACGATTTAAGCGAAGTATATCGCAACATGTTGTCTTTGTAGGAGAAAGTAAACTTTGAAATGACTCAATGACACGGAAATTTAACTTGGAAACGAATTTTCAAAATGAAAATAAAGGCTTCATTGGAAAATCGAGTGGTTGCAAAGATGAATATCGCCATTAAGAGTGTTCAATGAAAAATTGAAATTCCTGACAGTGGGATCTATATGGCCTAAGCCATCTTTTCGTTTTAGCCACTTTCAAAGTGGCCCTTTTGGTATGAAGCAGTGCTACGGTTGTCTTTTATGACGTTTGTCCATATCTTGTTGATACATGAGATAGCCATAACGTCATCTTTCTCATCAAAAGCTCTCATTCCTGAAAGCTGGAGTATACCATTGGGAATTCAACACTGATTAATTTTCTGTTTCATGATTTACACTGAATGATCGTTCCACCGATCACGTAACTACATGGTGGCGTTTGGTACCAAGGACATGTCATCCACACCTTAGCTACGTATTCCTTAATTGAAAAGCATCTACTTCTAGATTCTGTGAAGACGGCACATTTGACTACAACATCTTCATATTTGCATCTTCGATACTCATTTACGCTACATTATCACTTCTCAAGGAATACCATAAAAACTCTAACTCCATTCCTACCTCATTAAACATTAGTAGTAGTTACCATAGTTAGCCTCCACGAACTCTGCCCGCACCGGCGAATCCGAGTCCATCTCCATATCCAGACCATATATTCCCTCGTCCATAACCACGTCCTCTCGGAGATTGCTGAACCGATCCCAATATGCATATTTTGTCTCTCTTGCTATCCTCTCCTCTTCGTGGATTTCCTCCACCTTTTTGGAATCGGCCCGTTTATCTTTCTTCAATGCCAATTTCCTGCTCTCAATCAAATTATACTCCTTTAGTATATTGGCCAAATCATCAAGTGTAAATGCAACGTTTGGATCTCGTACCAACTGAATGATCTTCAGGTATGTTGGAAACCGTCGTATTGGGGCTCTGTGGGGGTTATGTTCGTTGAAACGCTTAACAAACATATTGAAAAGGCGCTTGACCCATCTCTGGAAATGGGCTGTGATCACCAAAAAGGGTGGAACCCACTTTATTAGGGCATTGTCTTGATACAACTTGTCTTTGAATTCTTGCATGATCTTCTCAGAGATATAAGAGTCAATTCTCGATTGTCTCGGAGAATCTTGCTCTGAATTGAACATCGTATTTATACTGAACTTGGCTGGCTTAGCTATGGGTCTTGTGGGTTCCAATGTTAAATTCTGTAGTAGAGTCTCCAATCTGATCTTCTTGACTGATATCGGTGGCTCCGGATCCTCCGAGAGCCGGTGTTTTCGGCTGTTCATAGTAAAGCAGATTCTGTATCAGTAAATATAAACACCATTGATTAAGAAATTAGTCAAACTATGAGGTGATTCGTGAATATATATTCTTTCTATAATCTTATCTAGGATCTTTCTAGAATCTTGACAAGCTATATGCATTACTTAACGTAACCAATTTATGAAGTGCAATGTTTAAAACCTATGTACTGACCCTCATTCTGGGTGAAATGCTATCTGTTGCTTTTACAAGCTAGTTTGCCCTTTATCGTCTTCAGGTAAGAACTCGTTACTCGTCTTAGATCCTGATTTGGTGGACATGACCTCAGAGCAAAGCTGATCATAGTACCCTTTCAATGTCTTCAAATCATTAATGGTAAGCGACTCAAAATCAATGTGCTGATATCTAGTTAACTCTCCGAAAGAAGCACTGAAAACTGAGCCTTCGTTGTAGTTAGACTCACCCGTAGTGTATTGATTGCTGGCATTGCTGCTGGTTGGCTGGTGATTTGCTTCTGTGGTGGCTTCGGGGATATTGTTAAACCACCGTTCCATAGTTTGAAGGCTGGCAGAACGCTTGCTAAACGATGGTCTCTTGGAATGATCTTCAAAAGGAGAAGGCTCTTCAATGGAATGTAATGACAAATTGGATGTGTGTCCAACATTTGCAGAGGCTGGGATCAAATTGGCAGAAGAGGGCCCGGTGGTTGTTGCTGTGCTGAGTTTGGTCATCAATTCAGTAACTCCACTGGAAAACTTTGACGTCAATGTGGATCTGCGCAAGGCAGAATTATTGCTCATCATGCCTGCGGCATTCTCCAATGAGCCAGATCTAGTTCTAGAATGATTGGGTGAGAGCTTATCAAAGAATGACAGCGAGCGCTTCGCGCGAGCATCTCCAAATTCCGGTCCAAGGTCATCAGTATTCGTGATGATGCTTTCTGCTTCTTCATCAAGAGGGGGAGGACGCATTTGTATTGTGGATACCAGCCCAAGACGTCCCAATATGTTCCTCACTTTCGCTAATCCATAATGGTCTACCAGGTCTCCAGCAAACGGGGAAGCAGTTAAAGAAGCTTCAAAGTCGTTGCTTTCTTCCTTTGTTGGTGATTTGAGAGCAGAATTCGAACGAGAGCGGTTGACAGACTGTGACACTGCACTGGTAATGGTATTGAAAAGGGAACTTGAACGAGCTCTAGATCCATCCATCTCTTCTTGCATCATCTTAGAGATGTCATCATCCAGTGGTTTCTCCGGCAGCAGTTGTGCCCTTCTCTTATCAGAGCATTCGATTATCTCTTGTAAGTTCATATTAAAATGGATGCTCTCTTTGTAAGACTCTGGGATTGTGAAGTCATCAGGGATTAGCTCCTTGATTGGCGTATTCAGCAAGAAATACAATATAGCCTCGAAATTAGTGAGGTAATATTGATGCTCCCCGTTGTTCAAATAGGTCGATTGGATGTGACTAATCAAGCTCTGGTCATCTTCCAACTCTCTGAGTGGAAGTGTTGGAACCTCCTCAGTATCTACCGTGGCAGGAGATTCAGTTAAGTTGAGTAATTCATACAAATTACTCGAGGTCTTCCGTTCACTACGAGGGAATGACCGTTTCTTTTCAGTTGGATTGTATGACAGTAGCGAAGAGCTAAGGGTAAACAAGGAACAGTCCACGTTGTAAGGATCGATCAAGTTCAAAAAGTTCTTAACAAAAGTGAAGTTGAGGTAGAAATCGTATTCAGCTTCAAGCTTCAGATGCAGATTCTCTTGCGGTGATGAGTCACTTTCAGGCAAGTGGTTTATGATGATGTAAATAAGCGCAGGGAGAAGTATATCATTGTTCACCTTAGAGGTGTCATGGTCATAAAAAGCGGATAGCAATATGATCACGAGCTTTTGGGTCTTGACGATATGCTTAAGCTTCGCAGATGGCGTTCGCACCTGATTCATTAGCCTGAGACTCGACTGGATTTTCTTCAATGTGGGATTCTGATCAATGTGGAAGGTAAGGAAGAACTCGTCGAGTTTGACTTTTTCCTCTGTATCAGTTATATCACAGAAGCTGCTGAAGTTCAAGTTCAAGTGGCGAAGCACACGAATCTTCTCAGAGAACAAACGCTGCACTCTGATGTCTCGCTCGTCAAACCGGAAGATTTTGTCATATAGCGAGGACTTATCCCCGGGATTTCCAGAGGAGAACAAGTCATATTGGGCCTTCTCCACGGTATCGAGGATAGTCAACATCTTGTAATATGCGAAAACTCTGAGCTGCTTCATTGCCGCTGGATCCGTACGTTTCACGAGTTTGATTGATGACAGAGAGTAATTGGCGATAGCCACCAAGTAATCAAACGTATCCGGATCAGAGTTGAAAATCCCTGATTTCTGCAAAAGATGACGTTTGTTGGTGTTCAGCTGCGTGTATATGTTGATGACCAACGAGTCCAAGTCCGCATAAAAGCTTTGGAAGAGGTTAGCCAACTCGGCTAAGGAGAGTGGGTTCTGGTACCGAGGCTCGCGCAAGTAGCTGAGAAACGCGTCAACCAACGCCAGCACTGTCGGGTGGATACCCATGGCGGTGTTTCCATGCACCTCCCCGACTATGTCTTTGAGAAGAAGCGACATGGCAACGAGATGTTAGAAATATGGTAGGATTGAGATAACGCTGGCAGGTTAATGAGACTTACTCTGGTTATCTGCAGGCAATCAAGAATTGTCAGGCACGGGTGGGCTGTGTGGGAAGAAAAAACACCTTATGTAGCTGCGGTGGCAGTGCAACACCACGATCGCTAGTTATTTGTGAAAGCGAAAACCCCGAGACCTTTCACGCAGTGGCTTGGGATGTATTTTGTGGCAGACTTTCCCGCTTGGTAGATTGCGTACTGCAGACAACTCGGGTGGCCGGCTCTCGTCAGGTACAATAAACGAGAAGGAATCGTAACGGGAATCAGAAATTCTGTGGCAGGATCGCGATATCACACTGTTGATAGTAGCGGTAACTGTTTTATGATCGATTCCGGGGAAATGTGGAATACTTTATTCTCAAAGCCGTTAGTGGCACTGATATCCGATCCTCGCATAGACCATAACATTAATTGTGGATAGGGATACGACGAAGAACGAAAGGTGTGGAGAATCATGAAAGCTTAAACTCCGCATTCTCAGAAGAATTGAAGATGTACATCCAAGGCATTTCCTTACTTCGTATCGCCCTTCAAGAATACAAACGAGAATCCTTCAAGTCGGAAATGCCGGAAGCGTAGCCAAATGATCACGAGAATCCATCTTCCAAATTTTTTGTAACGACAAAGAGCCAATTTCAATGACTGGTGCCCATTTTAGAGGGATGCCTCGCCTTCAACTGGACTATACAAGAGTTCAAAGTAATAACAATTCACCTTACCCGTCACCTTAAACTTTCCAATGGCTTAAGAATACTCGGATCATTTAGTTCCCAGAAATACCCTCAATTTCATTCGCAACTGGTGTCAAGTCATTGCTGTTGATTACCCCAGCATCCTCAGTTACTTCGGTTTCTCTAGTCATCGGCAATATCGCCAGTGCCTCCTTCACCATGAGTAATTGCTTCAGCATTAGCTTCAGCGTTAGCTTCGACATTAACTTCAGCTTCTAGCTCAGTCATACGAGCAGCAAGTATTGCACGAATACGTTGCTGACTCCGAATACTCCGGCTGATGAGCCAATACCAAGGGGGTGTCAACACCACCTGTACAATTCGGCAATAGACATTCCGTGTAGACATTCCAGGAGCAATTTCATTGTAAGCATTCTTCCAATTGCGTCGAGATGCCGTTTTCGTGTCGTTATACATGCTTTCTGTGATGAAAGACCGCATAAACCACCAGAAGTGTGCAACCAGCACTACCACCATCACTTTTACTGTTGACGGGTACGTGAAAAGTTTATACAGCCCCGTGAGAAAGCCAACTTTGTATGCTCTTACCACTTCAAAGAAGCCAGGAGAAATGAGGAAGTGTATGAATTCCAACATCCAGTAAGTATACTTGGCACGTAAAGGAACGAGGAGAAGAAACATTTCTGCCTCGGGATATGTTTTGCCCCATGTATACACGATGGAATCGTGAAGGATAGGACCCAAAAACACAAGCGACGGGCCTGTGAAGCCAAAAAGCCTGTAGATGATATAAACTTCCAAAGTGATGGTAGTAGCCATCTGGCCGAGAAAGTAGGCAAAGTCACGTACTCTATGCCTCTCAAATTGTGCATTCAATTGATCTCTCAGCAATTCATCAAGATCCCTGGTCATCCATTCGGGAAGCACGCTCTCGTCATTGACAAACCCACTTTCCAACGCAGACATTGCATCTCGAATGTTGATCAAGTTTATAATTAGCAGCAACGATAGTGGGCCGAAGTAGCAAAACAGTACGAGGATTCTCCACGGCTCTACACCGATTCTGCCGGGTAAAAACGTAAATTTGAGGGTCGGCAAGATATTGTTACTGTTCAAAATCGACACGACAATAGCCAACCCTAGCCATGAGCGAGAAATAGGCGGTATTTGACGGACCATCTGAATGACTCTGTCCATGTTGAGTGTGTGATTTGTATATACCGGTAGGAGCTTATTTGAAACGGACAATGGGCCTTATATTCGTGGATTTTGTAGTGTATAGTTCTTTTAGTAGTTCTAAGGTATAGGTGGCATGCGTAAGTTGCAACAGTATACAGAACATCACCAATTGCCAACCTTACATTGCCTTCAGTGATCCAGGGGAGAATTTCCTAGATAATTTTCTTTCTAGAAGAATTTCAAGTTCTATAGCTTAATTATGGATCACAAAATCGATGACATCGTGGGAGCATCGCGCCCTCCGTCTATTCCATCTGTCATTCTGGCTCCATATACCTATCTCCACAATCTTCCAGGCAATAATAAGAACATGCGCTACCAGTTTTTGGTGGCATTCAACAAACTGTATTTCGACATCCTAGACGAAAAGGTGCTTGCAGAGATCGGCTCTGTGATTGCTATTTTCCACGATTCGTCCTTGCTAATCGACGATATCGAAGACTCTTCAACAGTCAGAAGAGGTCATCCATGTGCTCACATCAAATACGGCATTCCACTGACGATAAACGCTGGAAATTTGATGTACTTCATGGCATTGAAACGTGCTGTGACTTCGCTACCAGAGCTCTGGCTGCGCCTTAACGGAATGGCTTCCAACGTCAAGTTTCAGAATGATGCCCAAACGATCTTGGTAGACGAAATGTTGAATCTCCATGTGGGCCAGGGTTTGGATATCTACTGGAGAGATAATCTTCAGACGATCTGGGAGCATGAAATTCCAACAACTGCTGAATATTTGGATATGGTGATGAACAAAACAGGAGGCTTGTTTCGGCTCTCGATAAAGTTGCTAGCTCTTTTTTCCTCGAGGAATTTCGAGATTTCCAACTTGATTCCATTGGCAAATCTTCTAGGCATCATATACCAAGTTCGTGATGACTATTTAAATTTGGTAGATGAGAGATATGAGGAAATGAAGGGCATGGCAGGTGAGGACTTGGTAGAGGGAAAGTTATCATTGCCAATTTTGCATGCGATGGTGAACGCCAAAAACCATACACCTGTGCATGAAGTTTTGCTAGATTTGAAGACTAGTGAAGAAAGACGACAGCTGCCGAGTAAGGTGGCTGCAGCCATCAAGTACATGAGAGAAAGTGGATCTATAGCCTATACCTATGAACTCTTGCAGCAGTTCGTGAAGAAAGCATTGGACATTTTAGAAGCAAGTGATGGTGATATTAGGGTGCTTAAAGGCATAATTGTGCATCTTGGAGAAGTGGTGAGAGCATAATTGGGTTGAATTATAGTTTGGGTTGTCAACAAATAGGTTACAGGAATATTTAAACGTACTTCGTTAATATGTAAAAAAACTTCTCTCGAAGCCTTGTTTTTCGAGGTTCCTAGAGTCCGTGCTGATGATAAAGAGCAGAACCTCGGTCTCTTGCCAATGCCTTCATGGTGGATGCCTGATAATCATGTCTCATTACACTAATGGAAGGGATTGGGCGTTGTCGAGCGGCCAACCACTGATCTTCCTGAAAAAAAGATCGATATCGTCACTAAATGCCGCTGTCAGCATCTTCCAGAGCAACTTGTCCGCCTCTTTGTTCTCCACGTTGAATTTTTCCTTCTCCAAGTCAATATTCTTTGGAAGTAGCTTCCACAGCATGCCGAAATCAATATCGTTGGATGCATCGCGGATCTTCTCGACCAATTCGCTGTACAGATTTCCTGCCATCACTTTATTCTCGAAAGTGATGGCTTTGGCTCTCAACGGCTTGATTGGAGCCTTCTTGACTTGAACCTTAGCTTCCAATTGTGATTTCAGACTGGTCTCCAGTACCAGTTCTGCCAATTTGCTTCTGGATCGCGTTCGGATCGAAGAACGTTTTTGATGGACTTTTTCACTTTTGACAGCCTCAACAACGCTTTTCTTTACCTTGGTATTGATCACCTTAGGACCTCCAAACTGTGGACGAGGTATTGGGGCATTTTTCAGTTTTAACAGCTTCCGTTTGGTCACTCTCGCACGCTTCTGACAGTCAAATACACTCCGTGGTGGGATATCCTTCTCCAACTCCTCCGATTTGGTTAATATTTGCTGATATTTTTGGATATCTTCGTGGAGAGTTGCAGTCTTCATGGTTGTGCATTTAGTAAAGTCATCTCATCGAAAATCATCACCAACTTTTCAACCTCCAACTACACCTCTACACCAGAACTTCCAAAATGTTGTATTTGATTGGGCTTGGGTTGTCGCATGAGACCGATATCACTGTGCGTGGACTCGAAACGGTCAGGAAGTGTAAGCGTGTGTACTTAGAAGCTTATACTTCCATCTTGATGGCTGCAGACAAGGAAAGTCTAGAAAAATTCTATGGAAAGGACATCATTTTGGCCGACAGAGAGTTGGTAGAGACTGGTGCTGACCAGATCTTGGAGGGAGCTGATCAGGATGACATCGCCTTTTTGGTGGTTGGTGACGTTTTCGGTGCTACCACCCACACAGACTTGGTGATCAGAGCAAGAGAGTTGGGCATCCCATTTGAGCTGATTCACAATGCATCGGTGATGAACGCTGTTGGTGCCTGTGGTTTGCAGTTGTACCAGTTCGGTCAAACTGTTTCTTTGGTGTTTTTCACTGATTCTTGGAAGCCAGACTCGTTTTACCAGAAAGTCATGGAGAACAGAAGAATTGGATTGCATACCTTGTTGCTTTTGGACATAAAAGTCAAGGAACAGAGCATCGAGAACATGGCCCGTGGCCGTTTGATCTACGAACCTCCTCGCTACATGGATATTGCCACTGCTGCCCAGCAGTTGTTGGAGATAGAAGAGTTGAGAAACGAAAAGGCCTACACTCCGGACACGCCATGTGTGGCCGTTTCCAGACTTGGTTCGCCTACCCAGAAGTTCAAGGCTGGCTCTTTGAAGGAATTGGCTGAGTATGATGCAGGTGAACCCTTACATTCTTTGGTGATGTTAGGCAGACAGGTGCACGACTTGGAGCTCGAGTACTTGTACCAGTTTGTGGATAACAAAGATAGTTTTAAGGCTTTGGTGGAAGCAGACCAGGAGTACTTTAAGCCACCACCATACGTTGCTCCTGAGGAGGATATGAGCGACGACGAGTAGATTTATAAATAAGTGCTTTCATATTACGTCTATCACCCGCTAAACAATTTCCATCATCATTTATTGCTTACTGCTGCTTCTTTTCAAGCGCCAGCGCAAGGTGTTCGTAGACATTTTCATTAACATCCCAGATCATCCAGTCATATAATCCCAAGAACGCAGGGAAAATCGTCACCAAGTGCCACAACGAGTGAGCATCCACCAAATCGAAAAAAAATGGTGGGAAGTCAAATATCTCTAGCGACATACCAGCCACCACAATGAAACAGAGCATGAGTGGGTAGAGCGAGTAAAGCTTGGCGGATTTTGAATAAAAGCTGCCCATGATAATACGTCCAGGTACAATGTAATTAAGATGGTCAAAATTGAGCACCGTACTATCAGCAGCCTCCTTATTGTAGTAGTCCGTATAGAGTGCAAAGCATGTACCGCACCAGAGCACATTCTGTAACACGGCCACCACAATGTTAGCTTGCATGTTGTAAGTGTACAGCCAGTCTGTTTCGAGACGGTAGATGTGAGCGCAGTAAGCAGCAATACAGGCAGCACCTAATACCCAGCCGGCAATACGACGACGAGGCAAGTACAATTTGAAGTATCGGAATGCAATGCTGTAGAAACCCGTGAGGACCGTGAGACCCGCGAAGTAGTAGTCCAACTTTTCCGTAATTAAGAAGTCTCTGATGTGGAAAACAGTGGAAAATATCCACGCACACATCGTCACAAATGACATCAACAAAATGTTGTAGTAAGAGCGGTTGACAATGGCTTTTGCTGGAGGATTCAGAGCCATGACAGCACGCACTTTTTGAAAGCCATAGTAGTGGGGTAAGAAATTTCCGATCGAGAATATCACCGATGCCAACTCCTGGATGCCAGCTATACGACGAAAGGGCCACTTTCCGTGAAATTGGTACACTTCCTGGTTGTTCTTTATGCGTTCTTCGGTGACGATCTGTTGGCACTGGTAATCACAATTCGACCTGCAATTCCATCCCAAAAGCTTCAAGTACCATGGCAAATATGCATCGAAATGCCAATTGGGGTTATAGTTGTGAAACTCCAAGCCTTTTTCATGCCAAATATCCAGGTATTCCTCCTGGATGATATAGTATGGATTGCTATAGCAAGCGATCTGCTCACACTGGTAGAGGCAGTCGGAGAATTCGTCCAAATTGTCTCCGGGCGATGCCAACACGGGCGCCGCCAATAGCAAGGCTAGCACATTAAACTTCATTGAGTAGAATGAATGTAGTAGATGTGAAAATGATTCGCAAGTTAAATCCGGGATATAAGAGTAGTAGGTACGAAGTTAACATTGTGGGTATTATAGGATGTAAGCCAAATGAGAAGATTAAAATAATAAATACGTGCTAGTTGAAGTTCTCAAAAATTTTGATTTTCTAGAAGATTTATTTGTGTTCGTTTTGATAGGTATGCAGAGAAGGTTTCTTAATTAGGTGAATTCGGTTAACCTACCAGCCGATGAGAAAAGAACGTGATAACGGGAAAAGAGGACGAAGGTCCGAAAGTTGAAAATAAAGCGGAATTGGATAAGGATGATGGAAAAGAAAAAACTATAGAAAGGAACAAATCAATAAAGACTTGCTCAAGAAACAAGAGAAAAAAAAAAAAGAGAGAAAAGAAAAAAGAATTTGAACTACATATTGAGATTGTTGTGTAGTTGGTTACTTAGTACGACATGGTGCAATTGTATGGAAGACAAACAATAAACTAGATGCACAGACAAAGTGAAAGCGGAATAAAACATAATATGTAGTGATGGACTAGTATAGGAATAGTGACACAATAACGATAGATTTTTTGAATAAAAGAATAAGCGATCATCATGTAAAGTGCCATCAAAATGATCACATACCAATTTATTGTCGAAAAGATTCTCTTGCAGTAGTTGTCTTACTTACCGCGAAAACCATGAATGAATAACAGCTACAAACCTCATACTTTTCCCCTCCAAAAAAACCTCCTCACGTTCATAATGTTTCTTGTAAGCATCATCTCGTAAATTCATCTCAGAAATAATTCTCCACTAATGTTCGTTCTTTTGGTAATAAGCGACCACTTGAGCGCTTACACCTATGTTCGATGGTACTATTCCTGCAGATATTTGGTCTGATTCCTCTGCGGCTATTTCCTGATCGGGACGAGAGCGGAATTCCCCATATATATATATATCGGGCCCATCTCGTTACATCCATCTCCAACCACTTTTTAACGATAGAATGGCCCCTTCTTCACAAACCATCACAACCACAGATATTCCCTCAGAAATTTCTGCCACGTCCTCCCGTGGATACCAATTTGGTGAACGTGGCTCCCACAACATCGCTAAAGGTATGCCTCATCCGTATCCAGTGCCAACCTTCACCGATAAGCACGAGGAGAGAAAATGGGCCAAGCAACACATGGCTGCAGCCTTCAGAGTGTTTGCCAGAAAGGGCTACACCGAGGGTACCGCTGGTCACATCTCATTAAGAGACCCTGTGGAACCGGATACCTTTTGGATCAATCCATTGGCTAAACACTTTGGATTGATTAAAGCCAGCGACTTGGTACACTGCGACGAGCACGGAAACGTGCTTCCAGATGGTCCACAGGCTGCCATTAACGCTGCCGGATTTGCCATCCACTCGGCGGTACATAAGGCCAGACCTGATGTCATCGCTGCTTGCCATACCCACTCTGTGTATGGAAAGACCTTCAGTGCTATGGGTAGACCATTGGACATGATCAGTCAGGACACATGTACGTTCTACAAGAGTCATTCTGTGTATAGTGACTTTGGAGGTGTGGCCTTAGAGGCCGAGGAGGGCCAAGCCATCGCTGCATCGCTTGGAAACGGAAAAGGAGTTATTTTGCAGAACCACGGCCTTTTGACGGTTGGCCAGACCGTGGATGAGGCTGCATATCTCTTCACATTAATGGAGAGATGTTGTGAGTGTCAGTTGTTGGCCGATGCAGCCTTGAGACCCGGAGAGAAGTTGAAAGTATGTGGTGATGAAGAGGCTGCGTACACCGAGCACATGTCGGCAGACCCTGAGACGCTCTATACGGAGTTTCAGCCTGATTATGAGATGGAATTGTTTTACAACGACTCTTTCTTGCAGTAGTTGATCATGAAGTTGCTGGTGGAGGTATCAGTTTCGAGTTTATTTTGACAATGGGTATCAACACCGGGTCCAAAAATTTGTAGCATGTTTAAATTGCCTGGCTCTAATTGGTTTGATGAATTTTAGGTGCTGATAGTATAATCAGGTGAGGGCTTGTTTGCGTCGTGGTCGACCGTTTGGGAATTCTTTGTGTGTATGTGGCCCACGCTTTGGGTTTCTGCCGACAACCTTTGGGAGAATACCGAGGTTCAAAAAATACCGAGGTTCAAACCACTTTTGTTGTAAGCCGGCGATTCGAGAGTTTGAGTACCAATTCTGATAGGTCTCTCCCGATATGTTCAATACGCCACAGGAAGAGGATCAATGCAAAACCAATGACGAAGTTTTGTGATTTGCCTGCAACTACTAACAATTGAAAAAAAAAAGAAAACTACTCCTTCTGCACCAAGAGCAAACTCGTGTGAAGATAGGGTAGAGGATCAGCCACAAGAGGAACTCGTGTATTGTTTACCATTCCTTTTTCTTGAACTCTTATCTCTAGTCAGTGCGGGCGACTATATTGAATATACGCTGTGGATATACGTTGTGTGTAAGTAATCAGATAGTAGTGTAAATATAGGTTTCAGCTCAGTTTCCGGGCCTACGTGCCCACTTCAAATGGATACTTCTGCGCCTGAAATGGAACCTGGTGCTCGTGTCTGCATAGATAAGGGGGACTCGGGGCGAAATAACCCTTTCCACTGAGCATAGTGAATCTAGCATTCTCATAATGGTCTGGAATTTTCAATCTTGTGTTTAAGGGGTTGTAGGATCATATCACACCAAGTAGCCGTGCGTTAGTTCTGGTAGGTACTCTGATAAGTATTTTGAAATGCATTAGTCAACTTTAAAGTTCTGATAGGTTTTGAGTATCTCTTCAGGTGCCAGGTGCCAGACAACATCATGTCACGTCCGTTGAGTACTTTCATTTCATTGACTTGTTTGTGGTGGCAAGGATGGGTTGTGGCATTTTTTGGGAGCCATTGCTTCTCGGGCCTCTCCCATATCAGACCTGTCTCGTAATGTTGCCCGTGGATTGACAGTGCTTATCAGGAAATTAAGGTTTGGGTTTAAAGTTGGGTAAACATCCATTTGAGTTAAGTAGATCATTGGTGGTCGTCCAAACAAGGGCAGGAAAATGCCATATAAGCAATCATAACGATTTTAAAGCACTCTGTTGACGGATATCATGAAACTCGGAAACAACCCCACTTCGTTTCTATGGTACACATTATTATTGAGGCTTCCGTTTGATGCTTGTGCATAAAATTCTCGCCGAATAGTTAGGAACTAGCCGAACTGTGCAAATTATGCGCATTACGCACTACCAGTGGAAGGAGCAGGCAATACGAGCTCTATGCACAATGGCAGAAGTGTTAGGAGAGGTCTAAGAATCGCTCAAGTGCGCACATCAGGCTGGTAGTGAGCTATGTATGTAGTCCGGACCCGTCAACAACTCGTGTATTGATTTACTTTCCTTATTAGACATATCATAGACTATTGTAATGCAACCTATAATAAGGGGTAGATCATAAGCTCGAGGAACCTTTTTTCTTTCTTTCTTCGCTCGAATATGGAAGGTATACACATGTCAGATGATAGCACTACTGATGGTATCCTCCACGTTTGAACCTGTAAGTGTCATAGATGGACTGTCTCTGTTAAACTGTGAGCCCTCCCTCCCTTGTCTGTACATAAAAATGTCGTGCGTTCTGCATCGACAGTATCCTTCTTTATATGTAGGTGACGTATTAACCGAAGGTGATTATCTCTAGCCTTGATAGTGTGGAAGCCTATAATTCAGGTATGGAGGAAATATCAATATCATTCTAGAAGTTAAAATTAACTTTCTAGAGCATTAGCCATTGGTTTATTGAGAAACTTCCATTAAATTCGTTGCCTGTTAAAATTTACAGATATTCAAATCTCTACAAAGCTCCAGCCATCGTTGCTTGACTAAAATTCGTAATTCCTGCCTCTCATCAGGCAAACGCTCTTGAATATTTTTAGTTAATCCTCCTTTTATGTCCTGTGTTTTGTATCGGGAGTCTTACCCGTTCTTGCATTAGATTACTTATATCCCTTGTGGTTCTCCCGTTACCAGTCTAAAAATATTGTCCAAGAATTTTTTTGAAGTCAAACGAAATACGTTCAAACCAGTTTCCCAACTTTTTGAATTCATGAGTTCTTTTTTTGTCGAGTTTGTAGGAGTTGCGGATGCCTTTTGGTAGTCGTTTCAAGCATTTATGAGGTAGAAGTCTAACAAGCAATTGTATTTCTTTCAATGCGAAATTTCTGGCCAGCTTTTCACTATTTTATCGGTTTATTTTGCTATGATCTATTTGTACAATGAATATTAGTTTGCTATATAGTTCTTTATAGACTGATAGTATTTATTAAAACCTTGTTGTAGATGTAATGCAATTACATACATGATCGAACCGACAAATCCAGACGAAAGAAAATTTAAAAATTAATCCAAAACATTACCACGCAAAAGTCATAAGCTGTGGGTTTAGAACAATGGGCGACAAGAAGTGACTGGCAACACTCCATCCAAGGGGCAAAGCACAGGTTAAGAGTCTGATCTGGAAAGCGTATGGAACAAAAAATGCTAGCACTATCATTCCTGCGATCAAGAAAATACACAAAATGTACATGAACTTATAGTTCTTGATTGCTTTGGGTAACTCTTTGAAGAAGTTGGAGTCGTCAATATCTTTGGCAGTGGCACCCCATTGCAAGTTGAGTGAGAAGAAATAGCTTCCAATCGAAACTATCATGTGCCACGAAAGACCTCCCAAAAAAACCGAAAAAAGAATCGAGTATCTGAATTCAAGCACCATAGTATAAATGGAATGCTTGTAGATACGATATCTACCAATAATATATGCAACTTGTGTTGCACATCCAAAAACCACCATCACGGAAACAAACACCTTCATAGCATCAATATAAACTCTGGAGTAGCCCCAATCATAGTATCCCACAATAAAGTAGTTTGCCACAAGCATTATCAATGATGTTGCGATCGCATAATACGTTCCCATATAGCCCAAGATACTGAACTTGCAAGGAAGGGAAATGTGCGAGTTGAGAAAAACAAAGAAAAGCCTGGCAAAAATTTTCCCTTTCCACCAGTCTTTAAATGGAGAGAACATGATCTCAGCACAACCAAAAGCGTACTTGGACCATCTGGTTATTTCGTCATAGACCGTCAAAGACACACCTTCTTTGAACCCGCCATCGTGATAAGTCGCGATTCGAATAGTGTAGCCCAAAGAAGCCAATTTCAAGGTCATTTCAAAATCCTCTGAAACATGTGATTCCGACCAATATTTTGTTCTTCCATCATCCTCATCAATGTATGCCAATTCCTGAATTGCTGACCACCTGAGGAAAGCATTGTGACCAACGAAAGCTGCCATAGTCAATCCATTTCCAGAAACACAAGATATGGAAAAGTAAATCATATTGGTAAACCATGCAATCATTTTTTCCCAATAGTTACCAACAACCATCATCACACCGGATGCATGTTGAATGATGGCAACTTCTGGAGACTGCTCCATTTCAGATACTGAATCAACAAAGCAGTCTTCGGGCACTCGGGTATCAGAGTCAATGATGAGGATGATATCTCCCAAGAGGATATCACCACCTGCCCAACATTTTCCCTCTTCTCTGACCACTTCCTCGAGAATTTTAAGGTACAATCCAGACTCTTCTTTTGGTGTTGGGTTTTCAATGAGCTCCAAGCGTTCATGAAAACGGGTATCGACCAATTTTGAAATGTGAAGACAGTAGTTCATGTTGGAGGCTTTCTTAAACCGTCCCTTTCTAACGAAACCGTTTACTCCATGTCCTGGACGTGCAACGTATCCTAAGCCACATTCCTCGTAATACTCTATTCTCTCCAAAGCCTCTTTACGATCAACGAGTTGCAATCCGTCGTCATTGATGAATATGTTGGCAGACCCACCTTGAAGTTCATATGTGCGAATGGCAGCTTGAAGACTCTTGATGGTAGGTTTGATAACAGACTCGAGCTTCTCCTTGTAAACTGGACATTGAATAGTAACGTGTGGCAAGCTTCCATGGGCAGCCTTTAACCTGGGAGCCTTGTGTACTGAATAGGAATATGAGTTCTTGTTCATCTGGGAAATTGGCCCAAAAACGTAAAGCAAAGTCGACATAACAGATGACGCGAAAAAACTGGTGAAAAGGAAGTATGGGAGAACCATTAACAAAGACAAAAGAATAAGGTAGTTTCCTTCGGCTCTTATTTCCTTTGTAACCTGAGCAAATTGCAATCCTGCCCATGCGAGCACTAAGGTGATAGCAAATGCAGAGACCGTGGCATGGATATAAATCACCGGTCTTTCAGAGTTCTGCTGCTCCAAGTCCAGATTCTTCTTCTCATTCAAGTTACCATCGCTGTGCGTTGAGGAGTCGGAAGATTTCTCAGAAATGGAAACTTGGGAGACGGCATTTTGTCCGATGATTTCCACTGCCCCTTCAGATCCCACATCAGATTCTGAGGAGGATTGGAAGACACTTGCAAAGGTGACACGAGGTACATAATCCTCACCTTTCACATCCACAGCATTCCCCTTCTTCCAAACGTAGTCCACCATCTTGTTTTCAAGATTGCGAACAAAGCCAGTCACTTCTTGCACTGAGTCTGCCCAACATACCAAACTCTTCTCGTTTCTGATAAATGCGCAATTCTGGGACTTTCTAACCCACTGAAGGTCTGCAACTGTCTCGATTATTTGGATGTTGTGGTCGGCGTCCAAACTCACGGTGCCCTTCGAGCTGAGGATGTCTAAGATGGCATGGATCACTGGGAAAGAAACTCGAACACATACATCTGAACGAAGAAACCGAGCAGCACAATCAACAAAAGAGTAAGGAGCAATTTCATCACACGCAGGCAAGTATCTGTAGCCAATCTCGTTCCCCTTCTTGCTATTCATCTTAACAACACAGGGTTCAAGGGGGTCAACCAACTTGAGCCACCCATTTCCCAGACATATGTCGTGAAGATAGTTAACCACAATAAACTGGGGATCCTTGAAATCACTTTTCCCTGCAGAAATCATTTCATTGTGCCCTTGTAGCGTTCGGATATCTGAGCTCAAGTGTGTTTCACCTATTGTAAATTGTGCTCTGGGACTTGCACCCGTTGGACCAGCCAACATTTCAGGAAACGTCAAAATTTCATTTTGCTGGATATCGGTACTATTTTTTCCTTGCTTGGCTTCCGTAGCGCCTTTGGAGACAAAGTAGTCGGTGATTCCCATGGCAATTGATGGCTGCGAAAACACTAATTAACGGGGAGTGTGGCATATATATGTGGTCAGAAAGTGGCTAAAAGAGGAGGAAACAGTGGATACGGCGTTTTGAGAAGCCCTGGCCGTTCCGATAAGCTTCCTTGTCTGCTTTGACGCCCAAAATAGTCAGTATTGATTACTTCAAGCATGGTATACATGAAGTAATGAGACCAGGCAGAACGAATAATCTAATTATCTGCAGGATATAATGTCGGCACTTCCCCGAAACGACATACATTATGCTCCTAGTTTAAATGACAATTACGAGTTGCATATTCGCGCATGGGGCTACTTGGGGCTGTACGGATTAATCTAGCACAACGACAGTTCAAGAGGCTTTCAATTAGAAACGCCCGAAGCGCATTTCGTTTACGAACTCATAGTTTGATCCTCTTATCGCCCGCAGTGCTTAACAGATGTGGCCACGGCGTTTTGTGTTGGCTTGGCCATACCCTGCTTCCACTTGAATTTTCTTATTAGCTTGAAATTCTGCCCCATTCACCAGATTGCTTACCTTTTTTGTTTTCTAAAAAAACATCATTCTAACATGCAACCTTCTGATAGCGAAGCTCCACTCTCTGGTACCTCTAAAGCAAGTTCTTGTAATGTTGTTGATAATGAGTCTCCAGATGAGATGTCAATACCAGAAGGGTTCGAGATTGCCAACACTCCAGCAAGTTCCTCAAGAGAAGGTTCAGCAAGACATGCTAGCTCGACTAATTCAAGGTCATCTGCTTCAAACATCCACCCGGAAATCTCAGAAGACTTCCGCGACTCGGTTGCAGAGATAAGCCCAGTTTCGGGTACAGCAGAACCTCGCACAGTCTATCCGCAGCTTGGGTCTACAAACAGATTTCAGGGCATGGATTTGGGACGTGGAAACGTTCTGGTTAGTGGTTTCGGTAGTGTGGGTACAGACTCGAATCGCTCAGGTTACTTTCACAATCGCTCTATCAAAACGACCTACACCACTAAGTTGGCTGGTACCGAGGATGAGCTTGTGATTGTTAAGAGGCAGTCCAGATCGAGTTTCTTGCCTAAGGATACTGTTGCTGAAAAGCCATGGCTCGAGGGAAAGACTCGGAAGAGACTCAAGTATCTCAATTGGATCTTCTGTGCTGGTATCTTTGCTGGGTTGTGTGTGATTGGAGTACAAGTGTGGATGGCTTGGAGATCAATCACTAACTTCGACTATTGTGAAGTTCTAATTGACGAGTTTGAGACCTTCAGAGATGACATTTGGACCCGTGAAGTCCAGGTTGGTGGGTTTGGTAATGGTGCCTTTGACTGGACAACTTCTAGCGAAAAAAACTCATACGTTAAGGACGGGAAACTTTACATTCTTCCCACCTTGACCAATGAGACCATTTCCAACGAAGACATCATGAACGGCTACACTGTCAATCTCACTGCAGATGGCACATGTACGGGACATGGTAAGTCACAGTGTTGGGTATCGTCTAATCTCACCAAGAGCGTGATTATTCCTCCAGTACAGAGTGCTCGTCTCAACACTAAGATATCTGCAAACATCAAGTATGGTAAAATCGAAGTGAGAGCCAAAATGCCTAGAGGTGATTGGCTTTGGCCTGCTATTTGGCTTTTACCTGTGAATGATACCTATGGACCTTGGCCCGCTAGTGGAGAGATTGACATTGCTGAATCCCGAGGAAATGGTGTTCACTACCCTGAAGGAGGCTACGACCAGATCTCTAGTGCACTTCATTGGGGTCCTTCGTCTGCTGTGGATGGATACCTTCAAACGTTCAAGACCTACCAGAGAAAGATCGGGCTGTTTGGAACTACTTACCATACCTTTGGATTGGAGTGGAGCGACAAATATATCAAAACCTACGTTGATAGACGTTTACAACAGGTGTTTTATCACAAGTTCAACAAACCATTCTGGCAGGTTGGCAAATTCCAGACCACTTACCAGAATGGATCGTTTATCGAAAACCCTTGGCCGCTCAATGGTGCCAACTCGGACATTGCACCTTTTGATCAAGAATTCTACTTGATCCTCAATGTTGCTGTAGGTGGAACTAACGGCTTTTTCCCTGACCAGATGGGTAATAAGCCATGGATTAATACTCAAGAAAACACGGCCGCTTCATCTTTCTGGTCCTCCGTGAGTAGTTGGTACCTGTCGTGGCCCAGTGATCCTGAGGAGAGAGCCATGGTGGTAGAGTCGGTGAAGATGTATAAGATCTGCGATAAGCTGAAGAGTTAGAGCATCTATAATTTTTTCTTAATTTTCGGTGGTTAATTCCTGGACTTCTAAATCTTTGAATGAATATTGTTTAATCCTTAATCTTTATTCACCCTAGAGAAAAGCAATCACTATCGTGAATCGTAGAACCGATAGCATGCACCGAGATTACGGAGAAGTACGAACGGCCACAGCATATGCCGGAGAGTTAAGAAAATATCAAGGATCTGGCTCACTTCCACACATGATGAAGTACATACAGATTGTGGTCAGCTTTCCTGGACATTGAGTTTATGAAATTTATTTTCTAGCATCTTGCATACACCTATTAGGAGGAAGTGTGTGATCCAATCCGCCCCCAATTCCCAACGGTCTTCTTTTGACTTAAATTCCGAATTTCCGAACAGATAGTAACCTTGCATTAATATGGTTTGTTGTAATATGCTTTGCTACCTAGCTGTGAGTTGCCAGGTACCTTCCCTGCTCCCAACGAGATTGGTGTATCTCTTTTAGTTCCGAATTAATCGAAATCCGTGGAAAATTGTAGCTGTTGTTGATCGGGAATTGAAGGACCCCGGCTGGCCCCGTGTTGCATTCCCCCAGATGTGATCTTCAACGGGCAATCATTTTTGATTGCTTTCGGGCCAGCTACTAGCATCTACACACCACTTGCATTACTTGCATTGACGCTTGAAGGAGAAGTCGTGGTGCCCGTATAACTATTGCGTATTATTTATCCGTATCATTGCAGGTGGAGTCGTCGCAATATTGGTAATCATTAATGCAAAATGTATTTCTCGAGATAAGGAGGGGTTATTGATCATTAAATTCCCATAAACAGCAATGCGAGGACCTGGGATAGAGGTAGCATAGTTAGGTTTTATTGTATTTTTTTATCCTCTTTGGCAGATCTGAACAGCCACTGCATTTAGAATGCATCTGGTAATCTACAAGTCCGATGGTGCCATTCATGCCAGTCAAGTTGCATCTCTCTTATTCAAGTCAAATAAATCTTGACACAAAATTTGTGCTGTCCCCGCATACCACCAATAGTGTCTTAAACTTTGCAACCTTCTTAGTGAGTTTCTGGAGAGACTGCTGCAGTATGCAACAAACTCGGGCTTACCTGCGTCGGGACTGATCTTGCATTCAAGTTGCAAAAGGGCAATAACATGTACCACCGCATGAACTAAGATTACGTTATGGTTGATGTATTGTGGATCCACCAATCGCAATGTTTCTTCGGAGCATTTGTGGATCTGGCTCAAAAGACTCTCTGCCGAATGAAGACTCTCCTCATCACATAACATCAAAGAGATCGAGTCAATGGCTCTCCCGAGCACGAGAAGTTGTGCGTAAGAGTGACCAACTTTTAAAAATGCAATGCAAGCAGTATATGATTCACCAACTACGGATGGGGGCCGCCATGCATTGACCTCTTCAGTGATTGTGGGATCAACACTCCGATTCTGAGGTGGACGGTATAACGCACAGAGAATTCGCTCGACAAACTCGCAAATTGAAAGCCACAGCGAAAAGACAGTATAGTCAGAACACTGCTGAGGACCGTCATCGAAGTCACTCTCCATTATGCGGTCTACCAGAAGATCTTTCCTGTTGATGCTCATTTCGCGGCCACTGGTGGCTGAAATTATTCTGTCAAGACATAAGGCAGTCCAAAAAATCCGTCTGAGCAACGGTTTCGTATAATTTTGATCACTAGAACCGCTTGAAGCTTCGAGAATATTCTCACCTGAATCTGCTCCTAAGTTGGTGATGCATAACTCTCCACAGAGATTGGTGGCTCTCGAGATGTACTGCTTGGAAGACGTCATACCCTCCATACCTTCCTCGTGCAACGAGAGTAAGAGATACAGCTGAATGAGCACCACCTTATTATTTTCAATCAATTCCAACCACTTACATCGCTGAAAAAACTCTGCTAGCCGGGGCCGTACTTCGTGCAGTGAAATCCGTTTATCAAGTCTGACCGCAGTGAGGAAAAGGGCATTGAGGAGTAAGAGTGGGACATCATGGAGATTGTCGATGATATTCCGATTGACCACGGGGTAAAACGGATACAAGTTATCAAGAAAGAGACTCACAAGATATCGTTGCTCTGCGATGGGAGGGAGCCTAAAAGCACCTTTGGTATCCAAGAATTGGATCAAATCCTCATCTCTCTCGACGTTAGGACGCAGTCCACCTCTCCATGGGTAGAAAAGACCGTAGGCATCACCATCGAAACACAAGATTGAATCTCGACTCAAGAGCAGCGCTAAAGGCTGGGTTGAACACACAAATTGTGGTCTTGTCTGGTCGTTATCTCGGAACATCTTGGCGAAGACTTGTTCCTCCGAGATGCGGCATTCAGCCAGCTTTATTCGCTTAGGTTCAGGGGCAGACTGCCATTCACATTGGGACGAGCTTCTGGCACAGCGATCACATACGGAATCTTGACCTGTAATCTCACATTTTCTCTTGAGAGTTCGACATCTTAGGCACGCAGCCACAGAATGCAGAAACGGTTAGCATGATTTTGAGGGGTAATCAGATGGTTTCAACTTACCTTTCTTTTCTTGACGGCAAAGGTTGATACGGTGAAGCTCATGTAGTAATTAAAGCAACATACATTGGCGGACGAAATATGGGGGCGGGCGGCCTTCCTGAATAGGGCCCGTGCGGGCGGAAGTCCAAATTAGGTAGCGGCCCCGCTACCCCATCTTTTTATCCTCTGTAATCAAGCAATATAAGAATAAGAGAAGCTTCTTGATCTATTTCCTATCGTTCTACACTTCCTATAATTTGGATAGAAATACACCAAAACAAAAAACAAAAAAAAATTAAAGAAAAAATTGTCCACAAATGCCTGCTGTTACCACTCAGTTTCGTCCATGCGATCTCTCCAAGGCCAAAGTGAGACCGGATGGAGACATCTCGTCAGTATTTGACTCATTTTCACAATCCGCCAAAGGCTTAGATGATTCGTTTGCCCAAGTGAAGAAAGCCCTCATTAAGGACCCTGTCGCTGTCAAGGAATCATGGTTAAGGTTGAAAGAAGATCTTGCAACCGGAATCGCGGAGATCAGGAACCTAGGGTCGGGAGCCATTCCACAGATCGACTTTGCTGAGCTTGAAAAGATTAGTCCAGAACAAAAACTCAACATCTCTAATAGAGGTTGTGTTGTTATCAAGAATGTCGTTCCTAGAGACGTTGCTGAAGGTTGGAAAGAAGAGGTGATTGACTACATTGAAGCGAACCCACAGACCAGAGGGTTTCCTGCCAAAAACAAGGTGGTCTACGAATTATACTGGTCCAAGTCACAAGTGAAAGCCAGATCCCATCCACAATTGAGACAATCTTTGGCATTCATGAACAGTTTGTGGCATGCATCACCCGAGACTCGCATCTCACTTAACCAAAATATTATGTACGCAGATCGAATGAGGATCAGACAGCCTGGAGATGCAATGTTTTCCTTAGGTCCACATGCAGACGGTGGATCTCTTGAACGATGGGTAGACAAAGAGTACAGCCTGTGTTATGCCCCAATTTTTGAAGGCAGATATGAAGATTTTGATCCATATGATTCCACTCATAGAGTCAATACCAATATGGAGTACTACGAGTCATCTGGTAGTTGTAACATCTTCCGTTCCTTCCAGGGTTGGTTGGCAGTCTCCGAAATTGCTCCCAAAGAAGGAACCATTCTCTTTGCACCACTTATTAAAATTGTCACTGCCTACTGGATGTTAAGGCCATTCTTTGACGAAAATGACAACCTCAATTTAGACTCCTCATTTCCTGGTGCGTCTCCCGGAAAGGGCCAAGAATTTAACAACCAAACACATCCGGGATTAAGCCTCGATGATTTAATGGTACCTGTTCCAAAGGTACAGCCTGGTGACATGGTGTTCTGGCACTGTGACATGATTCATTCCGTGGACCCGGTACACCAGGGCAAATTGGACTCTTCTGTGTTTTACATTCCGTCAGCTCCGTTATGTGATGTTAACTTAAAGTATGCGCTAACTCAACGTGAGACATTTTTGAAAGGGCTCACGCCTCCCGATTTTCCGGGGTTTCCCTTCGGTCCGGGTGAGACAACCCATGTTGGTAGAGCGACTCCTCGTGATGTGGAAGACATTGGTGGCGATGAAGCATTGCAAGAATTCGGTCTCTCCCCATTCAAGGTGCAACCCTCCACATCAGGGGAAGCCGAGATGGTTGATTGTGCCAACAAGACCCTCTTCTACTGAATCCGGAACTGATCCGTCTTTGTTTTCCACTTGTTTCCGTAAATGCATTTTAATGTACAATCTTCGATGATTCACGCAATTTAAATATTTTGATCGTGTGTCTACCCTGAAATTGTTTGAGTCCTCTACTATACTGCAATAGGGATGGTTTTCTAAGCGGAGATTTTGTCTTCTTTTTCAATTGTCCAGGTTCCCAGGCTATTGACCGAGGACAGTTTACCAAGTTCTCTTTTTTTCTATCAATGAGTGCTTATCTGTCTCCAATTTTCGGTCATTTGCATATATGTGCGGTTAAAAAGTCGCCTAACTTCATGCTTGCTGATCACATTGCAAATCTCTGGTCACTCCGTAACACGTTTTCGAGCCACATGATAAGATCTCTTCTGCGGCGAACGATTTATGCGAGTTCCGTGCTTCTCCAGCCTAAGCATGGAACAAGTACTTCAGTTCTATGTTATGTTGCCCGGGTTGTCATTCCTTTTCCCTGATTTCTCCCTGAATATAGATTTGTTGTGGGGCGGGAGACTTGGGCGGGTGCACATGACAGCATGCATAACGCTTATTTCCCTTTCACTCTGTTGAAGGGGTACAAATGCAGCAGAAAAAAAAACCAAATTGTCTCCCATTTAGAGTTCTAGAAATGTACTTTTGTATCATTTTGCTCTTACGGAGTAGTCGTCCCTAATTAGTTATATCCAAAGAACATTTGGGTGGGTGCATCTTTCCATGCACTGATGCATTCCTGTATGCATTTTATGAGACAATAACTCAATGGCAAAGAAAGAATCTCCGCATTCGAAAATTTCTTTCTTTGCCTGATGTGAGGCCCTCTTTCATGCAGCGGAAATCGTGGTTTCACAAGGCGGCTTCCGAGCCAGGTTCCATTATTCATGGGCCTGACAACTCCAGTCAGTATTACTTGACTTGCATATAACTAAGACTTTAATTTACTAATGCGATAGTTGAAATTCTCATGCACCACACAAAATTCTGTAGGATAACATGCGAAGGCAGGGGATTCTTTTCCGCGGAATGCGTAGAAGAAGAAAGTATAATTTCTTGTATCTAGATTATCAAATCTGGTGACTTTGTTCACTCTCACTTCATGAATCTGCAACGCAGGTCAGAAGAGAAGGTTCGCCGATATACCAGTTGTGCTTCCATGGAAGGAAAATACGACTCTTCTATGAGTGTTTCACCAGCCTTATCATATGCATTCTATTTGTTTGCCCCGAATCGTAAGAACTCTCAGGTCATATGCACAGCAAATTTACGACCGTTTGAAGATCTTTTATGCATCTGCAGATAGTCTTCGATGCATTTAACTTTCCATATACTTATAGCCGCCTTTCGCCGATGTTTTATTCCTCGGAAAGCCCCTAAAAATTCGAGCATCTTCGTTGTATCCAAACTCACATGAGCAGTCTCTTCCTACTATGCGTACACCTCTTGGCGGTTGTCGTAATCGCCGATACTGGAGGATGTGTTCCTGATTCATTGACTGGAAATGGTTTCAAAGTCAACTTCTATAGATATGGGTTGAACGACCCAGTCGGATGGACTAAAGGTTTCTTCGAAACTGGATACAAGGCAAATGGAATATTTGCATCTTTGCCAATCGTATCAGACATCAACTTCCTGTTTGGTGCTGTTTTCAACAAGGTGGTGAGTGGAACCATCTATGGCGTACCCCTTTCCATTTCCAACTACACCATTGAACTCTCTGGTTTTTTTTTGCCTCATGTCACTGGAGACTACACCTTCTATTTGAATGCAGATAATGGTGCCTCCTTGCAATTTGGTGCGGGAACTTCCTGCTGTAATGACCCATTGGGTAGTATCACAGGAGACTTCAGTATCGACACTTTGGGTCCTGCTGGCGGTGGTGGTAATGTGGATGCAAACAGTAATACTGCTACCTTCTCTTTGGTTGCTGGTACCTATTATCCTATCAAGATTGTCACCTTTAATTGGCTGGGTAATGGTGGTCTCAAATTATACTACATTGATCCAAACAATAACCAAGTTTCTACCTTTTCCAATGTTGTTTACCAAGCCACATTCTCCGAAGGTGCCTGCTTTACAACTGTCACCACCACTTGGGGCAACGTCTTTTCTTCGACAACGACCATCACAAATCATCAGATGAACACCGTCTTGGTTGGTGTGCCAAGCTCCACCACCACCTTGACAACTACATGGAGTGGCTCCAGAACTTCTACAACAACGGTAGGAGGAAGTGATGGAACAAGAACTGTAATTGTTGAGGTTCCAAGCTCCACCTTTTCTACAACTACTACTTGGAGTGGCAATTATCTCACAACAATTACTATTCCAGGTACAGATGGAACTCAGACAGTAATTGTGGAAGTCCCAAGTTCGACTACCACCATTCAGCTGACCTGGGATCAAGACCACACTTCTACTGTTACTATTCCAGGTACAGATGGAACTCAAACAGTAATTGTGGAAGTCCCAAGTTCGACTACCACCATTCAGCTGACCTGGGATCAAGACCACACTTCTACTGTTACTATTCCAGGTACAGATGGAACTCAAACAGTAATCATCGAAGTACCGAGGTCAACATTCACAGAGACTCTTACTTGGTCTGAAACATATGAATCCACAACCACTATGCTGGGGCCAGGCGGAAGAGTCGACCTCATCATATACGTGACAATCCCTACTCCATATTCGAGCGAGCAGAGTTTACTGGAAGAGTTGATGAGCTTCGACGCTCCTGACGAAACTTCATCTTTGTTCTCAGATCCTGTTTCAACTCCTGAAAAGGTGAGTTCTGCAAGTTCAGAATCTTCCGGATTCGAATTGTCATTGTCAGCTGAAACTTCATCGGCAGCCACACTTGAAACTTCATCTACTTTAATTGATGAAAGTCTTTCATCCTCTTCGCGAGAATCTTCAGCTAGTCCTTCCTTTTCAGCCAGTTCCTCGGGCATTGTCGAGACTTCATCCGAAGCATATGGATCATCGCATCTAGAATTGTCCCCTTCCTCGAAGGAGGAACTGGCATTCTCATCGGCTGCCCTACTGCATTCAGTTGATGGAGACTATTCTATTAATAGCCAGACATCATTCACCGCCGAGACTATCGATGCTTTATCTTCATCTGTCAATGGAGAGTCATCTTCTTCCAGTGAGTTATTCTTCTCTGCAACTGCATCTCAGAATTTTTCTGCTACCGGGAACATTGCTTCCTCAATCAGTGAAGATTCTTCAGTTGATAGCAATGGTTCCTCCACTACTGAAGAAGAATTGATAACTTCATCTGATCTGCCTTCGTCATCAGCAAATGAGGAGCTGGATGTGATCTTCAACCATTCCTCGGAACTGAGTTCTGGTGTTCTTTCCTCTTCAGTGGTTAAGTCATTCTCTGCGTCTTCAGACGTAAGCGAACTGTCTGTTTTGTCTGTGAGTAATACAGCGATATTTGTTGCTCCAACCACCTCGTCTTCTGCTGCTATTCAAGAAAGTTTCGAGTCTTATGTCACATCTAGTGAAGAGAATTCTGATCCTGGTGCTCCTCATAGTGTCTATTCGTTAGAATCTGAGTTACACTTCAGCCAAAGCTTCACCTCTTCTGATTTTATTGACTTTACTAACCATGAAGTTTCTTTAGTATCAGGTTACGTTTCTGACGCTAAGCCATTAAGTGAGGCTATCTCTGCTGTGGAAGTCGATTCGTCTTCTCTAATATCTGACCCCTACGAGACAGAGCGCTCCTTTACGTCAGAATCTGTACTGTGGACTTCAAGTGCTTTGATTCAGACCGACCCTGATTTGGGCACTGCAGTTTCATCTATCCTGTCAACTTCTACGGATGAAATTAATTGGTCTGCTGATTCTAGCTTTCAAGATCTCTCGATCTCGGACAACTTGTCGACTGCTTCTTCTATCGAATCTCCATCGAGTGAAGATGAGACTTTTTCGAGTTCGGTGTTAAGAGAGCAAGAAACTTCCATTACAGCTTCCTCTGGTGCTTCTCTTTCTGCAGAATTGACTTCCTCGGGTCTGGGTCATTTAGCTTCTGTTTCCGTAAATTCGTCCGAACTGGTATCAGTCGAGAAAAAATCGTCACTTCACATTTCATTTGTTACCTCTGACTTATCAGCATCAGATTTTACATCAATTGTTGCAAGCGATTCTGAAACCAGTGATTACTTTTCCCGGGGTTATCATGCCCCAAGCTCATCAGTGTCTGTGTCCACTGCGTCAGATGAAGAAGTGACCGATACAATACTTCCGCGAACGTTGAAGGGACCATCAACTGTTGTTAGTAATTACCCTGGCTGGCAACTAACTTCTGAAGCGTTGCCTGATTCAACATCTGGCATATCTAGCGACACCATTTCGGATACTGAGATCTCTACGTCCTCGTATACCATGGTAGCAGAAGCTTCAATATCGCATTCTTCAGTTGACGATTATTTAATATCTGGCAGCTTTACTTCTAGCTCTTCAATTTCTAATTCGGTAAGTTCCGCGTCTGATTCTGCCATTTCTGAGTCCTTCATTTCAGAGTCATCATTTCAAGGGCCTTTCGTCTCTGACTCCACTTTTTTGGAGTCCCGCCCCTCACTTCCATCAATATCACTTCCATCAGACTCTTCAATTTCTGGTTTCTCAGAGTCTGGTTCTGAAGTATCGGTAGCCTCGACTTCTGACACTTCAGTATCTGATTCTTTGGTTTCTGATTCTTTAGTATCCACGTTATCTGGTTTTCCACAAAGTGACTCCTTGGTATATAGTTCAGATCTCGATTCTTCATTCATCGAGGGGACCGATTCCAAGGACACAGGTTATCTGCCCTCACATGATCTTGATTTAGACTCATTTCTGTCTGCATATTCTGTTTCGCTTGAAGAGACTGAATCTATAAGCATTTACTATCCACACTCCGTGGACGGTCCATATTACGTTGTCAGCGAGTACTCAGGTTGGCCAATAGTGTCCATGACTTCGATACTCACTGACTTGGCTACTGATGACGCACCTAATCCAACGCTGTCTGATCCAGCTCTGACTGATCCTACACTGTCTGATCCAGCTCTGTCTGATCCACCTCTGTCTGATCCAGCTCTGACTGATCCTACACTGTCTGATCCAGCTCTGTCTGATCCAGCTCTGTCTGAT
>Ga0160505_100342_pt1 | contig 29404 bp, 16 predicted proteins | sample DIDeMG_FD_108225 | JGI IMG/M metagenome (GOLD analysis project Ga0160505, IMG submission 108225) | Enriched chicken feces microbial communities from UW Madison campus, WI, USA - DID2874_E49_Stillage MG | ecosystem: Host-associated > Birds > Digestive system > Large intestine > Fecal ... | reverse complement strand
GAAGGAAATTGAGTACGAAGTTGTTCGTGATGCTTTCGATAACTGTATCACTGTTTGTAACATGGAGAACTTTGATCCTCTCGGAATTCACACTGGTGACTCTATTGTTGTTGCGCCTTCTCAAACTCTTTCTGACGAGGACTACAACATGCTGAGAACTACTGCTGTCAACGTCATTCGTCATCTTGGTGTTGTTGGTGAGTGTAATATCCAGTACGCTCTTAACCCTTTCTCCAAGGAGTACTGCATCATTGAAGTCAACGCCCGTCTGTCTCGTTCTTCTGCTCTTGCTTCCAAGGCCACTGGTTACCCTCTGGCCTTTATTGCTGCCAAGCTCGGTTTGAACATTCGTCTTGATGAGATCAAGAACTCTGTTACTAAGTCTACCTGTTCTTGCTTTGAGCCCTCTCTTGATTACGTTGTGGTCAAGATCCCCAGATGGGATCTGAAGAAGTTCACTCGTGTCAGCACTCTGCTTTCCTCCAGTATGAAGTCCATTGGTGAAGTCATGAGTATTGGCAGAACTTTTGAAGAGGCTATCCAAAAGGCCATTCGTTCTACTGATTACCAGAATCTTGGTTTCAATGCCACTGAAGCTCTCATGTCTATTGATATTGATGCTGAGCTCCAGACTCCTTCTGACCAGCGTCTATTTGCCATTGCCAATGCTTTTGACAGCGGCTACTCTGTTGACAAGATTTGGAGCATGACCAAGATTGACAAGTGGTTCTTGAACAAGCTTAACAGTCTTGTTCAGTTTGCCAAGACTCTTTCTAAGTTCACTGCCACTTCTTTGCCTTCTATCTTGATTCGTGAGGCTAAGCAGCTTGGTTTTGAAGACAGACAGATTGCCAAGTTTGTCGGTTCTAACGAGCTTGCCATTAGAAAAATCAGAACTGACGCAGGTATTACTCCCTTTGTCAAGCAGATTGATACCGTTGCTGCTGAGTTCCCTGCCTACACCAACTACCTCTACCTTACTTACAATGCTGATACGCATGATGTTAAGTTTGATGACCATGGTGTTATGGTTCTTGGTTCTGGTGTTTACAGAATTGGTTCTTCTGTTGAGTTTGATTGGTGTGCTGTCCGTGCTGTCCGCACTCTCCGTGAGCAAGGTACTAAGACCATCATGCTCAACTACAACCCTGAGACTGTCTCTACTGATTACGATGAGGCTGACCGTCTTTACTTTGAAGTCATCAATCTTGAACGTGTTCTTGATATTTACGAGCTTGAGGCTTCTTCTGGTGTCGTTATCTCCATGGGTGGCCAGACCTCTAACAACATTGCCCTGCCTCTCCACAGACAGAACGTCAAGATTCTTGGCACTTCCCCTGAGATGATTGATAGTGCTGAGAACAGATACAAGTTCTCTCGTATGCTTGATACCATTGGTGTTGATCAGCCTGCCTGGAAGGAGCTCACCTCTTTTGAGGAAGCTGAGGCTTTTGCTGAGAAGGTTTCTTACCCCGTTCTTGTTAGACCCTCTTACGTTCTTTCTGGTGCTGCCATGAACACCGTCTACTCTAAGGATGACTTGAAGAGTTACCTCCAGCAGGCCGTCGAGGTCTCTCGTGAGTACCCTGTTGTTATCACCAAGTACATTGAGAACGCCAAGGAGATTGAGATGGACGCTGTTGCCAAGGACGGTAAGCTCATCATGCACGTTGTCTCTGAGCATGTTGAGAATGCTGGTGTCCACTCTGGTGATGCCACTCTCATTCTCCCTCCTCAAGACTTGGACCCTGAGACTGTCAAGCGCATTGTGGTTGCTACTGCTAAGATTGGTAACGCCCTTAACGTTACTGGTCCTTTCAACATTCAGTTTATTGCCAAGAACAACGACATTAAGGTCATTGAGTGTAACGTTCGTGCCTCTCGTTCTTTCCCCTTCGTTTCCAAGGTTCTTGGCGTTGATTTGATTGAGATGGCTACCAAGGCTATCTGCGGATTTGATGTCGAGCCCTACCCCCTTAAGCCCATTCCTGAGGACTACGTTGCCATCAAGGTTCCCCAGTTCTCCTTCTCGCGTCTGTCTGGTGCTGATCCTATTCTTGGTGTTGAGATGGCTTCCACTGGTGAGGTTGCTACTTTTGGCCACAACAAGTATGAGGCTTACCTCAAGTCTCTTATTGCCACTGGCTTCACTTTGCCCAAGAAGAACATTTTGCTTTCCGTTGGTTCCTTCAAGGAAAAGCAGGAACTTCTTCCTTCTGTTAAGAGACTCCACGAGCTCGGCTACAAGCTGTTTGCTACTGCTGGTACCAGTGACTTTATCCAAGAGCACGGTATTCCCGTCAAGTACCTTGAGATTTTGCCTGAGGGCGAGGATGAGAAGTCTGAGTACTCTCTGTCTCAGCATCTTGCCAACAATTTGATTGATCTGTACATCAACTTGCCTTCCAGCAACAGATTCAGAAGACCTGCCAACTACATGAGTAAGGGTTACAGAACCAGAAGAATGGCTGTTGATTACGCTGTTCCTTTGGTCACTAACGTTAAGTGTACCAAGCTCTTGGTCGAGGCTCTTGCTATGAACATCACTCTTGATGCTTCTGCAATTGATGTCCAGAGCAGCCACGAGACCATCACTCTTCCTGGTCTCATCAACATTTCTACTTTTGTTCCTGCTTTGACCACCCCTGGTTCTACTAACCTGGCTGAGGTTTCCAAGGTTGCTTTGGCTTCTGGTTTCACCATTAACCGACTCTTGCCTGTTGCTGCTGATGGTAACATTGTCAGCGCACGCGAACTGGCCATTGCTCGTGCTAACGCTTCTCAGTTTGGTGTCTTCACTGACTACAACTTTTCTGTTTCTGCTACCGACAGCAACGACACCCAGCTCTCCTTGGTCAAGAACAACGTTGGATCTTTGGTCATTCCTTTTAACCATCTTGCCAACAATGTGAATAATGTCTCTACCATTGCCTCCCACTTCTCCATTTGGCCCGCCCACAAGCCAATTGTCACTGATGCCAAAGATGCTGATTTGGCTTCTATCTTGCTTTTGGCCAGCTTGGGTAACAGACCCATTCACATCACCAATGTCATGAGCAAGGAGGACATTTCTTTGATTTCACTTTCAAAGGCTAGAGACTTGAAGGTTACTTGTGATGCTTCCATTTATGCTTTGTTCTACTCCAAGGAGCAGTTCCCTGCTTGCAGCGACTTCCTTCCTTCTGAGGCTGACATTGAAGCTCTCTGGGAGTGCTTGGATGTTATTGATGTCCTCACCGTTGGTAACCTGCCTGCTCGCATGGCCCATGCTCTTGGCCAGAAGTCTCTTGTTGGTGTTGGTATCACTGATTCCATTCCCTTGTTGGTCGGTGCTATCCACGATGGCCGCCTGACTGTCGAGGAGTTCACTGACAAGCTTTACAACAACCCCAAGCGCATCTTTGACCTTCAGGAGCAGGTCGATACCTTTGTCGAGATTGATCTCGATAGAGACTTTGTTCCCTCTGCCGATGCTTGGTACCCTGTTTCCAACAAGCAGCATAAAATGAAGGGTTTCATTGAGAGAGTTACCTTCAACGGTAACTCTGTTGCCGCAGATGGCCAGCTTTCTACTAAGGAGCCTCTTGGTAAGGATGTTTCTGGTATCCTGGCCTCCCAGGTTAACGCTGCCGTTCCTTCCGAGCTTTTGTCGCCCATTGCTCGTGCCAACAGATTTTCCTTTAGTGCCACTCAAGATGAGCTCAAGGAGCTCCGAAAGATTGGCCAAGTTCGTGGTAGAGAGGCTTCTGTCTTTGAAATTGATTCTCAAGTTGAGCCTGTCAACGAGCCTGCTTTAGTTAAGGAGCTTGCTCCTCCCTCTGCTTTGCAGCAGGCCCTTCTCAAAAACAACAACCCCTTTTTGCGCCGCAACATTCTCTCTGTCCGCCAGTTCACCAGAAGTGATCTTCATGTTCTCTTCACTCTTGCCCAAGAGCTGAGACTGGCTGTCGAGCGTGTTGGTGTTTTGGATCTGCTTAAGGGCAAGGTTCTTGCCACTCTGTTCTACGAGCCTTCCACTAGAACTGCTTCCTCTTTTGATGCTGCCATGCAACGTCTTGGTGGCCGCGTTCTCAACGTTCAGACTCAGACCTCTTCCGTGAAGAAGGGTGAGACTCTTCAGGACACCATTAGAACTATGGCCTGCTATGCTGATTCCATTGTCCTCAGACATCCTGATGAGTCCAGTGCCAGCATTGCTGCTAAGTACTCACCTGTTCCTGTTATCAACGGTGGTAACGGTTCTGTCGAGCACCCCACCCAGGCTTTCCTTGATCTTTTCACCATCAGAGAGGAGCTTGGTACTGTCAATGGCCTCACCATCACTTTTGTTGGTGATCTTAAGTACGGCCGTCCTGTGCACTCTTTGTGCAAGCTCTTGCAGTACTACAACGTCAAGATTCAGCTTGTTAGCCCCCGTGGTCTTGGCCTGCCCTCTGAGCTGAGAGAAGAGCTCCGTGCCAACGGCGTTCTTGGTGTTGAGCATGAAGAGCTCACTGATGAGATTGTCGGTTCTACCGATGTCATTTACATCACTCGCATTCAGAAGGAGCGATTCCCTGATGTTCAGGAATACGAGAAGTTCAAGAACACTTACACTATCAACAACCGTGTTCTTGGTGTTGCTAAGCAGCACATGTGTATCTTGCACCCTCTTCCTCGTAATGCTGAGATCAGTGAGGAGGTTGACTACGACCAGCGTGCGGCGTTCTTCAGAGAGATGAAGTACGGCATGTACGTGCGCATGGCTCTTTTGGCCTTGGTCATGGGATCTGAATTTTAGATAGGCGTATTGCTCTTTTGTTTTATATAATTATTATTTTGTTTCTTTTTATTGTATTTAGACTTATAGATATTGTTTTGTTTTCTTTTGTTTGTCTTCCATTTAATCAAATTTGTGATTTCTGTTTTTTTTTCCAACTTTTTCCTGTTTATGATGGCAAATTTGTCTTATTTACCCTGCGATTCTAACCTCCCAAAACTCTCTCTCCAAAACTTTTTTTCTGTTTTTTCACCAATCCTTGCTAGAACATAACGACAGCCGCAAATACCACAGCTTTTAATAGCAGCACACGGCCGAACAACCCCTACTAGGTTTTACAGAAATTTATTTGAAATGAGCATTAACGGCGATTCATGGTCGCATGGTAAGTACAATTTTAATTTGTGCACGCAGCAGTGTGCTGCCACAATGGGAAGATTATGGGCTAACTCTGATGTAGACCAGTACCCCGCGTCGTCGAGAGACCGCGACGGCAACAACAGAGATCGCGACCGCGACAACCATCATGACCGAGACGGGCACAGGGATCGTGACAGCTACCGCGATCGGGAGAGAGAAAGAGAACGCGACTACCGTCCCCGCGATAAAGATTACAGTAGCAGTCGCAGAGACGACTACCGCCGACGTGACCGGGATACTCGTGACACTCGTGACACTCGCGACAGAGAAAGAGAAAGAGAGAGAGATCGCCATAGCAGTAGTCGCCGCCGTCCACGATCGCGTTCTCCATACCGTTCGTCTCATCGCTCATCACGCAAGCGCTCGCGCTTTGCCAATGTTGATCTGACTAATGTTGTCTCTATCGACAAACGCCAGCGTGCACACTCGCTTTGGGACATCAAGCCACCCGGCTACGAAAACGTGACAGCAGAAATGGCAAAACTCAGTGGCGTTTTCCCGCTGCCCGGTACTGGCCGCCCCGCCGACCCATCGAAACTACAGGGTCTGGTGGCCAACAGCATCAATCATGGAAACAACTTCAATGGCCCCAATGGCAATATTGGTAGCAGAAGCGCTGGCCAAGGAACGGGAATTGTGCTTAATATTCCTGCCAACGCGCTACGGTTGGAAAACTCGAGGAGCGCACGCCGCCTGTTGGTGGGCGGATTCGACGGTAGCATCAGCGAAGCTGAAATCAAGGCGTATTTCAACTCGCTCATTGCGAGTCTGGAACTAGAAGATCCTGTGGAAACAGGGTCATCTGCTGTTCTGCAGAGCTTCACAACGTCTGACGGTGCGTATGTCGTTCTAGAATTCCGCACGGCGGAGATGGCAACTGTGGGCTACGGATTTGATCAAGCATTTTTCCAAGATGATGACAGCAAGTTTGTTATGACTATTCGCCGACCAGTAGATTATATCACCCCGTTTGTGGATCCGCTGCTGCAATCCACTGAACCCGTTGACGACGACACTGTGCGGCAAAAAATTCCAGATTCGAGCCACAAGATCTGCATTGCGGGTATTCCGCACTACCTGAACCAGGCTCAGATCCAGGAAGTGCTGGTGGCATTTGGTCCTATTAACGGATTTTGTCTGGTGCGGGATAAGGGTGATGCCAAGGACTCGCGAGGTATTGCGTTCTGTGAGTTTAAGGATCACAGTACAACGCCAATTGCGTGCCAGGGCCTCAATGGAATGGAGCTGGGCGACAGTAAGCTGCGGGTCAAACTCGCGTGCAAGGGCCTTGATGTGGACCCCTCGTTACTGCCTTTCAGCTCTCTTGAAGGAATGTCATCGCTGGGAAACACCGTGAAACAAAACAATAAAGCTGGAATCCCTTACCGCACGCCGGTACTGCAGCTGCTGAATATGGTGACACCCGAAGAGTTGGTTGACAATACTGAGTACGCTGAGATTGTAGAGGACATTGGGCGTGAATGCAGCAAGTTTGGCCCCATCACCAAGATTGTGGTGCCGCGTCCGGACCCAAAGTCCGTTGGCACGAAACGGCTGATGATCCAGGTGGTCGCGCGCAAGCCCGAGGAGGAGAGTGCCAAGGTCGTGCGTGGCGTCGGTAAGGTTTACATCAAGTTTGAATCGGCAGAGAGCTGCGAGCGTGCGTTCAACGCTCTCAGTGGGCGTAAGTTCTCGGACCGCACGGTGATCTCGAGCTTCTACCCCGAGGAGAACTTTGATTTAGGTATCTTCTAGGCCAGTTTATGGCTTGTGTATCAGAGTAAATATAAGTCTGGGCAGCGTAAACGTGAGTCCCGTATTTTTTTGTCCAATGAACTTTCTTTTTTTTTCACTGTCCAGTTTCCACCACCCAAAAAATTTTTCAGCAGTTTCCCTTCCCTCGACTTTCCAACCCTCTTTGTCGGATAGTAGTAAAAAGCACACCACTTTTTTTATTTTTATTTTTTTCAGTTTCCTTCTGGACGTGCCTATATTTCGTATTTAAGATGATTCGATTCTGTGCTAGAGCTGCTGCAAGAAGCGCGGGCCAGCTACAATTTAAGCGAAGCCTGTTCAACGTCGCCGAGGTCAAGAACGTTTCGCTCCCTAACGGTATCCCGGGCTTGTACACCGCCGAGGGCCTCAACAAGGCCTGGACTTCGGTGCAGTCACACGCAGTCGAGCAATTAAATGGCGCCATTAGCAGAAATAAGGCTCTCTCGGAGGTTGGCGGCGCCCTGAGTCTGCGTGATCTGCTCCTCTTCAGTAAAACGAGCCCCGAGTTCGACGTCGATATTTCATACTACGCTGGCCAGGTCTACAGTAACGAGTTTGCAGTGTCGTCACTGCTGTCTGAGGCCAAGGGCCCGCAGGATCAAGTTGGTCGTGTGAACTACTCGCAGACACGCGCGACTCCCATCGATATCAACAACACCGTGCAGCACAACAGTCTACTCAAGCACATTGAATCGAACAAGCCCGAAGAAACAGCCGGCCTGATGCATCAGCAAACACTTGACAAGCTGGTGCTCAACAGTTTTGAGAGCGAGGTTTCCTTCCGCGAGCTTTTCCTCACGCAGGCCGAGGCCATTTTCTCCGGCGGCTACACGTGGTTGGTCTACCACAAGGGCGTGAAGCAGCTTTTCCTGATGAACACGTATGGCTGGGGCGTTCCGCCAATCTTCAGCTCGCGGGATCTGCAGAGCTTTGCTAGCCAGGCGGCTGGCGGCTCTGCCGTGACCTCGCAGCCCCCGACCGAGGATTACGTCGTGCCCTTGCTCAGTGTCAGCGTCTGGCAGCACGCGTACTTGCATGACTACGGTGTCCTTGGAAAGCGGAAGTATCTCGAGAACGTGTGGAACTCGATTGACTGGCGCGTTGTTACGCAACGCTTCAACGAGACGCAGCGTGGCGCCTAGACGGCGGGCTGTGCGCTATATACCTGTAAATAAGATAACAAATACATGACTGTGCTAATACTGCTGGGGGAGGAAGTCGTTGGTGAGAAAGGGGCATGCAATACTTATTATAATTGATAGTAGTCCCTGTTTTTTCTGGCGGGCGCATTGAACTTGTGAAACGCCAATTACTACTACTGTGGTAGAAATGAAGGGTTTAAAGTTTGTTTTTTTTGTTTTTTTGTTTTTTTTTTGTTTTTTTTGTTTTTTTCGTTTTTTTCGTTTTTTTAACTTTTTTTGCTTTTTTTGTTTTTGTGTCTGCTGCCGCTGGTGCTGCTGTCCACTGACCTTTTCCCTTTTCTCCTCCTCCTCTTTTCGCTTCACTACAGACACACACACTCACGACATCATCAATCACCAGAACAACCACTGTCTTTCTCGACACCACCGCTAGCCGCCTTATATACTACCAGCTGCTCGCATTGCTACTGACTCCGATTGCCCCCTTTTTACATCCACCCGCCATCGATGTCGAACGTCGAAGATAATTTGTCCTTTTCAGCCTCTCATCCAGCCTCATCCTCACTAGCTGCCACCAACGACGATAACCTCAACTATGCCATGGACCTCCTTCCGCAGTCACTCTACAGCGGCGGAGGCATTTCGGCCATGTCGTCACGTAGGCCTTCCTACGCTGCAGAGTTTTCCTCGCGTCCCAAGTTGCTCAATTTGCCCAACCCGGTTGACATTAATAACACCACTCAAAATATCAGTACGACATCTCCCGCCAGCCTCGGACCACTCGCCCCGCCACCCGTTGTCGACGAGTTGTGGCCCCGTTCCGGCGACTATAACATCTGGAACAAGGGTTCTACTGCCCGGGCCTCACCGCCTACTACCAAGTCACTGTTAACGCCGCCCACCGCCCCCAGTGCCGCTCCTACCACACCTGGTGGAGATTTTGCTTTGGAAACCGCGTTAGGTTCACAAAGGAATTTTCGAAGCGTCTCATTTAGCCACGCTAGAACTCAAATAAATCCACGCTTTATCAATACAACTGCGTCCGCCACCGCTGGAACCGGTGGCAGCAACAGTGCCGGTACTGCTGCGTCGACCGTCTCAGCAGCTGGCCCCGGCCCTGCTCACCCGGGCTCGACTGCCACCGCAACTCTGAGTCCATTTTACGAGAATTCAATTGACGAAACCTCCAACATGCTCAGCCAAACCCACCTTGATGAGCCCAAACACAAGGGCCTCAACCCTACTAACTCTCTGTGGTTCACGCCGGAGGGCAGTGCGTCACGCCGCCACTCGTTTGCAACTGTTGGAATGTCGCAAATGCTGGCTCCAGCACAGCAACAACAACAACAGCAGCAACAACAACAGCAAACTAGACATGCGTCAGTAATTGGCACCACCCCAATTATGCCCCACGGCGTTGGTAAGAAGACCTCGCCCCCCATGGCCCCCATCATTCCCGAAGAGCCTCCTATGTTTGACGATGACATCAACAAGTATTTTGACTCTGATCCCTACGCTAGAAATGCTGGGGTTTTGAATGGAGACCAGACCCCCGCGCCCGCTGCACCCGCCGCGCCGCCACTGGTATCCCATGCGTCGCTGATTTCTGTTCCGTCAAGCAGACTCTACCTTGTACAATTCAAGGCAACGCGTGTGGACGTTTTCTACATTTCTGAGTCGTCAAGTCTCAATGTTGACATCAATGACCTTGTTATTGTAGACGCTGACCGTGGCCGCGATCTGGGTAAGGTGATCAAGGCCAACTTGACACTGGAAGAGGCTGGACATATCAAGTGGAAGCAGCACCAGGAGCAGCAGGCAGCACTGCAGCAAACTCCCGGTGATTCTAGTGCTGCCAGCAATCCCAGTGTCATGACCCCAAAGCAGATTTTGCGGTTTGCGCAACCTGCGGAGATCCAACAGATCCCCAACAAACAGCTCGATGAGGATAAGGCCATCAAGACGTGTACAGCAAAAGTCCAGGAAAAGAACCTGTCCATGGCCGTTGTCGACGCTGAGTACCAGTGGGATCGCCGGAAACTGACGTTTTTCTACTCTGCTTCTTATAGAATTGATTTTAGAGACCTGGTGCGTGATCTATTTAGAATTTACAAGACACGTATTTGGATGTGTGCCGTGCATAACGGTGGCCAGATCAAAGCCCCAGCTGCTCCTGCTGCGCAGCAGCAGCATTCACAGCACTCGCAGAAGAATCTATCTCACCATCACCAGGCCCAGCCGATTATGGACATGTACCGGTACCAGTCCTACTCACACCACCAGCCACCACAGCAACAGCAGCAGCAGCAGCAGCCTCTTCTTCCGCCACATGTCTCGCAACTCCATCCCCATATGGGCCCACAGCAGTATGGTGGTGGAAACAACCAGTGGCAGTATGCCAATAACCAGATGATGGGCCCGCCGGGCCAAGCACCTATGATGGGCAATAATGGCATTGGCGGTACATATTGGCAATACAGCCCCTACTCTGGTGCAGGCCAGCCTCCACAACAGCAACAGGCACAGCAGCCTCCGAACATTCCAGGTGGTGCTGGTAATGGTGCCAGCACTGCCGGCCAGTATTATTAGACGACTTAGCGCATAACCTGTTTATCACCGGGCGGTTCTGGGTATGATACAAGCACCGTACAAAACCCCCCACATGGCTAATAAAGAAGAGAATTTTCAGAGAATAAAAAAAAGAAGAAAAAACCGATTAAAAACGCAAATATATATAAATACAGAACAGCCGGCAAAAAGACAGAAAAAAACGAAAAAAACAAAAAAAACTAAGAAAACAGAAAAAATGAAGAAGAAAAAAGAGCAAAGGACACAAGGCCATTGAGAAAGGTGTTTAGCAGAGGGCGCGTAATGAAGAGTCGATACTACTATTAGAGCTTATGAATTATTTATATAGTACTTATTGTTTATTTTTTTTTTCCTTTATTATAAATTTTGATTGATATTTAATAAATCAAACAATAGTTTGAATTGGTTGTTTATTTTGTGTATTTTATCATGTATGTTTTGGACACGCGAAACTGACGCGTCGCTTACATATGTCACTTGTTTAGCATACACAAGAAGCTCCGCGGTAAGGGCAGCGACCACTTCCAAAAAGCGACGACGTCGACGATGTTTCCTTTCTTCTCTGCGACCTGATCACCTCCCTAGCTTACGACAAGCAAAAAAAAAAAAAAATTGTCTAAACTCTACGACAAGTTTCACTAAACAAGCACTGCCAAACTCCACCCTATAGAATACCCAGGCTACCCTGACTAAAACATCAAGTTGATCTGGGTTTCAAACAACGAAGGGGAACCCTATCAAAACCAAGCACCGTCTGGATAAATTTTCATTGGCGCGCGCGCCATCACACGCCCTTTGCATCACCACCATCCATCGCGTTCCCACGCGTCAGCACTGCCATCAGCGCCTCATCCCCCAGAGATGTGCCTTCACCCATTATCGTCGGCATCTGGAAATACCAGCAGCACCAGCACTACCTCGCAGAGCGTCCCAAAGCTACCCAAACTAGGCACCTTTACGGGCAACCGCTACTATCCCTCATACAAGGGTAGCAGTAATGGTGGTGACCGCCATCAGCATCAGCAGCAGCAGCGGTCATCATCAATCACGATGCCCGCGTCTGGTAAGTTTGTCATTTACCGTGACACCGATGGGTCAGGAAAAACGGGCGCATCGGCGACACCGGCGACAAAGGAACCATCGGCTGAAAGGAAAGGGACACCTGCATCAGCACCAGCCCAAGGGGCAGCCTCGCCTATTGCCCAGCTCTCTGTTGACAAAGACGGCCGAGCCCAGATTGTCTTTTGTCCTGGCAAACCTGCATCCTCATGTAACAATGGCAGCCATAGTAGCAAAACCAATCATAGCAAACGCGCTGGTAGTGGGCACAGCGGTAGCACCGGGAAGAGAGGCCCGCTCTCCCCCAAGAAATCGGCCATCAACCGTATACCAGGGCTGGCTGGGGTCACGGGTTCCCGCGACTCGCTCAAGAACCACATTCTGCCGCCGCCTCCGCGCACATTTACGGTTCCACACATACTCAAGCGTAAGCCAGACGCCAACTCTACCCGCAACGGGAAAAGCAACAGCATAAGTAAAGCGATGCCGACCGCGACGGCGGTTCGCAGTGGGCTGGGTATTAATAACAGCGTTAAGGCCCCGTTGGAGACTAAACCTACAAAGCCAATAAACAGCAAAATGCCATTACCAGCAGCAGAAGCTGCCCTAGCAGCTATTATTAACAGACGCCGGAACCGTATTCCGCTGGCTGCGGCACCCGTGTCTACTTCTACGGCTGCTGATGTCATCCCAGCGAGACCTGATTCTATTGCTACTAGCCCACCGAGTACAGCCAATGTTGTGGCAGATGCTAGCTCCCAAGTCGCCGGACCGCGACTGCCACCGGCCCCATCACAACTACCACCAAAACGCAAGCCAAGTCTAGCGTTAGCACTTGCACAGGCCACACGCAAGCGCCCGCACACGCGGCGACTGCAGCAGAAGCGACGCGAGCAGCGGCGGCTTGAGCGCGGCACCAGCGATGTGTCATCATCGGCCTCATCCTCGTCCTCATCATCGGATGAGCGCCGTGACCAGAATAAAAATGGTTTTGAAGAAGAGGATGACGAGGAACTGAACCTTGACGACGAAAGTAGTGACAGCGAAGAGGGACAAGAAGGCCAGGAGGGCCAGGAGGGTATCATAGAGGGCCTACTGGCCCTACGTGAGGGCAACTGGCGGTAGCCAGCTAAGCTGCTAGTTCCTGTCAGTCTTTTGCAGAGGCTCTATTTTTTTTTCTTTCTTTTTTTTTTCTTTTTTTTTTTTTCTAATGTAGTTAATAATCCCTGATCTACTGCGTATAGACTTCACTAATATTGTTATTTAATATATAAACAAACAAAAAAACAGCTACAGTGATTAACCCAGAAAAAGACACGCAAACAAAATGAACTAAGCTACCCAACTTACAGACAGACTTTTTTTTTCTTTCTTTCTTTTGTTCTTTTGTTGTACCTGGTAGCAAAATGTCAATATGGACTGTTAAACTACGCGGTGGTTTTGTTTACTTGTGCTTACGCGGGGCTCTTTATTTACTGACAAGATGTTTGACTCGCGTTTTTATACGCGTCTGGTACGCGTGTCTTACATAATCACCACTGTAGCTGCGTCTTTTTTCCAGATCTAAAAAAGGGTCGGCAGCAACCATGTTGAAGTTGACAACACCCATTCCTTTTAATACATGAGAACCTAAATAAAAAAAAAAGAAAGAAAAAAAAGAAGTAAAAAAAATACAGTGGTGGATAACTGGAGGCCATGCAACACAGAAAAACGAACCAATTGGAACCTGTACGATGGAAAGAAACAATGCGTACCATTGTGAAGGATTCCATGGGCAATTGCGCGTGAGCTATAAAAGGGGATTATACAAAAAGACATGAAAAATGATAATATAGTAACAATAATAGGAACTACGCACACACCAATGCTGGCATTAATGTGCTTTACATGTTCTTTTGTCAACCATCCACCATTTCTTACTCTCACCCCGGTGGTGGTGATTAAGGCATGTAAAATAACACGGGCGTGTGTTTTTTATTTGCTGCAAAGGGATTTTTAAAAGAAAATTTTTTTTCCATTTTTTTCATTTTGTTAGGAGACCATGGTTCAGTACTTAAACAAAATAAAATCCGCCAAAAAAAAATTTTTTTTTTGGTTTTTTTTGGTTTCTCAAAGTTTCGCTTAATCAGAATATTTGTCAGCGCACGTGATTTTTATCTTGGTTTTCAGGAACTTAGAACCTGGCACTTGAACCATAGAACTACCCACGCTTTTGTCTCATGTCTGCCAACCAACACACGTCAGCAACAGCGTCGACTCTGGCGCTGACACCGTCAGCCCCAATCAAAACCACCACCACCGCCACCACCAACACACCCACTCCCTCAAAAACCACAACCAGCATCGACAACTCTGTCTCCACTGCCAGCACCGTGGCTGATTCTAGGGAACAAATGTCCAAACCTGCCTTTCAGCCCGCGCCGGCTGCGTCTGTTTCCACCCTCACGCCTATCAAGTCCGAGGCTGGCCCCGCCAGCTCCCCCTCGGCACCCGCGTTTCGTGCCGCATCGGAAGACCACAAGAAGCGAGCCCCACCGGCTTCTTCTTCTGCTGAGCCGCCTGCCGCCAAGAAGATCAAGTCTGAGCACTCGGGTCTTGCCAAGCACCAGATCAAGTTTGCCCTAGCCTCGCTGCGCGCCGTCAAGCGACTGCGTGACGCGAGCCCGTTTCTTGTTCCTGTTGACATTGTCCGCTTCAACATCCCCACCTACTTTGACTACGTCAAGAAGCCAATGGATCTGTCCACTATGGAGCGCAAAGTGTCTATCGGCGCGTACCGCTCCGTCGAAGACTTTTACGCTGACATGGATCTGATCGTGTCAAACTGCGTAGCTTTCAATGGGCCACAAACCGAGATTTCGCAAATGGCGCGCAACATGAAAGCATCCTTTGACAAGCACATGCGGAACATGCCGCCGTTTGAAGCGCCGCCACCCCCGCCACCCAAGCCAAAGCGAAAGTCATTCACGTCGTCGACGCTTCCAAAATCGCAGCGCGTCACGTCCGGCATTACTCCTAAACCTGTAGATACCACCAGCGTTCCCCACGCTGGCACCACTTTTTCCAGTAGCACCACTACCACTGGCTCTAATAATAGCAATAATAACACCAACCAAAACAACAACAACAACAACCCTAATAGCATTGGTAGCCTAGACGCCGCATCAAAACCGTTTGCGCCCCACCCCTCAGGCATGCCCATGATCCGCCGGGATTCGACCATCGATGGCCGGCCCAAGCGCGAGATCCACCCCACGCGGCCCAAAGAAGTGCCTTATAGTGATGTTAAGCCGCGTCGAAAGAAGTATGCAGCCGAGCTCAAGTTTTGTGGCGCGGTCCTCAAGGAGCTCATGAACAAGCGCCACGAGACTTTCAGCTTCCCCTTCCTCGAGCCCGTTGACCCTGTCGCGCTCAACTGCCCGGACTACTTTAAGATCATTAAGGAGCCCATGGATCTCAGCACTATCTCGACCAAGTACAACACAAACTACTACGAAAATGCACGTGAGTTTGAGGCTGACATTCGCCTCATGCTCCGCAACTGCTACAAATTCAACCCGGAGGGTTCGCCTGTGAACCTGATGGGTCATCGCCTCGAGGCCCTTTTTGATAAAAAATGGGCTGAACGGCCTGTGACCCCCTCGACGCAATCATCGCCGTCAGATCCAGTCTCTTCGGCCAGCGGCGGTCTCTCAGACGCAGAGTACGATTCCGATGATCAGCAGGCGATTGCGGCTAACACTACGATCAAGTTCCTCGAGGAGCAACTTTTGCGGATGCAACAGGAGCTTGACAAAATGAAGCGCGAAACGGTGCGCGAGTCGCGCGAGCGCCGGGCTAAACTCCTGCCTCATACGACCTCGCACAAGAAGCCCAAGCCGACCGCCGCGAAAAAGCCCGTGAGTAGCAGCACCAGTGCCAGCAACGGTAGCAGCAAGTCGGGTGTATCGGCCCCTGAGGCTGCACCGAAAAAGAAGGCGCCAGTCCGGCGCCGCAGCAATGCTGCCTCGGCCAAGCCCGCATCAAACGGCAAGCCGGTTGAGGTCACGTACGAGATGAAGAAAGAGCTAAGCGAGGCGATTGGAACGCTTCCGGAAAAGAAGATGATCCATGTGTTGACAGTCATTCAGGAGAGCATGCCCCAGCTCCGCAACACGGACCAGGAGGAGATTGAGCTTGACATGGACACACTTGACCCGGCCACTCTGTGGAAGCTTTACACCTACGTGGTGGCGCCTAAGCCCGCGTCATCGGCGCCGTCTGCCTCATCTGCAGGCGCCGCCACCACGAGAGAAGCGGATAGCAACGGCACCAGCGGTACTACAGGTGAATACAAGCATCAGCAGCACTCCAAAAAGAAGACCAAGCCACTCTCCGACGCTGAGCAAAGCCGGCAGATTGAGCAGATTCAAAAGAAAATTGAGCAATTTGAGCGCGCTGAAACCGGCACCCCGAATTCTGCCGCTGCCATTCTCGATATGTCCTCATCGAGTGACGAGGATGATGATGACGACGATGACGATGACAGCAGCTCTGAGGAGGAGTAGGAGGAGTAGTAGTAGTAGTAGTTAAATGGGCAGGAGGGTCTGATCCGCAGCAGATAGATGTAATGTATAAATGTAAATATTTGTTTTTTTTTTTTGTTTTATCATGCACGTAATATCTCGTTCCTATTTTTTGGAATCAAATTAACATCATATATTTATTCATTAAAACCATCCAACCGTTTTTTTATTTTTTTATTAACTTTTTTTTTTTTTCTATTTTCCATTTGGCAGGATCAAATCGCTTTTATACTAATGTTTTTCCTCGCTAATTTCCAATTATAATTCTTTCTTTCCTTTTTTTTTTTTTTAAGATCATGGTTGCGCGTCAGGCTGCCTGTCCAGGTGATTGACAATGCGCTCAAGCACAATGTACAGAATGTTGACGCGGGCCTCAAGAGACAACACGCGGGTTCTGAGCTCGCGGGTCTCGGCCGTGAGGTGTGTCGTCGCCGACGACGACGATAAGGGTGTGATTTCCACATGGGGAGGCTGGAATGGCGTGGAAGTATTCTCGTTCCCAATCTGGTAAAGGGTGGGTGGTAGGTCCTGTGGCCATAGCTGTGCCGCGGTGTTGGCAGTGGCAGTCCCGTCCGCCGTACCAGCATTGGGGGTGGACAGACCCGAGTGGGGCATGTGACAGCACGGGCATACGGGCCATCCCAGCATCGCGGTCAACATCTCTTCGGCAGTCGGGCCACCTTCTGCGGGGATCTTCTCAGTCGAGGGGCACATCTCTTCTTGTTCCCACCACGAGTTATCTGATGGCAGGGGGGCTGCCCTCGTGGCGGCGGTAGTGGTCTCGAAACCATGAGTAGTATCATCCATGGGGACATTGGGCGTGGGCAAAACCGCGGGTTGTGGTGTAGATCCCTCCAGGTTTGTCGGCAGCGGAGTGGCCGCTACGCCTGCTGTTGCAGCTGTAAAATCCAGTCCTGGCGATATTTTAAACCGCCGCTGCCGCTTTCGCATCTTGTACGCCAGGATTGGCGATTCGCCGTTGCTGCTTTTGCGAATATGATTTTCATGTCTGGTACAGCCCAGGGGGGACGAGTTAGTAGCTCGGCTGATGTGGTGACTGTTCCAAAAACTACCACTGCCACTACTATTATTATGTCTATTATTACTGCAGCTTTGGTTTGTCCATAGTGAGGGTATATCAACTCCATGGGAGGCAAGCTGAGAACGCGACAAGCGCAGCAACTCGCGGCCATCTCGGCGCCGACGAAGGGATTGATGGGGGCGCTCCTGCGACCTTGTCCTCTGCGGGGTGTGGTCCCGGTAGTCACAGAATGTGTGCTGATCAAAGTTCTCTTGTGAACTCATTGTTGTACCCTTCCTTTTTTTTTTCTTCCTGTTCTAACCGCAGTGAGAATATAATTATGTGCGTCTGGGTGTATGGATTGGCAATCGTAGGTGGTAGAAAAAAGTGAATTGAGAATAAGAAACCGGAACGTGAAAAAAAGAGGTTTTTACAATCCATTACTATTAATTTGTTTATACATTTATGTACTCACTTACTGTGGTATGGTGTATGGTAGTAGTTTGGCAGCACTTGTTGTATGTATGGTTACTTTTTTTTTAAAAAAAAAATCATCACAGAGGCTTTGAGTTACAAGTGAAATGGGAAATGGGGGTGTTATTGGCTGTGTTAAAATAAACTAGTAATAACAAGAAGAAAGTCGCTAAAAGAAAATATTTAAATAATATGCAACATCCATAATATTACTGAAAAGGCTTCATTGTCCTAATATCTAAGCGTCACAAAAAGACAAAAAAAAAAAAGAAAATTAAATAAGATAATAATATAAAAAGACCATTTAGTTCGGGATCATTTTCTTCTACAAGGCTGATCAAGTAGTCGTCCTGTAATTTGGAGGTTCTACATTTGATGGTCCCAACCTCTCCACTGACTCTGCCCGTGTGTCAAGGAGAACCCCCTCCAAGATTGCCACTGATACCTCAGTTGGAGGGCAAGGCTAGTAAAACTTCGGCAAAAGCTGTGCTGTTAACCTAACTGTCAGTTGACTAGGTTGCAGCAGTGAGTCAAGAACTTTAGTCACATCGCTTCAGTGCCCTTTTTGCCATTGAGGGTGCTGGGATCAACTTACGGGGAAGGTTCTCTCAGGTAACTATGTCCAGACTCGCAGAGGGCGGCAGCCTTTCAAAGTGTGACAGGGCAGTCTTCTGTCTAACTGGTCTCTCAGAAGAGCTGTGCTAACTGCTCGTACTCAGTTGCTGCCGCCTAACTAGACTAATAAAGGTCCCTCTTGCCAGCACTCCAAAGTACTTCTAAAGCGAGGCCCCTGCCAAGCGCCTCTCCTCAGCTACTAAAGGAAGATGCAATATTCATATTACAAACTGACTAAAACAAGAATAAATGATGTAAATAAAATAAATCACAAATGAAACTAAATATTAAACTACAAGCAGAGTTTTGGTGGTGTTAACTCTTACAGTTTTAAGTCATGGAAACGGAGCCAAGAGCCATTGTCTATTTCCAAGAACTGTTCATATTTTCATATATGTGATGATCCTTTTTCACAATAAAACAAAAAATAGCATATATGTGTATCCATGTTATCTTTATTTAGTATCTCCAGCAATGAAAATGAGGTCGAAGCGTGACGATAAATGGAGGTTCTCAAACCGCCTGTTGACCTCCCTTTTTTTTTACAATGAAAAGGTTGGCATGAAATAATAATAACAACGCTTTAGATAGCAAAATAATTTGCTAATTATATCAGCTACCATTGCAAAAAGAGGATTCAAGTCATTACCTCCATGTGTAGTAAGTTGCAAAGTCTGGTCACTGAAAGATTGATTAATGTAATATTAGTTAGGTTTGAATACTCAATAGATTACAGTGCTAGACTACGGCAATACTTGATAAAAACAAAAATCGTGAATATATATCACAGTTGTTGAACATTGAAAGCTCATTTATCGTTGAACCAATCCGAAGATCAGCATCGAAAAGTCAAACATAGTCTTCAGATTTCATACTCTTTACGATTATCTATACACACTTAACATGGCTACAAAATTCAATGAGTTCAGAAAAAAAAATTCAATTTAATAAATATATAGAAGCAAGATTAAATTAACAACTAAAACAAAAGTTAGCAAAGAAACAATACGATATGAATCCATGATTCTGGCAAAACAACAACAAAAGTTCCTTTTGGTAAACAGCTCATTTTGAAGACTGAAGGTTTACTTTCTTTCAGCATAATTGCTATGCGTGGTGCATGAAACTGTTTAATCACAGCCATCTACCAAAAGAAAATTCTGTTGCAATTCATCCAATAAATGTGAAAAATATTAACTTACAGTTAAATTAAACTGAGCTCCCACAGTAGTAACAACCAAACAAAATGTTATCAAAAATAAATCTAAAATAAATTAGTTAGCATTAGGTTTCCGAGAAGGGAAAAATCCCCATTAACCAAAAGCCAAAGGACAAAAGTGTAATCCAACAAAAAAGATCAGTGTTCAAGCAAAAACAGTGTTGTTTTCTCCAGGAGTTTGTCAGAGAGATTCCCAACTTGATGAAAATCATCATTATGATTGATTACACAATCTTCAAGGCTCTGGTTTAGTTCAGGGATGGTTATCAGTACTAGGTATAGAAAAACTTACCATAATGTCTGGTTGGTGTTGAAAAAAAGAGAGAAAAAGGGAAAAAAGACAATACAATTTTTGATTCAATTTATAATTTTTGTTGAGGGTTAGGGTTTTAATTGTACTGTGTTAGGGTTTAATGTAGGGTTTGCATCCTCAATAAAGTCTCGATGGTCACGTTATCTTCCATTTTCAAACACATAAACTGGATATTTAAAACTTAGGCTCAAAAGTAAAAGTTTATATATAAGTACTAAGTAAAAATAACTAATGAAATTCCACTTTTAAAAAAACGTTCAGGTTTTTTTTTCAAGGTAGGTGAAAGTACTATAACTTATAAAATCACCATAAAAGGTGGTTTTCAAATATCTACAGTTGTTTTAAGACCAAGAGGTTTTGAGATGACTGTTATAGAAGCAAAGAATCTATAATATATAGATAATCAGTTTACTGCCCTTACATCAAATAGTTACAAACACAATTATAAAACAAACTAACATACAACATGAATCCCAAAAACATTCGTCTCTGTGAGGGTGGCAAGATAATTGTATTAGTGCATGTTATAAGTTTAGATGTTTGATGGCACGAAATTCTCCATGGATCTTTACATGTGTTAAGGGAAACCTGTGATACATAACACCCAGTAAATAGATACCAGAGATTGATGCTCAGTGAATTTTTAACAAGCTGTTTTAATCAACCGAACCACTAGCAAAGAGGTTGTGGTAATGAATCTACGCACTTGGCCACCACCCCAAGACCTTTCTTGATATCAAGAAGAATACTGGGATTAATCTCCAAGAATACTTTTCTCGAGAAATTTTGCCCTGCAGGATGCAAAGGACACTCCCTGAGAATGCACTCAACTGAACGCAGTTGACCACATACGTAATAGTTATTTTGCTCACCGATGTATCTCATTTGAAAATACTTGTCCAAAATTCTCTGGCCCGTATGAAGCAGAGAAATATTACAAAAGGCATGACAAGGTACGGTCATGAAAGGTTTCAGGGGATTCTAGGTACTTTACTCTATACAGCTTCATCTGGGTTGTGGACTTGTATTAGCAGAGCTCACATACTATTCCATATGATTCCCATTCATCTTCTGCAAATTTTCGTGAGATTTCTTATTGCAATAATACTCTGACTACTTCCATAAGAATTATTTTTTATTAGAAAAGTTATATTTTAACTCAAAAATATACTATACATAATTACTAATGAATCCCTGAATTCAGAAATTGACTAATCCCCTACTCCTGTTTACTTTCCTTCTTCAATTGCCAAATAGCATCAAACTGATCCAAGACCGTCTTTTGCAAAGGGATAAACTCAAACCCTAGGCGAGCATTTGTCTTTGAAAAATCATATGCTAGCTCAGCAGTCGTGTTATGGACGCCCGGAGTACCTGTCGCAAGATCAGCCGCTTCAGTGGAGCGGTCCTTATGGATAATGTCGGCAATAACTTGGCCATCAGCAACATGGGCAACCAACACAGAGCGTTTATTATCAAACTTCGGATTAGAAAGACTTCTAACATGGGCGCGTGCAACGTCACGGACATCTACATTGAGGCGGAGAAGAGTGGGTATCTCCTTTGTATCATTGGGTAGCTCAATCAGCTTTTTGGTACTGGAAAGAGAAATACCCAAGGTCTCGTAGGTCACTTCATGAATGGGTGGACCATAAACGGTTGGGAATAAAAATGTACTGATTGAAAACTGTGGCTCAACTGTCTTCTGAAATTCCCAGACAGCACGTTCAGCGTACGTTTTAGATGCCGAGTACGCATCATCCCAAGATTTATCAAGCTCCTCGGGATCATCAGAAATGGAATGCCATGAGTCTTCGGTTAAGGTCTCATTTTCAGGAGGTGAACTGATGTTAAACGCAGCAACAATAGAAGAAGTGTAGATGAATTTTTTGATGTTGGGACCATATTTATGAGCAGCCTGGAGAATATCCTTAGTTCCCTCAACAGCAGGAACAAAAAGGTTCTTGTAAAAGTTGTCTCGATAGGTAAATACGGGGGATGCCGCGTGGATAACGTACTTGATTTCAGGATGTGCTTTGAAAACTTTGATAAAAGGGCTCTCGTTTCCGTTTGCAGAGGGTGAAAGATCAACAATTTCATACTTGAATCCGGGGTAACGACGAGCAAGCCAATTGCCCTTTGCTTCACTTCTGACAGTGCCAATGATGTTGTAACCCAACTCAAACAGCTGGCTAACAATATGGGTCGCGACAAAGCCCGAAGCGCCAGTAAGAAGAACTGTCTCAGCAGTAGTTTCAGTGTATTTAGAGGCGCTCATTTTGGAAGTTGCAAAGGAAATTTTTGGATATCGTTTTGTTGTAATTGATTGATTTTGTAGATTGTTGAATTGAATTGAAACTACCGACGGCTTGGACAGCCCTTTTTATTACTGTTTTGATACTTGATATCATTAATAATAAAATTTTAGTAATAACGTTAATCAAAAATATTAATTTAAGGTGATTTCAAAGCAGCATTGTATATTTTTCCAACGTTTGCATTTCCTAACAATTCCGCGTACAACAGTGTCTTGTAAAAGCACTCCTCTACAATGTTATCAAGCAAAAAAAATAAAAAATAATGATGAGCATAATGATTAAAATTATTCAACTACAAGTCCATAACTTTGTGAAACTGTGCCAAACTGAGAACTGGTGAGTGTGGCTATGTTTCCATAATTATTATGGGCAAATTGATGAACCCAAACAAATGCCGTTCCTGTCTAAAGTTTACAAAAGCTTCTCCGCATCAACATTTTATGCCCACTTTTTTGACACTCTGTTTTTTGTATTTCTGTAACTATCCCATTGGTATTATAAATTATGATTTATAATAATGCTGCAATTGCACAAGTGGTGTTATTTGTTTCGTAGTTACCACCCTCTTTAGTCAGGCTGGAGTTAATACCTCCCAGTCTCTTTACATTCGTTTCTGCGGCGCTAAATCAAATTTCATCAAAATCTCACTTAATAACACCAACAAGTTCTTGAAGATTACTGAATACTATAAACTTGTTATTTCTTATTATACCAAGTAATTTCTCTCCATCGTCAGTCTTGATTAAATTGAGAAATTTGGCCTGTGAATGTGGCTTTAATATGGCAGAGATAAAAACCTAAGTCTCATCTATCATTTTTGAATCTGAAAATAATCAAGAAACAAAGTCGAGGTTAGGCTCATTTATCTGTTTAATTAGTTTCTATAAGTTCTAATACATTTCCAGCAAATATAGTTACTCAGAAAATATTTCCAACTTTTTCTGGGCAAAGGTAAGTACCCTGCTTATAAATTTCAGGTCTTTATCAACATTATGGTTTTACTTTAAATCCAGGATTATCTAAAACTACATATAACTATCTAGCAAGCAATGCAAGCATTCATAGCCTTGCAAGGTTCAAGTTTCAAATCATATTATTCCTCTAAGTCTTGGCTTTTTTTTTTTGCAGTGACTTGAACAAGGTAATTGATAATTGAGAAATTTATGTCATTATATATGACATGGTAAGCATACTTTACTTGAGGATCAAAACTATTATTATTATATTTCAATTTATAGATGGACAATTGATTTATTGTTATTACAGTCAAAGTCATAAAACAAATAACATACAGACGTTAATTCTAAAACATTTGTCTTCATAAGGCTGGCCAGGTAGCGATATTAACACTCATCATCAGCTCAGGCAATCAAGGGTGCTGGATTTTCCACGAATAATTTTATATGTTGAGGGAAACCGGTGATACATTACACCCAGTAGATCAATACCAGAAACCGATACTGAATAAAACCTTAACAAATTGCTCTAATCAAGCTAACCATCATCAAATAAACTGCTTTAATAAATCTAGGAACTTGACTACGGCTCCAAGGCCCTTGCTGGTATCAAGAATAATATTTGGATCAGGCCCCGGAGAAACTTTTCTCAACAAGTCTTTCTCTACGGGATCCAAAGAACACTCCTTGAGAATGCACACAATTAGCTCCAGCTAGGTATACAAGTAATAATGATTTCGCTTATCGATTTATCTTTTTTGGATATACTTCCACAGAAAATCGTGATCTGTGCAAAGCTGAAACAGGTCACTAAAGGTATAACGATGCATGGTACTCATAAAAGATTTTAGTGGATTTGAGTACTTTCCTTCATATAGCTCCTATTGGGCGGTGGGGGTAGTATCAGTCGATTCCACCTCGTATTTCATAATCAGATTGCCATCTATCGCACATAGCAACATGCAAAGTGCCTTTCAGCTTTTGCAAGGTTTTGTGAAATTTCTTATTACGATAATACTTTGGCTACTTTCATGGTGACTCTACCACCTAGTAATGTCATCAATAAAATCGAGAGCATGAGCACTAGCCTCTCTAATGTTACGATACAGAGGATTTGTGTAAATCAGAAACAGAAGCGGCGAGATTGGCAAACCCTGGGCACTACCGAATCCTCATGCCTCGATTCTATTAAATTATCATCAATGATCAGGCTGGTCTTTGTCTGCTCAAAAAGTTGTTCATTAAGTTCCCAGAGGCCTCTGGGAGATCCATTCATAGCATAGTTTACAGAAAAAAAAATAGCATCCTTTTTTGATAACTTGGTTTAATGAGGCTGACAAAGGAAGGCTCTGGCTTTGCATTACAGGTTTCAAATCTTCATGGCAAAAGTTTTTCCTGTGAATAGCTTCGGATGTTGAGAAAAGGTTGTACTACACTTGGTGGAACAGGATTAAACATTTACGTATTATAAAATCTTGGCACGCAGCTCCGATTAAGTGATTCATCAAAAAGAAAGCCATGGCAAGGCACCAAAAAACTTTATTCCGAAAGGAAAATGTTGTTTTCTTTTTATTGGCCCAGAGATTTAGATTTAACAAAGGCATTATTCCACTGTATCATGTACTCTATAGAATAGGGTCCTCAATTTGTTCCGGTCATGTTCAACTGTTCGCTGGTTAGGATCATAGATGTGCGTCAGGTTTCATCTAATCTCCGTGTTATTAACGGTGAAAGAAGTGACTTTGCAAGCACGAATGTTAACTGTTGATCCAATTATCGGAAAATTTAAAAAACAACAAAGAAAACTAAAGGTTGAATAACATTTCATGAATTCTAGTCCAGAATTTAAAAAGTTGCAGAAGGAAATATCTGAATTGACACTACTACGTGGCTGAAATCTAAGTTATACTTATGCAATCAATTCGTTTAAAAAAGATTTATTGAGTCAATTAGTAATGTATTAAGAACCAAAAATTGTCGGTAGCGGAAATCAATATAGCAAGTTTGCTGTCCTTAGCTTTGAAAAGACAGAATTTGAAATGCGGAACTAACTAATCGCCGCAATTTTTTGACACAAAGTTATTCCTGATAATAAATTACAAATATTCCAGTCCAAAAATACTGTAGTCACCTGCATGTAGCTATTTAAAAGTGAGGACAATGATTATCTATCTAGTCACTGGCACATGTAGTGCTGATATTAAATTACCAATGTGGTTTTAATAGTCAATGTGTACATGAATACCTGTAAGGTTACGAAATAGCAAATGAGATAATTATTTAGTTCCTGTCCTGCGTATGATTATGCTTTTTTTTTAAGTCCGTGCCGTTGCCAAGAAAAAAAAAACTTTCAAGGTTCCGGATTTTCAAAATAAACGAGATTATTTTGAGCGTCTGTAAGATTAATGGTTATTAGAAACTTTGTGTTTGTTTCTGTCTCTCTGAGTCATTGTTACCGCTATCTGTATGCCAATTGCAGCAACCTTGGTTATTGTTCAAAGGCTGATAGTTTGCGTGGTATTAGAAAATACATGCTAATTTTACTACATCCCACATCAGCTGGTTTTTCAATACCACCTTTCTCAATGATATTTGTTTCTTTTCTTGATATCTAACGTCAGTGAACTGATTTAACAACAAATAAATAAACACAAGGATACAATGCTATCTTTATTCAGGGCTAGCAAACAACAAACAAAAGGTTTTCTACAGTAGCCATCAGCTTTACATAAAAATACATTGTAGTAATTTGATACGGGTCACCAACATCCCTTTCAGCTCGGATGATGGAACCTTTTTTTAGTCCCAGCTTTCCAGCCAGTAGTGACGGGTGTAGATTTTGGTTCATGCCATTGAGGTGGTGAGATAAAATACCGCGATAAGAATGTGGCCCAGAATAATGCGTTAAAATAGATCTAAGAAATCTCCGGCAAAAAGATTTATAAACACGAAATCAATGACCAAATAACCGTTATTGTTCGTTTTCAGTATTGTCACAGCACAGTCTCGTCTGCAACAGAGCGGCATTGACACACACCCCACTAATATCAGGCTGTGAAAATGACCCACCTACAGGTCAAATAATCAATTGTCAATAAATAGAAAGACCCCTTGAGACTAAACATAACTTTAACTGCTGTACACGGGTGGAATCCCAGGTAATTGTATGGCAGCCATCCATTCTATGAAAAGCGTTGAATCCAAGCACAGTCAAAAGGAGTCTCTTAAACCCCTGAAAGTTTTGTCCAACGACAACATGCAGCGTTCAATCACAAGGTTCGCTGTGTAATCGCCACGCCTGCAACGCGATTCCGGCACAGCCTCACTGCAAGACACAACGAACAAGTGCTCTTGCCGCTCAAGTCAGTACGTAGGACGCTCAACAGTAGTAAACGTTTAGATTCATAGCTGTAGGACAATTAACTCCAATAACCACAGTTCGTATGCTTCTGTAAGTCGCATCTCTTTACCACAAAGCCTTGAACCTAGTAATTGCGTAAAAGAGCCAGACACGTGACAGAGATTTAAAAAAAAATAAAAAGGGGAAAGGCACGAGAAGTGAGTGAGGCTGTAGCCAAAAAAATAAAATAAAACTGTCAGGACAAGGAGGGTACAGTACCAAGGAGGACAGTATATTTTCATGTTTAAAGTTTCTACTTGGCTTTCCACTACGGATGCTGACTAAACAAAAAGGGAAAAAAAACACACAGTAAAATCCTAAAACAGAAACGAAATTGTTAATAAGGAAGTCACGTAGCCCTCGGAACTTAAGTAGACCGAGAGTTTTGATTCTGCGGGTGTCTGGGAAAAAAACCCATTCCGGAATTCCGCGTTTTCTGGTTTTCTTGTGGAAAGGTGGTTTCACGCCTACTGGACACAGGGCTGTCTATAGCAAACAATATAAGTTCCGTGTTTTGTTTTCCCCCTGGGGTGTACTATGGGCTTATCAAAAGTATGTATAAGAGACAATATCTACGCCACCACTGGCCTCCAAACAGGTAGCTTTTCGAAAGAAGAAAGAAACCGATACCAAGGCTTGTGAGTCAGTAGAGAGTAGTGACCCTGCATTTTTTGAACGCCGGGCCGGCTAGCTAATAATAATTGAATCCGTGAATCCTGCATGAAACTAGCTTCTACCAACTCGTAAGGCGCTATTTTATAACTCAAGGTGAGCTGCGCCAGTTTTTTTTCTTTTTTTTTTTTTTCTTTTTTTTGGAATTTTATTTTTCTGGAAGGGCAATTGGCCACAGACTCCAAAGATGAGTGGTCCAGACTTTGCAAATTCATCAACAATAGCCTAAATTCTAAGTTTGGAATAAGAAAGTTCGTAGGAAGAAAAACCGGCAACGGAAAACCATGTCTGAACTGGATTTACATACAAAGATCATTAAGCCACCAGTACTCTTTCCTTGAAATATGTATTTTCCATGAACATGATTTTTATTGAACACTGGTAAATAGTATAAAGTTTTCGATTGAGGGCATTCATCTCCCTCTGCAAATGATAATGGCAGCTACTGTACCGTCTTGGATGTCTGGAAGTACCGCATGAGACAAAAATCCTCAAATTCAAGCAAATCAGCTGCTCGTTTAACTTGATTCCCTGGGGTTAGAGTATATAGGATTATTGATCCTGTGAAAAGGATGCGTAACAAGACAAAAGTCTGGGGTTTGTTCAAACTGGCAGTTGTTGTTGTTGTTGTATACATACAACTTCAAGTCACGACCCCCGTTCTTGCCCTTGGTTTAGTTGGTGCCAAGCATGACCAAAATTGGAGATCAAACGTGCTTGTAATCGGTAGCACTAACGCAAAAATTAGATGAAAAATCACGGGTCTTAGAAAGAACCGATCTACGCTGTCCAACGTTTTTGATAAGCCAAGCGATTACAAATGGACGATATTTTGAAAAAAATTAAAAATCTTTTTTTTTTTAAAACAAAAAAGCCATTTTATCCAGGTTTTCCATTTGGCATTATTAGGTAAAAACTGAGTCATGTCTATTTTTGTAATTTCTTTGGAAATAAAAGTTAATCTATTTAGTAGTGGCATAACCCCATTTGGGAAATGGATACGCTGTAAAGCAAAACAAGACGTTCCTTTTATGGACAAAGACAGCAATATTATGGTGGGCTATAGGTTGGCTGGCCTTGTGACTTTAATAGGCTTTTATGAACTTCATTTATGACCCGTACATTCTTGTGTATTAACCATGGTATATACCACCATGCTAAGGCACAACGGTATCACTGAAGAAGTTCTCCATGTTTTTTTTTCTTCAAGTGACATAAGTCATATGAAGCTTTAGATAATTTCAACCTCTAGAGTAAACATACTGAATCAATTATTGAAAGCTAACTAAGGTCAGAGTATTTCTAAATCATACGGCAAAACATAAAAAGAACTGGGGGCTAATTACAAAGCAATTACAAACGACTGCCAATTTGAGTAATAAAGTCACGCTAATGTATCAGACCGATGAACAAAATTGCAGTTGGATCGCTATAATATTGATTAATCTGGGATTTGAAACCAGCAAGAATCATCGTGGATGGTTTAGTAGGTTAGCTATACGTACTTTTATAGTATACTGGCTGCATGTCGTGCCTTTGAAGAGAAGAAAAAAGAAGATGGGAGAATTTCCATGGATAGTATTCAGGGTCTTAAAACTGTACCCCGTTTCTAGTCAATATAAAACCCAACAACAGTAGCAGCAGCGATGAACCAAACGTGCAGCTGCCAGAATAAAGTCATTGTATTCAATTTGTTAATGCTTTTGGGTATCAGCTTGGATTGCATCCATAAGCATTTCGACCGGTAATAAGTAAGAAGCGACAAACTCCTTACTCCCCTTTTCTTTTTTGGCCCTCGTTTCTTCAGATTCCTTGAGGCCAAAAAAAAACAAGGGGTGTGTAATTACCGATCCAGTCAAGGGGGTCCTATGAGCCAGCCCCCGATTGCGACTACAGCTTGGATCGGAAGTGAGTTGACCCGTGGCAGAGGTGCACGGGTCCGGGTACCGACTGGATAGATAGATAGATAGATAATCAGTTTAATGTCCTTACATCAAATAGTTACATACAAAATTACAAAACAAAATGACATACAAAGAAGACATGAAATTTCAAAAACATTTGTCTCTATGAGACTGGCAAAGTAGCGGTGTCAGCGCGCGCAAT
>Ga0160505_100338_pt1 | contig 29701 bp, 17 predicted proteins | sample DIDeMG_FD_108225 | JGI IMG/M metagenome (GOLD analysis project Ga0160505, IMG submission 108225) | Enriched chicken feces microbial communities from UW Madison campus, WI, USA - DID2874_E49_Stillage MG | ecosystem: Host-associated > Birds > Digestive system > Large intestine > Fecal ... | reverse complement strand
TTTTTTTTTTTTTTTTTTTTTTTTTTTTTTTTTTTTTTTTTTTTTTTTTTTTTTTTTAATACAACTCATTTCTTTCACTAATATTCGTCTCCCCCTGAGCTCCGGAAGATACAATCTCTAGGGCCCCCTCTGCAACAAATATACCAGTTGTTGGCCTTGTTTTTATTCACATGCGTAGGGGTACTAGGCCTCCCAAGATCAGCACTGGCAGTGTCCCCACTATCCGCGTTTCTATCACGTGCATGACGCACTACACGCACATGCTCCGCCGCAAACAACGGTCCTCTCCTGCCATATCGACGCATTATCGCCCGCAAGCCCATGGAACTCCAACCCCCTTCTCCCTGAGGAGACCCTAGACCTTTAGACAAGGCCGGGCCAGGGATACTGCCTAGCTATGCATAAAGAATTTACCCGGCTTTTGTATGTGTTTTTTTTATATGGATACACATGGAGCAACCTGAAGAAACTAGACGATAAACAGAAGTCTAAAGGGTCAGGTATGTAGGAGTGACTATAATAATGGCTTAGCTGGGAAGGATGCTGAAGCGAAAGTTGCTTTGATCAGTCAAGAGATAAAGGGCTTTTCCGGATAAACAGTTTGTCTGAACGCACACAAGCTGACATTCCACAATAGCGTGGTAAAATCGCCGAAATTATAGAGCGCGCAACATCTGGCGAAAACAGAAACTATGTTTATAGCGCTTCAACCAGGGGGTTTTTAATAGTAACTTTTGACTGGAGTAGTACGGATCTGGTCGTCTAATATGGCGCTTAACTTAATAAAGCCTATAAAAAGCAACCCGACATATCAACATAATAGCGAGATGTATTACTGTTGAACTGCTGGGTTTGCTAGACAGGGGGTCTCAGCTATGCGAACCTACTAAATGTAAATATAAGTACTAGTAGAAAAGTTGACAGCAATTAATACCTTGTTATTTGACAATACTTTTCAAGTTGTGCCAGAGTCTGGGCTGTGATAACCAGAGCAGAGAAAAAAAAGCCAAGCTACGCATGGTTTTCAACAAGTATAGTAGTAATGATTGTAAAGATTCAATACCAAGTTATAGTCACTTTTGCTCTACGGACCAGTCTGAGAGAATATAAAACTGGACAGAGCAAAACAAGGTTGAAACAAAATTAAGGCATTAGGAACCCCCTTCTTAAATATTCCAAAAAGGTAGTCATGTCCCGGGATGTAACTAGAGGCATCACTCAAAGAGGCGTAATAAAAAAAAAAGTTTTTTTTGATCTGAAACTACTGCGCACTGGACTCGCATACCTCGGCTCGATGCCTTGTTAGGCCAGGGACAAATAAAACAAAACAATTCCCTAGACGAATCATGTATTTAATGCTCTTGGACAAATTCTGCAGCGAGATTAATGCAAATCACGGTTAATTTTTGGTCGTGAACCTTGTGCAGTGTAGTCTGCTAGTTATCTTCGTTAGTACTCCGGAATAAATCCAGAAGTGATAAATGGCGGCCGGTTAAAAGGGCAAGATGATTGGACGAGAGATCGTGGCAAAGCAGGAGACTACATTGCTACGACAGGTTTGCAGATGCAATTAATCAGGGGTATTGGGATTTCGCAGGTTGTGTATGTATACCAAGGTTTTATGACACTCCGGCGATTGGGACAATAACTAGATTCAGGTACAAAATTAATGCTCTTTAGTAAGGGGGTTTTGAGTCCAATTGTTTACAAAATTTCAACAGAACTGTAAATCAGTATTGAAGTATTAACCATATAACTGGAAACATGAATGTTTGGAGCGTACGTTTATGAAACAGCTGTTTAGAAAAACCCGGGGTTCCGTTAGACTGCGGTCATCTGTTGAGACATGAAGGCTAGACCTCTAAGTTTTGGATGAGACTCCTGGCCTGAGATGAAAATAAACATCTAATTGCTGGCCAGACAGCATGAAGTTACAAAAGCTCTCCCACCGTTTGAAGTCAGCAGTAGTTTGCATAGGGATTAGGGGAGAGATAAGGATAGTTTGGTCTATTTAATGAAGACAAAACGGTCAGGGGAAAAGTTAAGGGGATGGAGGGAAGGAAGGCTGTTGCCCAGTGTCTTATGTATCTTTCTAAGGTTGGAAATTATCTCCATCGATTCTTTTTTGTTAATGTTAATCTGATGAACCTATGACACAGTAGCTGAGCGGCATACCTATGAGATATCTGCTTATAGTTCAGTTAATGAAATGCACCACTAGAAAATAAAAGAGAATATGAATAGTCTAGACCCGGGACCCGTAGCCCCAGACCAAACCCCACGTATATGGATAGCCACATGCCAGTCCATAAAAATACAAATCCAAATAGAAAAATTAATATTGTTTAATATCCACCCAAGCATGAACAAAACCCATCCAATATTAAAAGACGGCCGACCTAGATTAAGAAAGTGAGATTGAAATCGCTAATACAGGGCTCACAAGACTGGCGGCTATTAAGTCAAAAGAGATCAGTCCTGAATTTGTCTCTGCAGGGCCTGAAGACTGGACAGACACAGCGCTGACATACGATCCACTTTCGTTAATTTCAGGGTGGTAATAGCCCATGAAAAAAAAAAAGTATTGGCAGCAGTACCTTTCAAACAGGGCTTGGGAAACTAAAAAAATTTAACGTTTAGAACATGGCCTACATTGTGGAACTGGCTGCTTGTTGGTTGCAAATTTAATCCAACGGCTTCCAGTTCCAATATGTACATAGCTGGTTCTTGGACCGTGAGTTGCTACAATGAAGCATAAATTCCAGACAGATAATCTGCCTCAACCTTAGACATCTTCTTATCTGGTAACTTGCCGATTGTTTTACAATAAGAAGCATTAGCGAATGTGATCATAGGCCTTCATCACTGGCTACTGTTCTAAAGTGTCCCACAAGTTGGCATGACTGCGTATATACTACTTAGTTTTAAACATGTAAAGAAATAAACCAGTGACCCGGAATGTCTGCATCTACACGGTATGTGGAATATAATTGATTGGCTTTTCAAGCCCAGGTCTCATGTGCGGTATCAAAAAGGGCCTTTTGGAAATCTTTATTTTCAATAATATCCATGCAATAAAGCGTTATCGCTGGCTTCTCTATCTCTGGCTTGCGCCATCAAACCGTGGGACGTAGATACATTAAATATGCAGTGCCCTCCTCCCCGTCACTAAACCGGTTGGTGCCCCGTCTCTATAGGTCTATGCTAATTTACATGGAATTTTCAAAAAAGAGTAGACTTGAAAAATTAGAAAAAAAATATCTCAGTTTCATGCCGATTTTTTGTATTTTTTTTTTTGGGCTGGGACCCTTTATTGGGATCCACTGTACCAGTCCCAGACATTTAAATATTATCTAGAAATCGCACATACATAATAAATAATATTTAACATGTAACTACTCGAGCTAATTTGACACGCAGTAGTTAAATATTGTATCTATGATTATGAAAGTTCCAGATTTGAGAACTATAACAGTTATGTAGGAGTTGAGATTAAGACGCACAGCGCAATAAGAAAACGGCACTAAAACAATAATCCATACGGCATCAATGTGAATATATAAGCATTTTCATTTCAAAGGGTTTGGCCAAAACCTTCACAACTATAAGCTAAGAAGGCAAAAAAAGACGCGAATGGCATCTTACTTTACTTATCTTATCGCTATCGCGCGGGGGTATGTTATAAGTCGAAGGGAGAGAAAGAAAAGGTGCGGGTAGGACACATTTTGTCTCTTTTCCCCAACGAAACTACGCAATGCAGTGCGCAGAGAATGGCAGTGACGCTGTACAACACATAGTGCCGGCACAGGTGCTCATAGTTATGAGGTTAGGACAACGACAAAGAGGACTGTGAAGAGAAACATACATATAGCATGAGGACCTACGCATGCTGAGCATATTAGCGAAGTTTGATGAAAATATCGAAAAAAAATTATTTTCTGGTGTTGCTGTTTACTATGGTATTTTTTAAGATACTGGGCTAGCGCGTATAAGCCAGCACGATGTGGGGAAAAAGGCCTCCGCCAAAAAGGCAAATGGAACACAACAGTCCCTTTGCGCGTCGACACGCAGCGGAAAACGCATAAGCCATCTGGATGGGAGAGGAACTGCTGGCAACGTAATCAAATATGAGAGAGAAAAATGATAAGATCATTAAAGGCAGACTTGGGGTTGGTGTGTCTTTGTATGAAATCACCAATCCAGGCATACAAACCTGGTTTTTTTTTTGCCAAAAAAATAAATTTCTTTTATTTTAGAGGGACCCGTTCGGGACCCGGAACACCAACAAGGAGGCCAATACAACAGTTTTATCTTGTTGTGATATTTGACGGGCCTCATTTCCTCGTTGGGACTAGTGTATAATATACATTGCATATATGCCGATCGCAGCAGGAAAATACACTAAACATTTCTTTTTGTGAATATTTTTTTTAAAGAACATTTCTTTTAAAAAAGGCTTTTAGAAATTTCTTTTTTTTTCCACTTTTTTTTCGGATTTTCCACTCCAATATTCAATATCCACCTGGCAGCAGTCCGAAAATTCATATATAAAACTTGAATGTTTCCACAAAGATTCAAGAAATAAAATAACCATCAACCAAACTATTATATACCATCATCAACAAGAATTTGCATCTACCAGTTTTCTCATAACACTGTCAAAAATGTCACTCTCCAGATCTCTTACACAGCGACTCTCCAACAAGATTCACAGATCAAACTCTGTCAAACAGCAACAGAAAGAGGAGGACCAGTTTGTCTCCATCAACTATGATACTGTCGAAGAGCCCAAGAAGCAGCCCCAGACTCTCAAGAGAGCTGCTAGCATTCTCAGCAGATCGTCTTCTTCCAAGGCACTTTCCGCTGTTTCCACTACTACTTCCATTGCCACCACACCCGCTGCGCTCGCGTCTCCTGCGTCTGGAAGAGGCCACAAACACAATGTTTCTGTTTCATCTTCTGGCTCCAGCTGCTACAGCACTTCCATGGCCAGCAGTGTGCAGACAAACTTGGACGACCAAGCCTTTCATGCTTCTATCTCTGCCCTTAACATGCCCCTGGCCAAGAACGAGACCTCCGAAGCTGATGCCGTAGCTATGAAAATTCTTGAGAGAGTTGACTCTGAAGGAGAGCTCAATTGGACTCTATAAGCTCCCCATCTTTTCCTTTCTACATTCAACTTTTGCATTCTCATCTCTCTTTTGCATTCAATATCTGGCATCACCACTTTTTTTACGAACTATTTTACCTAGCTTTTATTTAATGACTTATGAATTTTTTTTATTTAACTCCTCAATACATATTGACCTATCATGACTTGAATTCTCACTTTTGTACTATGTCCATGACACTTAAAAAGAAGGGTATGCGCTATTAAACAAGCTATTCCAGTGCTCACAAAGAGCACAACTTCTAGTGAAAAGCGATACTACCAGAACCTCTCAACATAACTCTACCCTGGTGCGAGTTTCATTCGTCTATATTAAACATACGTATCAAAGGGCCGATTAAAAACAACTTGGCTGAAAAGCGTGACGATATAAATTGACTTAAAATTTCACGCGCATCCAGGTAGCCCCGACAGGTTCAACTAATAGCCTTCATGCGTCAACTTTGTACATGTATTTGCACCTCAAACCAATATTTGAACTCTTGGTTCCTTGAAACAAACAATATATATACTATTCAAAAAAACACTATTATGTACAAAAAACAAAAAACAGAAACTACCGTCCAGTTGTTTACTCGAAGACGGCACGCTTCAAGCCACACCAAAGGCCTGCCGCGGTGGTCATCAGACCGGAAGCAATGAGCATAGGCTTGACACCCTTAGTACACTTGAAAAGGGCGCCCGACAAGGCACCAGCAGCCAGCGAGTTCATGTAGTCGTGCTCGCCTCTGTAGTAACCGATGCCTGAGTTGATTCCGTTGTAGACAAGAGTGAGAACACCAGCGGAGTTACCAAGGAAAGGACCACGTCTGGTGATAGCGTTGAGAATACCGTTGAGTCTCAGCTTGAAGCTGGCGTTAGCCGGTGAGTTACGCAGACCCTCTGCCAGACCGTAAGCGCCACCGACCGTCAGACCAGTGAGGTACACAGCACCGGTGCCGTAACACAGGTCGTCGGTCCAGTCCTTAATGGGGATAATGCCATGCGCACCAGGCATATTTGTGATAGACTCATCTTCAATGTTAAGGTACTCCAGGCCCTTATCAAGACCGGCGAGGGGATGCAACTTGGCGGCGTCGATGGGCGCAGACAAAAACGAGGAAACGTCCTGCACAGAGGCAGGGTCAAATGCGAATGTGACTTCCTGGGTGGGCTTCTGTGCCTCTTCTTGCTTACCGCCAAATATCCAAGACATTTTGTGTGTGTATAAATATATATAGGTATGTGTGTGTGCGTGTGTGGGCGTATAAATGTGGCGGGGGCCGGGGAATCGATGCTGGTTGATGATGTGAAATGGTTGAGGAGGAGGAGTAAAATTTTTTTAATTTTCACGTAGCTTATGTCAGACGGACGGCCGATCAAGTGCCGAAAGCGGAAATTTGTGCAAATTTTTCGCAAGAGCCAGAGGCGAAGAGTCAAAAAGAATATTCTGGCGACTGTGCGGTAAATCTCGTTTGCACGACTGTGATTGGTTGGATCTACCCTAACCCTTGATAATACATAGTGCTTTCTCACTGTAATCATGATAATGACAGTGAGAGGTGTAGCTGCTGCGAAAGTAAACGTGAATTGTACCTGGTATGGTTTGAATTGGCTGTTACAATGCCCATGCGAAAAAGAAATCTGCCAGCTTCAAGTAGCGGCGAGAAAAACGCGTTGCAAAGGGAGCCTATGCCGACGCGTAATTTTTTTCAATTAGTATTCCTATTCAGGAAATACCGACACGTCTGTTTAAAAAAATTCAAAGAAAATAAACAAACAAAAGATCAGAAAATTTCTCTCGCTTCTCCTGTTCTCTCCTCTTTTCCTTCGCTCGGTTTTTCGTTATCATTAATACGCATGTGCCATGTCTTCGCCTAATTCCGCCCCTAATAATAACAATAATAACAGCAACGGTAACTCACGACGATTCACCTCGTCGTCACCGCTGTTCTTTTCGTCGTCGCCGGCGCCCTACGAAGATCCGGGTACTAATAGAAGCGTCGCCACACCACGGCAGCCTAGCCAGCTGAGAGAAGGTAAGTGTTATCTGGGCCGTTTCCGCGATCTATTGCTAATTGTTACATAGTTTCTTCGCCTTTGGCCTACTCCTCTGATGGAATTACACCCAGATCTCATTTCTCTGAAAGGACAGATGCCACACCTCGACCTGCGCGTCAGCGAAGGGGTGATATTTTTTCATCTGAGGTCAACACGCCTCGCCGCGAGGTCCCCAATTCTGATTTCGGCGAACCTTCATCACACCACACCTACTCGATGCAAGATGGTGATACTCCAATGGCCAACCCCGATGAGCCCGTTCGGGTGATTTGGGGCACAAACGTTAGCATTGCTGAGGCCCAGTCCACTTTCCGTGAGTTCATTTTAGGGTTCAAGGAGAAGTACCGGATTAGAGCCGATCAAGGCAGCATTGAGCCTGGTGAAGGTGAGAATCTGGTTTATGTCAATATGCTTAATCAAATGCGGGTGCTAGGCCTCTCAAACCTCAACCTTGACGTCCGCAATCTGGATGCCTACCCCCCGGCTAAGAAGCTTTACTACCAGCTCATCAACTACCCGCAGGAAATTATTCCAATTATGGATCAGACTGTTAAAGACTGTATGGTTTCGCTGGCGACAGAGAACGGTAACATTTCGCATGAGACCATTGAGATGGAAATTGAATCGAGAATCTACAAAGTTCGACCATACGGCCTGGTTGAGCAGAAGGGTATGCGCGAGCTCAACCCTGGTGATATTGACAAGCTTGTCTCTATTAAGGGTTTGGTACTCCGTGCGACTTCGATTATCCCTGACATGAAAGAAGCCTTTTTCAAATGCTCTGTCTGTAACCACACAGTTTCTGTCGAGATTGAGCGCGGCACCATTGCTGAGCCTTCATCATGCCCTAGACCAGTATGTCTGTCGCCCAATTCCATGGAACTCGTTCATGTTAGAAGTAGTTTTGCTGATAAGCAGGTTGTAAGACTGCAAGAGACTCCAGACTCTGTCCCTGATGGACAAACTCCTCATTCCGTGTCAATCTGTGTTTATGATGAGTTAGTGGACGTTTGCAGAGCTGGTGACCGTGTTGAAATCACTGGTATCTTTAGATCCGTCCCTGTGAGGGCCAACGCAGTTCAGCGTGTTATCAAGAATCTTTTCAAGACCTACATTGACGTGGTTCATATCCAGAAAGTGGACAAGAAGCGAATGGGTATTGACGTTTCGACGGTCGAGAACCTCGAGTCTCAGTTTTCTGAAAACCAAAGAGAACAACAAAACAACTCACAAGCGCAGGACGTTGAAGAGGTAAGACAGATCACCCCTGAGGAAGTCAATAAAATTAGGGAGACGGCTGCCAGAAATGACGTTTACGAGCTGCTAGCTAGATCCCTTGCCCCCAGTATCTACGAGCAGGATGATGTTAAAAAGGGTATTTTATTACAGTTATTCGGTGGTACCAACAAGACATTCACTAAAGGTGGTTCTCCCCGATACAGAGGTGATATCAACGTTCTGCTTTGTGGTGACCCCTCCACCTCCAAATCTCAGCTGCTTCAATATATTCACAAGATTGCTCCCAGAGGTATTTACACTTCAGGAAAGGGTTCTTCCGCTGTTGGTCTGACGGCATATGTGACAAGAGACCAGGAAACCAGACAGCTTGTACTTGAGTCCGGTGCGCTGGTCCTCTCTGATGGTGGTGTTTGCTGCATTGATGAGTTTGACAAGATGAACGACTCAACTAGATCTGTTTTGCATGAAGTCATGGAGCAGCAAACCGTCTCTGTGGCCAAAGCCGGTATCATCACAACTCTTAATGCCAGAACCTCAATCCTAGCCTCGGCAAACCCTATTGGTTCCAAGTACAATCCTGATGTTTCTGTTATTCAGAATATTGATCTTCCCCCCACTTTGCTCTCTCGTTTCGATCTAGTGTACCTCATGCTTGACAAGGTCGACGAGCGGACTGATCGTCAGCTGGCTCGGCACTTGGCCTCAATGTACCTCGAGGACACACCCGAGAACGCGGCACAAAAAGAAATTCTGTCAGTCGAATTCTTGACTCTTTATATTTCTTACGCGAAGCAGCACTTCCACCCACGCATTACGCCTGCCGCCAAGGTCGAGCTGGTCAAGGCTTATGTTGAAATGCGCAAGTTGGGAGACGATGTGCGTTCCTCTGAGAAGCGCATTACGGCGACAACCCGTCAGCTGGAAAGTATGATTCGACTCTCTGAAGCCCACGCAAAAATGCGGTTGGCACAAGAGGTCACTGTTGACGACGTGCATGAAGCAGTCCGTCTTATTCGTTCTGCCATTAAGGATTACGCAACGGACCCACGTACTGGTCGCATCGATATGAACATGGTGCAGACCGGAACTTCAGCGAGCCAGCGTCTACTGCAGTCAACTTTGAAGGATGAACTCATCAAGGTCATTGACGGCATGACTGATGACGGATCTAACGTTCCCTACGCTGATGTTGCCAAAAAGCTGTCTGAGGTTTACCCCGAGGCCCTATCTTCAATGGAGATTGGCGATGCTATTCGCAATCTTTCACAAGAGGGTGCCATCACTGTGTTTGGCGAAGGCCGTAACAGAAAGATCCGCCGGGTCACCGGCCAAACCTAGACAGGTCGCTTGAGATTCTCAATGAATTGGTTTTTTTTTTTGTTCATATTTATTTGATGTCGTTTATTGCGTTTCTAATGGTATAATTGTAATTGGAATGTTTGTGTATTAGATATGGGCTGTGACTCTCGTAAAGTGTTTTTTTTTTGTTCAAGAATTTTGGAAAATACTTTGTATTTTTCATGATTCATAGTTAACTACCGGTACTAGACTGAACCTTGAATTAAGAAAATCGACTCCGTAGCCAAGAACAAAAAGATATCCTTGGTGGATTGTTACCAATGAATCATGCCAGTAGTTGATTTGATGGCACTGTGAATTTGTCGTCTGACTATAAAAGTAGGTTTCGATAATACATGATGCCAGGGATGTTTAGAAAATCCATATCTAAGGCATTGGGCGCAAATTAGCGGTTACTATGGTTGCAGCTTAAACTTGGGGGTGTACAGATTCTCGAGTAGAATTATAGCGCGTTATCTAAAGCGTGACACTAGTCATTGGTATGATATTGAATACCAGCCTTATATCAACTCAGTGCTCGCTAGTTTGGCCTTCTGATGCTGTGCTAACTAGAGCACAAGAACATTTATATAGTGACTGACTTAGCTATATATGCCGCCTAATATCCTAGATTAGCTATATAATGTGCTTCTAGGAGTGGCGACGCTTTGTGTATACTAAGGATACTGTTGTTCAGGAAATACAAAGGAAAGTGAGCTAAAGTTACATGATAGGCATAAAACAGAGGAATCAATCGGAAAAGACCTCCACGAGATTTTAGTTAACAGAAACACTTATTTGTCTTACATAAGGAAAATCACTGATCACCGAAGGCACTTTTTCTTGGTTTCGCCATGAAAAGAAGAAGTCTAGCCCTGGTTTACAGTGTAGAAACAAAAATTTCAAAATTATATCTTCCGCCAGTTGTGTACTGGAACATTCATATCCTATATTAATCTTAATAGGGTATTGGGGCGTAGCTAGTAGGATGTTCATAATGGCCTAGGCCCAGGAACGAGACCAGGCTAGGCCAGGGCCGGTCGGGCATGCGGAGTGAAACATATGAGATTATAGGGCGTGAAAAACTAAATCATAGTAACATTACTCTGGTTCAGTGACTGTTGTGTCTTAAGCAGATGAAAGCCTCAGAAAAGATATGGTATGGAATCATTAGATGTATGAGATATTGTAACATAAAAATCGTATCTGGGCAATGAGTAATAACATGGAGGCAATAAAAAGCAATGTCTACTCCATTGTGTTATTCATGTCTTTTTTACTGCCAAACATTCCCTCTCAAGGATCTGTGGCATCAAGCAAATCCATGCCCTGTAAGACATGTAAAATTGTACGGTGAACATACCTGGAAAATTCTGAATTTTGGGCAGTAAGCACTAATTAACGAAATTATCAAACTATGAAGGGGAACCACGCTTGTGGAATCCCTCCCCATCCCTCCCAACGATCGTAGCTACAGAATTCAAAACATGCAAAAACCGCATCTTTAGGTCCAGATTTGGAGTTTCTCGGCTACGACATCACAAAAGAAAGACGTAAGTAACCACATGAAGACTCACATAAATTAATCATGTAAAAAGAAGAATTTTTGAAATAAAAAAAAAAACAAAAAATAAATGGGCCGATTGAAAACTCTTTGACATTACAGCTACACAATTTGAACTCCATATTGAGTTTTATGTCCGTCATATAATACTCAACCTATACTATTTTTTAGAAACCTATGAAAAAAAAAAGAAGATCTAGATGGAAACTACTCGGTTCTTTGACCGGAATCAAAAATTCAAGGACTATCGAAAACCTTACCGACTTGGAAAACAAATTTTTTTTAACTCTGTCGGAACATCACGAAAAATCAGCCAACCTTTTCGTCATTTTAAACAAAACCTAAAGGGCCAAAAATTCCTATGATTTTTTGATATACAAAGATTGTTGTACAATAGACAGATAATTAAAAATAACTTTTGCAATTCACGTGGAATGGTCTGAATCTTTATGACACGTTTTGCCCACCTCTGATCAGGTACACATTACAGACACAATACCTTTATGCCGCCCAAGGCGTACTTTAAGCGTAGCTTCGTAGAGAACTCTGTAACGCAACCGTTACAAATATCTTCATACCCGAGGCATGACCCGCATAGTAACCGCAGTTGATAATGTGAGAGATGCGTAATGGTGTTGTCGATCTGACATCTACTACCCGATCCGGAACGTGCATTGCTCCGTGGAGGTTTCAGCAACTCATGGGGGTTTGACAGCTGATTTTTTTTTTTAATACTCTCAGATCTGGTTTGACTGGGTGTATTTAGAAATGGTAATTCGGAGACGGATCTTAGAAGCTTTAAATATTACTTGTGGCTTAACAAAAGAATCGTAATAGCGTGTAAGAACTTGAATCAAGAATCCATACTAATGCGTGCAAGCTAATAACTACATTTTAATGCCAGTATCAGCACATAATACTTGATGTTGCAATTGATTTTCATAAGCGCCTGTTGTTCATAATTGAGTACCATGGAAAATATTAAATCGCGGATGTGAAATACAGTACCCTGGTAGTAGGACAGCTAGACTCAGCAAATTGTTGCTACTGCATTGCGCGGCAGACTCACCGAGAAATATGAGCAGTCTTGCAGACTCTGCTTAACACAAGCACCTAGTCAGTCTCACCAAAGAGAGAATCATATTAACACTAGCTAAAAAGATATCAAATAGGCCTGTAGAATCAAAATACTGTGCATATGAGACGAAGGCTTAATGGAGGACTGTTTATTGTTTTGAGTGTCTTGTTGACCGTGCACTAGGTTTCGCCTTTGAACAAGCTGCGAGTAATCAGATTGTGCACGGCACACGCAAAGCAATTCAACTAAGCCAGGCCGCAATAAATTAATTTATTCATAAGCTAGAAGTCATAACAAAAGCTATTCTATTTGCAAACTGATCTGAATGTCTAGTTTCCAGGACGTACCATTTAACGGAATTAGTGCTGTATTGCGAGTAAACATGGCCTATAATACACAAATAGCAAAGTAATGAAACCTCCTTAGAAAGAAGTTTGTATTTTTTAAAAAAATAGAGAAATTAATTGATCCTGGTCAAATACAAGTGTATCAAGCACTATGAACCCTCTATATCAAACAAATCCACAGCTTAAAGCGTTGTGAAACTAAACTTTGATACCACATTCTGTCCTTTTCAATGTGACACCACAACGACAGTGTTGACCATCAACTAAAAAAGTCACCGTATGCTGATATCTTTTCTGATTTGAACTTGTAGCTATATGACCATGAAACATATTCTTCAGCTTCCGGGAAACATCTTTATTATAGTAAAGGTTTCTCCGACAAGATAGATTGCACACTACATATTTTCATGTCTGACGATCATTTTGCTTGGCCACTTCCACCCCAATACTGTGAAACGGCAGCAGTATCCGTGCCAAATGTGCCAGAGCACTTCAATCTCTACCTCCTGCCGTCATCTAGTTTGCTAGAGGAGGAAAGTGAACTCATCCCACCGTACCACGTCAAGGGCAAAACTTTAGGCCGGCTACGCATGCTCGGCCACCGAATGCGCATTAAGCTGTACGCCCCACCAACCTACTATGATGTTGGTGATTATATTCATGGAAGTATGACCATTACCTTGTGGAAAGTTTTCAAAGTCAAAGCATTAGAAGTGCATCTCGAGCTTTGCAGCTGCGCACCCAGTATTGCCACCAAAATCAGTAACGGTAGCATCTACAATAATAATTACATGACGGTCGCGACAGCAGAAATCGCATTAGATATTCTGCCTGCTAATGGTGAAATGTTGCAAGGTAAACAGTATCAAGTACCTTTCGCATTACAGGTGCCTTACATGTTGCCAAGACCATGCTGTGTTCGCAATGTAGTCCAGCACACTCGACTGCCGCCCAGTCTTGTAGGGCAAACAGATATTGAGTACACTGCACGATATCGCATTAAAGGAGTGCTCACAGGCGCTGGTAATGGTCTGGAGGTGCCAAAGCTGCAAGCTAGCACACGTATATCAATCCTCCCTTCCTATACGAGTTCTTATGCATATATAGGTCGAACAAACCGCAATAACTCACTCACGCGTCCTGTGAACCGGTTTCTGAAGTACCGGGCTCCCGCAGGCACTCTTGGTATTAGCATTAGGCCACCGCTTGACTTCACTCTAGCACAAAGTACAGGCACCGAGAATGTCGTTCCTGTCAAGATCTCTTTTGTACCTGGTGAAAATTATGGTAAGCCTCCACCAAAGGTTAAAAGCGTTGTGTTTCAGTTACACTGCAAAACCATGAGATGTAAAACAGGCGAGCTGACTGTTTTCCCCAGCGAGGATTGTGAAAATCTCAAAGTCGCCTGCGTTAAACATTTATTAAAGTCAGTCAATCCAGTTTCAAGTATTTGGACTTCTCAAGGATACCTATTGGCGGGCGGAGTTAGCCGTGAGTATACAGCGAGTATCAAGCTGCCGCTGCAGCTTCCAGCAGCAGCCGGGCAGGACCGGTGCGCTGTCGTCCCTACTTTTGACTCTTGCTTTGTCAGCCGGCGGTACGAACTTGAAGTTAAAGTGCGTCTGCAGCGAAAAGGGACATACGCGCTGCGCGCGCCTATCACTGTGGTTGCGTCGCGAACGCCGCGCTCAAACGCCCCATATGATGCTATTGTTGGAGACGGACCCGAGCACAGCCGCCTCCATGAGTTCGTTGATGACAGCTATCCAAGGCGTCAAAGCAGAGACCACTTGTATGATAGTACATATGTAGCTGAGTGGGAGCTAAAGGAAAGAGAAACTAGATAGAACCCAGCTGCAGATACCACTAGGGTATCTTGGAGGCTGAAGCTGATGACCACTTTTTGTTAATAAAATTGCTGATGCTGCAGAATCTTTTTTTAAAAGTATCCCTACACTTGTAAACTCAGTAAAAGTTTTTAATGGCACTTGAAACTGGCATAATCTAACTCTTGCCATAATTTTTACACAATGGTGGACAGAAGAACCAGAGTCAAGCCCAAAGAAGTAGACAGCATAGTACAAATTTTAAGCTAATAATAAAAATTTCAGAAGCTTTGGTAATCAAGCAAATGTATATAAATAAAGGGAGTTGACTACTAATCCGTGAAACCAAAGTAAGAGTTTGATAATTCAACTAATCTTTGTAGAAAAAAAATTTAAAACTTATGATTTAACGTGTTTTATTTATAGGCGTGTCTGTCAAAACGAATAATTAAAGCCCGTGAGATCATTCTTTTTACCTGGAATAAGCAATTACATTTAACGAATTAATATTCAATTATTTTATTTTATTTAATATTTTCAAGTTGTTTCAACAAAGGTTTAAAAAAGATTGTTTTAATTACTACACGAATGATTTTTAAATTTTTTTATTGAAGCGCTATCTGTATAAGCATAGTCAAATTAAAGAAAAAAACAACCGCTACTAATTTTTCTTGTCTTTTCTGTATTTAGAACTGCTTTTGTAAATTAGTTCCGAGTTTTCTTGCGCTTCGCGTGCCTCCTCAACCTCAAGTTCTTGCAGCTCTTTTGTAAGTTGCATAATGCAGTCGTTTTTTTCCTGGCCAAAAGTTGTTTTTTCTTCAGCATAAGTTTGAGTCAAAGCAAGGAAGGCGTTTTCAAAAGCTGTAGTAGAATTGATGTGACTGTCAACCAGTTTCATGCCAGCGCTACAAATATTGCTAATGCGGTTGGCATAGTCGCATGGGTCGCCAAAGATTAAATTTGGTATCTCTTGCTCCCAAACAATATTGCTATCATCATTATTGGCTTTCTCAAGTGCACTTTTGCATTGATAATAATGCGTATAATAGAAATGGGCCACAAGCTTAGAAAACTCATTGCCAACATCTCCATCATCAGCCAGATGTTGCATTTTGGCCGGAGAGAAAAATCCGTTCAAAACTTCAGTCCAAATTTTGGAAAACTTGCGCTCATCAGTTTTTTTGGTTACCAGGTTTGAATCTATGACAAATGCTGGTAGACAGATTTCCCCTGCCTCATTGGCTTTTAAAGATGATTCCATATCAGCCAATCTATTACCTAGATAACAGCCGATAGTTTGAATTTTGTTGCTGCACAGATTATTCTTCTGTTTTAGAGCCTCCCTCATTTTTTTAATTGTTTTTTCAAATTGATCTGTTTGTTCTATTTTTTTGCTGTTGGTAAATCCCATGTCTTGTTCTGAAGTTTTTAGTAAATTGAGTTTATGACTGTTGCTCTTAAGCTTTGCTGTTTTTTCATAAATATTTTCATGCAGACTTTCAGTCTCGTGCGTCAGAGTCTGACAGACAGAAAGCAGACACTCAAGCTTATCTTGATCCTCTTTGATTTTGCTAAATCTTAGCTTTGACTGCACAAACAATGAATCTTTGAGATCGCGAATTTTTATTTGTCTCTCATCATTGTCACTCATAGTCTTTATGCACTCCAACGTATTTGAAATATTTAACGTAGGCTTTCCTTGGTCCAGTAGGGTAGAGTATTTAAGGATCCTCTTCTTTTCTTCTGAGACAATATTTTTCCAATGATCTATTGTTTTTTCGAAATTAAGCTTTTGAGTCTTCATAAGATCAAGTGCATTGGTAACTTGCTCTCTGTGTTTAGACTTGATATCATTTGCAATATCAAATGTAGAACCATCTTCCTCAGTTTCCCATACAAGACCAAAAACTTTTGAACCAAAACTGTTCAATTGGGACTTTGATGAAAACTGTGATAGATTGTGATCAAGGCTTGATTTGGAAACAAGTGTTTTTGCAGACTCAGAAATATAATCAGAATCTGGCGAATTAGGTAAGGGACTAAAGTCACTGGAATTAAAGAAAAATGGAAATCTGACTTTCTTGTTTTCCAAATTGGCCGATCCTAATGTAGAGGCAGATCCCAAAACCATCTTAGAAGAAGATCTGGGACGTGGGTCAATGACATCATTGTTTGAATTTGGAATGGTTGAGTTGGCTTCAACTGACAGAAAGACAGAATGGGTAGTGCTAGAAATTTTGACAGGCAAGTTTTGTATTGAAGAAACAGAACCTAGTGTTGTAATATCAGACTGTGGATTAATCTTTTCTGTGTGTTCAGCGCTGGAAACTTTTGCAACAAAGGAGTTTGAAACTGATTGGTAGGCAGTATCATCTACAGCCAGTATTGTGCTTTTACAAGTGCGTTTAGGAATATTGAACTTGATCACAGGAGCAGAAAGACTACTCAATTCAACAGGCTCATAGTTACCAGAATATTGCAATTTTAATGCTAACTTTTCATCCTTTGCAGCTGACAAAAGTAATTCTGGTACGTCATCTTCAGCAGTGACAGTATCAAAATTAGGAAGAGATTTGAGGTTTTTGAAAAAGTCCTTGAGGTTTTCCAAGCTGTCTGATGGTTTAATAACATCTAGCTTGTAAATATGAATAGCAGAATCCAGTGCAGCCAAGTTAGGTGAGGATTTGCAACTTTGAACGTTATCACTTTGAACTTGTGGAGATTTTATGCCTACCCAGTCATGTCTCAACTTGAAATTTTTTATAACTGCTCGCCTAGGACTTTTTAAACCAATGCAAGATTTGCGAAAATGATATCTCGATACACCTGGGAAATACTTGTAAATATTATTTCCAAAAAACATTTTGGCAAGCATATTTGTTTTCCTACATACCTTGAATGTGCTTTGGTAGTTTGGAGTCTCGCCCAAAATTCAACGACCCCAGATGGGAATATTTGTACGGAGATTCCCGTAAAAATTGCACTTTAGTTTCATTAATACCGTCAGTATCTTTAAAATAATGTCTTCTGCGATGAAACAGCCGTCCCATTTTGTTTTTCAGAGATAAGTTAGGTGAGATTGGCTCAAACTCAGTAAAATAATTGGTTAATCAGTAGATTTGTTTTATTGCGGTGGCTTATCTACTAGAAAAATAATTATAAAGTATATAAAAAAAAGAGATCAAAAGAATATTGTTTACAACAATTACAAGCTGATGGTTTTGGTTTCCCCTTAGAACCACAAATGGTATGTGTAAGTTTATTATTTAAGTCGTAAGCCTCAAATCTTAATACAATAGTAGTTTCAAGAAAGCTTTACAAGGGTAAAGTGTATAAGGATGTCAATTAATACCTGTTTACTTCAATTACTTTATATTAAATAGATGCTTATGAAAAACAATATTAAAAAATTAAGATTATTTGTAGCATGTCGCTGTTATTAGGCACAAACTTTTGAAAGATCAAAGGTCTTCATTTTAAAGCAAGACCATCGAGGGTACCCACAAAGTAAGTCATTTGTGAACCAACAATTAAGCTGCAAAAGTTGAATCTGTGAAGAGTCGGGTTTTAAAACTCATTTTTTGGATGATCAAATTTATATATTGCTAGCTACAAGCCTTATAGTTTTGGGATTACGGTTTTCTTGATAATCTGGCTGACTCATTGATATCTTATAATAAATCATAGTTAATATCTATCTATTGGTTATATTCAAAATGTAAATTTCGACCCTACAGTTTTGTCACGTTTTAATGATTCATTTTTATGAGAAATTTTCTAAATCAAAGATGATAAGAGTTTGATAATTTATGTCCAATATAAGGGTTTAATGTGAATCACCAACATACAGGTAATAGAGCAAGCGGACACCAAAACCAAGAAAAAAAAGTCAAAATGCTAAAAAGCTTAGATCTAAAGCAGCAAAATTCACAATTTAAATAATTATGTATTGCGAATAACAAAAATATCATCTTGGAAAACATGTCTAGAGGGAACACCACTGTGGCAAATTTTTGATCCCAAAAACATGAGACAGTAGCCGGTGTGGCCCGTTGATACCTGGCGGGCTGGTCGGAATAATTAATATCTCAGATTATATAGCTGCTATCATTTGTTTAATTAGTGAGGATTGCCCTTCTGGCAATTGAAACTGAATTTGAGATCTAATTTACACAAACTGAATTTATTGTAAATTCGTCCTTCCCATTCCAATTATAGACCCATCCTGCTAGCAATAAAAAGCTAAAAGTAGTCAAAGAGTTACTGACGTAATACTAGTACGGTAGAGCTTTGAATATAATGTTAATCTCGGGGTTTGTTTTCATTTGATCATGCTTATGCTATAATAAATCCGCAACCCCAGAAGGTTGACTCAGAGTTCCAATAACTCTTGAATTCACCATTTACTACAGAAAGAGAACTATTCTTAATATTTGGCATAACAATTATTTATCAGCCAAAAGTGCAATTTAGACATTAGCATTGTTATGAAAATAATTAGAACAAGTAAAAAAACTAAGAATCTGAAAATTTTTGATTTAACAAAAATTGTTTAAACGCGTGTGAATTTTTATACAATACTAAATTTATGTGCAACCAATTCACTCCATATATACTACAGTAAAAAACCTATGAAAATTATGGTGCTACTCAGCAGGCGTCTCTAGCGAGGTTGATTTTCTGAGATCAAAAGCAATCAAAATTGTTGCAAATGTATACATAGTGCAAAATGAATTTTAGTGTTAGGCCTGTGCAAATGTCGGAGTAAAGAACATCCAAACTCTTCACTATAAGATTGAGTCGGACCAAAACAGGCGCAGAATGCTAAAATCTAACTCTATTCTTTGTAATTGATAAATTCAGCGATCGTTCTGGTTATACTAAACCGTTGCTCTTAAGCCAAAGAATATTATGACTCACAAAAAAAATGATATTCAACCAAAGGGAGACATTATTATATCATTTCAGAAATTTTATTGCACAATAATCAATAGAAATAAGCCAAGATGACAAATAGTTTTACTTTGCCCGTCGCTCTGGCATTACTGCGGTATCACTCAAAACCATGTTTATGGTTATACACAGTAGCGCACTCCGAATCATTGAAGTTTTAGTTTGAAACAAGCAGTCAAAAAAAGCATAGAAAAAATCATGATTATTTTAGCTTTTTAAATGCCTATTCTGGTAACGTCTCTAATCCTGATGTTTTGTTAGTATCAGCTGTTAAGTAATATAAATTTCTATACATTTACTCTATAAACGCATAACCACGAAATTCTGCAAAACTTGTTGACTGAATCTCAGAAAGCTCTTTGAAGGATTAATAACAATGAAGCAAAAGTATATATAAACTCACACTTCCCCTAGAGATAATCGAAATCTGCTTTACTCTGTAGGGCTCAATAATTTACAGTCTAACAGTCGTTGTTATTTTCTTAGCATCATTATCATCAATGATAACAAATACTGTGCCGCCTCCTGAATACATTAACTACGAATCAGAAAGGCTTCCGTCATATTCCAAAGGTATTGAGGTGCACCCCGCAAATATCAATCTAGACTATGAAGTTGAAATTGACATTTCTAATCCGCGAGACGTTTATGACATCGGCGACATTATCTGCGGCGTAGTGAAATTCAGTCCGCCCAGACCCATCAAAATTTCAAGGGTCTATGTTATTATTGAAGGAAAAGAACGCACGCGTCGTGGCTGGTTATACTACCACTGTGCCACCAAGCATATAAAGCTCGCTTACTACATTCTCCCCATTATTCCCGACGATTTCGAGGTAATCCCAGGAGGTATTTACACATTCCCATTTACGCTTCAGATACCGGAACTTTTACCGATAGACCACTGCAAATGCAATCGTATTGAGCATCTGCGTATACCGCCTAGTGTTGATACACGATCCGGGATCGACATTACCGATGTTAATATTCAGCAAAAAGCTGCTAGTATCAGCTATCACCTTGGCGCTTGTGTCAAAGTCGAAGTGCCCAACAACTCACTCATTAATAACAAGTATCAGACTTTGCAAAATATTAAAATTGTGCCATCCTATTCACTCTCGACCAAAAAAGCTGCACAAATTGCTAATCATCCGCATATTGTGCACAAGAGCATCAAAACTAGTCTTTTAAGGAAATCTGAAAAAACTACAATTGCTCTGTCACTAGGCCGCCTCGAAACATTATCAATTGTTGACAATAGTAGGAAACCTTTGACCGTGCCTCTTCAAATTACATTAGAGGCTGTGAGCGAAAGAGATTTCATGTCCATGTTCCAGATCCAGCGCGTTGGCGTAAGTCTTCTCGCTCACACAAGCTACAAATATGAGGCGTCAGTGTCCTCATCGCATCCTGGTGCTCCTGAAACCTCCACTCAGAAATTTGTGTTGCCGCCGCTTATCTCACCAGTTTCCGCCTGGAAGCTATGTCCCAGCGGCAGCGGAAGCAACAATGGTGCCGTTTATACAGTAGGCTTTAACATTCCTATAATATTGCCCATAAACCCACGGCAGCTTGTACCAAACTTTGAGTCATGTCTTATGTCGCGACACTATTCGCTGGCGGTAACCGTATTTTTTAAAGGCAATAGCATTGGGATTGAGATCCCTGTTAACATAGTCCGCAATCCCTTGAGCTACTCTATTGCTCCTTACAGCGAAACTTTGGATTTAGTACCTCCTGCGATGCCGTCTAAATGGAATTATAGCGACTCAGAATTACACTAAGTGCCAGATATGAAGCACAATGCACCAGCCGGCCGCATATTCTTTTCAACTAACGGACCTGACAATAATATGAATTAATTTTTTTTTCTTTAAGACTTTTTCTTGGTTTTTGCACTTAATCTTACATTTATAAAACTTTTCAGAGTTTTATTGTATCCAACTGTTTTTTTTTGTGTCTGCGTTCCTGCATATTAAACCCCCCAAAAAAAACAAAATAAAAACTTAAAAAGAACAATTAATTAAATAAAAACTAAACAAAATAAATAACGGCGTCATGAAATAATAAATAATGTGTGAGAGCTAACTTTTTAAATGCTTAACTACCTTGAGTAAGATGGAAGGCCTTGCTGATCCCCCTCTATGTCCAGAAAATCGTCCCTGCGACCCTTTTCTGGTACAGTCGACATGATCATGTTGCGCGGAGGGTTGGGCGAAACAAGATTTACTGGCACTTCTAGTTCAAGTGGGTGCCGCTCACCCTCAATCGTCAGCGATACCAGCAATGAATAAACTCGCGAAATGTAGCAAGACTCGAAGGTCGGCGGGATTAAAGCTGGCAATGCTACGGGCAGATTTAAGATTGTTGCGTTGGTGAGCTGGCTAGTCGCAACATCTTCCTCGCGTTTCCACACGGGGTTCGCCATTGTATAACTTCCTAGCAACACTGTGGATGAAAAGTCAAGGGTGCCTGGTGCGTAGAGCACTGGCGGCGAGGCTGTAAACTGAGATTGTCCTGAGTAGATAGTGTAAGACACAAGCTTAGCCGAGACTGTTGTAACGGTTGGCGGGATATTGTTTCCGCCGAACGCTGTAAGTAGGATTGGCACGATAGTAGTCGTCGACACGGGCAATGGCGGCAGTTTGTCAAGACGAATTTGTGCATAGGGTTTAGTGGCTACGCTACGGCGAAGACCCGTACGCGACCGAAGCTTCTGCGTTGCGATGTGTGTGTTGGTTGCATTGATGCGGCGCTCTGCGTTGGGTGATACTGAATACGAGGGCAGCACGAAGAGGGGCGCATAGGCATGCATGTGGTCCACAGAACCAGTGCCCATCGCGGCATGGAGTCGATACTGAATGCTCACGGGACCCTTGGCTGGGGAGCCGTCGAGGGCGCTTAGCGAAGGTGATAGACGCTTGTGATCTGTAAAACCTCCAGAGCATGGAGCACCGGGCTTGGTCTCAGGCACCTGTATCGAAAATGGGAAAGTATATAAAAAGCCTGGGAGTATGGTACGATCATCAGGGAGTGGTACACGATGGAAGTTTATAGTAATGCAACGGCGTTTGTCATTCTCTGAGGTCCAACGCAAGATCTGGGTTGTTTCAATGCACTCAAAAAGAACCAGCAGGGTGTCAAGCTTCATTTGGCACGTAGGTGCAACAGAAACAATACCCTGAATAATGTCACCCAGATCATAGACAGTCTGTTGGTCAAATATGGTAACACGCAGTGGTTCGTAGTAAATACCAGGCTCGATTGGTTGTACGTCAACGTTGAGCGAGTAGGATGGCAGACTTGAGTCGTAGCTTGGTGGTAGATCCAAAGAAGTAGACATAATGAAATAATTAATAGTGATTTATTTTCTTTTCTGAGGATAGAACAACCAAAAAGAGAAAAATACCATCGCAAAGGATAGATCTAATTATTTATACTCGAAGGTAGATAAGAATTGAGAGCAGGATTCACTATCCTATTTGGGAACAGTATGGGGAATTGAGAGCCATCTTACCAGTGAGCATATTTTTTTCTTTTTTTCAAAGCAAGAAAGCTAAAGTGACCTGATCTAAACCTTTCTGCTTTGAAATAGCTGATGACTAAATACAAAAACCTTGCTAATGATTCTCAAACAGATGCCAATGCTCGCTTCGAGTGTCTTTTTTAGCAGCAACTATGACTCCTTGTTTAAGGAATAGCATAACCGTTTGAAGGGAGTATTTTTGTTTTGAATTTGGTCCCATCCTCAAAACGGCTCAAATTGGGAGAACAAGTTTTAGCTTCTGTTTAGCTGTCTTCGGGGGGTAGAAAAATTAAGAGAATAAACCTGAATGCTCACGATTTTCAGGTCCACAGACAGGATACTACCAGCAGTCCGTTAAATTATTGAAGCAGACAAAATAGTTGTTTTAATATTATGCCATATATTAAAAAAAAAAAAGAAAAGATATAGACAACTATTTGAAATACATATTATAATGAGGCTGGCAAATCATAGCTGCAGACATGCGTCAAATATCATATGAATATCTCCTCTTTTTTATTTTATTTCTCCAAAACTGACTCAATCTTTAAAAAATCTGGCATCAGTAGTTGCAAAACTATTGTAACTCTACTAACGGTGTGTGAAGCCTTTTACTCAGGGTTCAAAATTGGCTGGCGTTTACGGTTGGTAACGAAGAGAAATGGCACGTCCCAGAACGGAACTGGAATGTATATGCGGTAGTCATAAATAGCAACTATTCAAAGAAAGGAAAAAAAGGAGTAGGGCTCGACAATAAAGACGTTATTAGCAGAAAGACGCGCTGAACTGGCACTTTTATTCCGTTCAAAATGACTTAGCAAGGACCTTCCTGTTATGGAATAAAAGCACTCTAAATTAAAGTATATGTTCCGTGTTTCACTGTGGTGACTTTTACATTCTATGCAAATTATGCCGAGCTAAAAGAGTTTAATATTTAAAACTTAAACCTTATTTTATGTAATTTCAAGTACTATGTTTCAAGTACAAAAAGATGCATCTGAACGATTTTAGCAGTGATATCCCCCTTTCCTTTCAGATGTCCCAGGTAGTCATATATTGCATATATTGAAAGCCTCCGGTCTTGCTTGCATCTGGGATGTAATTAGTCTGTATCCATAAACACACAATTCCAGAAAGATTATAACTTTCTCATGATTAGCCTGCTAACTAAAGGAAACATTGGGGTTTTCTTCACTTCTATATGTATCAAGATTAACTCTATTAACATTTAAGCATCTTTTTTCATGTCACCTAAAAATGCTACCATCACCAACTCACTAACTGTCTTGCCGTAGCACTCGTATTTAAAAAAACTATTCTATCTGTATTTCTTTTTTTTTGAAAAAAAAAAAAGCCATCACAGTTGGGTTCTAAAGGCCCAGTAGAGCCATCTAAATGCTTAGGTGGGACCTATGACTGACACCCATGTTAGCGCCAGTAAAATTATTTTCAATAGCGCGGACTATGTTTCCCCGAGTCCGACATGTCTTCAATGTTTAAATTAATTTGTATTATTAATGGGTCAGCACCATGATGGCATTAGATGGACTCTGTTTTGTATCATTCTCACAGCAACTTCACGCTATGGATGTTTGCAGTTTGAGTTTTTGATTGGTCAGCAGAGGTTGCCGGTCTCGCAAAACACACTGCTTACTAGTGTGGTTGACCTTTGAATCAGCGGGATAGCCCGATATGCTAGATCCCGTAGAAACCTGGAGACATCATTTCTTCTAAACGATTCCATCGGTGTTTTATTCGTTCAACTATGGCTCCGGATTGCGGTGCGTATAGTTATAAGATTCATGGGCTTTCATCAAAAATGAAAACAACAGTTAAATTTTACCTACGCCAAAAGGTTGGAAACCAAAAGTACATGAGCCTTGTACTCAACATACAAAAATGTTGAAAAAAAGTTTACCTGAATTTGACAGTGATGACTCGACAAGAACAGAAATGAGTACAAAAGGCATCATTGCTTTGAAGTTTAGGAAAACAATAGAGTCAAAAAATATTTTTATGACAGAGTGTATACTAGTTTTTGTCATTGACCAAAACTTTAGTATGATGATATGATAGACATGATACGTTTTTTTTTTTAAATTCCAGCATTTAATTGAGTTAGACAAACTGTCAATAATAGATAGGACTACATAACTACCTATGTTGAAACAAGTAAATACAAGTAAAAACAAATGTAAACAAATGTAAATACCTGAAAACAAATGAAACTAATATTTAGGAACAAGAGAGTCATTTCATCTACAAGAATTTATTGACATGCATTGATGTTGATTGCTAAACATTTAAGCTTAAAAGTTGTCTATATCAATTATCAAAATCTTTTTCGTGATTTTTTTTCCCGATTGTAAACACATGGCACCAACATGACTTAGCTTTTTACTCCGCATAATAAACTTAATACACGACTTGACTTTTATCTTAGCTGTAAGATTGTATTGAAGATTTATAATTAACACTTTCCTATAAATTAGCTTCATTAAGGTTTCCAAGTATTTGCATTGAGTCTTGATTTCAGGGCTCACTAAAAAAATGAATCATTTTAGTTGCCGTCCATACTATACTGTTATAAGGCTGTCAAAAAATTATGATCTTAATAACGTAATATCCAATACCATCTCCTACTGAAAAGCCAGTCCTAGAGATACAGGTATATCCAAGAACTAAAATCTAGCCAAATAATGTGGTGGATTGGCTATACCAGGAGAGATCAACCAGTAAAGAAAAGAAGCGTTACAGAACTAATACTGTTACTATAACCATTAATTCACTCAGATGAATTAAAATAGCTATAATACTTTTTTGATCTTAATGTTGAAGTGTAATAGAAAAAGGTTAACTACCACTGTTAGATTTGAGATTGATGACTTGACTTGAATGGTGAGTCGTTCTTTTTAATTGACATGTGGTAGAAAATGACTGTTGACAATTAATCTAGGAAAGTGTTTTATAATAGTCAAGGTATGTTATAAAAAGAGCTAAATATCTTTGAAATACAAATTTTTATTTTTCATTAATCTTCATTTAAGTTATTTAATCATGTCAAACTATATGTCAATAAACAATCAAAATGCTCAGCTCCTTGAGAGCGACTCAGTGGAAACATTGCCAGCTTATTGTTTAGGTTCTTATGTTTCTCCAGAGACACCTGAAACAATGAGTACCTCAATGCTTCAAATTCAGATTAAAAATACACAGAAATCTTACGATATTCATGACTTTATTACCGGAGAAATCAAGTTTTCACCAAAAGCACCAGTAAATGTGTCTAGCATTATTGCTGTGCTTGAGTCGCAAGAGGTTATCAGCCAGTCAAAGTGGATGACGAGTAAACAAAATAACAGGATTACAATATTGCAAAGCCAGATGATCCCACTGTCATTAATGTCTAGCGGGTCAGAGTTTGTTCCTGGGTTTGTATACACATTTCCCTTTTCCTTGCAGGTACCAGAATACCGACCTCAGTCAGCAGCACAAAAATGCGTTGATGATAATCAAGAGCACACTCGGTTGGCACCAAGTCTCGGTGCACCTCCCGGATGTCATCCTTCAGAAAGCATTGAAAATAATTTAGCATATATTACTTATTCAGTAAAAGGTCTAGTTAAAGTCAAGAAAAACTCGAAAACTGTGACCTTATGCCAAGGATATCAGACAATCAATATTCAACCTTCATACACGCTTTCACCCCTTGCACAGTACAAAGTGAAACAACATCCTTATTCATGTGTACACAGCTATTCTTTAAAAAGGGGGTTGGTAAATTCAAACCAAAAAGGTCAAATTATGCTAAAGCTTTCAAAGCATACTGCAGTTCCCATGAACAGAGCTACAAATATGACACTGTCGTTAACTACAGCACAATGTACCTCTGTTCAAGTTTCAAAGATTCGGATGGATTTGATAGCTACAACCAATTTTTTTGATGAATGCAAAATTAACACTTTTGAGTTAGCCAGTTTTAAGCCTTGGGGGACAAATTGGGTACTAAATCCTGACCAAAACGAAATAAGTCCTAATCCCAGCAATAATGCTAGGTTGTACACAGCAAAATTTAGCATTCCAATCATGTTACCAGAAAACAGGCTGGTAACACCTACTTTTGAATCCTGTCTCATGTCCCGGAGTTACTCGTTGATAGTGACAGTCACAACCCCCGACCGGGTCCAATACTCTTTAACAGTTCCAGTAAATGTTGTGGCTTTGTTGAACACAAAATCCAATTATCCATTTGAGCCAGTTTATCTCAGTGATGGTAGTAGCATTTCTGAAGACGACTGTGATAAGTTACCTCAATATGACCCAGAGGACTCTTATAGGGGCCCACCAGGCGGGAGCACCGACACTAGTTCAGAGGCATGTGGGCAACACATTGATACCCTTGTTCTGAATGCTCATACCTTAAAGAGTAATATGGCGGTTTTTTCGTGAAGATCAGACCTCCCACCGCCTAGAAAAGGGAGAAAAAGGATTTTATAGTATCATCATGATGTAAAAATTTAAGTTTTTGTCTGCATTTTTGTTTTTCCTTTGGAGATGTAAACTACTGGCCAATAAGAAAACCGCTTTGGTAAATTCAGTTAAACCTGGCAACGAAACTAAATACCTTCACAACTGAAAAATCATGTTATTGAAAAAGTGCAACCAAATCGAGAATAAAATAATAGGAAATGGAAATAGGGGGATCTTTCATCATTTTTTCACATTTTCTAAAATGAAAACGAGCTTTTCCTAAGATTCCAGGCCAGCTTTTAAGAGATAAATTCTTTTTATAACGACATGGCAAGTAGGAATATCTTAGGATAACGAGGGATCGATCCTGGAGTATAACTGATAGTAATCTTAGATGAAAATGAGCATTGGAACATGGAATAAACATTATTACAAAGGAATAACTCTAAATAGGCAATACTCATAAAACTTTAAAAAAAAAAACAATAATGAATCACAACAGCAGAAAACTCATAACTGAATTATGGTGGTACCAACACTATTATACTCAATGACTAGCAATTAAGTACAAAAAATTAATTGAGCTAAAATATAAATTTTCAATAGCTAGTAGTTAAATTCAGTGACCTATAAATACCGACTGGTATGCTAAAACATGGCTATTTTTATTTATCGTATTTCTTATCAACTTTTCTTGTAAATGCCCTCTCACAGTTCACAAAATTACCCATTTAATTATACTTCAGATATTGTTGAAAGTCTCCCAGAATACTCAACAGGATTCACTATTACTCCATTGACCCCGCAAAATGCTATTACTTCACGTTTGCAAATAAAATTTGATCACCAAGGCTTCAACAATTCGTTTGATATCGGCGATGTTGTTTCTGGAAAACTCATCTTATCCCCCAAAAGCACTGTTAAAGTGGTGAGAATGCATATCGTGCTGAGCATTCATGAAGTTGCCAAACAGGCAGGGTGGATTGTTAACAAATATACTTCGCATGTCAGAGAACTTAGTAAATTTGTTATTCCATTGAATTTGAGTCCGTTGGTAACTTCTCCAGGGTACATTTACGAGGTCCCTTTTTCTTTTCAGCTTCCTGAATATGTGAGCGAAAGCCCATGCTTGCATGCAAGTAGTGACCACTTGAGATTGCCTCCTAGTCTTGGGTCACCCCCTGATCTTAACAATGAAAGAAATAACCTTGAAAACAATGCAGCGCGAATTAATTATAGGCTTGAAGCCACTACCAATATATTTGATGACGTGAAAAAGGTTTCTCATCAGTTTGCGTCTGCATTTAATTACATACATGTGGTACCTTCATACACAATGCCTGACTTTGAAAGAAATTTGTCCGGATCTTCGTTTTATGTGAATGGTAGTGTGTCTAGACGAAATAGTCTTCTAATGTCTTCTTTCGAAGAAAAGTTCAAATTGGAGTTCTTGAACATTCCATTTATTCCGATGACTGGTGCTTCAATTGCTGCCTTGTCATTTATTCTTACACCTCCCCACAGCGTACACCCTCCAAAAATTCTTGACCTAACTATTAAACTGCGCGCTTACACACACTATTCAGTAGAAGAGCCGCCCAAAGTCAACAAATTCACATTGATGTCAATGAAACCTTCGGCAACATCATGGACCAAGCTCGACGCTTGCTCGTTCCAGACAGTGTTAAATTTGCCTTTGATGCTGCCGCAAAAAAATAAACTGATTACCCCTTCTTTTGCATCATGTGTGATTTCTCGAAATTATGAGCTAGAGGTGAGTGTTACAATGCAAGGATGTGCGACATCGTTAAAAATCTGTGTTCCTGTTACTGTCGTTGCTAATTTGATCCCACGCTTAAATGGGTGGTTGGACCCAGCAAAACTAACCAACAGTGAACTTGAGAATAACTTTGGAAAGCTTCCAGATTACAACGCCATTGCGTCTCCCAGCTTTGGGGGTACAAGCAACGAGGTTCGGGAGTTGATGGGTTAAACGTTCATGCAGCTTGCTGGAAACTCTAAGTGGGAAACAGTTATACCAAAAAAAAAAAAAAAAAAAAAAAAAAACCAAAAAATTTTATAAATAAAAAAAAAAAATATATATTTTAAAAAAAATAAAAAAATTTTTTTTTTTTTTTTTTCTTTTTTTT
>Ga0160505_100337_pt1 | contig 29729 bp, 24 predicted proteins | sample DIDeMG_FD_108225 | JGI IMG/M metagenome (GOLD analysis project Ga0160505, IMG submission 108225) | Enriched chicken feces microbial communities from UW Madison campus, WI, USA - DID2874_E49_Stillage MG | ecosystem: Host-associated > Birds > Digestive system > Large intestine > Fecal ... | reverse complement strand
TTTTTAGCATTTTTTTCCTCTTTTTTTTTTTTTTTTTTTTATTGTTTTTTTAATAGGTTTTTTTTTTTTTTTTTTTTTTTTACAACTCCTTATTCTTCTCCCTTCTCCTTTTTTCTCACTTTCCACATCACCACCATCCTCCGCGTAATTGTATCTCCACTTTGTTGCATTTATACGATGGCCCTTGAGCTCTGTCTAAAGCTTCTATTTCTGGTGGCGTTTTTTGCCGTGCTTGTGTCTGTTGGGTTGGTACTACAGCACCCAAGTAACGATGACTGCGGCAAAACCCACGCCCCCGCGGTGGTCGCAGCAGCGGCTACCACAACCACGACCCCCAGCACCAAATCCGCTGAGATCGACTCACCAAAACCTGTCCGCCTAGAAGCTACGTCGCTGCTTGCGCTGCTTACAATGACGTCGCGGCAGCAACGCTACGAGGCGTTGACCGAGATTTCCAAGCTGATTCAGCTTAAATTCGACCAGCTATCGCACTGGCGGCGCCAGTACTTCTCTAATTTACACACCGCTTTCAACGGTGAAAGCATTCCACTACTTTCGGATGCCAATGACGAGCCCGAGATCACGCCCTTCCCGCGACGCACTCCGACAAACAAGCAACTGCGTGCGGCTCGGGCCAAGGCCAACGGGGCGCCAGCGCGGCCCAATGTTAACTTTGTGCGATCGCAACTGCTGGCAACTTGCATCAACAAATACTGGGATGTTGAGCCCGCAATGCAGCGCACCCGCGCGCGGTGGACACAATATCCCTGGCTTTTTGGGCTACTCCGTGACTTTCACCGCCAGGCGTACTACCTAGCGCAGGCACAATACTATCGCAAACAGAGCGAAAACGAGCGCTACTGGCAAAGCATCTGGGGTGATAGCGCCGACTTCTGCATTTAAGCTGTGCTCACAACTGCTCTCGCTTACCATGAAAATACCCGATCTCTAGTATCTCGATGGAGTCCGCTTCCGCCACAGCATTATGATTTTACTATTATTACTACTATTCCTAATACCATTATTACTTGTGCACCATCCAAGGACAAGGTAGCGCCAGCCGGCTGCTTATCATCTATTCCTTTTGTTGATGTCTATCGACTGCACATTCTGTTGTTGTTTTTTGTCATTCTCTTGTTGTTTTCGCTTTGTTTCTGGGTCCCCTTTGCATCATCTTTGTCTCACATTCAATGTATCCTCTGTATTCACGTTTTTTACTAAAAAAAAAACAAAACAATGTAGTTTTCTATTTTTGCAGTTCTAGCTATTTATCGTTATCATTATTATTGTTTTTATCATTATTTATTCATTTATTTTTATTTGCACCTTAATGATGTTGGCAAGTTGCATGTCGATGTACTGCTATTTTTTATTTTTAGTTGGTACCAACGCATGTAGTTTTCTATGGACAACCGCTCTTTTGCGCCGTTTGATACTTTTGCAGCCTTGAGTACAATACCTTGTTTCCAGATCTATTAGTCTTATGTATGTAATTTTGTTTCTAACGCTATATTCGTTTATAACCAAGCGGCAGCCAACAGCGGTTGACAAGTGAGAAACATAATAATAACATAGGTGACACTGTTATGATTAAAATTAGAAATATTTAATACTACTACTGACAGGGCCGATCAACAGTCCCGAGATGGAGACTTAGACAAAAAAAAACAAAAAAAACATGTGCATTCGCAACAAAGGTTACGCAGGCAGTATAGGGCCACCGAGAATGGCAGGCTGATCTACATTTTTCCCATTCTTTTGGTTGAACAAATAAGCCCTGAAAGCTCCAGTTACCAAAAATAAATATTTTGATCCGGGCCAAGCTGTCAAAAGGACAGGAAATATCTATCAAAGCTTGCTGCTGGTGCTAATTTTGATCAGGCTAGGCCTGTTGGAGGTTTGCTGTCATTATCCAGAACAAGAAACAAAGCACAAGCTTGCCCTTTCCAGCAGCGACTGCGTCTAATCTCAACAAAATCCTAGCGTCACCGTGAAACCCTCCGTGGCTCACGGGCCCTGCGGCTAATCCTAGGACAACCGCGTGCCCAGACAAAGACTGGCGGCGGAGACGATGGTTTGCGTCCACAAGCAGCCAGAGAGAAGGAGGACTCAAGCTTGAACGGGAGAGTTTGCGTGCGGAATTCACAAAGTTCCATAAAGGAAAGATTAAATAAGGCTCCCGGTTGAAACACAGACGTATAACCAGGTGGCCAAATGTCCCCGAAGGTTGCAGGGACCTCTGCAATGTTGTACAACTGGCCACCAAGCGCAAGCATAGTCCTTTTTGCAGTAAGAGTGAGCTTATAGGGTTAGCTTTAAAAGTATCCGAGACATATCCAAGCCTAACTGTTAACAGCTATATATATATATATATAAAAAGCAACAAAATTAATCTGATAATCATACAAAGAGAAAAAAAAAACAAGCCAATGGCAGGGTGAGAGGGAATCTTACAGGTTTTCCGTAACTGTGTTGGTTCTGCTAAAAAGATATGAAAGCGTTGGATGCCACAGATTAGAAATGACAAGTTTAAGGGCCCTTGCCATCTAAGATAAGGTCTGACTAGCAGCAGACCATGATGCTCAAATCTATTGCATTCATCACGCGGTTCAGTATGCATTTATCAAATCACCGACCGATATGGGTAGAACTGGAAAGATTTATTGCAGCCCTGCCACGCAGAATTACTTCCAGAACTCGCTTACTTGTATTTAGATTAAAATAACATTATGTTCTCAAGTAGTGTCTTGTTTATAAATTCGACCATTTGTTGTATTCTTCAGCACCATGAACATAGCCAGTAGACTAAACAACAAGTGGACTTACATTCAGGTTACTCTTTGTATTACTCTTTTGCAAATCTTGTTGCTGAAATTGCATCTATCAAACTACTGGCTGTTTTTTTCTTTCTTTTTTTGGCCATGGATGCTGATAACCGTTCAATAAACTATAACTAATGGATTATACATTTTCTCTGTAATGCTTTTGAGGCTCTCTATAGAGGCGTATACCATTGTCTACCGCTTGTGACGTTGGTGGTTGGTGCTGGCAGTCATTAGGTAACCTCAGATTCGATGCATGGTAGTTTTAACCTTCCTTTAGTGAGTATGGGGATGAACTGCACTGACACACTGGCGTCAGGAAAGAAATGCAAGATCCAATTTAATGAGCTTGTAACACCGATTACAACTATAAAGGTTATGTAAAAGATTTGTGTAAAATTAAAATATAGACTTGGCTGGGGTAATTAGCCGATACACTGGTGCACACTTTTTACAAAAGTCCAGCCAGGGAGATATCGGACTCCCATCCCTACTAGATACCGCTATCAACGCACGTTCGTTGCCCATCTCAGGTCTTTGTTACTTTGAGACACTTGTATTTGTTCAGACTAGAGATTTAAACAATCAGCTTAGCAATTGTCTTTTATTGGGTCCCCCGATCGCTTATCTTACGTCTCAGATGCGCCAATGACTGAGCTTTGCGTCTCAAAGCAACGCAGCTGTGTATGTCTTGCACGGCTCCAACCCTGTTAGGGGGCTGGATATGAGGTAAATCTTCTAACTATCAGTACTAGAAACCTGCCTCCTTTTTGCAGCTTGTCTCTGAGATCCACATGTTTTTTTAACTCCAGGTACCAAAGGAACATATGGATTACTAACCTCGGTTGTATATTTTCACAGACTCTGCATTGAATTATTGCGTCTGGGAGTATTCTGGGTAGATGGATAGATAATGGGGGTATTCTGGGTACTCTTGGCAGTATGCTGGTACCTCGCAGAATCTCCAAGGTGAACAATGACCTGGACATAATCATTTCAGCTTCAAGTAAAAGTTTCCAAGGGGGCCAGTCATTCCCCATGTCTTTTAGAATTACAAGCTACACTCCCCTTGGGCCTTCAACCCAGAACTGGAGTAGACATAGAGCTAGCAGGCTAAACCGCCATTGGACTCCTCCACAGCGCATATTTAGCTTTACTAACAGAGTGACAGCAAGCAGTTAAGCCAGTAATGGCGGCATACCCTTGCTTCTGGCATCTTCCATAGTTCCAACAATTTTTTTGGCAGATGCCGTCTTACTGCGCTACTTGTTGATGTGCCATGTGACTGGGGGTGCCCATCAAAGGTAACCAGCGTGCGCGTACATCCCTCCGAAAAAATGAGTGACTCGTTAAGTCGTTACTACATCCGGAACCTACAGTACTTATTATTATTGAATTTTTTTTTTTTTTTGAAAAAGAAAAAGAAAAAAATACAAGTCAGCAAGCTTAACTCAGGAATACACCTGGAGGCAGAACTGGAGGTACAGTGGTTTGTGTACCCCGATTTTACTAATCGGAGCTCCGACATACTAAGCCTTTTTGGAGGAACAGGAGGAGGCCAGCAAACAGCTGCTCGGCGTCCAGCTTGTAAGTTTCGAATACTAGAGCTGCCAGAACCGGTCTGCACATGGAGTGCCAGTTCAAAATGGGGAGATACGAGTCCTTGCGGTATTAGCACCTAAAAAGATAGATAATCAGTATTAGAACCTAGATCAGAGCTTTTTAAGTATCATTATTATTTTTGTTATTATTTTTTTGTCTCAGAGCTGCTACGGTGCCCTGTTCGGGAAACGATATGGACGCGTCAACCAAGTCAGCTCCACCATGTACCATTGCCGCTTAACAAAATTGGTTTCACATGGGTTGATCAAGTACCTGAGCGTGCGCGCACAAAACGAAAAAGGTACACTGAGTGCGAGGTGTTTCTAAGCAAAAACAATCAACAAAAATAAATGACGACAGAAATAGCAAAAACATGAAACGAGAGTAGCATGCTAATAGATTTCATTTAAATGCCACATGATTAAGTTGCATCCTGGATAATAATGAGTAAAAAAATACTTGATAACATGGAGTGCATACTGCACCGCTCCAAAACCACCGACGCTCATTACCAGAAATGATGGATTACAACTCCATTAGAGCCATATCACCGGGCTCGTGATGTAGAAGTGCTACTGTTGTAGCGGTTCCCTAATAATGTGTTATTATGAATACTTTAACCCCAGAATTTCTATTTCTTTCGATCTCTCCCCTTCTTTTGAGTCTGCATCGATAAAGCCCATATACCGCAAGATTGACATGCACACGTTATCCAAAGCCTAAAGGTTAAAAGCCTAATCAGTCCGGTATTCTTGCAAGAAAAAAGGTAATTAAGGGTGTGTGCGGCAACTTTGGCAGTTGCCCTGCGTAAGAGGAATGACGACAGAGGTAAGAAACTCTATCGTTTCGATTAGCTCAAGGGAAAACCTACAAGAACAATGCATTGTTGCAAATCAAATCAGGGGAGTTTACTTGTGGACTTGCTTGAAGAGAGCAGTAAAAAGGGCTATGGAATCAGGTCCAGGATCACCTCTAGCTTTTCACTTGCGATCAACCATATATATCATATACAAATTTAGAACTGGCCCCTCTCAACACTTGAAAATATCAGCGCAAAGTGTAAACTCTTTTTATTCATTCTTTCTACTTGCGGATTAACCTGGACAGTGATCAAGGGACTTGTAAGATGGCCAAAGCAGCATTTCAGTTAGCAGCCTATTTCACTTGATATTGTTGCTTAGACTATTGCTATCATTAGTGGCCTATATTATCCATGCAGTCTTTTTAAAATCCTGTAGCCGGGGTTTTTACTCGCCACCAGAGGCTTTTGCGCGTTATTGTTGCTTTCACCAAAAGACTCATTTCTCCACAAAGCCGCTGATGCACGATAGTTTCCTTTGGTTGCGTCTTCAGAGAACCCCTTTGCTGATGCTGTGAGTATTCTCTCATCTGTGATTGCCATGCTTTATTTGCTGGTCTTGTGCCTTGTTGCTCAGCGACACTGGACAAGTTACGAATGGGTCATTTGACCCCTCCATTACCACTTTGGGGGTTTCCTCTTTTAGCCTTTGGAGTCACCCCAGTTTGTGCAGAGTCATTTCTTATAAAGAGCAGCAACCTTTTAGCAAAGGCAAGGGCTGCCGTATTTTCATGCGCCTGGACAAATCCCTTCTTACGTGAGCATGTACAGAGATTGCCGCGACAACGAGCCAACATGGCCACCTCACCCATGAGTTTGTACCTAGCGTTGTATTTCTCATTGATATCAAGTGTACATACGTAGTTGCACGGTGAATAATAGGGAAAATAGAGCAGGTAGCCCCGCCCAGAAGTAGAACCCAGCCGTTACTGGAACATCAAAGATGATGCCAATATCGACTTTGCCAAGCGCCTACACAACCCCTTTTAGATGATCCAAAAAGGAGGAATCCTTTACAGGCATAGTGAATCAATACGATTGAGAAGGCGGTTTCCGTTCATTGCTGATCAGCTGAGATAACATCTCCGCTAATGATCATCGTGGTGTCATTGTGGACGAGTTATAGTGACCACGCCATAAGTACTCGTATTCTTAAGCATATTTGGTTTTTTTGTCTTCACATTTATGCTAATGGAGTTACAGGTTTATTCCAATATCAGAACTATATCTATTTTTATATCTATTATTATCATCAAAGTTGCTGGCATATTTTGACTTTTAAAACGCGCAAATAAGCATGTAACCGTTTCTGGTTCTTGTGCTTTGATGCCACGCGGCGTAATGCTTCTTGAAACCCTAACGAGTCACTAAAGAGTGATTACGGTTGGGCAAGGAGATACTTGAGAAGCGACCAGAAATAATCTCAGCTCTCTTTAATGTTGATGCTAATGTTGGCCACTTGATCGTCACATAGTAGGCTTCTTTTATCTTAGGTTTTTAATATGTGACTCAGCTGTTTTATAATGGAAAACGCTCTGCAATACAAGGAATTGAAATTTTCTTGCCGAGTTTTCTAGCTTGAAACTAGTCGAAACACAGTAAAGTATTAAAAGTAAAATGGATCTGTAACAAGGCTGGATTAATAGCCCAGGATACCATTGGATCATATTCATGATGTGGTCTGTATTATTGTAAGCATCAACCATCTCCTCAATAATATTGCTCTCTGTGAAGGCATGGACACCTAAGCAAAGTCTTTTCGGAACTTTACCTCTGTGGTTTTCTGGATAACAAGAGCATTGAAGCGGTGGTAGAGGTTTCTGATTCACTACCGCATATATTCAATTGATAGAATGACAGTACCGGTTGTTGAAGTGTTACCAACTTATCCTTCTCTGATATACAAAGATTGCAGTAATCTCGAATGATTTCCCCTTCACACACGGGGTGAGTCTGTAAAGAATTTGCCGTTATAGAAGGTCGAGCTGCCAAATACTTATTGGGACGACTGCATGATCAGCTTCGACGAAGTGTTCCAGAACTAAACCTCTTTTTATATCGTTGTTATTTTATTTGATCTCCTTTACTTATTTTGTAGCTTTGGGGTGCTCATTCAATAACCAAACTTATTACCATTATTATTATTATCTACTTTTCTATTTTCATGCATGGAATTTTTTATTGTTCTATTGTTCTCGTATTTTTGGTATTGTTTGATAACTTTTGAATATTGGAACAATAACCTGTAATCTTTTGGATCGCAATATATTTAGATAGATAATTAGATTATTGTCCTTACATCAAATAGTTATACACAAAATTATGAAGCAAAATGGCATACAAATAAGACATGAAATATTAAAAACATTTGTCTCTATGAGACTGGCAAAGTAGTGGTGTCAGCGCGCTCACAATATATTGGTAATTTCTTGATAAAATTCTCAAAAGCTGCCATAACCTTTAAATTTATCAATTAAGTAAACATCTAACTTAATACCCATTTAATTACTGATAATTTCCTGTGTAGTGTTTGTGGTTTTGTAAGTAGCTGATCTGCTTTACCAGAACTTGAAATATAAGTGTATAAAAAAATGGCAAAAAAACAATACAAAGACAAAAATTAAAACTGATTAAAATAAAACTAAGTAATAAACATTTCATTGTATACGAGTCCATTTCATAATCAGTTGTAAAGATCAAAAAAAACATGAAAACACTTTGAAACAAAAAAATACTCGGCAACGGGGAATTGAACCCCGGTCCCCCGCGCGCTGTTCCAGACAGAACTTGACAGGCGGAAATTCTAGCCACTAAACTATTGCCGATTCTTGTTATTTTAAATATAAAGTAGAGATATCTAAACCATATTGGCAGAAAAACAAGATGAACAAAGCACATTTGTCTTTTTATTCAAGTCACATCTCAAACGTCCAGAATTGTCAGAAACCTTTAATTTTCAATTTTAAAAGCTTGAAAATATTAAAAAATATGATTTTGCGCCATTGTAGATAGAATTTTATTATTTCGGCCCACGGATCTTGAGCAACGAGAGGCATAGATGAGCGGGATCATAATTGCGAGTGTGGTCAACTGGAAACGATTGAAAACGGGTTTAAGAAGTCTCCTCTGCATTCTGCAGAGTGAGAATTGTTGAGGAAAGTTTTCCCGGAGCTTGATCCTAAGATCCTTCTTGATAACAAGAGCGACAATAAACCGATATTCTATTCTATTCTAACAAGAAGAGCCTTAAAGCCGCTTGTTAAATTTTACTAAATGTCAAACTTTAGTATTGATCTACTGGGTGTAAACAAACGCCTTTGAAATCACATGTCTTCTTTATATGCCATTTTGTCACATAATTTATTTGTAGCTATATGATGTAAGGACAATAAACTGATTATCTATCTATTTAAAATAAATAAATGAATAAATATGAACATGAGAATCTGATTTGATACATAAAAAAGTATGAATATCTGGCAAAAGTTTGCACAAATATTTCTAATTCCTTTCCTCACTCCCCACCCCATATTCCCTTTTTTCTTTCTCTTTAGACTCCTTCCTATTGTTTCAGCTGAGATATTTCAGCCTTATTTCCAGAAGCAAGAGCATGAGTTACAGTTTGAAGTTGACCTGACTGAATTTTTCTATAAGTTAACGCCGAGCTGCCAGCTGGTTTTGACTTGAGCATTGGCACTGACCCCACGCATTTTGAGACTCTTGTTCTTTTCTGGCGCGTGCTTTCAATTCTCTGGTCTGGCAAACCGGACCTTGAAATAGCTTTTTATTAGAGAAAAAGACGGATATGCTATTAATGTAATTCAAAAAAAAAGATATTATATTAACTTAAGTCAGGAAAAGTTGACATTGATTTATTTCTTAAAACAAAACTGCAGTTATGATAATCCATTAGGAAAAAAGAAAAAAAATTGACATAATATTGATTTATTCTATTTATAATGGGTACCAGTACTTGAACATAGATATATAGATAGATAGATAATTAGGTTATTGTCCTTACATCAAATAGTTACATACAAAATTACAAAACAAAAAGACATACAAAAAAGACATGAAATTTCAAAAACATCACTACTTGAACATAGATAGATAGATAGATAATCAGTTTATTGTCCTTACATCAAATAGTTACATAAAATTTACAAAACAAACGATATACAAAGAAGACATGAAATTACTTGAACATATAATTATGTATTTTTCAATACGCCTCTTTAAATCAGCAGTCGTTGTCATTATCACTGTCACTATCTTTGACTCGACCAACAGAGAACACAACAGTGGGTTCAGTCAGGAAATGCAATTCCACTTACAGACGACATGTGAGATGACTCTCTGAGCTACACTTCTTGAGCTAAACCTTTTGAACCACGTAGTTTGCCTAAGTTTTCCTTAATTCATGAAATTATTCATAGATACTTTGGTGCCATCAAACATCTTATCTTATCATACGTTCTGTTACCGCTACTTTGCCAAGCTCATAAAGGCAACTATTTTTGAAATTTTATGTCTTCTTAATATGTCATTTTGATGTATAATTTTGTTTGTAACTATTTGATCTAAGAACAATAAGATAATTATTTATCTACATATCTTATTCAATAACTTGAATGCCACGAAAAACAGAACCTCCGTCTGTTGCATTATTCACTTTGGCAAACAGCTTCATAACTCTTAAATCTCCGTTTTGATTATACTTCATATCATTACCAAACGCTTTTCTATACTGTCCAAAAGGGTTTACATCGTTTATGAGCTTGTGCAGTGTATTATTAACACTTTAACAAATATTCTCCATGTTTAAAAACCAAGTAGTTTAGCTTTTTTTTTCTTTGGCAAGAAGTATTATCATGTTTAATTACTTGCTAGTTGTTTACACAAGTGCTAAAAACGCCATACACCAGGATGTCTTGAAGCCCATTTGGGAAGTTCAAAAAATTTGACCTTGATTGAATTTTTTTTTCCAGTATCACCAAACAAACTCCCAGTCAAGACATACCATAAAATTCGACAAGGTTGACCAACCGATCCACGCACGTATTTGTTTTCCCAGCTCTGGCACATACACATAAAAGAAAAAGATGTCGACTGATTTGCAAAATATTCACCGCTACTTGGGCCAGAAGGTGCTGGCGAGCTACCTTGTACCAAACGTGATCATGCCGGCGCTACCAACTCCCAACGACGAGGAACAGAGCCATAGCGACTCCGACGAGCTGACGCCGGCGGAGCAGTATCAGGATGCCATTGTTGACCTGATCCGGTCGCTGCCCACTCCCGCCGATGCTGCAGCTCAGGACGAGCGCTACTACCAGATGGTTCTGAAGCTTTTTATTCGCCAGCTCGAGGCGCGTGGAATGGCACCAAGCGAGCAGCTGAACGAGGTATACACTGAGCTCCTCATGAACAGCAAAATGAGCGGTGGAAGCAGTACTGAAGATTCCACGGCTGCTTGCTATGTCAATTATTTTGTCAACGAGACGGATTATGTCCGGCTGAAAGAGAGTCCCAACGTGATCTCGGCGCACGGGTCTACGGGCCACCGCACGTGGGAGGCAGCGCTGGCGCTCTCGGACTACATCATCACAGCTGGACTGCCGTACGACAGCGATGATACAGAGGAGTCCAATCCGCCACGCAAGCTTGTCGAGCTAGGTGCCGGCACTGGTCTTGTCGGTCTCATTGCTGCGAAATTGGACCCCACGCTCGAGATCATTCTCACCGACGGCGATGAGCAGGTGGTTAACAACCTCCGAGCCAACATTGAATTGAATAACAATAACAACAGTAGTACTATTGATGACAGTGATAGCACTGAGCCGGTGCGGCGACCACGGATCAGCACCGAGGTACTTTTGTGGAATGAGACACCCGTGGTCGCAAACACAGACCTCGTGATGGCGGCCGACGTGACATATGACGCGTCCGTTATTCCGCAATTGGTTGCGTGCCTAGCCCAGTTTGCTGATGCAAATGGCGGTTGCTCAATCATTGTGGCAGCCACGATCCGGTCGCAGGAAACGTTCCAAGTGTTTCAGGAAAGTTGTACTGCGCATGGACTAACACTTACCAAGCTACGCAGTTATAACGAATCAACTCGCCATTTTTTCATCCCGCCGTCGTCGCCAGAGGTCATTATCTACAAAATCAGTAACTTGGCATGAAACAGAAAAAAAAAATAATAATAAAGAAAGAAAAAAAAAGGCATAGCATGATAATAAATCTCTATAGAATAATTTAACACTTTTGCATCCGCATACATATATATGAACCTAGTTACTGCCCTGTCGCTGGGAAACACTCATATTAGTACTCGCCCAGGATGATGGTGGCATCGCTTGATCCTGTAGCAATAACAGGCTCGACTGGGCTAAAACAGACGTCATTGACACTACCCTTATGACCAGGCAGCTTGTGCAAAATACGGCGCGTAAAACTATCCCAAATGACGACAGTGAAATCAGCGCCAGAGCCGGCAGCAATGCGGGTACCATCGGCATTCCATTTTGCGCGCAGTAGTAACTGCTCAACACCAGCAGGAGCGCCATCATAAACGTTAAGTGCGCGGGGCCCGTTGGAAAAAGGCCGCACGTTCCAGGTGCGCACCGTCGAGTCCATGGCGTTGGAGAGAAGTGTCTGGCCGTCGGGGGACACGCGCAGCGACGTGATTGTGTCTGTATGGCCCGCAAGAGTGTATACTGGCGCTGGTGCACTGCCATTGCCGCTACTGTTATCGCTGTAGAGCTTGCGCACATCCCAGGCCGAAATCTGCTCGTCCACACCCGCAGAGTAGACCATAGCACCAACGGGGTCAACGGCCACAGCCAGCACGGGATAAGGAGTCACAAGGCTTGTCAGCGCGGCCTTTTCACGCGGGTCCCAGATGCGGATGGCGCCGTCATCACCGCCAGAGACAATGAGCTCGGTGCCGCGGCGCACAGTGTCAAGACTGTTGACGCCGTCACTGTGGCCTGTATGTTTGTGCACACGCACACCAGTGTCGACGTCAAACGTGGAAACCGTGTGATCCGCTGAGGCAGAGAATACCTGGCGTGAGTCGCGCGACCACTTGACATCAAGCACGGCGTTCTTGTGCCCAGCAAGCGTTGCGTAGTGTTCATTCTCACCATATGCCTTCCATAAAACTAATCGTTGAAAAAGATAGTTAGTAGCATAAACTAAAGCGAGCTTACGCGGGCAAGCAAGTGATACATACAGATTTCTTTCTGGAATCCTGACGACACGAGCAGTTCGCCCGAGTTATCATATTCCACCGCAAGCACGGGACCCTACAGAAGTGGTTAATAACAGATACAAGAAATGACAAAAAGTTAATCTTGTCTGTCCAATTCATTTCTTCTCAAAACGAATATGAAGGATTTGTTTTTGTTTCGCTTACCGAGTGGCCACTAAGCTCTAGTGTGGGCGCTGAAAGCCGTGATTTCCTTGCCTGAGCATAGCAGTTAGTATGGAGGATCAAATAAATAACAAAAAAAAATGAAATGAAAACAACGAGCTATGAGAAAAGCATTATTAACATACTGATTTAATCAGACTATTCTGTGATTGTGAAGAAGGTGCATCTTGTTCAAGACGAGGTCGTTTTACTAGTGACATTGCTGAGTAGATATAGATTGGTGATGCTGATGATGATGCTAATGGTGTATTGTTTTTTTTCTAAGATTTTTTGGTTGGGACTGCACTCGGTGGAGATGATTTTTCAAGATAAAAGACATCCGATATAAAATATAGCTTTTGGAAGTTAACTTTTAGTCTATAGCATTTATGACTTGTACAAATAAATATATGATATAATACTGAATTTTGCACTGTCGTATATCACGTGATGTCATAGGTTTCTCGCACAATGGCCCTTCGTCAGACCACGCGGGGTCTATAGATGATGGAGACCAAACACACGATCAGTAATATACTAGTATAGATAGTAATAACTATATATTACAAACCAGTCAAATATGAATAATAATAATAATAATAATAATAATAATAATAATAATAATAATAATAATAATAATAATAATAATAATAATAATAATGATAATAATAATAATAACAGAACAGCATTAGATGTTCTTTCTTCTTCCTAATTGAATGAGTTTTAGATGGTCTCGGTCGCGTCGTCATAATCATTCAAACGCATGTTTTCGGGGACTTGAATCGCGGGGACAAATTCAAGTGCCACGTAGACGAGGCCAATAACAGCAATAATTGAGCCAGCAATGATGCGTAAAACATGGTCATGAAGAAGAATTGTACCAATGAAAATGTAGAAAACGCCGCGGCCAATGAATGAAAACAGGAACGAGGCGTATCGCGACGTAGCATGTGGCACCTGCACCAATTCTAATGATAAGAAAAAAAAAAAAAAAAAAAGGAAAGAGGCGAATCGAGAAGTAGCATGTGGGACCTGCACCAATTCTAATGAAAAGAAAAAAAAAAAAAAAACATGGTTAGCTTGAAAGTGTTCATCTCAATTGATAATACGCCAAGGGAGGTTTCAGCATATCAAGACCGTCGGGGCTACTCACCTAAAAATGTAATACCAACGCCAAAGAGAATGACATAAATGGCAATGATGGTTGACTGAAATGACACAGGAAAGAATTGGGAGATACCACCAAGCACGGCCAGTATGCCCACGGCCAAATTGACGAGTTTAAAGACGTTTGTGAGATCCAAGCCAGAGATGTCGACCATTGTATATAATTGGTTTTTTGTGTTTATAAATTAAATATCGGGGTTTTCGTTGATGGAGGCGTGGAAGGAAAGTGTGGTTAACAAGAAAAGTAGACAATGAAGGCAAATAAAAAAAACAAATAAAATGATAAAACTGGTTCATTACGTAATGGCACAAAATAAATAAGGGCTCGGTGGGCACCGGGACTCTCTACAGCCGCAGCTGCTACATGTGTGCAGCCTGTTGCTGCATCTGCTGCTGGAGCTGAGCCTGCTGCTGCTGCTGCGACTGTTGTGGCTGCTGTTGTGGTTGTTGTTGCTGTTGCTGCTGTTGTTGTTGCTGCTGGAGTTTCTGCATCTGCATCAGTTGGGCCTGCCGGAACCGTGCCTGCTGCTGCTGCTGCATCATATTAATGTAGGCCCGAGACGGCCGCATATTCTGCGTGCCCGTGCCCGAATCGAACACCAGCGAACGTCCCAGAATACCACTGGTTGCCGACATTACCTGCAGGCGCGTATTACTTGCCACTTGTGCTGGCGTCATTTTCGCCTCTTCCTCGGGCGTCAACGCTTTGGCCACGGGTAGCGGTTGTAACGTTGTGAGTGAGCCAATGAGCATTTCTCGCATTTGGAAAAACTTGTTTTTCATGCGTACGGGCATTACCACACGTTTCTCCAGCGGCACCGGCCGCGACAAGAACACGCCGGCCATAACCTGCTCGACCTCTTCATCCTCATTAAGCGGACCACTCGCCATGCCTAGCACCTCATTCTCCAGATCAATCTGCTGTTGTGTTGATAGCTCGGCCAGCTTAATCTGATTGCGCTTCTGGTAGGCTGCCAGCAACACATCATAGGGCTTGGACCTGCCCGGCACAGACCGCTTTGCGCCCATTGAGTGAGATTTGCATGTGAGACTCCGTGCACACATACTGCCATTGGCAAGCAGCACACCGCACTGCTTTTCAATATCCACGGGAGGTTTCTCCTTGGCCTTTGCATTTGCTTTATCAGCCTTTTTGGTCTTTTTGTTCTTTTTGGCTTCCTCTGCCGCAGCTTTTTTGCTGGCCCTTCGCGCTTCTCTTTCCTCCTTGGTTAACTTGGCATACTTCTTTTTGGGCTCCTTTTTCTCCTTCACCGGGGTTGTCTTTTTGACCTTGCTGGCGGCGGTGGCAGCGGAGGTGGTCGAAGTAGATGTGGTAGCTGCTGCTGCAGCATTCTTGCGGGGTCGCCCGGGTCCCGTATGCACGATCTCCTCACCGTTTTCGTCGAATGCTGGGGTTTTCCGCTTGCGGCCCTTCTTGGGTTTCTCGGATGCCGTGGGTGCAGCCTTGCCCGGGAGGGTCTTGCCGTCTACAGCTTTTGGGGCCATCTTAGGATATAAATATCTGAAGTTTCTATGAACAAAAAAAAAATTAAAACCAAAAAAAATGAAATAAATGCTGGGTTTCTCTGGTGTACTTGGTGGCTGTACTGCGAGCGTTGAGTGTAGATTTCGAGGGGTTATCGCCGGGTGTCGTTCGAATGACTTAGTAGTGTCCGGTGGTGGCAGGAAATTATAAAAAAAAAAACGACGTAAAACAATGGACTAAAGTCACGTGATGTGTTGTTTTAATGCACTTGATTCGGGGATGGTTACAAGTACCAAAACCTAGAGAACGAAGGCTAAAATAAAGCCCTACAGGTTCTATTATTATCATCATCATCATAATTTTGATATCAAACTTCCTGTTGATGAACTTATCTCAATCAGGATTCATTTAGCAGTAAAGTTCCAGAAACTTAGAAACTTTTCAAAAAAAAAAAGCCCGCGGAAATACAAACTACAAGGTATATTCGGTGGTACCTCTAACGCATAACTCAGTCTGTGGTCTGGTTTTCAGCTGGTTATGAAGTTGTCATTAAATGTACCAAGCTTGGATTTGTATTTTATTTTTACTTGATAAATAAACAGATTTTATTAAATGTCTTAGTTATAAATGACAAAATTTACTATTTTGTGTTGATAATTCTATAAAATATCTTTGAAAGCCAGAGCCTTATTTTACAAAAAGTCGTTCATTTAAGCAATCTATGGGCATTGACAAGTTATTACTGGGTGAATGAGGGCCAAATAGGTCCTATATAGGGATAATAATGTTTTGAATTGGTTCCTTAACAAATTCTTATGCTGTAAATGTTTCTCATCACTTTTCAATAATCATTTTCATTATCCTATTTAGACCGATTCCAGTTATAAAAGTAGGTTGCTTCTATGGCATTTAAAAAAAAACGTCCATAATTCGTGCTTTGTTAGGCTATTATTTGTATTTAACGGTTATTAAGTGAGCTAGTTGCTACTTATCCAAGCTAACAAATAGTTTAATAGATATCAAACGGCCAAGCTACTCAATGAGAATCTCAAACTCAGAATATTAACTCAATTTTTACTAAATTTATACAACTCACGAATCTTTTTAGGTTTAATAGTGAATTTCTCCTTTGTTGGGTCTAATAGGGCTCTTTTGCACAGTCTCATTGTTTAACCTAGGCGATAGAGACAGTCTCCTTTTCAACAAATGGATATAAAATCAGTTTATTGTTCTTACATCAAATAGTTACAAATAAAATTATATAACGAAATGATATACAAAGGCATGAGACTTCAAAGGTGTTTGCCTCTATGAGACTGTCAAGATAGCGATATCAGCGCACGCTATGTCCCCTTTTCAATATATGATTTTTTATTTAAAATCACCATCATAAATAAGAATAAGAATATGCATAAACTTCATTCTAACCTCATCTATAAATGACGTCTAAGTCGCTCAAATGTTAAATTTTGTTCCAGCTATAACGGGTTTCTATAATCACACAATATTCAATCTAAATGAGCCGCCTAATAAAGTCAATTCCTCCACCTGCTTTAGAGATTAAACAATGGCTTTCAGTCTATTCTAAATAAAAAGAGCTTGTGAATAATCTTCAGGACATTAAGACTGGAAAGTTATTTATGCTAGTGTTTCGACCTTGACAACTTATCTAACAGATGGTATCATTGCTATCCCAGAGCTGATAATTAGCCATATCCTTCCCAGCGATTTTCACTGGGTTATGTTTCTCAAACATTCAGGGCATTGGATGTTGAAAATTCCTGATCTATATAACTTAATTAATCCATATGTAGTAAGATGATTAGTTTGTTTTCCCTATGTCAAATAGTTACAAACAAATATAATCCATATGTATTATGGTATTGCTTTTCATTATATTGCTACGAGGACCTCAAAAGAGTGCTATTTCTTCTACTTGATCCTGTTAATACAAGAGGACTTTTGTTAAAAGATGTTTAAAAATCTTAAATAACATTTATTTTAAATGCTCCCAATGCCTTGTTTTTTCTCTGTTCTATTTTGCTATTGATTCATGGATATCTGCAATACTAGAGTATCTGCAGCGCCAAGGCCTCTATCATGTGTTGCTATACATTTGTAAAGCATATAAAGCATTTCTAGTTTGTCACTCTGGGTTCATGAGGAGATCGAGTGTTGTCAATCGCAAAAGAGAAATTTGAAGATAAAATACTTTACAGAGAAGGCCAAGCGCCTGTTTCTTGAGAACTTTTTTCTTTACCCCAGGATTCCAATCTTAGAAGATCTACGTTACTGCATATGCGTGGGTACTACTGGTGATGATGATGAGACTATTCTCTTTTAGAAGTTTTCCTGGGGAATTCACAAGGTTGTCTCTTCGAGGACCTCTCCAGTTGATAGATATCAAACAATGAAGTTCTAGAACTGTCACCAAAAGCTAGACTGATTCAGGATATAACTATTATCCTGGGGAAGTCTGGGTTAGTCTGCACGATCTCGAGATAAGCAGTTACCCCAGGATTCGATTATTCAAGAAGTGTCAATGTAGTTGACAGAACCACTGAAAATAAACTGAAACATTTAGAAGCACGAGCAGCCTTACATTTTTATTCCAAGGGCCTTCTAGAACATGGTTCACTGCCATGTATGGTTTCTATTGAATGATAGGTGGCGTTGAATGATGGTATTAGGTGTCGCAAAAACCCAAGCAAACAGCACAAGGGTACTTTTGTATCCAAACACCACCATCCAATGTCTTAACTGGTGATAGCCATGAAAACTAGGCAAACTGTACAGAATATCAAAAACAAAAAACTCTCATGTCATCCTATATGATTGCGCATTAGTTCCTATTTTGTATTGCCCTTTAAACGGTGCAATTGCCGGTGATTTGTTCTTTTTGGGCGTTGTTGCCATCCTTTTCCCTTTCGTTGCTGCCATCATATGACCCCTCATCGTCAGCCCCCAGCCTATTACAATCGGACACCGTGGTTTTTTCTTCTTTTTCTTTCAGAAACCGCTCGGACTACAACTTTTAAAGCCGACCAATGTATAAATGATGTTTTATTGCATCAGTTATTCGTATAGCTCTTGCCACTAAAAGTCATCCGATCAGAAATCCCCGGACCCCACCACTATCGAGCACGGCAAATAAGTACTTGTTTTGCCCTAGCCCTGACGAATTGGCCAATGGAAACCATGAATTGAGCTGTTTGTTTAGAATTTAGACAAGAAAGCACCCTAACCCTCTAATCTCGAACCACTTGCCCTTCATTCGCGCCCAGTTGCCAAAACCCATTTCTTTTCTTTCTTCTTTCTTTCTCCTTTTTTCTTTTTCCTTTCTCTTCATCTACAGTTTTATTTTAGTCAATTGAACATATACAAAAATGCTTTCTGCCCGTCTTGTTTCCCGTGCTACCACCAGATCTTTTGTCAGATTCTACACCGAGGGTGCTACCGGTGCCCCCCGTCCCGCTGGTTCTGCTGACTCCTTCAACGTAAGCTTGCTTTTTTTGTTGTTTAAAACATATGTATTATTGGATTTTCAATGCTAACCGAGCCTTTTTAATAGAAACGTGAGAAGGCCCAGGAGGACCTTTACGTCCGTCAGCTCGAGAAGGAAAGAATTGCTGCTCTTAGAAAGTCCCTCAAGGAGCAACGTGATCACCTCGATAAGATTGAGGACCAGATCGACCAGCTTTCTAAGTAATGCTTTATTTCCTCACGTTATTTCTTATAGTTATTATGACTTTAGCCATTATTTAATAAGTAGTATAATTTACTCTTCCTCATTGCAAATCTTTTTTGCGTGTCACCATTTTCTGTGGTTAATACTTTTATTCTTGTTATATTGTTTGGTGGGGTTTATTATTCTCTCTATCTTTTTTATTATTATTTTATTTTTATATTGCTTGAGTTGCTACAACTTGCTTTACTCCTCCATGGCCTCAAGCTCGACCTCCTTGGTCAGCTCGTATTTGCCTGGTTGCACCGTCTTGATCTTGATACCATGACGCTTATCATTGACCAGTTCCAGCAGCTTGTTAATGTCGGTCTCTTGCAGCTCAAACTGGCTGTGCACGTAGGCAGGGGCACCAGTCTTGCTGCCACCGGTGAGACGCAGAACGTGGCCGGCGCCAGTGTCGGAGACCTCAGCGGGAACAAGTACCACAGTGTTCATCTCGCGTGCCACATCGACAGAGCTAGTAGCCAAACGGATCTCCTTCGTGGTGCGGTCAGTGTTGGAACTGCCCAGAGTCAACTCGGCAATCTGAATGGGATGCGCAACGAGAATATGATGGTTAAGGTTCTCCTTGAGACCAAGCTTGGACGAACGCAGCTCGGCGGCATCTTCGGACACTTGTGACAGCTTGAAGGGGTAGACACTGGAAAGCGCGTTAACACGTGCCAGCAGCGCACGCGAGGCATTAAGCTTGAGGCCGTAGTGAATCGAGTAATCACGGCTGAAAATGGTGGGCTGGGGAATACGAATACCATCGTAACCCTCAAACTGCTTCAGAGACAGCACACCGCGCTTACCGGCGGTAGCAGCCATCTGAATATCTACGAGCCAGGCCTCACCAGACACGGCAACAACCTCCTCCTGCTCGTACAGGGCTTGCTCCTCAGAGATCTCCTTCTCGCTGGTCCACTCGACACCCTTGTAGTCAGCCTCATCGACAATGTCGTCCTGGCCGGCCAAGAAACGGCGCACGCGGCGGATGCGCGAACCAGGCAAGACCTGCACGCGGTAGGCCTTGGCGATCGCGTCGACGAGCCAGCGCAGGCGGGCACCAGTAACGGCACCAGTCTGCTCCTGCAGAGCCGCGCCAGAAACGGTGATACCAAGAAGGCCAATAGCGGCCTCACTTGCAAGATACGCGGCGCACACAGCGTCGGCACGGGGACCGGTAAGCGGCTCCTCAGCAGTGCCGTCCTGAGCGTACTCCTTGACAACCACGGTGTGTGAAGCCTGTGCAGTGTAACCGTCAATGTAGACACCAAGAGTGATCTTGACCACGTCGCCGTGGTTGAGCAGACCGCCCTGGAAATCATCGCCCTCTTCGGGAGAAACACCGGAAACAAACTCATTCTTCTCAAGGCGCACAGGGATCGCAATACCCTTCTCCTCAACGGTTTTACGGTAAACACCGTCAACTAGCTGCTGCAGGAAGAGAGTACCTTCACGGGTGATCTCGCCCAGCGAGGCGGAGTTGGCAACGCTATCAAGCAGCAGGTTCTCGATGTGCAGTAATGCGGTCTGCACAATCTGGCCCGCCAAACGGTACTTTTCAACCACTTGCTCGGTGAGCTTGTTCTTCTCGTCGAGCAGCACGCGCTGCTCCTCGGTGCGCATCAGCTCGGTGTTGTTGTTATCCACTAAGTCGACCTCCATTGTGTATGTATATATAGATGTGTGTAGGTTGAGGGGAGGAAAATGGATATATATATATATATGCCGTAGTTGATGCAAAAAAAAGTGATGTGCAACTGGAAGCGTTAATATCACAAAGTATTATTATTAACTGGGAGTTGCAAAAAAATGGCAAGTATATATTTTTTTATTTTTTTTGAATAAAAAATTTTCTGGTTTACTGAGAAAAAAATTTTAATTTTCCCGTTGGGACTTTTGAAAAAGTGAAAAAATAAAATACATGAGATATGTGTCTTATGGCTAAAGTTTAAGTACTATTAATTAGTAACAGGCGGATCATAGTGATTCATAATGAATCATCAGTGCTGACATGGAAAGTTGATCCTATCAACGCCCAGTCTGAATAATTTGGCAAACACTAAACTAAAAAACAAAAGAACATTCGATCAGATGTTGCAATAATTACACCAGATTTCATTTTGCTAATGTTTAATTTTTAACAAAAACATCTAAACCATATATCTTGATCTTGTCAAGGTTTGCGCTTTTGCGTTGTATTGTTTTCTTTTTTAATGATTTTTTAAAAAATAATATACAGGAAAAGCGTGGTCAAATTGTTAATTTCCTTGATGTCTGTGTGACCCTTTCTAGCTGTAAAAAAGTATTCAATAAGATATTACCAATATATGTATATAAAATAAATGTCATTTAATTATAGAACATGTCTCTGCAATGCTGAATCAAGCCGTTGTCCAAACGGGTATTTGGGTGGTTTCGATATTTCATGTTGTGTCAAAGTTTCCATGGACTCGGCCCCATATAGCAATAGGGCATGCCTTGCAATCAACCGCTGCAGTTTACAAACACTGGTAACCGTATTACAGTGAAAATGGTGATGCATGCTTAAACTCTTTTTTCGGAATGTGCAGTTCAAGCCTGTTACGAAGAATACCTTTGTAGACTAATTATTTAAGTCTAGTCTTGGTCAACTATTTTTAAAAGTTTTTTATGAACTTTTTCTTTTTTTGTTTCTGTCGTTAGTAGTAGATTTAACGTGTTTCGGTTCTAACAGTTTTCAATGATAAAAGCACTCTTTAACTAAATTTCATTGAAAATGTCTTGTTGATCACAGCACTACCTAAAGTAATATCTAGGCTACTTCTTGAAAATAAGTCAATTACTTTTATTGCTGTTAAGCGGTAATAATACTGGGTTATTTCAGTAAAAGCGAAATATAGATATCAACATCATTTATCTCTGTAATTCAATAAGATGATTAAATTGTCTATACTATAGGTGCCGAGATTAGCCTACTACACAAGTAATTTTCAAACCTATCTTGAATACCAAGTTCTATTAACTTACTTAGGTTTGTTGTATCAACCCCTGACCAGTCTGTTTATACAGTTCTAACTCTCAGCAAAAATTAATTACTTTTGAGATTACCCATAAACCTCTATAAAAGCCTATTACTTATTAGACTAAAGTGGTTGTTAATGTGAAGCTTGAAATTTGGATTTATTCCAAATCATTCTTACTTATTATCTTATCGATTAATGGGTACCAAATATCGTATTTTTGATTAATAACAGAATAAAGCTTACCATCTTGCAATTCTGTCCAGTTCACTGACTTTACATGATAGTTACCAATTTTTCAGTATAAAAAACATCCTTGCAAGTGCATAGCTTTTAATGCATAATGATCACATAAAAAATATGTAAAAGAGATTGAGTAAGAAAAGTTGAGACACAAGTATTATTACAACAAGAGTAGTGTTTAATACGTGATATTGCTGGAGATTAGAATAAAACAGTGGCTATGTGTCAACAAGTGAAATCAGATGCCTAAATGATCAAGGAATTAAGCGGTTTTAGCACTGAAATCTTGACTTAACTTCTTTAATAAACACTGATACTCAGAAGAACAAAAAAGGATCAAAATTGAAATAACCACCTTTGTGATATCAAAACTAACTCTTTAGTTTATAAACCATTTTATAGACCATTTTTGATCTTGAGCGTTTTGTGATACAAGCTGGGAAGAATATTTGTAAGCGTATTAATAATAAACCCAAAATATCACGTGATACACGCCAAATTGTCTTAAATACAAAAATTTTTTACTTCCCAACCTTCGTTAACATTTCAAACCCTTCAAACAAGGCAAAGTACCTGAAAACCCCAGGATTTCTCCCCAATTCAACACAATCAATTAATCATGTACAGAGTTGCAGGAGGTATGTTATTATTTTTTCTAGCATTTGTAATTGTGCTATTGCTAACTGGTTGTTAATAGGAACAAATAATGTCCCATTAGGGCCGAGGAAAGGCACCGCCGCCGCTGCCGCCGCACCAGTTGTCGAGCGCGGGCGAAGAAAGGGTAACCGCTGGGGTCCCGAAAACGAAGAGAATAAGGTGGCCAATTTAATCAATCTTCCAACAAGCTTGGGAGGTGTCATGACACTGGAACAACAGGAGGCCTATTCGCTAAATTTCCGGATTGAAGAAATCACCCAAAAGTTGTGGCTAAACGATGTGGTGCCTAGGGAGTCGGAGCGATCCCCGTCGCCACCGCCGCAGTACGACTCTAATGGTAAACGTACCAATACCCGAGAAGTGCGGTACCGAAAACGACTGGAGGACGAGCGACACAGACTGGTCGAGGAGGCAACAAAAACGATCCCCAACTACAAATTACCTACTGACTACCGGAAACCCCAAAAGACGCAAGAAAAAATCTACATTCCTGTGAACGACTACCCTGAAATCAACTTTATTGGTCTTTTGATTGGCCCTCGTGGCAATACCCTGAAAAAGATGGAGACTGAGTCGGGAGCTAAGATCGCCATTCGAGGAAAGGGCTCTGTGAAAGAGGGTAAAGGCCGTACAGACGTCGGTCATCAGAGCAGTATGGATGATGATTTACATTGTTTGATTATCGCTGATGACGAAAGCAAGATCCAAAAGGCAATCGAGTTGGTAAACAAGGTTATTGAGACGGCGGCATCGACACCCGAAGAGCAGAACGAATTGAAACGTGGCCAGCTGCGCGAGCTTGCAGCTCTGAACGGTACCCTCCGCGATGATGAGGGCACTGTCTGCTCCACGTGTGGTGAGTTGGGCCACCGAAGATACGACTGCCCCAACCGCCAAAAGAATTTCACGGCAAGCGTTGTGTGTAGGATCTGTGGCAATCAGGGCCATTTTGCCCGCGACTGTAAAGACAGGCCCAGCGCTGGTTATGGCAACTCATACAGACCTAACAATGTGCACCAAATTGGCAATGTGTCAAGTGCAGACAGAGAATATGAGCAGCTAATGCTGGAACTGGGTACTGGAAGTGCTGGTTCCGGCAGTGGCAGAGAGACTCGGATGATTGAAGGTGGCGAAAGTAACCCCAGTGGTCCGCGTGGAGGCCCTGCGCCATGGCAGCAGCGGTCCAATAATGGACGCGCGCCATGGAAGAGGCGTGATCATGACAGCGGTAATGATCGCGGCAATGATCGCGGCAATGATCGCTACAATAATAACGGTGACCGGTATAACAACAATGACAGATACGATAGGTACAATAACAATAATGGCCGCTATAACAACAACGATCGCTACAGCGGCAATGATGATCACGATAGATCAAACCATGACAGGTACGATAACGACCGCTACAGCCGCAGTGGTGGTTACGGTAACAATAACGGCGGGCGAAGATACGACAACTATCAGCAACAGCAACAACACCAGCAGCCACAACACCAGCAACAGCAGGGCTTTCCTCAGGGCCCACCGCAACCGCCACCTGCTTTTAACCAGCTACCCCAGTTCCCTGGTTTCCCTCAACAGCTCTCAGGTTTCCAGGGCCCGCCTGGATTTACTGGTGGTGCGAGTGCTGCCCCTCCTGGCATCAGCCAGTCGCATCGCCCGCCTCCTCCTGGCATTGGCCGCAGTGGCCCGCCTGGCGGTGCCCCTCCTGGCAGTCGGCCTCCTCCACCTCCTCCGGGCAAGAGCGCTGCTCCACCACCCGGCCTTCCTGGTGCACCACCACCTCCTCCTCCTCCTTCTTCTTAGTTAATCTGTTTTTAATTATTGTTAATATTGTTTCTATTTATGCGTACTAACGAAATCAAAGTTTTTGTATACTTTTCCAATCGTCTCTTAAAAATGCCAGTTTCACGTGACTGGGCAAGGGCACACGTAGATTTAGATATGTCAATAATATAGGTATGCATTTATTTTGAATCCACGACGGTTTCCTTTCCTTCTTGTTTTTAAAAATCAACAACTCACACACATTGTTGATTTAAAGAACAAAAAAACCACTGTCATAATGCAAATCAGTCTCAAGGTACGATCAATGATGGAACAGAATTACTATTGGTGGTGGAGTTTTTTTGTGTGGTCTATTTGCTAACTTGTAGGAATTTTTGTTTTTTTGGTCTTCCTTTTTATAGTCCCTAACTGGAAAAACGGTATGATATGGTGTAACCGTGGAACAAGAGATGGAGATTTTAACACGCAGGCTTTTGGCAACAACAGATCAAACTGGACGTTCAGGAGACCGATACTGTAAGTTTGTTGCTTTCCTTACTGTTCTTGAGATAATGCAACATTTGATTGCGCAACGTGAGAGATACAGTAGGATGTTTTTTGATTTTTTTTGATGATGGCTAACAGTATGATATATCAAAAGCCCGCCGATATTAAGGAGCTTGTGCAGTCAAAGGAGGGTATTCCTCCTCAGCAACAGAAGTTGATTTGGGATGGCAAGCAAATGGACGACGATAAGAGTATCAAGGAGTACAACATTGGACCTGGTGCTGTGCTTCATCTGGTGCTGGCTCTGAGAGGCGGTAACTGCTAAAGCTAATTGATCGAACGTGTTATGATAGATGACCTTACTGTTAATTGAATTAATCACTCTCCATACATTGTTTCTCCTTTGGGTCGTGAAAGTGCCCAAATATCTCGTTGTGGCGGAAGGAGCGTATAACCTAACCCTCATAGTTACCCAATGAAAACAGCCAAAACTTTTTTCTTTTTTTTCTGACCTTTCCAACTGTCTGTTCTTTTTTTCACTTTTTTCTCTCTTTTTCTCCCCTTTCATTCCTTCGTCATTTGTCGATATCGTGTATTCCCATTATTTATTCTTAAAAAACTACAAAAAACCAGTTCACAATGATTTCTCGAAGATACGCTTCTACTTCTGCTGCTGCTCCTGCTCCTGCCATTAACGTGGCGCCCATCGCGGTCAAGCCCAAGAAGATTGGTGCTTTCAGAGGCGGGTAAGTTTCTAACGGCCACCCATTCGGTCCGTGAGCAATGCTCACATCCCTCGAGGGAAAAGAATTGGTACATTTATAATACGTTGGATGGCTACTAATTGCTTTTTGTTTTCATTTTGGTTTAGTTTTGTTGGTTTCCTGGCTGGTACTGTTCTGACTGGCTTTGCGGCATACAGCTACCTTGTTGACGAGTACCGGACCGCCAACACTGTTGTGGTCGGCGACGTGGTTGAGCTGGGAAATGCTGTCAAGCGCCTTGAAGCCCACGTCAAGTCGCTCGAGGCCAAGATCGAGAAGAAATAATTGAAGCTGGTGCTTTTATTTCTTCTTATCGTTCCCTTTTTCTTTGCTTTCTTTTATTTTTTGGGGGCCCGGATTGTTATCATCACCACGACAATTGCGGCTCCTTCGAAGCCTGTGAATTCTGGGGATTGACCCGACTGATTACTTAGAAACGAAAATTCTACAGCAACCATCACACTCACAAAATAAAAAATTTTCATAAACATCATCACCCTGCACCACTCTTTTTTTTCTTTTTTTTTCTTGGATATACAAATGATAATTAACGAGATGATTTTCTTTTTATTCCTTTATTGTTATTGTTGCTTTTTTAATTTGGGGATGAGTCGTTGTGCTGCAATTGGGGGAGGCACCAGCAACTTGCCATGTAGGGTAGATAATCCTCAAGGAGGAGGGAAAACCAGCGGAAAGGAGCCCACAAAGTTAAGCTATGAACCCGCCGTAGTTTTTTTTTATTTTTTTATTCTAGTTATATCTTTAGAATATTGCGTAGAGTTTGGAATCAATGGAGTTTAAGGTACCAGACCCAAGGCTGACTTATTGAGGGCTCGTACTGCCAATTTCAATTAATGGCGAAAGGTTTATAGGATCTGTCAATAACTATATATATTTATACATGTAATCTATTGTAGTATTCTTTTTTGTTTAATTTTTTTTTTTTTGTCTTGCTTTCTTTTTTGTGTGTGTTATCATATATTTATACATTGCTAGAGGAAGCGCCGGCGCATGGGTATTGTCTATACGTCTAGGCAGTAGCGTTGGAACCAACGTACTCCCACATCCGCAAAATCTCGCCGTAGATGATGACCTGTTTAACCTCAACAAGATCGCTCTGTTCAATCAGCTTGGTAATCTGTTTCCAAATGTTGTTGAGCTCTGTAGTCGTCGCAGACTGTTCAGTTACTGGGTTAGCGGCAGGGAGAGGCACTTGCAAACGCTCAAAAAACTCGCGCTTGGCCTGCACAACGCCAATTCCACGCAGGGTACGTCCGCTGAGATCGTCCTCAGCTTCAAAGATCTGTTGACGCAAACGCTCAATTACGTGGTCGGCCAGGCGCTGCAGCCGCGCTTGGCGGCGAGCTCGTGCCGCCAACACAGTATAAATAATGCGGAAAAGCAGCAAAAACACTAAAAAGCATCTAAGCTCGAAACTGTATCGCGCCAACCCGTCGGCAAGGGCTCGGTGTACTTTGCACGCGAGGGTGACTTGGGACTCCGAGGTGGATTGTAAAGTGAGCGCACGCGGCGTGGCAGTGCCAACGGAGTCGGGCTTTTCTTGGTCATCACCAGCGCTGGTACTGCCTTGGATGGTCGGCTGACTGTAATGTATCTGGACTGAAATTAGTAAATATTAAACCATTAAAAAACGAAACTGCATTAATGAGAGAGTGGGAACTTACGGTAATATCGGATTCGCTTTCAATATCAATAAGAATGTTGTCCCAAATGTCCTCAAACTCGGCCTGGTCAATGGTGTCCTGTATTCAGTTAGCATTAATCCGGTGGATAAATTTTCGTTAAACTCACCTTTTCAAGGTCAAACAAAAGTTTGCGCAGCTCAGAAGCTTCAATCTTGGAATCAATCTTGGTGCCGCAAATGACGCGACCATTGCGTTCTCTCAGAATCTCAAGGGCCTTCTTCTTAAGCTTGTTGTAGCGGTCCTCACGGCTAGTGTCAAGCTTGCAGTAGGGAGGCACGGGCAAGTAGCCGCCAACAGACAGAATACTCTCAACCTTGATGTAGCCAGGCTCACATTCACTGTGGAACCCATCAGAACAAACCGCATGCTCAGGGCACTCAACGCACTGCGGTCTAATCTCATCAATAAACTGTTGTGCACGTCCGACAATGTACTCCTTAGAAACATAGTCCTGCAAGCCTTGCGGTGGGTTGTAATACCACTGTTGAATAGAGTGGGGCGCTTCCGTGACTCCACAATAACCAGCTTTAAACTGCTCAGCGGCAAACCATCTGGCAGTGAATGCAAGCGAGATGACCACCAAGACAAGAAGGATACCTTCCAACACCTGACCAAGCACAGACGCCGCTTCTGAATCCTCCTGCTCGCCCTCACCGGCATTTTCCGGTTTGGTTTCAACATCGGAGTCATTTTCAGCAGAAGAAACTTCAGTTTCGGCCTCCTCACTATCACTAACAGTAGCAACAGGTTCGCTTTCCTTCTTGGCCTTATCCTTCACTGTGGCAGGGGAGACAGGTGACTTGGCCAAAACGGATTCTTTCTTGGTGGTAGCAACGGGCGACGCGGACGGCTCCCGGACTGTGATACGTCGGCCCGCACCACTACCAGCAGATAATGAGTTCTGTTTCTGAGCACTGTTGTTTTTCTTTTCCTTAAAGCTAGTCGCTGGGGTATGGAAGCTGGCGTGATCAGCCTGCTGCTTCGCTGGGGTCTGGGGAGGCTCTTGCTGGGAGGGTGTAATACTAGGGGCTGCACTACTCGCGCTGTCAGTTTGCACGGGCTCTTTCTCAACATCACCCTCCAGCTCCTGTCTCTTGCGTAAAGGCTCAGCAGTCTCGTCCTCCAGAGGTCTCTTCTTGCGGTCAGTCTCAGGGGTATTCACATCATCGTCAGAATCGGCGATAACGACAACGGAGTTTTCAATCGTGATTTTTTCTTCGCGAATGTACTCGGAAATCTCAATATCCTCAAGCTCTGCAGTAGTTACAGATGAGCTTGCCGTAGCGGGTTTCGCCGCACGCGATTTCATCTTTTTTGATTTCACAGGCACTGTGGTTTTGTCGTCGGCCTCCAGGGGCTTGTTGGGCGATGCACTGCCAGATGGAGCCTTCTTGGAATCAGACTGCACTGGCACCGCTGCGGGCACCTTGACGATATCTTTACCTTCAGGTGCAACGTCAACGAACTCAGCCTTGAGCTGTGCCGCACGGGTCGCGATCTCACGGTTGAAGATCTCAATCAGATCGGACTTCTTTGCCGATGACGGGAAACTGACGGAGTGGAATACAAAGATGCGGCGCAGTTCAGGCACCTTCAGCGTCTTTGGGTTAAAGTCTAAAAGACTAGGGGTTAGACAGGAAGCAGGAACAGAAAAGAACAGCACATACTTGGTTCTAAATAGTCGTAATTGTCCATTTTGGTAATGCGTGGAGTCTCGATAACGGTTACTTCAAAAAAAAAGTTTTCCCAGAGACAAGGGGGATGTAGCGGTTGGGATCTACGTTATGCGGTGGAAAGTCGCGTCTGGGGCGGAAGAATAATAAATAATAATAAAAAAGTCACGATGACGACGCGTTTTAGAATTTATGAGATAATTGCGAAGGAATAAAAGGAAAAAGAAAATTTTTGAATTGAAAAAAAAAAAAAAAAAAAAAAAAAAAAAAAAAAAAAAAATTAAAAAAAAATTTTAATATATAAATTTTTTAAGTGGGGATATT
>Ga0160505_100336_pt1 | contig 29774 bp, 17 predicted proteins | sample DIDeMG_FD_108225 | JGI IMG/M metagenome (GOLD analysis project Ga0160505, IMG submission 108225) | Enriched chicken feces microbial communities from UW Madison campus, WI, USA - DID2874_E49_Stillage MG | ecosystem: Host-associated > Birds > Digestive system > Large intestine > Fecal ... | reverse complement strand
ATCTTCATTGACATCTTCATTGACATCTTCATTGACATCTTCATTGACATCTTCATTGACATCTTCATTGACATCTTCATTGACATCTTCATTGACATCTTCATTGACATCTTCATTGACATCCTCATTGACATCCTCATTGACATCCTCATTGATATCTTCATTGACATCTTTATTGACGTCTTCATCGACATCAATACCATCTCGATATTTCTCGTCACCAGATAATTCATTTTCTTCGTGCTTTGCTTCCAATTTCTCATTGCTGACTTCCATATTCAAACTATCCTCATCGTCCACGAATCGGAGGGTATCTGGTTCAGCAGCAGCGGTTTCGAAATCCTCCCTTGAAGCATCTGAATCAGATGCTTCTACCTCTACACGAGTGGTGTCCTCATTCTGTGTTGGTTTCAATTTCTCCATTTCATGTTTATCTATCTCATGGAATTGCAGAGATGCATCAACAAACTCATCATCAGACTCCGCTTCAGATTGTGGAAACGGAATTAACATAATCCTCAGCCTCTTCACAGGCATATCATCCACATCTACGGGGTTGATGTGCTGTTTCTTTTGTTCGATCTTTCTGTCTAGCATTTCATTCAATGCTTTAGTACCCACCAACATCACCTTCCTTTTCGAGGTCTTTGGCTTATCCAATTTTTTCTTGAGTTTGTTTGTTCCAACCAATTGAATCCTCCGTTTCTTGGGAACTTGAGCAGTTAAGTCTGGAGGTACCAGCTCTTTCAGAAGAATCTCCTGTTTCGACATAATAACGTTGTTTGGCATGTTCGGAGAAGCAACAGGCTTTTGACCATCTTCATCTCTTTTTAACTGTCGTTCACGATTGAGCCGCAGAAGAAATTTATCGGCCCGAATCTCTGATAGTGTGGACTTTCTTACTGGCTGGAACTCACCCTCAAACTCTTTGAACTGAGACATGTGGAGTTAAATGTTTTGATTAGAGATCTGAGATGCGCGTTGTGTGAAGAATCGGTTTGGTGGTGAGAAACGACCATTTGACTATTTGTGTCATGGATGTTGAGAAAGCCAAAAAGGAACCTTGATGGACTTCTTGAAATATAACCAAGCAATCACTTCAATGTTCCTCTTTGCAAATATGTCTTTTTCTGGATTTTTTGTCCCCTTTTCAACATTCATGCATTATGCCATTGGACCGTCACCTATAAATTTAGTATGATATTTTGCGGAAATGTCATCCAAGCACGGAATAGAAAGGAAGCACAAAAACTTTCCTCTTTCAAAAAAACAAACAAACAAACAAACAAATCCATATATTTTAATTATAAGCATATGAAGGGCCTCAAATATTTGCATCCCATTTACTTCTTAACCTTCCTTATCGTTGTAATCTTAGTAACAAGCTCGCGTCCTGCAGGGATGTTCCCCACCACTTTTAAACTAATAAGTCATCCAATCCCAACCACTTCCATTATCCCATTATGGCACAAAACTTACCAGACTCCGTGGTCAAATTATTAAAATCAAAGAGGTTTGTCCACTTGGCTACGTGCTTGGACAACGTGCCTCATGTGTCGCTCATGAACTATACATACTTCAACAAAGATGGAAAGCACCAGATCGTCATTTCGACGCCTACTTGCACCACCAAATATAAGAACATTGTTTCCAATCCCCATGTGTCACTCTTAGTTCATGACTGGGTCGCTTCCAACCCCACGTCGACGGAAGAGTCCGGAAATAGAAGAAACTCCTTGTTTGAATTGTTGACTAACATTAATAAATCGGAGATCAGCAGTGTTTCCGTGATGCTCGATGGAGATGCCGAGGTCGTTCACAAAGATGGCGACAGGTATGAGTTTTTGAAGTCATTGCACTTGAATAATGGCTTTATCGATGAGGTCCAGGCCCAGAACTATATAACTAAGGATGACAATGCGTTGGTTCTCATCACCATCAAGTCGTGCAAGGTGACCGATGCCAACGACAACGTCCAGCTGTATTGATTAATGAATGAAGCAATTGATAATTGACTCAATAAATAAGCAAAAAAAGAGGAAAGAAGCGACACCGAACTCGAAAGAAAAAATAATGCCGGTCCCAGGAATCGAACCTGGGTTTGTTCGGCCACAACGAACTGTACTAACCACTATACTAGGCCGGCTGATCTTGAAGGAAATTACTCTTACATATTTATAATGGTTATATTGAAGTTAAGTTGGGAAATTTGGCGATTAAGTAGCCAATATTGGTTGATATGCTTTTAATTTACAAAAGGGAATGTAGAAATAAATAATAAAGAACGCGCGCGTAAGAAAATAGTACTACAGTCAACGTAAGTTTAACACTGTGAATACTGAGACATTAAGAATATGCTACTGAGCTACGAATATCGACATATTAATACTTCATTTATTTTAAACACGCTTTAAAGTTTCCAAAGTAAAGCAAAAGTCTAGTCTTCTTCTGTCCAGTTTTCGAGTAAAAACAACTTCGGTGATGTCAACGGTTGGCTAACTCCGAGCCGACGACGACGTCGAATCCCAATTGCGTATATATCATCAATCGATTCTTTCCTTTCAACTTAAAATTCCGTTACTCTTACTACTTCATTTGAATGATCATAATCGATAATAACAGACTTTTTGGAGAAGAAAGAAACAGGACACAAACGACCAAAAGTCAAAGAACTATGCAGCCGACGGAAGAAGATAGAGGAAGTTGGACAATTGCGTAGCAGAGTGAGTCAAACGAGAAAAGAGATAGCAGTCACTCTGCTCAAGACTATAATATCAGAGAGAGTCCCCAGAAAAACCCCAGAAAACCCCACATCTTCTCCTCTACATTCGTCAATAGTACATATTCATTGCTGACACTTCTAACCAGAAAAGCATCTGTATTAAGACTTATAAAACACAATTAACCTAGAAGAGAGCATCCAAAGTACAGCACATGCACAAGGCAGCCAAACATCCCATCAAACATCCGTTGCTACTAGAGCTCTTTTGCTGTTGAACATAATACTGCTGCTGGGGTTGCTGCTGATAGTAGCCACCCTGAGGAGGCCCCTGCTGGTAGTAGCCACCCTGAGGAGGACCCTGTTGGCCGTAACCGCCACCATAGCCCTGTTGCTGGTAGTGGGGCTGTTGAGGAGGGGCGTAGCCTCTATCGGTCTGGGATTGGTTTCCCAAGGGAGCCGATTGCTGCTTGTCATCCCAGTTAGGTGGGGGACCAGTTGGGGGATTGTAATTCGACATGAGTGTGAAGGGTGGAAAGAAAAAACTGAGAACCACGAGAGTCGAAAGAGGTGGAAGTACGAGATTTCTCGAGGTGTTTTTTTATAGTAGGTCAAGAAATCCCACAGCCCTGATTAGCTGCAGGACATGATTTAATGTATGACTGTGGGGTGGCCATATAACAGATAAGAGCATGAATCGGGCGATGTTGGGAATCGATGATTTTTAAGATAAATGGCCAAGGACATTGAGCCATAACCAACTATTTTGCTCTGGTGAACTCCAGCAAGTCATGGTTGGCTCAATCCCTGTTTCATTGCCAAGCTCGAATCAGGTGCAGATCTGGGTCCGGCTGAGGTCCGACTTCAGACTGTACAATCTTGCGTACAAATATACGAGAATCAGGGGCTTTGGGAAATTTAACCGGTGGAAGAGACAACGTTAGTTTGGTTTGAAGTGTCGGAAAGAATTTTAGTTCCAAGATCGGGTGTAAAATTAAACGGGGAATTCGAGAGTGGTACATACAAGAAGAGAGTTTGAGGAATTGAAGAACTAAAGAATTGAAGAAGTGTAGAAGACCTAAAGAGTTGAAGAATTGAAGAGTTAAGGTTTATAAAAATGTAGAAATCAAGAGTTAAAGAGTTGACAGATTAAATAAGTGAAGGATTGAAGAACAGAGAGTTGGTTGTCTAGAATACTGATAAACTGTTTTATGAGACCAAAGAGCCAGGTGGTAAGAATAAGGCAATCCGAATCTCTCCACATTTGATATTAGTAGTGCACTTGAGAAGTACGCTGGCTTGTGAGTCATTCATCTGTCCCAATGAACAAAAGTTACTATGAGTGAAATTAATTCTAAAAGTAATTTCATTTGGACAAGAGGTCTTCAAGGCATTAATGGATCTTATTGTGAAATGATTATCCTTTGAACTACACGGCCCCTCCTCGAATTGCTACTTCATTTTGAATTGGCTTTTTTTCTGTTCCTTCTCACTGAAAGGAAGGACTTAAATCTAATACACCTCCACCGAAGTCAATGATTCAGCACTCATAATTGCAACTCAAAACCAAATTTTAAGTGTCAGCAACCCGCTTTATAGGAAAGGTCAGATAGTTGTGATTTCATTCTTCTTCACCATCAGTGAGTCATACCGATGAGATTTAGATTTGAAATGGCATCTAAATGGCCACAAAAGTAACAATTTTCCTAGAATACGCCCGCAACAATTCAAATCAATTCCCTTGCAGAGTCACTAGTCTCCCAATAACCTCGAAAATCAAGTGAGAAGTGGCCAGTTTATTGACCTTCTCCAAAATAGACGAGCAAATTAACCATCCATTACAGAAAGGGTCATCGTTAACTATCTCCGCTTATGTATTTAAAATAGCTTCCACATCAAAACGCCGTTTATTCGGATTATCGATTTGGCTCAACCTCGCCGTGTACCAGAATTCCTGTAATCCACAGTTTCGTTCAGTAGTCTGTCCGATATCCAAGCTTCTTATTCCATACTTAAATTTCCGAGGTCCGCATGGAACGGACTAAATGATACCCTTCGCAATTTTTAGATACACACTCTGCAGAGGCAATTAATACGCCATACTATTTCTGGTCGAATGCCCATTATTGGCCTTCTCCACGTGACTGTCACGTACGCCGCATACCCTTGGCACTTCGCTGACAGCTAGATACGAGTCTTATTTTCTCTGTCATATCGTGGAATTAATTCTATTGGGTAACGCTACTCGCCAGTTGTGAAGTAATTATTATTCTGCCGACTTCTTAACCCTAAGAAACCAAATGTTTACTGTTTTTTTGTAGTCCGCTTTCAAATACCTGGTTTGCTATCTACTACCACAGGACGTCCTTATGGAAATGACGTCGCGGCACCTCTCAATCCGACTTGCCAACCAATCACACTTGGGGCATTCGTAGTCAAATACCGGTTGAGGTGGTATGATCCCTGACTGCGTCACTCTGATAATGTGTGGCTCACTTTAATAAGGAAAGTTTTCCGGAGCTATTAACCAGTAGTTATGTTGACGCCTTATCAGTCGAGAAAACTATAAATGGAATTCGCTCCCATCGATAGGGCTTAATATCTGGTAGGCGTAAATTATTGAATAGAACCATGCCAGCTTCTGATATCTCCTCAGACTCGGCAGATAAGACGAAGGACGTCCATGTCGTCACCTCGCAGCAGCTTGATATTGAGAAAATCGAAGAGGAGCTCGAACATGACGACTGGTCATACCATGAGGGAAATGTCGAAGAGCTTGCCAATTCTCCGTATCCTGAAGTCCGTTCTGCAGTAACTCTTGATATCGACTTAAATGTCAAACTTAACCACTGGAGAACGTGGACCTTGACATTAATCTTTGTTATTGTTTTTAGTGGAGTCAATCAGTTTTTCTCGTTGCGTTATCCTTCGTTGTCGATTGGTTTTATTGTTGCACAGGTTGTCTCATTCCCAATCGGTAAGGCATTGGCAAAGTTGCCGGCTTACAAACCATCTTTCTTGCCGGAATTCTTCAGATTGAACCCTGGCCCATTCTCTAAACAAGAGCATGCCTTGCTTACAATCGTGGTATCCTTGACATCTTCAACGTCCTATGCCATGAACATTCTCATTGCCCAAACAAACTTCTACAACCAGAAGTTGGGTGCTGGATACATGATTCTTTTGGTGTTCTCAACCCAGCTTTTGGGATATGGTGCAGCCGGTTTGACTAGAAGATGGATCGTATACCCAGCAGCCATGGTTTGGCCCCAAACTTTGGTGACCACTTCTTTGTTCAGCACGCTTCATTCCAGCAAGAATGATGTGCTCAATAGACTTAATGCGAACGGTTGGACAATGTCACGGTACAAGTTCTTCACCTTGGTAGCCTCATTCAGTTTTGTTTGGTACTGGCTTCCCGGCTACTTGTTCAAAGCCTTATCCTACTTCAATTTCATTTGCTGGATCTGGCCCAAAAACATCGTGGTCAATCAGCTTTTTGGTGTTGAATCTGGACTTGGCCTCATTCCTATTTCGTTTGATTGGATAATGGCAACACAAGCAACTGACACCTCACCATTGGCCACGCCGGCATGGGTTTCTGCCAACACTTATGGATCTGTTTTCCTCTTCTTCATCATTGTGTTACCCTGCTTGTATTACACCAACACCATGTATGCCAAGTTCATGCCAATGATCTCCACCACCACCTACGACAACACTGCAAAGAAGTACAATGTGTCCAGGGTTTTGAATGACAAATTGGAGTTTTACGAGGAGGGATACAAAAGTTATTCTCCACTTTTTGTGCCATTTTCCTACTTGCTCTCCTACGCACTCAACTTCGCTGCAGTTATTTCACTCTTTGTCCATTGCTACTTGTACCATGGCAAAGATATCGTGAACAAATTGAAAGATCAAAGACACGGGGGAGAGGATATTCACAAGAGATTGATGAACAATTTTAAAGAGGCTCCCGACTGGTGGTATTTGATTTTACTTGTGATCTCCATTGCTCTCTCATTTGCTTGTGTTTGTCACTTCCCAACCCAGCTTCCATGGTGGGGACTTATTGTTTCTCTTTTGATTGCGTTTGTTAATTTTCTTCCTCAAGGACTTTTGGAGGGTATCACCAACCAGCACGTTGGACTTAACATCGTCACAGAGCTCATTGCTGGATACATTTGGAAGGGAAAACCGTTGGCCAACATGATGGTCAAGTTGTACGGCTTTATCCCCATGAGACAGGGACTTGACTTTTCGAGAGACTTGAAGATTGCGCAGTATATGAAGATTCCTCCAAGAACGCTCTTTTTCGCTCAGATTATGGGAACTTTGGTTGCAGGACTCGTCAACGTTGGAGTCCAGGAATGGATGAGATCAAATATTAAGGATATCTGCTCTCCTAGTCAGCTGGATGGTTTCATTTGTGCCAACGGTCGTACCATTTTCAATGCTTCCATTATTTGGGGAGCAGTGGGACCAGCTAAATTATTCAGTCCAGGAAAGAGGTACAATGCATTCATGTACTTCTTCTTGATCGGTTTCTTTGCTCCATTCGGAACCTTTTTCTTGAAGAAAAAGTTTCCAAGACACTGGATCGGAAAGATCAATGCTCCAGTATTCTTCACTGGTCCTGGAAACATTCCTCCTTCCACCGTTTACAACTACTCCCTTTACTTCATCATCTCTTTTGGCTGGAACCATTATGTTAGAGAATGGTTCAAGGCATTCCATGTCAAGTACACCTATATTTTGTCAGCCGCCATCGACTCTGGAGTGTCCATTAGTGCCGTATTAATTTTCCTCTGCGTGGCCTACCCAGTGGGCTCTCTCAGTTGGTGGGGTAACAACGTCTACCAAAACACCTATGACGATGCCTACAAGCCATTCTATAGATTGGCCAAGGGTGAAACTTTTGGTCCTACAAACTGGTAATATATGGCTATAGTTAATGGTTGCAAAACTTGGAAATTGTGCTCAAATATACGCGTATACGGTCCTGGTTTTACATTGCCTAATTGGGGCGAAGAAGTAAAAACGTAGATAAAAATTTTCATAATTATATACAGGAGCCATTTGACGAGAGATTGCAATCCCAAAGATGGGGAAGGCGAAAGAAGGTTCAAAAGCGATAAATATCAGAAACTAAAAATATGAGCATCTTTTTGGACTTATTAAATTTGTATCTATACTATTTTCTGAGCAAATTTAGTGATTCTTGGTGTTTTACCATGCGCTCCCCTTAATTTACATAGTTAAGGAAGTAAATTTCTCCCACAGTAATGGATCTCCACCACCACCCAAAATAATAGCATAAAAGACCTCAAAACCTAATCAAACAACCATATAAAACGCATTCCAATTGCTAAAAGTTAAATATATGGCATTTTAACCAACACCATATAGTCGGGACTGAATCACGTGCCATTACTTAGGGCTCACACCTTCCCGAAAAGGCAAGTATGCTCAAATATTCACTACAAAACGCCCATAGCACTCGCACATTTCAGCATGGAGTCCTGCAGTCAATCCCGCGACCAAAAATTTTTACACCCATTCCAAAGCTTTTTTCAACCTTCCCATCACCTTTTTCCTAATCAAAAATGTCTGACGTCGAGGAACAACAAATCGAGATCGAAGAGCCAGTCGTGCAGCAGGAGTTGCAGTTGGTTGAGCTTGCCACCCCAATCCCAGCTGATGTCCAGGCTGCTCAGCAGGAGATCAAGTTGTTCAACAAGTGGTCTTTTGAGGATGTTGAGGTCAAGGACGTCTCCTTGGTTGACTACATCCAGGTCAGATCCCCAGTGTTCGTTTCCCACACCGCTGGTAGATACGCCTCCAAGAGATTCAGAAAGGCTCAGTGCCCAATCGTCGAGAGATTGACCAACTCCTTGATGATGACCGGCAGAAACAACGGTAAGAAGTTGAAGGCTGTCAGAATCGTCAAGCACTCTTTGGAGATCATCCACGTTTTGACCGAGCAGAACCCATTGCAGGTCATTGTCGATGCCATTGTCAACTCTGGTGCCAGAGAAGACTCCACCAGAATCGGTTCTTCCGGTACTGTTAGAAGACAGGCTGTTGATGTCTCTCCATTGAGAAGAGTCAACACTGCTATCTCTTTGTTGACCACCGGTGCCAGAGAGGCTTCTTTCAGAAACGTCAAGACCATTGCTGAGTGTTTGGCTGAGGAGTTGATCAACGCTGCCAAGGGTTCTTCTACTTCTTACGCTATCAAGAAGAAGGACGAGTTGGAGAGAGTTGCCAAGTCTAACCGTTAAGGTGCTGTATATTTTAACAAAGTCATTAATGTCCGAGCTGTAGCATTGAAGTACTGTAATTTTTATTATTACCACATTTGCAAAAGATAGATTAAAATTATACAAATGTTTCATAATTGTCTATTTTGTGTTATACCCTAAGAGGATAGAACATGCGAATGATGAAATAAATAAGCAGTCCTCCCAAGAGCCGGTCGTATCTCTCAACTCTTGCCTGAAGAAGTTGATCGTCGTCCTTCTCCTCGTCGTCCTCTACTTCAGGTGTCTCTTGTCGGCGCAAATGCATATTGTGCCTAGAGTTGAGTGTCTCCTGAGCCTGCGACCGTCTGGATTCAAACGTCTTTCGTACTAGCCACTCGCGACAAACCAACATGAGTATCAATCCCATGAGGAAACAGCAACCAGTGAAAATCTGAGTGTGAGCATATGCATGGTTAGAATGAGGTCTACGCAACTTCAATGCAATGACTTCTGCTGGAAGACAGAAACAGGAAACAATGATGTTCAATCCTCCCCATGCTGCGGGTAGCTTTTCATGTCTCCCCATTTTCGCTAGCACATCTCCTGCTAGAGCTTGCGCCATTGTGCTACCGACTCCGACTGCTGAACCCATCAATACCGACAATACTATGAGAGCAGGGTATGTCGTGGTATTGAACCAGAATGCAAATATCAAAATAATGACGTAGATCGAGATAGCCACTGAGGTGTTTGCACGGCCGGTGAAATCACCAATATTTCCAATTAGAGGTCTACCAACCACCTGCGATGCGTTAAGAATAGCCAATATATTGGATCCTTGCGTGTGTGACAATCCGATTGATGTAGCAAAACTTGAGAACGAGTAGAGAATAATGATGTATCCAATAAGTACCACACCAAACCAAACCCCGACGGTAATAATTGGGTAATTATCAAAACATCGGAAATCGAAAACAATCTTAAAGTTCTTAATAATAAAGTCCTTATTGAAACGATCTTTGAATTTTGATTTCTTGGGGGTACGAACACGTAGGAACGTACCACCAAAAAGAGAGACTGCTAAGGTTATAAAGCCAACCATTCGCAATGCCCATCGTTGGTCACCAGTCTCCTGAATAATCTTGTTAAGTGACAAAGAGAACACCAAACCCCCCAAACCTGCACCAGCCACAGCAATACCCATAGCCGTAGCTCTTTGCTTATCAAACCAGGTTGGAAGAACCAAGGTTCCAGGAATAAAGATCAACGAAAAAGAAAATCCCACCAACACTCCCTCGCAAAGAAACACCTGCCATAACTTTGTACATTCTGCAGCCAAAAAGTATCCAAGGGTTTGCAAACAAATGCCTGTAAGATGAACAGGTGTTTGTCCAAAGATTCTTACAAGAAGCACCGTCATGGGGGCAAGGATTTGAGCCAAAAACACGATGACTCCGCCCATCAATGCGAAGTCATACTGAGTAGCCCCAGGAAATGAGTTAGTGGTAAGATAATAATTTAAGAACACACCAAAGGCAGCATTGGCACCCCAAGTCGAGAAAACCATCAACATAGCCAACACCGCTTGCCAAAATGCAAAAGCACCATCGATGGGATGGTCATCTTGTTCCAACTTCTCCAGTATATCATCTCGCTCAGATTTAGGAGAAACCAACTCAAGTTGTTCGATAAGTGCTTCTTCCGGCACCGGACGTGACTTATACAGCTCAAACTCCGCTGCATCTTGTTCGTAGTCATCTCGTAATCCTGTGAGAATTCGGGAAAGCTCCGAAACGTTTGTTGAGTGTCTGGTCAACGGAGCGGAATCAATTTCTCCGCCTGAAAGTTGTTGTGCCACAAACTCATCTTCCGATTTGCTCAGGTCTGACGACGTCGTCAGTAGTTGTAGCATAATGGATCAGAAGGACGGTGAGATACCAGACAGAAGAATAGACAAAAATAGCCTATGACTATTTCTTGTGAGAAGTGCGACTAGATATACCCGAGGGATGACTAATACGGCAGGATGTGGGGAATTCCAGAGATGAATGTTAGGACAAAAACAAAGCCTTCAGTCAAGTGAGAGAAGCCGGCATGTTTATATTCGACCTTTTACGTTATGATGCTTGGTAGAAGGTGACTATCGGACTCATCATTGGAGCGGGCTCCGTCAAGACACTGCGAAATGGTCCATTCAGCCGTTCCATATTGGCCACAACATTGAAAGTCTTTAATCAATCCAAAAAGGGTTTCATTGGTTCCCAGACATAAGCAAATCTTGATGGAAATATGAGTTTCACTAACTGACAAGAGTATTAATTTTTGCAGCCAGGGGCCTCCGATTAAGTGACTCTTGGTTATCGGAAATCTTCACACCCATGCGAACTTCTGCAGTACTCACATTATGACAGATACCGGTAAGACTTGGTCGGCCCATTTTCTGACAATGATGATAGTGCTAGAAGTGTTCAAGTAAAGAGAAAATTGTAAATATGAGGCAAAGCAGGCTGAGATTAGCTTGAAATATTCAAAAAGTAAAATATTCAGATTCACGGCTTCGGAAGTCACATCTCTCGTTGAAAATCACCGAAAGTGCAATATACCTGCCAAAGGTCCTCCTCGGTCCAACACTCAGCAGTGAAGGCCTGCGTGAATCTATTTTATTATCAAAACGTACACAATTGCTAAACTATTGATTGAGTTTTTTCCACCCGAATCAAATTGAGCCAAACTCCTGGGACCTAATACTCGAATTTATGCTGATGAAGTGTTGAATCGAACTTCGGGGGTGTTGCCACACCATGATTCCGACGCGGAAGGTGAATAGCCCCGCCAGTCGGGTCAATTTAGTCACTGTCCGAAGCCAATTTCCAACACTTTGGTTTGAATACTCGTAGCATTCATCAATCGCACTAGCCTCCAACTAATGCTTACTTACAGACCTCACAAAGATCTCATTCTCATCATGCTCTCTCCATAAGCGACTAATAGAAATACCCAAGCTGTATTTCTTCTTCTCAATCTCATCTTGTTTCATTCGCAACTTCTCGATTGCCTTTGTGATCTTCGTTCGAGTTACATAGTCAATTTCGACGTTGTACGGGGGAAGGAGATTGGTCAAAAAATTCACCTCCTTGTTGATCTTCTCGATACGTGCAGCATATTGATCGTATTTGGCCTGACTATACTGAAGCTGAGACATCTTCTCTGCACTTTTCCTCTCCTTTGCCTTTTCTCTGTTTTCTGGCAAATTGCCATATGCGTATTCTCTTTCCTTGTTCTGAGCCTTTCCAGTTTCCGGAAGGGCAATTGTATCACGAGATACTTTCCGAACAGTAAATTTTATAGGCTTTGGGGCGTTGTTGGCCTTAGGTAGCAGGGAACTCACACTGGGAGATGCTGGCTGGATCGGAGAAACCGTGAATGGCTCAAGTGGGGGCTCATCGTCCTTGTTGATGTCCAATTTGCCCATGGACAAACTCTTAATGAGCTTTTCGGTCGACTCGGAAGATGAAACTGAAGAGATAGATCCCGACGGAGAATGCCCTACCTTCTCTTTTGTCTCTTGTTCCGGAACGGGGGCGCTTGCCTCTGCATTTGGGTTAGGCGTGACCGGGACCTCAACAACCACTGTGTTCGTATTATGCAGATCGGGGTCCATAGTCATTACAGATGGTAGTTTGATCAAACTGCAAATTCAATAAATATGTCGGTGTTAACAGGAAGGATATCACTAAAAAAACGTCTAAATGTGCAATAATCTAAAGCAAGAAAGTTATTGATGTGTGCGTGAGTTTAGAGTAGTGCGGACACCGTGTTTACATTGGACTTCAACCTTAAGGCTCACACGGTCATAGCGGGGAGACGTGACACGTGTATGTCAGTCAAAATGAAATACAGGTAAGGAAAAAGATAAGAAATCTGAGGCCCTTTATAGTCCTTTCCGCATTTGCAGCTGCCCACATTCGATAAACTATAAATAACACCATATACTCTTGGAATCTTGCATTAGTCTTTGATGGATATGCACCTTACGCCTCGGTGTACGGGTGTCTATACCGATGATTTCCTGCTAGATTAACTCGCTTATTGCATATAGTTTCTATAGATAGCTGTCTCATATTCAACGTATCATATCATGTCATTGCTTCCATTGGTCGAAAAAGTCGATTCCTTTCCCTACGTTGAAGATCCTTATTACTGGAAGTTTATCAGCCATGACGGGGCTCTACTCGGGTACATCGTACCTGAAATAGCACATCGGTTAAAGGCGTCCGATTATTTCCAGGTAGATGAATCCAGTCACATCGTGCAGTTGAGTCCCTCCTTAGATACTTTCGAGAAAAGAAACCAGGTTTTTGCAGAAATTGCTCTTAAATGGAAGGAGACCGACCAATTGCTAGCGCTGGGTTGGCGTGATGAGTTGTACACCATCTATAACCCCCGGTCGGTTCCTTATATGTTACTTGAAAGAGCATTTTCTTGTCTTTTGGGTGTAGCAACCTACGGTGTTCACATCAATGGCTATGTTCCAGCATCAAAAACTGTAGATAATGTGCTTAAATTATGGGTTCCCCGGAGATCCTTGACTAAGGCAACTTATCCAGGAAAATTAGACAACACCATCGCAGGCGGATTGGCACATCCCTACGGAATATGGGAGAATGTTGTTAAGGAGTGCTACGAAGAAGGCGGATTGAGTGCTGACTTTGTTGAGAGCCATATTAAATCTGCTGGTGTGATCACCTACTTGTGCCAACCATACGGCCCAAAGGGCCATGCTCAACCTGAAGTGGAGTACGTTTACGACTTGGAGTTTGAATCCGAGACGGATACTGTTCCTTTTCCAGTTGACGGAGAGGCTGAGGATTTCAAGCTCATGACAATCGAGGAAGTTAAACAAAGAATGCTTGCAGATGAGTTTAAGCCCAATTGTGGCTTGGTGATTGTGGACTTTTTGATGAGACATGGCTATGTTACCCCAGAAAATGAACCCAACTACTTGGAGATCCAAAGTAGAATTCACCGGAGATTTCCATTTGCCATGCGGAACTGAGCCTCGGATGCGGAAATGATAACCTACAATCTCTCCTATATACAATCCATTATCACCAAAGACAACCAGCCCCACATATCTGAGACTTCACTTGACATGGTCTGGCTTTATTCGTCAGCATGTATCAGGATCGTCAATTCTCGAAACAGTACCATCGCCCATTCACTCTCAGCTATCTATATCGTAGATAAGGTTGGAGAGGAGATTGTTGATTCCTTTTGTCTTTCGATCTGCCATCTTCCACTTGATCAGGTGGAAAAAGATTATAAAATTTACGTTGCAGCACCTCATTTGCACGGAAATGGTGATGTTATCTGGCTAGATTCATCTGTAGTAGCACTGGCTCCAGTTTTCAGGGCGATGGACGACCCACTCTACGACTACATGAAATATGCATTACAGAATGGATTCAACTTCCTCCCTTTGGACTCGTTGGTGGGAAATCCATTATTGCTGTCATTGAATTTAATCAAGGTACTGTGTCGAAGCATTTACTCCCTTGAAACGAGCCATCGATTTCGTGAATTTTTATCAGTCACTCCAGAACTACTAGCCCCAATTGTGATTCGGTCATCTCCTTTCAACTTCACCAATGCCTCTATCTTTGCAGATTTTGCGTCCACAGGAAACTTGAATTTTACCCTACAAGACGAGCGGGGATGTCACGGTTACCTTAGTGACATAAAGTACTTGGAGAACATGAGCGGCGCTTTGGTGACCACCAGACAGGATGAGGCAGTCGGACTTCTAGTTGGAAATCTTCGCAAAATTAATGGCGATGGTGACTTACTAGTTATTGCACCTTGGGAGCGATTGCTTCCACTTCTTCCCCACTTGAAGATGACTACGGAAACCAAGAATTTCGAAAAGTCATGGATACTGCCAACTTCAAACGCTGCCCTGACCTCGAAGAATCCTGTCTTTCCGATTGTTTTGTTCAAGGATAACCGCAACTTATCTTGGGGCTCTTGCATCCTTCTAAACCAGCTCACTTTGGTCACCAACTTACATGTTATCAAGCCCTATCGTGAGTCAACAGACATCGTATGTGAAGTTGTGATCAATGAAAGCACATCCATGACTATAGGTCAAGACGATGAGATCATAATTCCATTCGAGAGTTTGGACTTGGCATTTATTGTATTGTCACCGCAAAATATGATGTTGGTATCCTCCATTCGACCCACCAAAATGTCCTTTTCCAACAATTTGCAAATCGGAGACGTTGTAACCACATCTGGTTACGGCTTGATCCTCAACAGAGATCATTTGAAAACAATGAAATCTAGTGGACACGTTAGCTCGAAAATATATCACCAGCCCTTTGAGAGCTCGCCAAAAATTCCTTGTGTTCTCATAGCATCTTCATCATGCTGGAATGGATCATCTGGAGGAGGGCTTTTCAACGAAAGAGGAAGTCTAGTTGGACTAATTTGCAGCAATGCCCAAGTTTTCGTGCCCTCAGTTAACGGCAGCGTAGCATCCAAAACTGAGAAAGTACCACTGTTCTGCCTCTGCATTCCGTTGGAGCTCATACTTGAGTGTTATCAGAAAAAAGTTGTAGAAAAAGAAGATGACGTGGAGTTGAATATAAAAGTGGAGAAAGCCTGGAGATTAGAAAGCTACCACCAGGACATATTTGAACGCAACTCTAAGCTTTGAGTATTCATGATCATCTTCGAAAGCAGATTTGTAAGTTTTGAAAGAATCAAATTACGCTATGTACCAGAATATATTACACTATGTTTCAAAGAACACGCTTGAAGCCTCTCAATGGGGACTTGTCTCCCTCTCTTGCCTGGGCATGTATAGGAGGCAAAATCAACGAATTAGCAGGCGGTGCAATTGGCGGAGAGATAATCAGGGATGTTGAGCTTGTTGCTCCGGAAGCAAATTGAAGCTTTGCAACACCTTGGAGTGGAGGCAAAGACGTGCTTGGAGACATAGCAACAAAGCCTTGTGAAGGTTGTCTGGCCCTCAATGGTGGAGACTCAGAACTCTCAGTCTTGTTCATCAAAACGTAGTTGCTATTCACTTTACCGGTGTTAGCAAAAGCAGGCAATGGTACTTGTCCAAAACCTGAAGCCCCTGCCGATATAGATCCTCTGGAATTCGCCATCTTGGAATTGTTTAAAGCAGTGTCAATCGAGCTAATCGATTTCGACCGCCTATTACGAATCAAGATCGATTCGTTCGTCACATACAAGTCTCCAATGAAAAAATCTTCCTGGTTCAAAGCCAAGACAAACAAGTCATTCAAAAAACGGTTGACGTTCATACGGAAGGTGGCCAAGTGAGTGTTCTTGTTGAAGTAGTTCAACCAAGTGTCGCAAATCTTGGTAAGTTCATTAAACATCTGCAAGTATACTTCTGGGGACGCAGAGCTAAAATGGACCTCTTTTTCAGTAATCATGTACATCAAGCACTGAAGTACGGTATTGTCAGCAAGAACATGTTGAGTTTTAGCTGGAGAATTGTTGGAAAACAAATTGATCAAGATCTTCACCATAGTGATATACCATTCCAAAATCAAGCTGTTTAAGTTAGCTATATCCACAAGATTCAACTTAGCAACATCAACAGGCAGAGAAACGTTGTTCATTTTGAGAAGGTTGTAGTTGAATATGATGGGAAAGCTGACAATGCCCAAATTGTTATTGATTTCATAAGCTGAATTGCCATTGCTCAAACAATCATTCGCAGAAAAGAATTCGAGCAATGCATTTCCGAACTTCTGGAACAGCCGGGCCATATTATCCTTCATGAACCGATCGAAATTGAAAGTGGAGTTGACTTCTCTCAAAGTAGCGAGAAGAAGGCCCCAATGGTAAGGAGAGCTGATCTGAAAAGCATAATAGTCCATGAGATCCTTGAACTTAGGAGGTGCATTGAGAATTAACTTCTTTTTGAATATTTCAAAGATTTCCGAATAGGTACTGGCCAGCAGAACCGACTTATTGACGGATTTGTTAATGAGAATTATGGCATTGTGCAAGGAGTTCCGCAGGTCAAATATCCACAAGGATTGGTTGAACGTTAGGTTGGCCACTTCGTTGGAGAGGGTGCAAATGACGATTTCATTGAGAAAAGGCTCCGAGAGCGGGGTAACTGACTTCAGAAAATTGCCCATGAATTGCTGGAGTGTAATGGTGGAGTCCTTGAAAACCTTTTGGGCCAAAAACCACGAATAAAATTTTGGAGGTGCTTCATTGATCTTGTACTTGGAAACAAGTACATAGATGCTCCAAAAGAGGTCCATGTTCATCAGCACAATCTCCTCGGACATGTTATTCTGGGCAGCAGCCAAATTCTGCAAGATGATATGGGAACTGTCCTCCAAGTAGGATAACATTAGGTCATTGTTAAAGAAGCGGAGATAAGTATAAGTCAACACATACAAGTTCTTCAAAATCTCGCTCTGAAAGATGAGGCTGGTGTGCTGGGGTATAAGCTTGTCCACCAAGATGTTCCAAGCCTTTTTGATAAATAATGTGGCCACTTCATCGCAGTTGTAATCGTTACCAGGGCAGGTTAACGCTCCAACAGCCAAGACGGTGTACACGATGCCCAATCTGAAATCAGAGAGAGCCGAGCTGGATGAATGCGAGTGCAAGTTCTCAACCAAGCTCCTACGGAAATTGAGGAAGACCGAATATGGCTCATTGGAGAGCACCGAGTAGCCCACTAGGAATAACTCATTAACCGGATACTGCAAGTCTTCGGAGTCGTAAGCTTTCTCTAAGTTTTTGGCAATGGAGAGCAACTGCACCAAGTCCAGACGAGGTGACGAGGTTGATAGATGTTCAATGCCCGATGGTATGAAGTTCTGGACAGGGGCAGCCATAGAGCCAACTGTAGCCATTGAACTGGAAGGGGCCATATTTGTAGGGTTTCCTAAAGTACCTAGGGGGCCCAAAGGGCCACTAATGGAGCCAGAGCGGTGATCGAACCTGGAGGCCGATTTTGCGTTTTCATCCAACAGACTCACCAGCGTCAACGGGGAGTCCGAACCAGACTCGGAGGTGGTTTTCACAGGCCGAGGTACCGTCTCATAAACGGAAGTACCAGGGAGGGTTTGAGTCTGAGCCCGGGAACTCTTGGCGGGCGCCAACTGCAAAAGCGCCTTCGCAGATGCCATGATGTGAGTATCATTTTCATGATCGTGAGTGGTTGGAGGCGCCGACTGGTGACTTGGCCCGATTCCAGGACGAGTCACCGAATCATATGCATATTGTGGAATACTTGACTTAGTCGACGCATCTTGGTCAACAGACGCAGCCACATGCGTAGGTATAGGCGCCGTATTGGCATGATTAGACATACTGGCATGGTCAGTAGGAATAGTGGAGCCAACAGCATTGTTAATATTGGAAACACCACCTCCCACCCCACCAACCCCACCAAGATTCAGAGGCCGCACCGAGGCCGAACTATGGTCGATTCCTCCAGCGTCTACGACAGATTTGGCAAGTCCGTCGTCTCCGGCGGTAGTACCCGGCTTGTTCATAGGCACCGTCACCAACAGGGGCAGTTTTTTAGGTGACGACTCAGAGAATCGCTCCTCTTTGTAGTGCGAACGACTTACGAGTCGAATATTATGCACTGTCCGGCAGTGTCTTTGCAACAAGTCTCTACGAACAAACGCCGACGTACAATATAAGCAGTGGAAAGGTTTTTCGTTTGTGTGAGAGCGTTCATGGCGCTGTTTATGTTCAGACCTTGTGAAGGCTCTGGCACAGAAGCCACAAATGTATTTCTTCTGGGGAGGAGGCATCCCGCAAGAAAATCGTTAGTACTTAGAAGAAATTACCCACCGATCAAGACAGAACGCGATGAACCCACGAGACAAATCAAGTCAATAGAAGAAACGGAATAGAAAATTCAACGGGAAAGATCCTGTCAAAATCGCAATAAGAAAGGTGTATGAAGCTGGAAAAATTTCTCTATAGGTGAAAGGTTTGATGGAACGCAGGTTAGGATTTTCTGGGGCAAGCACCCCGCATTCATAGTGTCCGGTTCTGAGGGGGTTTCAATAGTGAGAGTTCCGGTGGTGGTAACTGGTTCTCCGTTTATCCGTCTGCAGGACAAGTATGACTTCCGGCCACGCATAGAATAGGTGGTACGAGGCTGAACGTTGACGCCGGAGAGGGGCTCCTGTGGTGGGGGCTGGTGACTTCCGGTTTGCTCACCATGCGCAAAATGTTCTTCCGGAGTCAATTGTGGGTGGGATTGGCAGTGCCGCCATTGGAAAAGACAGCACAAATAATAGAAGAACCAAACTACATGAAAAAATGGGAAATATTGTGAGACTAGACAAGTTTTATCATTGATGGAATTTTTCCCACATTTTCCATTTGAGTCAACGGTGATTCAACGAGGGGAACTAGAGGGGAAATCGAGATCCAGAGGGGGAACCCTAGGCGGGAAAAGCGTGGAGAGGAAATTATATAGGAGTTCAGGTCGGAGTTGGGGTCCGGTTGCCGCCAATGCCTGCATTTAACTTAAATGAAAACCCGATCACGTGATATACAATGTCTTTCACCTTTCACTTTCTCACAGATTCACCCTCGGAAATCACCCGCTCAATCACTCAAGTCTTGTGCGGCCCCACTCGACTTCCCGCAATTAGCTCACCTCGGATTTTCGGAGTCGGAGTTGAGAACCTGTTGAGGCTCGAAGAATGTCACAAATCTTTGAAACATTTGAGTTTTTATCCTTTACTATGTGTTCATTGCCCTGTCAACATTTCCACCAGCATGTGCTAGTGGTATTGCCTCGGATCCGGAACTTCCCTCATGCTGTTAACGGATCAACGGACTTTTGTCGGCGGCCAGGGCTGTCTGCAGTATTACTCCATCGTTAATCAAACCCCACGTCGACTTGCATGGAGGTTTGCGACTTGGAAGGCATTTTGACCAGAGTGAGAAGTCGAAAAGGGAAGCGAGGAGCAAGCGAATGTGTAGAGGTAGAATGAAAGCACCGTCATATATGGCGATTTGAACAAATAGAAAGGAATGTGAGGAATTTTTGGTAAATCTCAGAGACGTTTTTATTTAGAAGAAAAAAAATCACTTAACTTTTATTTAAGTTTCGGGCGATTGCCGTAAATTAGGGCAAGTGATGGGCGAATTGTGGTCAGGTTTATTTTCGGTGATAATTTGACAAAAGCTCGGTGGACTTACGCAGTAACTCCGAACGTTATTTGATAGGCTCGGAACTGATGCTCGGAGCTGGTAGCTCGGAGCTCAAGGTTAGAGATGATGGTCGGACGGATGTATCGCCCTTATGTCCAGTCATCTCTATTCAATTGTATAGTTGTGATTGGTCCAACTTTGGCGAACGATTGAGTTGCGGAGGTTGGGGCAAGCCCCTATCGAGTCCGCCAAACGTTGCTATTTTGGAGACAAATGTCTGACTTGGAGACAAAAATGTCTGACTAGCAACTTTTTAAACTTTTATCTGTCTAAGATTAAATTTTAGGTTAGAGATATGACTCTTTGATGTGTGGCCACGATGAGTGACTCCACTACTCTTTTCTATGACTCTATTGGTATGCTGTCATGACTCGTTTGCTCTTATATTATGTGTTCCCTTCTCAATATGTTGAGACATTGACCTATTCAAATCTCGCAGTTCCTAATCTCCCCACACACATCTTTTTTTCCTTTCTCCTATTCGTCTTCTCCTTTTCTTTGATCATTCCCTAATTTTCTGGTCATTTCCCTCCTTTCGCTCCATTCCCACTTTTCCCTCTTCCCCGGATTGAGGCGGCCCTTCCACTTGTGGAAAGTATGCGCGGCCACCCATCTGAAACGTTACCTTGGTGCACGGGTGTAATGCCTACTAGTTTCCAATACCAAAATAAGAATCTTATCCAGCCGAATGATTCCTAGAAGTAGGAGTGAGGAGTCCATTCTGACACTTTTTTCGGCAACTACTCCCGCAGAACTCGATAATGCTTCTATTTTCTCCGACGAAACCGTGTCTGCATCGCTGGTGCCGGTGTTCGGCGTGAAGCTTCTGTCATATACTCGAATCAGGGAAATGCCTCTTGTTGTGGGTCACATCAAGCTGGATCTTCAGTTGTATAGTTCGTTGCGGTCCCTCAAGGATGATGAACCTCCCATGTTCACCATTCAACTGAATAAGTTCCATTTTCTCAAGAAAAATGCACCTCTTCTTACCACCTACTTCCATGATGGGTCGCTGAAACTGGAGTTCTGCAAAGTGTATTTCAAGATTTTGCTGAACAATCTCACATGCTACGTGTTAATGTTCCATAATGGCGAGAATATAGTTCTTTTCAACGATGCATTGAAGCCTCATGCTGATGCTATATATAAGGGCACAAAGTTGAGAGTATTTGGTGCCTCTGGAGCGTCTTCCACATTTGGAAATGGCTTGATCAAGCTATTTTTGCTTCACGATCTGACCCCTACACTTGCAGACGGCGTGGATTGCGACAACATCGACACTGCCACTTCCATCAAAGATGTGGATTTGACAGGCATTAATGACAATCCACTTTATCTCGCGGTGACCAAACAAGACCGTTCAGGAGTTCTGAAATTGCTTTCGCAGGCGTCGCCATTGGTCAATATCCCCTATGCATCGTATGTAGACAATGGAGACGAGCGGCTTGAAGGTGTGAGGGTAACTGGAACGGTACGATTGTTTGAGAGTGTTGCAGAGGGTGTAGCAGACGACGGAGAGGCAGAGATCACGAGGACTTCGTTGATTATGGCCAGCATGATGATGGTGTTGATTGAACAGGAGTTGAGAAAGATGAGGGGGACGAACAAGCCTCTGATAGTAGGAGGAACATGAGGGGATTTAGACTAGAACATTATAAACCAGAAAGTATAGAGCTTAAACACACTAGAGATGAAGGACTAGGAACGGAAGAAAATGACTAGACTTATAACGACTATAAATACAAGAAAACAGCAGATTAGAGTAGATCAAGAGATCAAAATAGATCAAGGAAAAACAGAAAAGTTTGGATTGGTCAGACTAGATCAAATCAGATCAAAATAAATTGAACTAAATCAAATTGGATTATCCAAATAGTAAAATGATTCAAAATCTTGAACGGATCAAAATCATCACTAAACTCAATTCAACTTTAGGTCATCATTCTCGTATTTATATTTTCAACCAGTATGATCTCTACAACCTCCCAAACACCAACCACTAACATTAGACACAATCACAATCTTGAGTTAACATATAAACCACTTATCGCATGGTTGTCATGAGTCACCCTATACTTCACCTGTTATCTCGCCTTGTGAGTCATTCCTACACATTGCACCTTATCGAGCTGAGTCATAACTTGGAAGGCTGAAGAAAATCAATGAAAACTACCGGAAGAACTGCACATAAACCAATTACCCCCGGCTTTTGCGACTTTTCTATTGCCAAATCCCTGTCTAGATACAGTCGCCTTCTCAATCAAGCAGGTTACCACGAGATAAATCACCATATACAGGAATAACAATCACATATCCGACCCGAGCAGTTCCGGGGGTAGCGCACCTGGGTGAAAAAATCATCGACAAAATTTCCCATAAAGTCGACCTTCTTTCCTAATTAAAGAAACACAAAAAACACTCTAAAGAATAATGTGTGGAATCTTCGCTGCATACAAGCAGAGGGACATCGAGCTGTTCAAGGACAAGGCCTTGCAGTACTCCAAGAGAATTAGACACAGAGGCCCAGATTGGTCAGGAAACGTTGTTGTAAACGACACCATCTTGTGTCATGAGAGATTGGCTATTGTTGGTTTGGACGCCGGAGCCCAGCCAATCCTTTCCGAGGACAAGAGATACTCGTTGGCTGTCAACGGAGAAATCTACAACCATATCCAGTTGAGAGATGAGCTCAAACAGTACAAGTTTCAGTCTTTGTCAGACTGTGAGCCAATCATCCCATTGGTTGAGAAGTATGGAATCGATGCTCCAAAGCACTTGGACGGTATGTTTGCCTTTGTTTTGCACGACAAGGAGACCGACAGAATCGTGGCTGCCAGAGACCCTATCGGTATCGTCACCTTGTATATGGGTAAGTCTTCCAAGTCTCCAGAGACCAGATACTTTGCTTCCGAGTTGAAGTGTCTCATCGATGAGTGTGATGAGATCTTTGCATTCCCTCCTGGCCATGTTTATGACTCCAACACTGATGAACTCACGAGATACTTCACGCCTTCCTGGTGGGATGGCTCCAAGATTCCAACTGAGCATGTAGACTATAAGAAGGTCAGAGAGACCTTGGAGTTGGCCGTCAGAAAGAGATTGATGGCCGAGGTTCCTTACGGTGTGTTGTTGTCTGGAGGTTTGGACTCCTCTTTGATTGCATCCATCGCATCCAGAGAGACCCAGAAGGCTGCAGCCACCATTGCCGAGGACGGTATTGACGCCAACAAGGAGTTGTCTGGTGTTGACGCTTCCGGTTCTTTGCACACTTCTGGTTTCAACAGATTGCACTCGTTCGCCATTGGTTTGCCTGGTGCCCCAGATTTGATTGCTGCCGAGAAGGTGGCCCACTTCATTGGAACCATCCACCACTCTCACACCTTCACTTTGGAGGAAGGTTTGGACTCCTTGAACGACGTCATTTACAACTTGGAGACTTACGACGTCACCACCATTCGTGCATCCACCCCTATGTACTTGTTGTCTAGAAAGATCAAGGCACAGGGTGTCAAGATGGTGTTGTCTGGTGAGGGTTCCGACGAAGTGTTTGGAGGCTACTTGTACTTTGCCAACGCCCCATCTGCATCTGAGTTCCACGAGGAGTGTGTCAAGAGAGTCAAGAACTTGCACTACGCCGACTGTTTGAGAGCCAACAAGTCCACCATGGCTTGGGGTTTGGAGGCCAGAGTACCATTCTTGGACAAGCAGTTCTTGGAGGTTTGTATGAACATTAACCCAGAGGACAAGTTGATCCAGAAGGGTAGAATCGAGAAGTACATCTTGAGAAAGGCTTTCGACACTACCGACGAGCCTGACGTCAAGCCATACTTGCCAGAGGAGATTTTGTGGAGACAAAAGGAGCAGTTCTCTGACGGTGTGGGATACTCGTGGATTGACGGCTTGAAGGATGCTGCTGAGGCTGCTGTGTCTGATGAGGAGTTGGCCAACCCTAAGCCAGAGTGGGGTGACGACATCCCAACCACTAAGGAGGCTTACTGGTACAGATGCAAGTTCGACGAGATGTTCAACAAATCCAAGGCTGCTGCCAGCACCGTTATGAGATGGATTCCAAAGGCTGAATGGGGCTGTCACGCTGACCCATCCGGAAGATACGCCACCACCCACGAGCACAACGTGGACAAGGCATGAACGATTATAGAATAGTGCACCTACTGTTTACGATAAAGTGTAGTATTGTTTGAAGTCCTGATTATATTGTTATTAAGTTCAAACTTGCTAGAGAGCTATAATTCTAGTATCCGTTCTCAGTCAACCATTGCTGAACCACACCCTGATCTCTCTGGTAATACGAAGCATTAATTGTAATTTGGTCAAGCACCTGTGATAACGATCTCTCGAATCCGTGGATATCCTTCTTCTCGAAAAATTGCTTCACATCCTCTTCCATCTTGAACGACTGGTAGTTGCACAAGGTGACCTTGATAAATCTGTCCAACACTACCATGTTGCTTGACATCAACTTGTGCAAAACGGAATAGTTTTGCTTGAAGAAGCTCCAAAGCAAATCTCTAGTGCTGGTGTTCTTCGACAAGCTGATTCCCAAGAAGTGGGCGTCCATAACGGGAATCACAGTCTCATCACCAAGGTATGATATCAACTTTTCTGCAAATTTCTCATTGGAAATGTGACCCAAAGCTCCCAAAGCAATCTCTCTGGAATCCAACGATGTTGGGTTGGTCACCTCACTCATAATAAGGTCGAAATCAGCCCCAGTCAAGTTCTCGGAGGAGACAATGGAGCTGAAAGCAAAGTATCTCAATGATGGATCAATACTTTTGGTAGTCTTCCACTCATTGAATAATTTTTCAGCATACTCTTTAACTTCTGGAATATCTAAGCCCGCAGAGGAGTTCAAGATTTTTGCTCTCAACTTCGACTTCAAGAAGTCATCCTTGTCTACTGGTTGAGAAACCATTTTGGTTGCCAACTTACGGTAGACATCGCTAGTAAACTTTGCAATCTTCTTAGAAAGCTCAGTGTGCTTCACACTGAAAGTTGTGCTGAAGTATGCAAGTCTATTGCACAATTCCAACCATGCCACGTAATTTTCTCCGAGCTGATCATCATCAATAGTGATGGACTTAACCAAGTCCAAGAAATTTGAGGTGGAAATATCTCCAGAAACAGAAATCGATAAAACATCTGCAATGATTCCCACCTTGTCCTTTCCTGAAAGAGAGCCAAAGTATGGAAGAATGTTCTTGTGGAGAATCTTGGGATCATAGCTAACACGGAAAACACCCTCGGTTTCCTTGTTCAATTTGAACAAGCCAGTTGGAATCTCGTCAATGGTGTGGCTTCTGGTAGAGAAACTATCGAGTTCAATAGAAGCCTCGGAACTGACATCCAAAGGAACCCACCAGACGGTCTCGTTTTCCTCTGGCTTCACGCCTCCTCCATTGAGGAATCTAGACTGCTCCACCACCCACTTCTTATCGTGAGGAGTCACCTTGATGACAGGGAATCCGATTTTGGTGATCCAAGACTCCATCATCGCTCCAATGTTCTTGCCAGAAACGTCGGAAATAGCACTCCAAAGATCGTCAGACGTAGCATTGCCAAACTTGTGATTATTCAAGTATTTTGCCACACCCTTGAGGAAAACATCGGTGTGCAAGTAACTGGAAAGCATTCTGATCGTGGAGGCACCTTTCAAGTACGAAATTGCATCGAAGAGTTGGTCGATATCCAATGCATCTACCACAGGAACTTTGATAGGATGAGAATTTCTCAAACCGTCGAGTCCAAGGGCATTTTGCAAAGAAGTCGATACAAACCCAGAGAAAATGTCCCACTCTGGAAATAAAAAGTCGACCGCAGCGTAACCAACCCAAGTTGCAAAACCTTCATTTAGCCACAACTCATCCCACCACTGCATGGTGACCAAGTTACCGAACCACTGGTGAGCGATTTCGTGTGCAACTACGTAAGCGACGTTTTGCTTGTAACTAGGGTCAGAAGTCTCTTCAGAGTACAAAAGAGCCGTAGATCTGTAGGTGATGAGACCCCAATTTTCCATAGCATTGTGAGAAAACGAATGGACAGCGATCAAATCGAGTTTGGGCAATGGATACTTGAGTTCAAAGATCTTAGAGAAATAGTCCACGATTTTGGGTGCGAGAGATAATGCAAGCTCGGCGTCCTTGGTGTAGCCCTTCGTAGTATAAATTCTCACAGGTAATGGTTTGTTATCAGCATAAAGGTCGCTAGTAAATCCTTCAATATACTCGAATTCACCAACAGCCCAAGCCAATAGATATGTAGACATGATTGGAGTAGTTTCAAACCTGACAACCTTCAAATCACCATCTGCCTTCTCTTCCTTGACTGGCATATTTCCCAAAACAGTTAAGTGGTTCTCAACAGTGAGATTTACGTCGAAAGTGGCTTTCAAAGCTGGCTCGTCGAGACATGGGAATGTTCTTCTAGCATCTGTGGCCTCAAACTGCGTAGAAAGCATATACTTGGTTTCGCCATCCTCTTTGTAGGACGACTTATAGAAACCGGCCATGTTGGTCTGAATATTTCCATCAAAGGCCACCTTCACAGACACCAGACCATGAGAAACCTCGAATTTGTCAGCGAACTCGACCACAAAATACTCCTTCTCCTTATTAAGAAGTGCAACCTTACCTTTCACGGACTTTCCACCATATGTAGCTGTCACTGCACCGATGGTCAAGTCTCTGTAGTGTAAGTGCAACTGATTGGTGGATTCCACCACGTCCAAATCGATGTTGACTACTCCAGAGTAATTCTCGTCAGAGATGTTGGAGATGGAAATGTCGTAATGCGTAGGCTTCAACGCAGAGGGCAATGCCTCGTAGTATGGTTTCAGTGGACACATTATAAGTATAGTGACAGACAGAAAACGACGGCGATGAGGTTTTTTTTTTCTAGTCAGAGATCAGTCTTGTCTAGTGTCAGTAACTATGGCATTTGACATGTTCGCACTATCCTACTCTTTCTCACCTTCCCAAAATGGTCGAGCCACGCGCCGATGTGGCATTGATTGGAACTTGACGAAGACAATGTGTCAGAAAAACCGTTGAGAATGTGTCAAGAAGGGAAGGAATGACTTAAGCTTCTTTCTTCCCAATAGGGTAGGTGATGTATGCACCTGAAGATGGTAGATCGGGTGCACCATGATACAACATGCAAGTATGACAGGTTGCTGTGGAGGAATTGGGAGATTAGAGAATTGGCATTTGGAGGGATGTAGTGGGCGATTTTTGATGATTGGTGGAAATTATGAAAGTGGTTTAATTATGACTGAGTAGAGATTGATGGGAACTGATAATGCAAATTTGCAATACGCAAAACGCAAAGTGTAAAATGTAAAATGCATAACCATAAGAGAAAAAGTGCGATTTAAGTGCCAAAATAATGACAAAATTGATATTTTATGGATGAAAGGAGCAAAGAATGAGTGTTGTCCCATTTCTATTCTAAACTTTTTGATATCAAGTTGATTAGCCAATTAAATAGAATGAGTGCTTTATTGAAGACTTGAGAATGACAAGTTTAATCCCTCGAGAATCTGGGGTCTGCGTTTTTTAAAATTCAGTTTTGTCTTGGTAAACTAAAAGAGAAGAATAGTCAAAAAATTGAGAGCTGAACGAAGTGACTTCAAAATAAATTGATACTAGGTATCCCATATCCAAGAGTCGTCATTGACTAACATCCCGAATAAGAAGAGAAAATCAACATATTAACGGTAACAAAATTGGAGAATCTTTTTCAGAAAACCAACTATCGCTTATTCATGAAGTGAATTGTCACAAGAACAATCAAGTTCAACTGTATCATAATGTTTGTGTGTGTCCGAGTTGTGGACTACACATACCGCCTCTAGAAAGTTACCTTCCTATACTTTTATTCAGATTATTGCAATCTACAGCTAATCTAAATAAATGAAATGAACCTTATCCGGAATCCCAGAATGCTTATACACGGTATCTTATTAATATCATATAACATCAATCAATCCACATAAATGTAGTACTAAATTGTCAAGTCTGCTAACGACTTCTCAAAGTATGGCTTCTCTCCAAGAACAGTGATCCTATAGTGATGTCTTGGACCAGTTTCATGCTCAAGGAAGTCACCCGTGGCAGAATGAAGCAAAAATCTGTTATCCCAAGCAATCACAGTCCTGGAGTCGGTACCTCTATGAGTAGCTCTAACCTGGAACTCTGGGTTGTTTGTAACATGATCTTCCAAGAAGTTCAAGATAGCAGCAGATTCCGAAGGCTTCACACCCTTGATCTTATGGATAAAGAGACGAGAGAAATACAAACTCTTCTCTCCTGTAACCGGATGAGTGCGCACCAATGGATGCTCGGTGAAATAATCAGCCTTTACTTTGGCAACGAGTCCTCTGAGCGCTGCGACCTTGTTCTGGTGGTAGTTAGAATGGACGACAGTCAACGTCTCGAAAAACTTCTGTAAAGTTGGAGATAATCTCTTATAGGCTTCACGCAAATCGATAAAGATGGTGTCACCTCCAGATGGAGGAGCCTCCAAAGCAACAAAGAAAGAGAAAGACGCAGGGTACTCTTCGAAACTGATGTCGGAGTGCCATCCGTAAGTCAAACTTGTCGTCGAGTCCAGAAGCTCCTGCTTGTATCTAGAACCATCACCCGAGTTTCTAAAAGTGACCAAAAGCTCTGGATGATTTTCGGCAGAGTAAGCAATTGGGTGAATATGTAATGGTCCAAAGTAGTTACCGAACTCCGAAGCAAATTGAGGTCCCTTGTCTCTGAGGTCCTGGTTTCTGAAAACGGCCAAACCTCTAGTTTCCAAAAATAACGCCAAATCGTTCTTTCCAGCATCATCCAATTGACTCAATTGAACACCATCAATTTCTGTCCCCAAATTAGGAGACAAATCAAAAGTCTTAACTTTTGGACTTTTGAAAAGGTTCTCAAATGTCGGATTTCCCAAATGACCTTTGTCATTATTCTCATGGCCAGGATTGGTTTGATTATTGTATTTACCTTCGTCCTCTATCTTACTTCTGACCAAATACTCCGGGTACTTGATGTGGTTCTTCGCATTGTCAACCTCGGACGCAGTAGTAGCCAAGCCGGCTTGGATCTTCTGCTGAATGTTTTTATAGTAAACTGGATCATCCAATTCCGACCAGTGAATTTTCCAATAAGTTACCATTTTTTTTTTTGATTTTGGCTTTACATTTTGCTCGTGGATTTGGGGTTTTTATGTTGTATGCGTTTAGGGGCGATTTTGCACCCAAACCTGTACACAAATAGTGGCTCCGATAACGTCATTTAATACATTGTGGACTTTCAGCTCCCTACGGTTGAATTTTAAACCCTGCATCAAGATCAGAAAGTGGAGGTTGTGGGGATTTTCAATTTCGCTGCATTATTGTATCATTTGCGCTATTTATTGGTGATTCTCTTTTGCTATGACTGGGAGGACTGACAAACATGACAAATTACCATAAATTCTGTTTCCAACTTGCCCGTCACTATTTTTTTTTTTTTTTTTTTTTTTTTTTGATTTTTTTTTTTTTT
>Ga0160505_100335_pt1 | contig 29816 bp, 12 predicted proteins | sample DIDeMG_FD_108225 | JGI IMG/M metagenome (GOLD analysis project Ga0160505, IMG submission 108225) | Enriched chicken feces microbial communities from UW Madison campus, WI, USA - DID2874_E49_Stillage MG | ecosystem: Host-associated > Birds > Digestive system > Large intestine > Fecal ... | reverse complement strand
TATTATTACACACTGAATGGGCATTTTTCTACACATTTTTAACTTTAAATTTAAAAAAAATTAAAAATTTTTTCTGGAGACCAGTTAAAAAAAAAAAAAAAAAAAAAAAATAAACGGTATCTCTCTGGATACCCCAACCTGTACTCCAATAATGAGTATAATCACATACAACGTGTAACACAAACTATGGTACTGACAAAAAATATCTACACTTTTCTTTTTTTTTCCATTGCCTTTTATTCTCTCTCTCATTTTTATATCCAAAATCTGCTTTTTCGAGATATAAATAACCATCAATTTCTCTTTGAATGTTTGTTTCTTTTATCGATTCTTATTATCTTTTTCTCTTCATCCTTACAGATTTCAACGACACTCTCTTGAATAGCCTAATATTAACATAAACCCTATCACATATTCGGTATTAGCCTGATCCATCACAAAACTCTATCCACTTACATTCGTTATAACTATGAATCCATACTCGTTCACAAAATTGGCGGTAGCCCGATTCATGCTGTTATCGACCCTAGCTACTGCTGGAGCTGTCTCCGCTACATGCAACCCCCTCGATTCTACGTGTGACCCTGTTCCTGCCTTGGGAGGCAGCCTTAACACTGACTTTACAACTGGCGCGTCTAGCCGCTACGACCCAACCTTGGCAGTTAACAAGATTTCATACGGTGACAATGGTGTTGACTTTGAAATTTCTGCCTCTGGAGATAACCCTAGCATTGATTCTGACTTTTACATTATGTTTGGCCACATCGAATTTGTGGCGCAAGCCGCTCCCGGTGTCGGAATTGTCTCTTCAATGGTGCTTATCTCTGATGATAACGATGAGATTGATATTGAATGGCTTGGAGGTGACGGAACCCAAGTGCAGAGCAACTACTTTTCTAAGGGAGACACTAGTACCTACGACCGTGGTGCTTTCCACGAAATTGCCTCACCCCAAACCAACTTCTACACCTACGCCATTGATTGGACCAGCGAGCGCACTATTTGGTACGTGAACGGTGCTCCTGTCCGTACTCTCACTAATCCTGGCACTGGATACTACCCCCAGTCTCCTATGAAAGTTAGATTTGGTTCCTGGGCTGGTGGTGACTCTAGTAACGCTCCTGGTACTATTGAATGGGCTGGTGGTGCCACTGATTACTCTGCCGGTCCTTTCCATTTCTATGTCAAGAGCCTTAACGTTCAGGACTACTCCACTGGTACTGCCTACAAGTTCACTGATCAATCTGGCTCTTGGACCGCTGTCGAAGCTGTTGACGGTGCGGTTAACGGCAACCTTGATGGTTCGGCCCCTGCTCAGTCTCAAAGCATCAGTAGCGAATCTGCTTCTCCTTCCACTTCGACCTCTTCCGTTTCCTCTTCTGAAACCCCTGCTTCTTCCACTGAACCTGCCACCTCCACTGAAGTTGTCACTTCTACTGTGCCCTCTACTTCTGAGGCTGCTTCTTCCACTGAACCTGCCACTTCAACCCTGTTTGTCTCATCCACTGAGTCATCCTCTTCTGAGGCTGCCTCGTCTAGTGAGCCCGCCACTTCAACCCTGTTTGTTTCATCCACTGAGTCATCCTTTTCCGAGCCTGCTTCAACTACTGAACCGGCCACTTCAACTCTGATTGTCTCATCTACTGAGTCTTCCTCTTCTGAGGCTGCTTCTTCTACCGAACCTGCCACCTCCACTGAAGTTGTCACTTCTACTGTGTCCTCTACTTCTGAGGCTGCTTCTTCCACTGAACCTGCCACTTCAACCCTGTTTGTCTCATCCACTGAGTCATCCTCTTCTGAGGCTGCCTCGTCTAGTGAGCCTGCTACTTCAACTGAGATTGTCTCATCTACTGAGTCTTCCTCTGCTGAGCCTTCTTCTACTGTTGAGGTTTCCTCGTCTGCCACACCCAGTTCTTCTGTTGTGAGCCCCACAAGCACTGTGGGTATTCCTTCTTCGACAGTGTCTGTTCCAGTTATTACTACCTCAACAGTTGAGCCTTCTGTTAACACCCCATCTACAGTTGTTGTGATCCCCTCTTCTTCTGTTTCAAATGGTATTTCTTCTGTGATTGTTGAGAAAACCTCTACTTCAACTGTCGTTGCTCATCCTACCACTTCCAAGGCGGCCTCTAGTCAGGCGGCTACGGCTACACTCTCTACTGTCTACAACAGTTCTATTTCCCAAGTCACCCAAACCGGCTCTATTTCTCAGGTGAATGGTGCCTCGCACTACACTGGCGCCAGTTTCATGGCCTTTGCTGGTTTTGTACTAGCATCTTTGCTTGTCATCTAAACTAACTCTTCCCTTGTGCTGCGAGTTCGGTTTTTTTTTCTCATTATTTATATTTACTGGCCATTTACTCTCGCTATAGCGAACTGGCCTTTTTCTTCCAGAATATTGTTTTAATCTTTTTACACGTCAGAAACTTCTGACGATCTTACGCTCCTTTAATGACTGAATTTATCAACGATACATAAATATATATATTTATTAAACATGAATGTGGAAACCAAACAGGTTTTTTTTAGAAATGCTATATTAAATATTGAGCACTGAATTTTCTAATGGTTCTATGTAACAAGCAAACTTTAAATATTTGAGCAGGCAGTAAAAGAGATTAAAGACCTCCCCAATTTAATGAATGCAGTGACAACCAGCCTCTGCCGAATTTTTTTCTTAATAGTTGAAAACAGGTTAGTCAAGATAAAAAAAGACTAAAAGAAACAAAAAAAATCTGGAATTTTCAGGTATAACAATTAGAATATAGGTCAAGATTGTAATATCTATAGTGAAAAACTCTTTTGCCAAAAAAGACCATTTATTGCAGTGGTTGGAGGTAAAGCTCCATTTTTGAATCCAAACCGTTCATGTAAATCTTTCCAAAAAGATACTTAATCGTACACAAAAAGTATAATTCAGGAATATTCTCTATTCTTTTAATAGAACAGGGCCGCTTTCTAGGAGGAAAAAAGCAAAAAAAAAAAAAAAACAACTAATTTCTAGTATTTTCTTCACTGGAGTATTGCAGACTCAAAGAAGTTCATATGTCTATAAGGTAACCAAGAATTTGATAAAGGCTTTAATGCAGCTAGAGAATTTTCTATTGAAAAACATACGTCTAATTTTTAGAAATCTTGCACAATTGATAGTTCTCTAAAACAGTTTACAAAAGAGTGCTTTCTTTCAATGAAATTAATACATGATCAGCTAGCAGGTTTTCAAAGGAAATGCCATATACCAAAAGCTCTTAGATGGTTTGTTCTTTTACGCAAAGAACCCCTTTATTGCTCAAGTGGGGGATATTTGATTATCTCCAAACTATGCTTTTTCATGAATACTTCTGTCGATTGTCCTTTAGAGATACTATAAACTAACCAGACGAACATGAAACTTAATGTATCCATCTCCTATTAAATTTCTCAGAAAGTTTGATTCTAGAAAATAGAATTAAAAACGTTTGGATAATCAAACCTTACTTTAGCTGCGGCCCATGGTACCTTTCCTCAACTATCTATAACTGATCTGGAATATTGTAAATATCATGTTACTTTGTAGTATTTTACTAATTTGTGTTTTATATTGTATAAGGTTATTATTGTTAACTTGCAATCAATTTAATGGTTGATCGCTGTTTTCTCGTAATCATTTTAAAATAGTTGACTACCAGTCTTCCATAATCAACTACCAATTTCTGTTATTTTTTTACAATACTTTATTGACAATGGAAACTCCTGCCCATTCAAAAGCATCTGCAACAGGGGCAGCATGCTTAAAGGTACTGCTGTCGTATAAATCAATGAGCTCCTGAAAATAAAACTTTCTAAGGTCACCAAAATGGTTTGCTGCATTTTTAGCTGGGCTAGCTTCATTCAAAAGCAAACGAAGAATATTGGCCACTGTGGGACTTGTCTTATTGATATTGTCCAAACGAATGGGTTCCGTAATGTGCGTTACAAAGTTAATACTGTCATTAATGTTGAGGTTTTCGACAACACTGATGATATCGTATTCCTCAACACAGTACATTAAAATGATAGCCATAATGACTACAAAAGAAATTGTGCTTTCTTCTCCAAAAAGAGCAACCGACACTTCCGTCGACGTCTGAGTCTCGTATGCATTTACAGCTTTGACAATGTATTTGAGGGCGAAATACGAAGCAGGATCTTTGAGAAGAAGTTCGCGAGTTCTCGCCTGAGCCCCAACCTTTCTGATGTGGCTTTTAGAAAACACTGGGGTTTTTTCACTGCTGACACTGAAAGCTTGGACAAGCTCTTTGCCTTGGGCCCTAAGATCTTTCTCAAATTGCTGGGGAGGTAGTTTGACTCCAAATACCCTTTTGTAACCGTTGCCTATCAGACGTTCGACAGAAGTATCATTAAAACCAAATGAATTTAAAAAGTGACGAAGCGCCGGATTACCAGTTTTATTGCTTTCGGGGCGTTTGATTGAATGCTTCATAAAATTTTCAAAAATTGCCTTTTCCTTAATATCACCAGAAGAAGGACTTAATAAGACTGTATCAATGCTATTTTGAATACCGAAAAAATGATCTCTAGATTTATTAAACAGATTTTTAAGGGTGTCGTCAGTGGCCGATCTTTTCATCATCTCCGCAGGTGTGGATGCAACCGTGAGGGTATCACTCATTTGGGGGGAAACCGCAGCAACTTCACTTTGGGGGTGTTGAATGAAAGCAATACGGACTGAATCTTCATGTCTGAAATTAACAGCTTGAATACTAACCGGCTGGCGAGTCATTTCAGTCAGTATTATTATCATAATTTTGGCCATTATAACAGAAATTTCCCAACCCAGGGAAACCGTTGGTTTGACAATATAGGAATAGAAAAACACAAAAGGAACGATCATTTCATAAAAGGACTTGGAAATGGCCCATGTGAAACCCAAGCTGGATAGAATGGTTCTGCCAATATCGTTGCGAATAAAGTGATAGTCTTCAAAGATATTGATATGACCCGCCCAGTCGGGTTTAAGCTCATGACTGGTTTTATTTACAGGAACAGACAAATAAGTTTTCTGAATTCTGGCACTATGGTATAAAGGTACTAATGGTCGAGCGTTGCTGTTAACACAATTGTTTCGAGAAGGGCACTCGAAAATGGCACCTGCAAGATGGTTAGATTTAAAAACAATTTCCGGAAATGTAATGGCCGATTTCAAACGAGATATGATAAAGCACCTTTCGATGTTGCTAGTATTATTAAAACAAAAAGGTCTCCCCCAATTTTTATTTTGATCATTCAATTTAAAAATGGCATTTGTTCTGTTGCCTCTATTGCAGAAAGCCAAAAAGGTATTTTTAGTCAATAGTACACCTGTGAAATTGGTTCCATATCCAGGTGGTTGACAAATATCCTTTAGCAATTCTGCCTCATGCTCTGAAATTTGGGAGCCCAAATGAATATGCTTGAGAACAGGAGTTGTAAAATTGGGTGTAGGTATTGGGAGAATTGATCTAAAACTCTTTAAGGGATGACTAGGAGTTTCTTTAATTCGTTTGAGATCATGTGAAACTGTAGATGTACCAGTAAAGAGGGGGCCAGGAATAAATTTAGGCCTACGCATGTTGCTCGGAGTTTCAGGATTGAGAGGATCGGGTATAAATGTAGGCATGGGTCGATATTGAGTAGTACCATCTTGGTCAGTTGGGTTGAAGGGATCACCATAAAGGGGCTTTTTGAAGTGGATAGGAACCGCCAACACCAAGCTGGTTGTAAATAATACAAAGAACGAGACATTATTCAGCTTCATGATTAGAATGATTAAAAGCAATACCAAAAAATGTTTAAACAGCTTTTTTGATATTAAAACTGGGGGTTTAGTTTCTTTTGAGCCATGAAGAAAGATAATTTTTAATGAAACCTTTAAAGTATTTATAACTTATTAAATGATGTAGTTATTTGAATTCGATCTTTATTGGATATAAGAAAAATAATCAAAAAACAACTGATTTTTATCAGATTTAAATACGATCAAAAGTTTGCCTTAATTCTTATTTTTTCTCTTCTTAATTAATATCTCAACAGCTCAGTTGGGAAAAGTTTTATAATTCAAAAAGATAAATGACTTGAACTTTTACTGACATGAAATGTTTTCCAAATGCTTTTAGCACCCACGCATTTTGCATGTACGCTATTAATCAACTCATTCTGAAAGTTTTGCTTTCAAATGGAACTACATAAATCAGCACAGAAATTCATAATTATTGAATATAGACGAGGCTTAAGATACCAGTGGCTACAACTTTTCTAAATTTTTTTTCGTCTTATAGAGTGTTGCAAACATGAGTTGACAATATTTGGGAGGTTGAAGTTAACACTTGAAATGTGTGACTTATAATTTGGTTATTAAGATGAATTCAAACTACGAAATGCTGGTATTAGTATTAGAATCGATTGCTAATTTTTTTTACTTTCAAAACCAGATGCAGCTTGATTCTTCTTCACCAAATATAATGAGAGATCGTTTTGTTCTCATCTTCTCTACATTTGTCATGATACCAAAGTGTACACGTACACTTTTGCTGGAAGGATCTTTGTCAAATCTCATGTTTACGGTGGCAAAGTCTTAAATCAAAGCGCAATCGATGCTTAGCAATTGACAAACTTGCCATTGCAAAACACGAATAAACCTCAATATGTATCAGAAGTAGACATGAGCAGTCTTACGCACACTGATGTTCATCTATGTGTTTAGTAGATCATAATCAAAGGAAAAAAAAGTTCTCTTTTTCAACAGATCTACAGAATGCAAATCCATGATATCGCTTGAATTTTCTAAAAACTATATAGAGATTATGACTCAAAAACATAATTGATTAAAGTGAGTTGGTTTCTAGATTCATCTGAAATCAATTTGGTTTACTCGAACTGTTCTCCATCTGTAGTGGCGGAAATGTAACTTTTCTGGTAGCAAGGCTGGAGTTGGAGTCAGATTGCAGAACAAAAAAAAAAAAAAACCACCGCCACAGTTTGCAATACAATATGATCTCCAACTTAAAATCTTTCACATTCCCATCGAACACGAGCAACAATTTTTAATACTTCATCTTCAACCTACTCTATATCCCCCCAAGTGAATTAGAGACACTCAGTGTTTTTTCAATTCACGCTCTTCTTAAATATATCACCCATACCACAATATTTACCATCCATTCCGCATCTTTTGAATCCAATTAGCACCATGGCCCATTCCAACATTGCGGAGTTGAAACGGTACCTGATCCGATGTCCCCAAGAGTTTGATTTCAGATTCAATACAACTGTCCGGGAAGATATTCGAAAGGCTTTGTTTATATCCGCCACCGAGAATGGAAAGTACATGAACTCTTTTTTTCCAGCTATGGACAAGTTTGATTCCAAAGGAAAGAGTACTTCCAAGCAGAACAAGCAATCGTGGATCATTAATAAAAATAACGGCAACATTCCGTCTCATCCTGGAAAGCCCTGTGTCAGAAAATTTACAAAGGGAGAGCCAACATACCGGTGCCTGTAAGTTAGCTTACCTCTTTACATGCGTCAACTTTTAAATTCTAACTCCTCTTTAACAGAACTTGCGGCCTCGACAACACCTGCGTCCTCTGCTCCTACTGCTACAACCCAGATGACCATGTTGGGCACCAAGTAATTGTCACGATCAGTCAGCGTGATAGTGGTGGTGTTTGCGATTGCGGCGATCCAGAAGCTTGGGTCAAGCATTTTTCTTGCAAATACCACCGGGTCGAAAACTTTTCAAACAATCCGATCCCCGAAGAATTCGAAAAATCAATCTCTGACACGGTGGAGGTAGTTCTCGACTATGTGATAGATGTTCTTTCCACAGCGGACATTCCGATCCAACGCTTTGACAAGGTGGAACAGGTGAAAGAAAACGAACGAGTGTCTCGACTAAGTCAAAACGTGTATGGCGAGCCCGACGATGCTACCGAAAATAAATACGTACTATGCATCTGGAATGATCAGCGCCATTCTACAGATGAGGTTGTTGACTTAATCACTTTGCATTTGAAAAAACAGCGTCAGTTCGGTGAGATGGTAACGAAGGTTCTTGATTCGTATGGCCGCAGCCGACTGGTGATTTCTGGCGATTTGGAATTAATGTTCAATTTCAAGAAACATCTTGAGAAGAGCGGTCTGATCCATACTATCAGATCTACAAAAGATTATTTCAGAGAGGAAATGTGCGACACCATTATTCATTGGATTGCCGATATTTCTCAAGCCAACCTTAACGGAAACTATCTTGTGGTAGGGGAGATCATCTGTAAGGCATTGCTCAACAACTATCGGGTAGGCAACTCATCTCTCGCCGGTGAGTTTGGATTTCCCCCGGCAGATACTTCGCTCATTAAACAAGTCAACACATCACTGCTGGGTATTCAAATTCCAGCTGCTGGTACCTTTCCGCCCCAACCTTTTACTATGGATCAGTCGAACTACAGTGAGAATATTCTTGTACCAGCAGAGCATGTTCCTGAGCATTGGATTAATGATGGACAAACACTTCCCAGTTTCAAAGTTGGCGATGCTAGTGTGCGGGTTCAGTATCTAATATTTTTTGACATTCGTCTTTGGAAAAGTTTACGGACCACTTTGCGCGATCTGTACATTTCTGTGCTGGTGTCGAATCCTAACCACAAACTTGCGCTTGGACACTGCTATGCCCAGCTCTATCCTCTTATTGCTGAAATGTATGTGCTGGTAGACAGAGAGCCCGAGTGTTCTATTGTGAATAGTCTTTCGACACAGCTGTTTACTACACCGAGTGTTGCTACCGACATTTCTAAATACAAATACTTTTCTATGCATATGGCAGGCCTTTACACTTTTTTCACCAAGTTTCGCATTGGAACTGTCAATTGCGTTGATCTCAACACTACAATCCCGGAATATTCTAGCGCGTTAAAAAACAGGAGGTTTGGCCAACTTTTCCATGATTTTGAATACATTCTTAACAGGAATACTGAAAAGTCTTTGGTTACTGGTAATACCAATCGCATCAAACAGCTTTGTGATTTTCTAATGCTTTTCCAGGGTGTGCTGCCTTTGGTTCGAGAAAAAAATAACCACGTCGAATTTGAATCAGATCTTTGGATTCGATACTTCAACTGCATGCCCTCTGTTTTGCAACTGGCTAACACCATAGCAGGGGGAATCTACCAGTGTAACCCTGAACAGACTGAGAATGCTATTCGTGCTGTCTCATCCTATATTTACTCATGGGTAACCAATACTAAGAGCACCTCCACTGAAATTTTAAATGACCCTCCCAAGTTTAAGGTTCTTCCTTTTCTTGGAACACCTCAATGTGTATCTGTTGATTTTACTGTTGAAGATGGAAAGGTTAGTTTGCACCATCCTATTCATGTCTTTTTATCTTACTTGATTCAATTTGGTAAAATTGATTCCGCTGAGGAGCTCAGAAAGTTGATGCTTCCCAGTAACGGTAGTATACACCAGAATGAAGATGCTTCTCTTTCTTTGTTATTCGATTTCCATTACCGTGTACTTGTTCTTCTTTCGCAAATCAAAATTGGAATATGGGTCCGGAACGGTATGAGCATTCGCAGTCAGATGAACTACTACCGTGACATTACATTACGTGATCCTGCATACTGTCGCGACATCTTTATGGTCCAAGTGTCTTTAGTAACTCTCAACCCGGCTGATACTCTTCTTCGAATTTTAGATAGATGGGGTCTGATAAATTGGAATTCCAATGCAACCTACGATCTTCAAAAGCGTATCTACATGATTGAGGACCTTCTTCACTATTTGATTGTCTTCATCACTGAGAGACGCCAGCTTCAAGGCCTGTCAGTTAAGGAATGCAAGAAGAAGTATATTACAAAGGAGATCATTCAGTGCTTAGCTTTCAAACCAATGTCTTTTTCTGAGATTTGCAATGTTGTACCAGATCTTCTCACTACTGATGAAATGTTTGAGATTGTTCTTGCCGAGCTGACGACTTTCAAGCCTCCTGTCGGTATCCGTGAAAATGGCTTGTATCAGTTGAAGCCTGAGTACATAGCGCAGTTTAATACTCGCTACTTGCATTTCTCATCTCCTAAGATGGCTGAAGCTGAGACTGTTATGAAGACTTTTATCCATAACCAGACAAAGAAACCGATGGACCAGATTGTCATTGAACCTTGCCTTGAGCCTATCGAATCTGGCCCTTTTGTCAATATTGGTGCATTTACACGTACCGATGTTTTCACACATTTTATTTTCAGTGTTCTGAAATTTGCCAGTGAGGAACTTCAAAAAGAAGGTGATGTTGATGGAATTCTTGGGTTGGTCTTCAGCCTTCTTCATACGGCTGCCATCGACGACCTGCAAGTAAATAACAACATTGAGCAGACATTTTCATATCACATGTGCCAACCCTTGAAGAATGTCTCCGAAACTGAAAAATCTTCAGAAAGTTTGGCTCTTTTGCTCGCCTCTTTTGCTCGTCTTCCCATTTTCAATCCTTACCGATCAAGCATTATCAGAATTATCCATTTGATTCATAAAAAGAATCCTGAATTTGTGACTGCTCACTTTGTTGAGTACAACTGTCAAGTTGATTTAGATATTGGTGAGAATGTTGGGGACAAATCATCTGAAAAGAAGGGCAAAGATAAAAAGGAGTTTGCCAAAAAGAAGCAGAAAAAGGCTCTTGCCATGCTGCAAAAGCAGCAGAAAAAGTTTGCGAAAAAGAATAAAACTTTTATCGACGAAGAATTTGAGGAAGAGGAGAACACTATGGATACTGACACTGACGACTGGATGTATCCTCATAGTCAGTGCATCTTATGTCGCATGCCTTGTGACTCGAAAAGCATTTTTGGTATTTTGGGATTTGTCCAGCCTTCAAATACTCATCGTTCTGTTCCTTTTGAAACCCCAGAGTGGGTTTACGAAGCTTATGGATCTGTGCAAAACCTTGATGAACAAGAACCAGAAGTAGAACCTGAAGTGGGCAGCGATAAATGGCAGGAGTACAAACGTGAGATTAACGAGAAAAATACGATTGGTCCTGGGTTTCCCAACTCGCATGTTAAGATGAAGACAGTCATTTCTAGTTGTTGTCATACTCTTCATTACTCGTGTTACAATAATCACCTCACTAACGTACTGAACCGTGGAAACCAGCTCACCAGAAACAATCCTGATGATCCCAATAAGCTTGAATGCCTATGTCCTCTTTGCCGTTCATTGAACAATACTTTTATTCCCATTCCTTGGAAAGCAAACTCCAGAAGTATTGTTAATAGCATGAAAACCGATCAGAGTTACCAGAAGTTTTTGAGCTATGCTCTAAATTCCAGTAATTTTGAATTTGGTATTGACAAAAACACTGTATTTAGCCCCAAGCTTCGGCAAAACTTTGAAGCTCTTTTCACCCACGCGTCTTCCTCATTCTCAGACGACCGATATGCTGGTATGTTAAACTTAGCCGGCGATAACAGTGCAGACGAAGGACTTAACAAGACTCTCATGAATCTTGTTACCTCTCTTAAGTTGGTTGCGTCCAATATTTACAATGATGGCAACTGTGGCCTGGGACGCATGGATGACTTTTCGTTTGCAACTATTTGTAATTCGGTTGGGGCTACTATTTCTGATTTGGAAATGTCGCTCCGCGGTGTCGGATATCAGGACAAACCTACCACCTTGATTGTGGACCAGATTCCTACTATTTCATTGTCTTTGATTCGTGTGTTCACTGAGTACGCTAATACAATGACTGGCTATAACTTTGCCGTCAAGTATATGGGAATCTTGGACCAACCTACAGAGTCAGATATTGTTGCACTTGGCGGAATCCCAATCAAGTTTTCCAACTCTCCTTTCCAAGATCTTATTGGAGCCACCTTTCTGCATGCGCCTTTTTACGGAATTGATCTTAATCACTTTGTGAAAAGTTACTTTATTATTGAGATTGCCAATGTTCTCAGTTTTCTCATGTACGAGTTTAACAAAAACGCTGAGTGGTCTACAAATCCACTTTTGTTTGAGCTTCCTGGCGTCACTGAGGCCAGCAGTATCTCGATCCAGGCTTTATCGGAACTTGTAAGTTTTATTTCGCAACAGCTCAATATCAACAGTCAGATGAATGCTGCTTGGAGAAATCCCAAGTTTCCGTCAGTCTTTTACCACTTATTGTTGAAATCCGTTACTCCATTTCTTAGAAAGACTGCCATATTCTTTTATGCCAGATGTGCCAAAGATTATGTCCCGCAACAACTGCCAGAATTTGAGTCATATGTTGAGGCTGATCGGCTCTGTGACTTTTTGAATATCCCGCACCTCGACTCGACATTAGTTGGCATGTGCGGTAAGGGCACTGAGTCACAGGATTCGACGATGCTAGTCAAAGAGTGTATGAACCACATCAAGTCTTGGCCGCCTTCGCATTTGAGTATTGAATATCCTGGCATTGTAAAGCTGCTAAAGCTATCCAAGCGTTTGGACGAGATCTTTCTTCTCCCCATTTTGCGGCCCACTAACCGCGACCAGTCAATTCCCGAACCAGCATTCTGCCTCTTTTGCGGCGAGTTGATTAAGGTTCAACAGAAGCCCGACCGGGCCAAGTCAGACATGGGCTACTGTAACCTTCATCGTGAGTCGTGTGGCAGAAACATTGGCATTTTTTTATTACCCAAGCGTGCCTCAATTCTGTTTTTAAATGGATCGCAGGGCTCGTTTATGCCTGCACCTTATCTAGACTTGCATGGTGAAAGTGAGGACACGATGAGTCTTGGCTGCCGTAGGGGGAGACCTCAGTATTTGAGCAAAGCTCGTTACGACCATCTTGTAAAGTACTTTTGGTTACAGCACGGCATTCCTGATTATATTGCACGCAAGCTATATGCCACACTAGATGTGGGTGGATGGGATACCCTTTAAACCTTTTTTTTTTCTTTTTTTCCAATAGCTCTGAAGTAAATGTAAAGAACTGTATTTGTCTAAATTTTTTTTCTTTCTAATAATTCATTGAACTCATCTGTAAATTTATTTTTATTTCATTATGGTTGGTGCGATTAAAGAGAAGTTTCAGCGACAGCCTTGGTAGCCTCCTCAACGCTTGCATTCTCAGTGGGCGCGGGCTTGCCAGCAGGGTAGCGAGTGCCCTTGTTCTTCTCCTTCTTGGCCTTCTTAACCTTGGGGGGAGGGGGAGGGTAGGCCTTCTTTTCAATAAGCTGGAACTCCTCATCGTTAAGGAATTCGGTTCTAATAGGCTCAAGCAGCTGGTTGATGACGTCGGTAACACCAAGCTTCAGATCTTGGGGAGAAAGGTCCTGGGAAGCATAAGCAGTCTTAAGCTCCTCAATATTTGCGTAAGAGATGGGACCACCGTACTGTTCAGGTCTGTCAATGCGGAAAACAGGTTTATCTTCCTTCAGCTCGAAAATAGGGAAGACAACGTACTCAATGAAGGAAATCAGACCATTGCCCTCAACAACACCAGGAGCAGCATAAGCGCTGTTAATCTTCTTCTTAATCTGCTTGGGATCCTCCAACAAGTCAATCTTCGAGTTGGGGTCCGAGGCAGACATCTTACCGCCCTGGGTAAGACCGGGGACCATGCGGTTCATCAAGTGGCCTCTCTTCTTGTAGCCAAGCGAAGGCAGGTTCTCCTCAGCAAGAACAAAAATCTTACGCTGATCCACACCACCAAACTGCGCATCGCAGCCCAGGTACTCCTCGTCCAGAGCCTGCATGAGGGGGTAGATCAGACCTGACAGCAAGGGGTTCTCGACTTGCTTGACGACATCAGCACCGGCACGCTTGGCGTCGTTCTGGGAGACGACGTTCGACAGTCTGAAGATATCAAGTGTGTAGTTCTCAGTGAGCTGGTAAGACTTGCCAATAACGAATTTCAGCTTCTCAATGGGCACGCCGATAGATTTGAGAATGCTCTGGACAATGCGGCCGTAGTACTTCACTCTAAACTCAACCAGCTCAAGAGGCGCTTTCATGTTATCGAGGAACGCATGCAGATCGGCCAGCAGCACAGTGACCTCACAGCCAGCCTTCAGGAAATGAGCGAGCTTGGTCATGGGAACAAGGTAGCCACAGTGGGGTCTACCAGTGGGTGCGGTACCCCAGTAGATCTTCAGTGGTCGCTTTTCGACCTCAAGGACGTTCTTGATGATCTGGGGGTTCAGAACCTCTTGCAGGTTGCGGGTGATAAGTTCGAATTGCTCTTCGGGGGTCAGTTCAGTCATTGTCGATGGGATTGAGACTTGTCGTTGAAAAAAACGTCGGTGATAGAAGAGAGAAGATAAAAAAGTTTTTGGGCAACGGGGATGCTGTCACAGATATAATTTTTTTTTTTCTTCAAGGTTTGAAAATTATGCAGAAAATGAGTAATTATAAGGGTTAGGGAATTTACAACATCGACATATCGACTGTGGGTAGAAGTGCACACGGCGCATAAAAACATCAAATAAAAAATGGAAAAAAAAATAAAAATGAAATATTAATGCATGTACAGTTATCAGAAGTTAAGTGGCATCTATAACTGTTAGCACAATAAAGTCCAGGTTCAGAGGCATTTATTGGCGGCCAAACATTTCGTGTGTATTTTTTGCCAATGGGATTTTCTGAATAGCTCTGTTCTGTAAATTACCCAACCATGGCACTTTAAGTCACAGCCTTTGTGCTGTGTCACGTGATATGATTTTTGACTAATGAGGTTCCGGTAATTAGTGAGCGGGCAGCCGAACCCAAAAAAAAAAAAAAAAAAAGTTGCTCCTGTTCGGAGACTTCGCTTCTTAAGCTTTTCCAACTGCAAATTTTTGTTACTCCGACTTTTTTCTTTTATCAACCTCTTTCTGATTTCTTGATACTCAAACCGCTTCGTTCTATACTTTTTTTTGCATTTACCCCTCATACACTATAGTTTATAATGGGTTGGTTTTGGTCAGATAAGCAGCCCGAGCAGTCTCAGGCTGAACCCCAGCAAGCCGTAAGCCCAAACCGTTCCTTACTAGATACCCTGTTTTGAGTAATTACTAACATTATTCTTTATAGAAGCATACTGGCGACATCTCCAAGTGCCCTGTGGACCACACTAAGTTTGCCAAGGCAGCCCTTCCCAAGGCGCAGGAGCCTGCTCAAACCCTCCCTGGTGGCGGTTGCCCCGTCGATCATGAAACCCGCTCGCGGTTCTCATGGTTCCGTGGCAGCAGTATTACTAGCTCGGAATCCGCACCCACTGGCCCTGATGCAACCAATAACGAGCTTAACCCTCTGAACAACATGCCTGAGCTCTCGCAGACCCAGGCTCATGGCCAGTCAGTTTCTCTTCCCACGGAGCGCACATTGTCAACGATCCCGCGTGGAACCACCAGCGACGAGGGTGTATGGGAGTACCCGTCCCCGCAGCAAATGTTCAACGCCATGCTCCGCAAGAGTCCCATGGATGAGATTCCTGAAGATGCTGTTGAATCCATGGTTGACGTGCATAATTTCTTGAACGAGGGCGCCTGGGATGAAATCCTTAAATGGGAGGCCCCGCACACGAAGGACACCAAAGTTGAGCCAAGACTGCTCAAGTTTACTGGTCGCCCCAATGATGTTACACCGCGTGCACAGATGCTGCAACTACTAGGAAAGCTTTACCCTTCTAAATACGGTGTGCCACCCCCCTTTGATCGTCACGACTGGACGGTGCTGCGTGGTGACAAGAATGGTGGCTGGGAGCAGGTGCGATATGTAATTGATTATTACAGTAGTGAGGAAAATGAGGAAGGACAACCGGCATTTGTGCTGGATGTGCGACCAGCGCTGGATAGCGTTGGCAGCGCCATCGATCGATTCAACATGGCGACAGGCAGTGTTTGGCACAAGGCTATGGGTCTGGAGCAGCCCTACAAGAAGAATAACTAGTTTGTCTCAGTGTGAGCTGCACGAGTCTAATTAATACTGAGAGTTAGATTCAAGTGCCTAGATCTTTATTATTTGGTTCCAAGTATATGTATTTTGTAAGTAGTAAGTTTTAAGTGATTAGTTATATCTCTCATGTTCTTATTCTTTTGTGAATCCCCGGCAGTTCGCTCAAAGCTGAGTTGTTTGCAAGTTTTTCCGAATATGCTAATTAATTTCCTTATTTTATAACTTTGCAATATTCCTCTGGTTATTGAGATCTACCTGATAAACGCTCAATATTGCTCAAATTCAACTTCTTCCCAACTTTGACAGGTTTTGTCCTGACCCCTGCACTGTTGGCGATTAAGCTTATATTTTAGGTCTAAACTTTATATTTATCTTTTTTTTCTTTTATTTTTCAATTTTTGATTTTTATTCATTATTTATTATTTTTATTTTTATTCATTATCTTTTTATTTTTATTTATTTTCATTTTCATTTTTTTTTTTTATTTTGAAAAATATAATCTGCTTGATCTGATCTATAAGTATTGTCATGTTTGAGGGTAAGAGAATCTCCAATGCATTATAATAAATGAACATATGGATATTAAGAAAGCTCCAATATGAAAATTTCTTCCTCTTCTACTTTCCTTTTTTTCAGGGGTTATCTTTAGTTGTAACTTTATCACCATATATCACCTTCTTTTTCTACTTTAATGCCTTTTTCATCCACCTCTTCGATGGACACGGGCTCATCCATGCCCTGCCAGAATTTTGTAATTGCCGGAGGCTCATTTGCTGCTATCAGTGCTGTCAAGATACTCACTCAGACAATAATCCCACAGGCACGCAAAAAAAACCCTTCTTTTCAAGCGAAAATTACGGTCATCACCCCTAATACTGAGTCATACTGGAACATAGCGTCTGTTCGTCTCGTTGTACAGCCAGAACTCATTCAAGAAAAGAACAATCAAATCTTTTTCAACCTCTATGATACCCTGAAAACATACTTCCCTGAAAAAGATGTAGATCAGCTTAATCTTATCGAGGGTAAGGTTGTCGCGGTTGACGGCTACAAAAACAAAATCACCTATCAACCTCTAGGAAATACCGCATTCGCATTTATTGCTAAATCCATTTCATATGACACTCTTATTCTGGCAACAGGTGCATCGTCCCCTTCTGCTGCTTTTAAGCTTAACAATACTACGGAATCTAGTAAAAACGCCTTGCAAGCAACGGCTGATGAGATCGAGTCAGCCCGCTCTATATGCATTGTAGGGGCTGGTGCTGTTGGTGTTGAGCTTGCAGGGGAGCTTGGCCATAAATATGGGCGCACTAAAAAAATCACGCTTTTTTCGGGAATTCCCGGTACTCTTGAGTATATGAAACCTAGTGCCTCCAGTTCTGCAGTTAAGAAGCTTGCACATCTTGGTGTTAAAACTGTGCTTGATGTACGGGCGATCTGCTCTTATGATGAGATTACCGAAACTACTGGCGATGAAGACCTTGGAGATGCTAATAAAAGCAGCTTGACGCATCAAGAAATTGAAGCTCAGAGCAGCACAATCAAAGAGCACGAGGACCGCGCGTACCTGAACCTTTCCCACAAGGTGTCTCAACTCGGTGATGACGCCTTTGATGTTGACCAATTTTTAGGCATCAATGGTAACAAAAACCATGATAATACACAGTGTTTTCAATCGGCCACTTTCAACAAGTCTCTGCAAGATTGCACAACTTCCGCCAATAACTCTAAACCAGGACAACCCAAATCTAGCCTCACTTTACATTCTACCACCAATATCATTACCGGAAGCACAACAGATTTATATCAAAAAGACACTAATATTTCTCAAACTAGAAATGAATTCAAAAGATCCAAGAGTTTGACGTTGTCATCACCTAGCAAAGCAGCAGAAAAGGGTATCGACTCCAAGCATCGAAAGCGCACAATTGTCGAGTTTGACAACGGCCATAAAGAAGCGTTTGATTTTCTAATTCCTACTACTGGTAATATTCCTAATACTTCATATATGCCGTACAACACTCTTAACGACAAGGGTTATGTGTTGACAGATCCATACTTGCGCATGCTCAACAGCAACCCAAACAAGAACATTTATATTTTTGGTGACCTTGTTGCGTCGGGTAAGCAAACGCTACTTGACATTGCCAATGCACAAACAAAAGTCTTACAACGCACGCTTTACTATGATATCGTAAATCAGGTGAAGAAACCGTTGAAAAAGTACAACCCTGACCGACCAACTTATCTTGTGCCAATCTCAAAAAATAGTGGTGTAGGCGTGCTCTATGGTATCCCATTACCAGGTTTGGTTGTGAGCGTGCTTAAAGGCAAAAGCTTCCTACTCGAACAAAGTAGTAAATATTTAGGCGAAAAGTAAAAGACAGCTTCCATCAAATTTTAATACCATAGTTTACACATATAGGACAAATAATAATAGCAATTCTGGTGCGTTACTGAAATTTATAAGAAACGTGATTCTATGAGACTGAAATTGTATTAGATAGATAGACAGATAGAGAGATAGATAGGTAGATAAACTGATAAATAGACAGATAGGCAGATAGATAATCAGGTTACTGTTCTTACACCAAATAGTTACAAATTACAAAAGCAAAATGACATACAAAGAAATGAATTTCAAAATTATTTGTCTCTGTGGCACTGGCAATATAGCGGTGCTAGTTTGTATTATACGTTCAGAGACTAGATGATGTCGAATTCCCCATGAATAATTTCATCCGTTAATGGAAACCTACAATACATAATAACCAGTCGACCGATGCCAGAGATTGGCGCTCAGTAAAACCTCAACATGTTGCTCTAATAAAAAATTCCATCAGTAAAGGCGTTGCGGTAAAGAATCTAAAAACTTGGCTATAACTTCAAGACCCTCTTGGTATCCAGAAAAATTTTGGGGGAAACTTTTCTCAAAAAGTCTGGCTCTGTAGGATGCAAAGGACACTACTTGAGAACGCACTCAACCGTTTCCAGCCAACTACATTCACGAAAATGATTTCGCTAATTGATGCACCACATCCGGAAATACTTTTCCAGAACGCAATTGCCTGTGAAAAGCTGAAACAGCTTACTAAAGGTATTACGAGGCACCTTACTCATGAAATCTTTTAGTAGATTGGGCAGCTCTACCCCATACAGCTCCCTTTTGGTTGTGGAGTAATATTGGCGGACTTCATCTGATATTTCATAATTTAATTGCCATTCACCTCTAGAAACAACATGTAAAGTACCTCTCCGCTTTTGCAAAGTTTCGTGAAATTGTATATCGCGATCATACTCTGGCTGCTTCCAAAGTAAGCATTTGTTCCAGTATTTCTCATTGCCAATACCATTCATCAGCTTGACCCTAGCAAATGTCTTTTCAAGGTCATCCTCTGATGGCTTGTTGCGGTTGGCGAGTCTCCATATAGGATTCCTCAGACTCACAACTCGATTGGATTGGATGACAAATCGATCACAGATTTCATCCATTCGTATGCTCATCTGCAGGGTTTCAGAACCGCAATGAATTGCCTTAATAGGTGCAAACTTGAATGCTTCTAAGATCTTGTATAAGCCAGTGCTCTGAGCTTTCTGCATTTTATTCTTTCACTAGCCGGTCAGTTTGTGGTATCAAATTGAGTGGGAATATTCAAATATTAGTCATGAATATATGACTCTCTTTTGTAGTATACGATGACAAACCCCATATTAATTATATAGTAAATCATCATGCCTTATATACAACCCGCCTCTAGGAATTATTTGAAAACAAAATGGAGCCTGTATTTTACCTTGCCAGAAATAAAAATAAAAAAATGAAAAAAAACACCAAAAAAAAACTTCTGTTACTGAGCACGGAAAAATTGAGCTTCCGCGCTTAAATTAAAAAGAAAAAGAGAAAAGGAGTAATATAAGAATAATTGATCTACAAAAAAACTAACTTGATATCAAACTGTACTGAGAGAATTATTTTTTTTGAAACAAAAGCATAGGCATCTAGAAGCTGCTGGTACTGGTCTTGTTGAAAATTTTAGAGTTAGAAACCTGAAAATATGGGGTAAAAATGGACAAAAGCCAAACAAACCTTATCTAGGAAGAATGCTAACAAAGACAATACAAAAAAATAAAAATAAAAAAAGAATACATCATCAGATCATTAAAAAGATATAAAATACATAAGAAATATTTAAGGAGCAAGAGTGGCCAGGTCAAGGGGCTTGCTGTTTTCGGTAGATGCAATCTCGTCGTAGAGAAGAGTAGTCAGGAAGTCTGAGAAAGTCTTACCAGTAATTTCGGGCAAGAAGTACTTAGCGGCAAGCTCAAACTTGTTACCAGCACCAGCCTTGGCAGCAAGCTTATCAGTTTCCTCCTTAAGAATCTTTGCATTGAGTTCAGGTGTAACTTGAACCTTGGTGTCAACGGTGGTAACGCCGTGAAGAACCCACTGGTTGAGCTGCGCGCGGGAAACCTCAGCAGTTGCAGCGTCTTCCATCAGCGAGTCAATAGGGACACAGCCAAGACCACGCAACCAAGCTTCCATGTAGGAGAGACCAATATAGATATTCTTGCGAATGCCAGCCTCAGTGATCTTACCACCTTCAATGTTAGTGTTAAGCAGATCATCGCCTTCAGCAAAGGTGTAACCCTTAACGTCCTTCTCAGGTCTGTAAAAGATCTGGTTGGGCGCGATCATGTAAGTGTTGAAAACGTCGTTAGCAATGTAGGCCAAGGCAGGATGGGCAACCCAAGTACCATCGTGACCAGCGGTAGCCTCTCTAAGCTTGTCAGCACGGACTCTCTCCATAGCAGCATCGTTGGCGGCAGGATCATTTTTGATGGGGATTTGCGCGGCCATGCCACCCATGGCATGAACACCTCTCTTATGGCAAACCTGGATGAGTCTCTTCACATAGGAGGCCATAAAGTGAACGGTCATGGTGACATCACCACGATCAGGCAAAACCTTATCCTTGTAAGTTCTCAGCTTCTTGATGGTTGAAAAGATGTAATCCCATCTGCCACAATTAAGACCAGCAGAGTGCTGTCTAAGCTCAAAGATGATCTCCTCCATTTCAAAGGCTCCAGTAAGAGTCTCAATCAAAACAGTGGCACGAATGGTACCTCTAGAGATGGAAAAATAGTCCTGAGCAACGTTGAAAATGTCGTTCCACAGTCTAGCCTCATGGTAAGATTCCATCTTAGGGAGATAGTAGTATGGACCCTTGCCGGAATCGATCAGGGCCTGGGCATTGTGAAAGAAGTAGAGACCAAAGTCAAAGATAGATGCAGATATGGGTTCACCATCAACCAAGATGTGCTTCTCAACCATGTGCCAGCCTCTGGGGCGGACAATGATAGTAGGAACAGAATTAGAGCGCTCATCAGGGCCCTTGATCTTGTACTCCTTGCCTGAGTCGGCAGCAGTAAAGTTAGCGTTGTTTCTCACAGCATCATACAAGTTCACCTGGCCCCAGATAACATTTTCCCAGGTAGGAGCTAACGAATCCTCGAAATCGCTCATGTAGGTAGAAACATCAGAGTTAAGGGCGTTGATGATCATCTTTCTGTCAGGAGGGCCAGTGATCTCAACACGACGATCAATAAGACCTTGACCGGGAGTGGGTCCCAACCAGGAGGGGTCTTCTCTAATATGCTTAGTCTCTTCTAAAAAGGTGGGAAGGTTACCAGCTTCGATGCTCTTCTGACGCTCAACTCTGGCGGTGAGCAATGCTTTCCGTCGGTTGTTAAACGAGCGCTGGAGAACAACAAGAAACTGGAGAGCCTTCTTGGTAAGAATGTCTCTTGGCGTGGTGCCAGAGGGGTAGGGCGACGAATTGTCGAGGGTAGCAAGAACTTGAACTCCTTCTAAGGACATTATGGGCTAGAATTAAGTAATGATATGGAATATGACGAGCTTTGGGAAAAGAATAGTTTTTTCTAAAAGAAAAAAAACGAAAAAAGAGTACTCTAAAGCGGGAGAAGCAAGAGTATTTATATTCGAATGGAAATAGGCAAAACCTGGGGAAGTCACCTGGCCATTGTGTGTCTTTCTGTTAGGTTTAACGTTTCCTCGAATATCTCCGACGAAGGCTCGGACGGCTGGAGGTTGGGATAAAAGGCAGTTTGAGTGGGATGAATTAGCGCATGTACCCAGTCCGCAATAAGATAACGAATACTACTTGTTGGGCATAGTAATTGAGCAACACTGCGGTATTACTGTACTACTAAAAATGGGTACCCAGATGCGTACCTATGACACGGGTCTTTAAAGTTCGGAAATATTAAGGACAATGCTATCAAGGTTAGGGCCTATTTACTCAGTGACGGACAGAGCCGAACAGATTGGCTCGGTGCCAGCCTAATAAAAGAGACGACATTGTTAATTATACAACAGGAATTACTCAGAACAACAACCCGGGGGTATCATCAAGCTGCTGACGCAGTAGGCTACAATTGATTGCTACGCTCAAGCACAGATGATAAAAACGCTCGAACAGCGAATGAGCTTTTTACCACAACCGTAACACCCAGAAAGTTGGCCTCGGGCAAGCTCCTGGCACTCATTCTGTAGATCTGACTAAGTTCTTTTTTTCTGACCCGCTTCCGCTGTCCCACCCGTTCATGGATTAAGTTTCTGGGAAGTCGGAAAAACAATTCGACAAATTAAGACAGGGAGGGCTCGACTGTTCGGAAGTTATTTTATTATTATAAAAAAACAAGTATAGGATTGGTCTGCACAATTAATAGAAATTGAAAGTAGAAATGAGTAATAATGCTAATAAATTAGTTTATTGTCCAAATATTTAGAGGTGAAAAAATAAAAATAAATAATAAGAATATATTTACACAACCTCTCTATACAACAAGATTAGAGAGACTGGTGCCCGTATTGTTGGATTGATTGATGCCAGTATTATCTAAAAAAGTGGTATGGATATCTGTAGGAAGGCTTACACTATCGAGCGCCGGCTTATGCAAACCACGAGTTTAGAAGAACTTGAAGTTACTAAAAGTGAGGCTTAGCTATGAGTTCAATTTCCAAGAGCATGCAATAAATATCACTTCTAAAGCTAAGAAAGTTATTGGAATTATAGAAAAGCTTGGTGGTGTATGCAAAAGTATCTCTTGCCAAGCTATAAAGAAGCTCTATACTTTGTATGTGCCACCGTTGAACTTACAAATGGAGGAGGCCTGTGATCGATTTGCCATCCGATATGATCGAGCTGTGAGCTTGAATAATCCTATCTGGAGACTCGCCAACGGCAGCAAACCAGCAGAGTGTGACCTTGAAAAGCTTTTTGCTAGAGTTAAGTAAATGAATGATATTTACTATGACAAATATTGGAGGAAATATTCACCATGGAAACAGCTAAAGTATGGTCACTATATGAAATCTCATGAGGCTTTCCAAAAGCTGAAAGGCATTTTGCATGTTGCTTCTAGAGGTGAATGACAATCAGATTATGAAACACAAGATGAACTCCGCCAATACTACTCTACGACCCAACAGGAGATTTATGTAGTGAAGCAATTTTGAAATCTTTCATGAGTACCGTGACTGGTCATATATCTAGTAAGCCATTTTAGTTCTGCATAGGTCATGTAGATCTGGGGAAATACTTTCAAATTACATGCTGACATATGAGCAAAACCATTATTGGAAGTGTGGTCAACTGGAAATAGTTGAGCGTATTCTCAAGAAGTGTCCTTTGCATCCTACAGAGCAAGACTTGTTTAGAAAACCTTCCTCAGAACTTGATCTCAAGATTCTTCTTGAGACCTGAAAGGACATTGAAGCGGTAGTACGACCCGTCGATTCATTACCACATCTTCTTTACCGATGCTTAGCTTTATTATAACAACTTGTTGTGTTTCTATTGAGCGTCAATGTCTGGTATTGATATACCACGTATAATATATTTCAGGTTTCCTTTAATACATTAATTATTCATAGAGAATTTGGCTTCATCGAACATATGAACCTATAATACACGTTGAAGCTGCTACTTTACCAGTCTCATAGGGAAAAATATTTGAAATTCATGTTTTCTTTGTATGTCATCTGTTTATAATTTGTTTATAACTGTTTAATTTAGAAAAAATGAACTAATTATCTTTCTATTCAGCAAGAATATAAGAAGATATTCAATTCTGGAACACTTTAAGGATACTGATCAAGCGTTTTTCCTAACAGTTACTTGAAATTTCGATACTTGATGGCACCAAATTCTCCATGGAATTAGTCCATATTTAAAGAAAACTACTTCAAGATCGGACAATGCGTACTCAGCATTCAATAGTCAATAGTCAATAGTCAATAGTCAATAGTCAATAGTCAATAGTCAATAGTCAATAGTCAATAGTCAATAGTCAATAGTCAATAGTCAATAGAACTGTTTTTGAAATTTCATGTCTTCTTTGTATATCGTTTTGTTTTGTAAATTTATGTAACCATTTGATGTAAGGACAATAAACTGATTATCTATCTAATAGTCAATAGTCAATAGTCAATAGTCAATAGTAAATAGTTAATAGTACATAGTACATAGTACATAATATACAGTAAACAATTAATAGTACTTAGTAAATAGTATGCCTAAAATTACACAGTAATTTATAAAATATAAATACTAAATGATAAATAATAAGATATAAATAATAAGATATAAATAATAAATATCAAATATCAAATAGTTATATCAAGTATCATTGGTAACGTATTAGTTAAACTGGTATATCATCCAGGTCCTTGATATTGATAAAATTTATAATAATACTGACAAAACAGCCCTGAAAACGTTAGTGTTTAATGACAAACAGATTTTTGCATCGAGTATTAATACATGTATATATAATGATTGAAAAAAAAAGAAGTTCGTTTGACTTTTCACCAAGACTTAAAGCTCGGCATATAGCTTTATTGACTTTTTAATTACATTCCAAATCTGTTAAATCTTACTTCAAGAACACTCTTGTTTTAGAAAGAGGATGTAAGTCTAGAAAAAAATATTACTTAAAGATATCCAGGTATTATAAAAGAGAAAAAACAGCTGAGAATGAATATAACTTCAGCCTGACCATTTGACTGAAACTGGTTAAATCTACAGAGGACAGTCCCTAAATTCATGAGCATGTAGCTTCGCGAATCCAAGGTGCTAGCCAAAGCATCGGCCAAAAAGGAAAATAGGTTTGAGACACTGCATAGGCAAATTATCTAGATATCATCTCAAGATCTAATTTCCTTTTCACATATTCCATCTACATTTTCTGATTCACTCACCTCCGTTCAACACCTCGTATTTATACAATTGCTAAATTCCTCAGGTTTCTAAACTGACAGTTTCTGACCTCCCTAGCTATGGTGGGCAACAGTACAGATATCGCGATCCGTGCCTTTGTGGTTGCCCTCAAGATACCGAGCAGAGAGTATACAGGTTTGGGGAGTAGCTTGGAAAGAGCTTCCCCAAGAGAAGATCCAAGATTGGATAGAAAGAATCCCTGTATATGTCCGAAAAATCATTGAACTGGAGGGAGGAAATGAAAAGGAAGGCAAGGAATAGTCTTATAGTCATTTGTATGTCTAAATGTACTGTAATTTTTTTTGTTCTCTAGATTACTGAGGACGGTTAGAAAAGTTTTTGGTCAGACTAAAATATGCCTTAAAGAACTCCCACTATAGCTGATTTGTATATATACATAGCAATGGTTAAAACATAATTTTTTTTGCTTTTGGCGGGTATGCTAAACAAAAACTTTTCTAATCGTCCTCTGCGTGGCGTATTTTTGAGTGCGGCTCACGAATTTAGGGACCGTCCTTTGTAACTGAGTGTGAGCTACACCTACGCTCAAGAATCCAGCATGATTTTATATGAGACATTTATCCTATGCGAAGTTGGTCTAACAAACCAAAATACCATTGATTCTAATCATATTTAATAACTTTATTTCACATAAGCCATTATGGCCAATTATTATTCAAGACTCTAATACAATAGTGACAGCATATTGTTTAGATTAAAGGTTAACCTAGTGAGCTCCCATAAAATTATTGGCGTACGCATCAAATCACTCATTCATACATACAGGCAAATCGGGAACAATTACTTGTATTATGTAATCTTTTGAGACAAAACCTAGCCATAATCCATAAGTTGACACATAAATTTCTAACTTTTCATCTGAGGATTGCATCGTGCAAAGTTCTTCCAAACTCCAAACTATTATAGGTTTCCAAGAGCCATTTTGTACTGGTATTCTATCTGAATTCTTTATGCAAATGCTGATTCTTTTTTTCATCGGGAATCTCGGATATCAATGCCCATTTTTTACAACTCATTTTGACTTTTGCATCTTATTAAGGTGCAAAAAAAAAAGAAACAAAGAAAAGGCTGCTTTCTTAAGAAAAATCACTATCTTTTGTACTGAGATAACCCCATGTAAGACAACTACGCCGCGCATATATCTTTTGAGCAAAGCTAAAAGGTTTGTTGTGTAATAAACTGGCTATCTTTGTGATATAGGAAAGGTTGTGTGAAGTTGATTTGTTACCCGTACACTAATATAGAATTTACCACACATCACGTATCCTGAAAACCAGTAGCATATCATAGAAATAACAACATCATCAGCAATGCTTTTCAGATTTTTTCAATAGCATACGCAACTTTCTTTTGAAGCTTTAGACAAGTTGGAACGACAGAATGAAAACACTAGAACAATTATTTAAATTTGGCAAGGTTATAGGTATTTTTGAATCACATGCCAAAAATTTCAGAAGCTGCTAAGAAGGCACTTATAACTGATTATCATTTCTGGTCATAAAATAAATTCTACTTTGGTAAACCTGGACGATGACCAAATTGCTACCCATATGGTGAACCAATAATTTAGCATTGTTCTCTTTTAACAATAAGGACCCTAACCCGTATCTCCTAACTTGCCTTGCCCCTTTAGTGAGTAGTGAGAACTATTTGAATATAAATAAAAAGAATATTTATGGGGATACTTCTATCAACGACCATTAAACATATAATTAAGAATCTTCATCTATACTAATGTCTATTACGAAGTTATGATACATAGTATTGTCTGTTGGTATTCGTCGCCAGTCTTCTCATCAGATTGTACATAGATTTATATCCAATCATCTTTCCTTTATCTTCTATTTTAAAAGTCCCTCGTTACAGTACCTATTAAGCTTTTTTTTTTTTCGGGTTTTCAATAATAAAACATGATGTTCTGGAATCTACTGGTAGGTACAACAGGTTTTGAATTTCTCATTTATTGGTACCTTGAATTTTGAAGATTTCACACAAAGAATACTCAACCTTTTAATTCAACAATACACCCTTGAGCCTCTACATAACTTGGGGAGCTCACAAACCCCAGCTACTATGTATCCTGTGTATCTTGACAACCATACTTTTTGGGAAAACGTACTTAGTTGTATTGAGAGTTTATCGATCGATTTGAATTACTGAGAGACATCTTGTTGAGATAACATAGATACTCTTTAAAAGTAGGTTAGAATTCATGTTGGATTGTATTTTGATTTAACATTCTTTTGGTTTGACCGATTTTAAACCCCAAAACTCTTTTTTTGTTTTTGGTGGCAAAACGTTTTTTTTTTTTTTATAAAATAAAAAAGAAATTCAATTAATGCAATTTTGCCGTGTTTTGTTTTACCATAATATTCCAGCTGTACTAAAATGTATGCGTGTATTGAAAATATCTTCCGGCTTTTTGTTGTTAAAAGTATTTTGGGCTTGTCTAGCATTTATATTCCTTTGTTAATGTGTAGAAGTGCGACATTTAGGTGGCAAAATCACAGCAAGGCATGGACAATTTATTGTTGATAAAGTTATTTAGTTAAATACTGAAATAAGGTTATCCCGGATGGTTTGGTAACCACTTATTTAATATACCATGCCATATATTATAGGATTTCGGAGAGATGAAGTTAATTTCTCCGGTTGGAATATTCTGTTATACTGAAACATTGTAATAAAAATCACATTCCTATAAAAAACAGGAAAAGAATTTATGGCTATAAATTCTACAAAATTGACGTCTCAATAAGTAAGATTACACCTTCGTTGTAAACAGAGCTTTTTGGAGTTCAATTACAACGCGAAATTTTTAATAATTTGTAATAGTCAGCATTGTTTTTTTTAAATAAGATATCCAGATGTAAAGGCATGCATTAGGGAGGAATCGTAAAATCAGGTACACTTTTACGGCTGAATGCCATGCCAAGTTAATAAATAGAAAGTAAGTTTGCTCATTGTTTTACTATCCGAAAGTTACGTGAATAAGTTGAAATGATGAGGTAATATAAAAAGGGAATATCAAAATTTGTTCCAAGGCTAAAAAAGTAGCATTTTAAACGTTTACTCAAGATTTTGAAATACGATAACGAATAAGTTTCTGTCTAGCCAAATTTGCAACTGTGAATATAAATTCGTTTAGTATATAAACAGTCTTTTTCGTATAAACATATATAATAATTGGTCGAACATTTATTTTCTGTTATTGTTTTAGGTACCAAGAAAACCATGTTTTTGAAATTTCACGTCTTCTTGGTATGTCATTTTGTTTTCTAATTTTGTATGTAACTATTTGATGTAAGGACAATAAACTGATTATCTATCTATCTACCAAGAAAACCGTCAATGTGATGTATATCTGAGGGATCTCACCACGTCTTCTGTGGTAATTGTTAGTTGAATTAAAGAAAGTAGTTGTGGTTTCACTTTGTGTCAATCTCTGAACTACAATCTATTAGGCGTTTCAAGGGTTTTAACCTGTATAGAGCTATTCATGGAGAGTTTGGCGCCATGGCATTTTGGAAAGTCCCAACATGCATTAAAAGCGCAATCTTGTGTGTATCACTAAATTGATTGCTTTAGAACCAAGTGTCTTCTTATTATGTACACATATATATACAAATTCTTTTGCATTGTCGATGTGTTATATGCATTGAAAGTCATAAATAGATGTGATAATTTCTACTTACTTCTTAAGTTCTATAATGACTATAGGTATAAATGATGTTCCCTCAGCGCTTTTTTTGGTTTTGTGCAAAAGAATTGTGATCAACAGAATTTTAATGAAAATTTCCTTGGTTGAGTAAGATTTAAATCTGGCTCATTCGGAACAAACCGTGGATGGTTTTCAGCACTAAAAACTAATAAGTCACGAAAACTACTGACTCTTTATTGCCTAATTTGTTTTTTTCTTTGAAAACTGGCAAATCGTCGGTTTCTGTTTGATTTCTTGTATAAATTTATTTATGAGCAGTCGTAATCAACTCAGATTATAGAGGAACCCAAATCTAATAGCATGTGGAAGTAATTGGATGGAACCCATAGATGGATGATGTTTTCCTTTCCGCAACACCCAAAGTGCAAGCAGCTGACTTGGGTTTAGTCATGTGAATTATTAACCACAAAATTCCACTTTGGAGAGCAATTTAGGCCAAGTCTATCTTTATGTAGGCATACTGTTAGTTAATCATGCTAATACTCGACTAAGTACTTTGATTTAATACATTCTACAGTCGTGGTTGTAACTTCATGTACTTGCATTTAATTTTAACAAATTGCATACGATTGTAATCTGATGAACACTAGAAAGCTATAGACATATAGCAATATACTAGTGCGCATGTAGCAAGTTTCACACTTGAAGTTACTACCAAATACATTGGCTTGAAAATCCTCGGTTAATTGAAAAGTAAGTTCAGTAACCAAAAAACAGCATAAAATTATTTAGCTATGCGTCAAGTTAGACTTTGTAACCAAAAAAAAAAAAAAAAAAAAAAAAATTTAAAGGGAAAAATAAAAAAAGTTTAATTAAAATTAAGTAAAAATTTTTTTTATATTTATTTTTTTTTT
>Ga0160505_100334_pt1 | contig 29920 bp, 19 predicted proteins | sample DIDeMG_FD_108225 | JGI IMG/M metagenome (GOLD analysis project Ga0160505, IMG submission 108225) | Enriched chicken feces microbial communities from UW Madison campus, WI, USA - DID2874_E49_Stillage MG | ecosystem: Host-associated > Birds > Digestive system > Large intestine > Fecal ... | reverse complement strand
TTTATCCACATACTAAATTTCCTAATTCCAACCAACACAATTAATTTGGTTAAAACAGATCTGGTCTGAATCCTTGCCCCCAAGGAAAAAAAGGCAAAAAAAAAAAATATTAAAAAAAAAAAAGCCGGGAGACGATCTGGAGACAAATAACTGTCACACATGGTGAATTTACCTCTTTGCGTTAGAAGTGTAGGATCGACGTCTAGCCCTTCCTCTCCGTTTCTTCGCAGAAGGTCTATATTTCCCTTGGAATGAGACAACTTCATGTTCGAATTGCACTGCGTTAACCAACTTCGAATCAGCTACCCCAGAAAGCGTTGGGATTGACTTTGAGTCCAAGTACTTCATGAGAGCGTTGTATTCAATGCCTCCACTCCTAACGGGCAATGTACCAAGGTACAAGTCGACGAGTTCTTCTGACAACTCCGAGATTTCAGATTGTACTGGAAGTAATATGTCAATGAGACATGATTGGGTACCTTCTCCTGTGTCAGGATGGGATTTGTTCCAAAATGCTACCACTGCATTATGAATCTTCACCCACTGGACAAGAATTTTCATGATCTTATGCTGTCCTTGTGTTTCAGGTTTCGCCTTGACAAGTCGCATAAGACAAGCATTTTCAGACATCAGAAGATTCTCCAGAGCCAGAATCTCATAGTACCGTTCCAAATTTCTTTCGTTGAGGAGCAGAAGGAGATAAACCCAAAGATACGAGCGCATAGTAAGAGTGGGAGAAGCACTTCCAATACATCTCTCGAGCCGTGTTTCCAGAGTAACAGCTTGGGAAGTTCCACAATCCGATACAGCACTTGGATGGCAGCAGGCACTCATTTCACCCTGAAGTAACGCCTGCCCCTCTTGTTTCTTTAAGCAACGTTCTTCAGATTTGTTTTCGAGACAACTTCCATCAGTAAGGTACTTAAACAAAGGGTAATTAATAGTTCTCCATGCCTCGCCGTAAGTGATGCCCCGAGCATTGAAATTCCCTGGTCTCCAAAAGGGGAAAGGCGTAGCATCCTTCACCTTTGCAATCTGGTCAATACTAAAATTGTCCAGTACCATAATCGATAAAATATTTGGTTGTTCTTATGTAGTTATTTCAACTTGTTTAGAGACTTTTACTGGATAATGTATTGTCTCTTAAGGAAGGTGAGTTGGAGATATTTTTATTTGATCAGCTGTGTCGATTTTTTGTTTCTTGTTTTTTGTTGTTTTTACTAGCAAAGTTTCACTATTTATATTATAATCGACCAGCCCACTTTGACTTATCGGGGCACAGATTTCGTGTTTCAGATTGTACATAACTTGGAGTTACTAATCATGCGCTTTTGGTTTCTCATGCAAAATGAGAGATTAAAACATAATTTGGATTAAAAAAATGGTCTAGATAATATCATTCAAAAGATCAATTGAATATACAGAATCAATTTTTTAATGTCAGAGTTCTGACTGACTGAAAAACACATTATTAGTACATAATCCAATTCTTTACTTAGACTAAACTCACTTCTAATACAGACCGGACTCACTTCAAACTCACTTCAGACTCACTTCAGACTCACCTCAAACACTCAATCCACACACACCTTTCCATGGAATTTTGCTCTTCCCTCAGCCAAATTCTCAACAAAAACATCCTCCTTGCGTTTTGAATCAATGAAGTCTCCAGATAAATTCTCGTAGTCATCTCTAGAAACTCCGTCACTGCCTGTAGAGAGTCTAGCAGCCGATAAAGAAACATCGTTCAAAACGGTTTTCCATACCATTTTGTTTTCATTGACACACTGGGGGCACTTGTAGGATGTGTGAAATGCCTCCACCGACTCATTCGTGGAGCTAGCTACTACGTTCTTGCTCATGAGATTCTGCATTCGGGAAGCTGTGAAGGGAAGCCGGGCCCACACTTTTTGGATATCAGGAAGACTATTTCGCAATTTTTCGGACTTTGGAAGTTGTGATGTTTGCGATCGCTGAGCTGTTTGTGGTCGATTTTCATTGGGATAAATTGGTGACGTTTGTGGGGTTTGTGGAGTAATGGGTGAGAAAACATCCATTGGCCTATGGTCGTCAAAGGAAGATGTCTCATCCAAATTCACCAACGGCTCTTCTTCCTCAAGGTATATATCCATGAGGCTTTGTGTATCAGTTGCTTTCTCAAGGGTAAGGAACTCGTCAGCTTTGGGCAAGTACTTATCGTGAGGACAAGTTCTCAAGGAAAATAGCATCTGGTCCTGAAGCTTTGTGTGGATGACTCTGGGGTTTCTGGAGTTGCTGTAATATTTTCTTCGGAGCTCGATTAGATGGTAATCGATTTTGTACCGACATGTATGGATGACATGGTAGACATCTTCCCAATGCATTGAAGATGAACGATTTTGTAATTCGCAGCCAAATACATAAGATTATTACAATATGAAGGTTGAGAATTTGCTCTGCCAAAAACGAGTAATCTAATACAACAAGATTAAAAAAAAAAAAAGATAAAAAGAGTAGTAGTAAAAAATTTACACTTTGTTTACTAAATTAGAGGCGAAATCATACCAAAAATATCAACCCAACTCACTACTCTTCCTAGTGTTCGTCGTAGATTATATATACATGATGTGCTTACAACAGAATGTAAGCTCTGTGAGCAATGGCGTTCTTGTGCAACTGGGTCTTCTTGTCGTATCCGGAAGACTTCCCTTCCCATGCAGAAATGATCTCCTCGGCTAAACGAACAGAAAAGTCCAGCGACTTCTTCTTCTTAGATCCCTCCAAAATCCAGAGAATGGCGTAACGATTTCTCTGTCTCTTGTCCAATGGGAAAGGCACTGTCCTACTTTTGGCTGTACCGGTCTTTTGCACTTTAGTGTGAAATAATGGTCCCAATTTGTCCAAGGTCTCATACAAGAGCTTAACTGGGTCCTGTCTGGTCTTCAAGTACACAATGTACAATGCTCTAGACAACTGCTTACGAGCTCTGGTTTTCTTTCCATCTCTCATGATTAAGTTGGCAAAATTGTCAATGACAGGGTCGCTAGGCAAAGGCACCGATTTGTTGGCGTAGTTTTCCACCTGTGCTAGTTGCTCGTCAGTAGGCTCGAACTTCTCTTCCAAGAATGGCTCAGGATCCGCAAGTTGGCTGAGATACACTTCGGCCTCCGACTCAGGAGCCTTCTTGCCGGCCTGCAAAGTCTGGACGGCACTCAACCATTCGTCCACATCGGCCTCTGTGATGGTGTCCTTTTCTAGAGGATACACCTGGGCAGTGATGCTGAACGACTCAGCTTTTTTAGTTGTGGAGTTGTATCTGCAAAGAGGCAACGCCACGAAAGGGGCACGGACAGGCGTGACTCGGGGAAGGAGCCTTGTTGCCACTCTGAATAACGACATGGTTATGCTTCTTAGGCTGTTGAAGAATTTTTAGTGAGGTAGTTGGACTTGGTGCACGGGTGTGCTCCAGACTATTGATATTACAGATATTGTCAAAAGAGAAGATAGAGGACGATAAAATATGGTTAGAAGTCAAAAAAGTGAGACAATAAATAAGTAGAAATGTGATAAAATGTCTTCACCATTACTGCAAAGAAATCGGAAATTGATTTACCTCCGCTTATCCTTCGTGAATCGGCTAGGGTCCCCGATCTGTCGCACAATCTAAAAAAGAAACAGACGTTGGACCAACCGTTCCACACAAAACACCGTGAACACAATGAAAATGTCGCTAAATACCAAATAGATTGTGAAATGCTCACTAAATGTGGTCACTTAAGCACCTGTGATAATTCACCTGATGAGAATTCATCGGAAGAATTCACTGGGCCATTAATTACGAATGTGTGGCTAAGATTTCCAAAAATTGCTTTCTCGCAGTGTCGATGCTATTCCGCGGCTTACCTGCAGTACATCGGGTGCGCTTCTAGAAAACGTCCTCGTGATGTATGACAACCAGTAAACCACCTTCTTCACAGAGATTTCATAGTTGATTCCGAATTTTCTAACCACAAACACTTCTTAGGTGACCAGAGTTGCAACGATAACCGGTTTTTCTGCATCCAAAACGCCCGAAAGCTTGCCCTCTACCGCGTCAGAGCCAAATTCAATCAACGTATCCCAAAAGTCCGAGTCACTTTGCTATACCCACCATGGCCAAACTCGTTGTGCCACCCGCAGACTCTCGATTGGTGGCCATTTTTAACCAGGTTTTGGACCAGAAAGTGCTCCACAATGACGCGCTATGGACACTGGAGTGTCTTCCATTGCTCTTTTCAAGGCTAGATGTCCTCCACAGCCTGGTCCGGGAAGCCCAAGTGGCAAATGCAAATACTCCCGACTCCAGAATTGTCAACCACATCTTCCACACGCTCACGAAGATCCGTGGCCATTTGGAAGACCACTTTCGGGAAGGTGCTCCGTTCACAGTTCATCGTTTAAGTGAACTCATTGTAGACCACGATGGGAGCGGCTACCTGCTCACGACAGTCGTTCTGGCCCAGAAATATGTGCTGGCGTTGGCACGGACCGTCATGGTGCTCTCCAAGGAGTCCGACTTCAGAAGCATTGAACTTGGAAACAGGGCCGAAGGTGTTCGTCCAGAACGAGCTGGAGCAAAGGAACATGAGAAGACAGGCAACGGATTGCTTTCAAGTGAGTACATTGTCAAAATTGCTGGCAATGGCTCATCTGCTCTCGTAACTGATGACTCGACCACCAAATACAATCAGACAAACATGCATCCACGAGATTCGACTCCCGTGGCATCTGCACAAGACTACGAGGAGTTTGACCTACCGACGAATATCCGCTTTGTCACCCTCCCATGGGCCGAAACTACAGAAAAGACTGAGTCAGAAACAACTAACGAAACATCGGTAAGTGTCTCCGTGCAAGACTTCGATTTAGATAATAGTGTCAGTGGGGTTGAGGATGTTGAAACGGATATTCCTGACGGTGTAAAAGAGGCCAAAACGCCACCTTCCAAACGCTTGAGAATGTCTAAGTCTAATAGCGTGAGTCCAGAAAAACAGCTGTTTCAGCTACTTAGTCCACTCCACATGGACGGCAAGATTGAGGAGAGCGAATGTGCACAGCTGTACTTTGAGGAGAAGCTGTTGGACTACAAAGTGGACCGAACTGAACGGTATAGTGAAGAGGTTCTGTTTTAGGATTCAGATTCAAGGTTCCGTCACCAATAGAGGCTGGAGCCATGAGTAAGATTTACTTCCAGATCAATGAGGAGATTAACTCTGGATGAATTGAGTTGAGGCCTTATCCTAATTTCTTGGGCTGGACCCAGAGAGTACACGCCAATTCAAACCTACCTTCTCTTCACCCTTCTATTTTCCGGCTCTCTTTCTGGACGACGAGTCCTCAGATATGATCTACGGCCAGAATTTGATCCAGCAGGAAAATAAGTCGTCCATGGTTCCGAGACCTCTCTAGGCCCATAGACAGGCCGAAAGTCACCCTCCAATAATGTGTGCTCAGCTGCTACTTCGCCATATTCGCCCTGTTTTCGGTAGTCCACCCGCCACACGGCGTTTCGGGGCCCATAGTCTTCTTCAAAGATCCATTCGCTCATCTGACGAAAGTGCAAGTAATCCACAAACAAGTCGTGGTGGTTTAGGCTTCGCATGTCCTTGTCTGGGAAAGCAGAATCCCCCATACCAGATGCTAACCGTACAAGGTATTGTCTTTCAGCATCATCTGGATACTTTGATCCATTCAACTTTGCTCGAAGTGCTCGGGCTGCATCTACACTTCCTGTGAGCACCAACGCATGTGTTCTGGATCGATTCATCCACACACGAATTACTCTGTACATTGGATGGACTTTCCTAACCACCACTCTCAAATGGTCTTGGAATTTCATTGCGTCCATAGGTTTTCTGAGGTTTCCTACAAACACCACTCTAGTTGGCTGGTGGTAGGCGTCCTTGGTGACAGTGTACACGATATTCTCCTGGGACAGATGTTCCGAGAACAGAAGCCCAATATGGTCAATGTTTCGACCAGAGAACGGTGTGTTTCCATAGGGAGAAGGGAGGTTATATGGAGCTGGTTTCGGTGAGATGTTTGGCCGACTTGGAAACAATGGCCTTGAAGGAACAGACGGTTCAGATGGTTCAGTGGGTGTCGCATCACCAGGTAATGTCTTGGAAGGTGGAGACTCAATAGGTGTTGATGCACATGGAGTTATGCCAGGCTTCACTACCAGATCATCATCGCTATACTGTAGAATATCATCAATCATGAATAAAACGCACGGCAAGTGAATTGGAGGGAGAAGTTATAATGTTTTGTATTATGTTGGTGAAGTTTCAAGTCTAAAACATGGTGGTGTAGCACAAAACATTCACGAAACACATACTCCTGTAGGACCACGGGTGGTTTCTATAGCTCTCTCATTGGGTTTCGATGATTTAGCAAGCACGGCAATCAGAATTTAATAGTTCTAGGATCTTTCTTAATTCTTCATTCACCAAAAGACCAAAATTCAACCCCACATGCAGACATTGTCAAAGATGCATGATGAGGAGAACTCTATGGAGGATATCAATCCCAATACATGATCTAAATAATAAACCAATAATAAAACCTTTGTTTCCTTACTCAAAAGCTCTTGCTTGGATTGTTTCACAATGGGAAACTCGTCATCTAAGCTTCCAGAGGTCAATACCCGTAAACCCAAGAATGGAATTCCAACCAAAGTGAATATGACCTTTAAACAGATATACACTGGCACGGAATTTCAACTTGAGTTCCCTCCAGCAAATCCATGGTCCGCTCGCTGGCTGAAGTTATACCCAGGTATGTTGCAATTCTGTGAGGGAACCATGAGAGGAGATCCAATGGTGTTGGCAGCGTATCCTGCGGAAGACAATGACTATGCCATCCAATTACCACCTCGTAAGGGCGATAAAAGGGCATTTTTGAGAGTTCAGAATACATCATCTGGCATGGTGTATTTGGTCGAATACACAACAGAAACTGGCGAAAAGTACACCTTCGAGTGGCTGCGATACCACGATGCCAAAGACGGAAGCTGGAGATTGAAACAGAGCATTCCAGCGTATGGACAATCAGAATATTCACAAGAAAGCGTGGCGAAATGGATTCCTGGAGATCAATTTAAAGGCGAATTAGGATATTTTGAAATGTGTGGAGACGGCCAGGATGGGAAGTTTGGAGAGTACTTCCCATTGGTGGCTATGGCAACAGTACTCACCATTGAGTGTACGAACAATAAGAATTTGTGCAATCAAGGCAGGTCGACAGATTCAAGTGCCGATGGTACATCATATTATGGTTCCGCAGGAGGAATGAGCTAGGTTATATGTATTGGTATAGTTTGTAAATAGAATACAAACCTTTTAGGGCCACAATCACTACTACACCAACAGTATGAAGAGTCCTTCTATTGCAAATATGTACATGGTGAAACATCTCATGATAACCGTTTATTTTAAATCTGGTCAAATACATCATCTATAATGTCACTGACAGTATATTAACCATTACCCAATGATGCGTCTGCTTTCTTCAAATAGATCTGTCTAGATCTGTTTAAGCACCCCAGAGTCTAGCAATCAAATCGAAAAGACCATTCTCGGTTGTCTCAAGAACGTAGATACCATACATGGACACAAAAGTACCCAACGACAACAACTTGCTGGCTGCATGGTGCCAGAACCCGTACACTCTAAGTGGGATGTAGTCAATGATACATGACTTGAAGCCGCTGTGAGCGTGGAATAATACTGTCAAGCAGAATGCTGTGTCCACCATAGGAAACTCATAGCCTAGAGCAAATGGGAAGGCAGTGAGTGGAACAAGTCCAATAGCTAAGATTCTCTCGTATGTCCAGTGGTAGTTACCTTCATACGGACTCACCAAAGGAATTTTGTATGCGTCGTTGACATTTCCCACGATATGGCCTGGAGGCTGCTCGATCTTCTTTAATTTGGAGAAATCAGGTTTTAGCAGAAGATTTCTGGTGGAGAAAATGGACGAGATGGGGGAGCGGACGCCGATTCTGGTGGTGAAAACCAGACTTTGTGTGAACAGCCTGGAAGAGATCATTGGAGGGTCTAAAAAAAATGGTAACTACCTGCGAAGATTGATAGTGTAGAAATTCTGACAATTTAGCGACGTGCTAGAGGTGCGAAATGTCGATGAGTGCCAAAAAAGAAGAACCCATGCCGGGACTCGAACCCGGAATCTTTTGATTAGAAGTCAAATGCGCTAACCATTACGCCACACAGGCGGTTCTTTCTCTCTTAATTTTGATGGTTTTATAACACTACTAATACGAAGTATTTTTCCCAAAAAATTTAGAAAGATTGTCATCCGCTGACTAAGTAATTGATAGAGAGTGTCAAGGTTTCAATAATCGGAACTGGTTTTACTTTGTTATCGGAATAAGTACAGGTCTTGAAATTCTTCTCAGAAGTTACACAAATCCTAGTAGGCGCTTGAATTATTAGGGATCGAAACTATCATCTCTTAAGAAATGACAAAAATTTCAATGTTGGGATACAGTTACTTTGAAAATGAACAAAGATTAACCCACGTACTACTTAACCCACTCACTCCCAGCCAGTTGCGCAATCCTAAGATTGGTGCTCCCTTATCAAAAAATTTGATATGATCTCATTGAACTTGTTTATATTTATGACGGTTGTATATTCCTCTGTTTAAAGATTTGGCATTTATGAGCAGTATTCAAAGCAATTGATATTGTAGATTTTTAATTGATGGATTGAAGATTGTATTGTTTTTATTAAAGTTGATACAATCTAATTTCAGAGGTTCACTATGCATGTATTGCTACACATTGAAATTAGGAAGCAGAAAAGAGATCAAATGTGTTCACCTGATGCAATTTTGAGTTTAAAACGTCACTAAATTCCATCTACATTTCCGTTCCTGTTGCTACAGTCCTGAGAGTGTTGAAACGTTTCAACACTGAGACGTTTCAAGATTTTTGAAACAAGGGAAACTCTCTCCATATGTCAAAGGCCCAATTGCCTATTTCAAAGGTCTGGTGAAGCAATTTCACCAACATAGATACCGGTTTGATATTCGATTCAAATGAAATACTTCTAATTAAGTATCCATTTCAGTAACATGTAGACCAGCATTTCGGATCAACCCTATGAAAGCCATGTTTAAAGACCGAATTTACACATTCTCTATTTAATCCTTGTTTTGAAGCAAAAGTGGGATTCTTTTCCCATAACTCTCTTCTACATGATTCTATGTCCCTTTGAAAGGTCTCATCTCATAATGAACAAGCTTATATCGACAATGCAACTATTGTCCACTAAAACATCATAGTAAAAGAACACCAAATGGATTATCTATGAATTAATTCCTAGCATTCTTATCCACGTTGGTCATTTGCCCAACCTTAATCACCAAAAGCAATTATTCACTTATACTTCTCCCAATCCATCAACCTGCATCCGGCTTCTTGATATCTAGCCAATGTTAAAACTCCTTTTAAAAGAAAACCCATTAAAACTCCACAATTTCCGTGTACGAAGGTATCTATCATTTTCGGTACCCACATCAACATCACCTTAGATACTTTTAATTCGCCAAATCATACTCTCCAAAATCAACCCTCGTGGCCCATAAGAGTAGTCACAAATGTCGTGCAGCTCATCACTTTAATGTCGCAGTAAGAATGTCGCGCCATCCATACCGCGCAGAGCGTTTTTGTGGGAAAAATTTTTATACGTTGAACTTCTTTTCTTCAGAGAAATCTCCCCAAAGTCCCTGATTTCAACACATTCTTGACGGTAGTCTAGTGCGTTCAAATCACCTTTTACCCAGAAAAAAAATCAAAAAAACTGGAAAATCTGAAAAAAAAAATCATAAAAACATGTCTGCTGACGCTGCTCAAATTACCGAAAACTTGGAGAAGTTGAACATTGACACTCCTGCCGCCACCGAGGCTGCCGCTGACTCTACTACCACCGAGTCTGCCGCTGCTGAGGAGCAGGTTGCCGAGACCTCCGCCTCCTTGTACGTGGGTGAATTGAACCCATCTGTCAACGAGGCTCTTTTGTTTGAGATCTTCTCTCCATTGGGTCAGGTTTCCTCCATCAGAGTGTGCCGTGACGCCGTTACCAAGAAGTCTTTGGGCTACGCCTACGTTAACTACAACAAGCACGAGGATGGTGAGCGTGCTTTGGAGCAGTTGAACTACCTGTTGGTTGATGGCAGACCATGCCGTATCATGTGGTCCCAGAGAGACCCATCTTTGAGAAGAAACGGTGACGGTAACATTTTCATCAAGAACTTGCACCCAGATATCGACAACAAGGCTTTGCACGACACCTTCTCTGCCTTCGGTAAGATCTCCTCTTGTAAGGTTGCCACCGATGAGATGGGCCGTTCTAAGTGTTTTGGTTTTGTGCACTACGAGACTGCCGAGGCTGCTGATGCTGCCATTGAGAACGTCAACGGTATGTCTTTGAACGACCGTGAAGTGTTCGTTGGTAAGCATCTCTCTAAGAAGGACCGTGAGTCCAAGTTTGAGGAGTTGAAGGCCAACTTCACCAACGTCTTCGTTAAGAACTTTGGTTCTGACTTCTCTGAGGATGAGTTGACCAAGTTGTTTGAGCCATATGGAGCTATCACTTCTCTCTATTTCGAGAAGGATGCCGAGGGCAAGTCTAAGGGTTTCGGTTTTGTCAACTTCCAGGACCACGAGGCTGCCACCAAGGCTGTCGAGGAGTTGAACGACAAGGAGATCAACGGCCAGAAGATCTATGTCGGAAGAGCCCAGAAGAAGAGAGAAAGAATGGAGGAGTTGAAGAAGCAGTACGAGTCCACCAGATTGGAGAAGTTGTCCAAGTACCAGGGTGTCAACTTGTTTGTCAAGAACTTGGATGAAACCATCACTTCCGAGGCTTTGGAGGAGGAGTTCAAGCCATTTGGTACTATCACCTCTGCTAAGGTCATGGTTGACGAGACTGGCAAGTCCAAGGGCTTCGGTTTTGTGTGCTTCTCTACCCCAGAGGAAGCCACCAAGGCTATCACCGAGATGAACCAGCGTATGGTTTTGGGCAAGCCATTGTACGTTGCCTTGGCTCAGCGTAAGGATGTCAGACGCACCCAATTGGAGCAGCAGATCCACGCTAGAAACCAGATGAGAATGCACAACGCTGCTGCTGCTGCTGGTATGCCAGGTCAGTTCATGCCACCAATGTTCTACGGCCAGCAACCAGGTTTCTTCCCAGGTAACGGCAGAAACAACGGTGTCTTCCCAGGTCCAAACCCACAAATGATGATGCCAAGAGGCCAGATGCCACCACCTCAGGGTCAGTGGCCAAGAGCTGGACCAAACGGTCAGCCAGTTGTTTACGGTATGCCACCTTACGGTGACTTCAACGGTCCAAACGGCCGTCAGCAGAGAGGCTACTTCCCAAACAACCGTAACCAGAAGGGACGTCAGTCTAGAGACTTGGCTGCCATTGTTGCTTCTGCCCCAGTTGAGCAGCAAAAGAGAATCTTGGGTGAGGAGTTGTACCCAAAGATTCTTGCCACTGGTAAGGCTCCAGAGGCCGAGGCTGCTGGTAAGATCACCGGTATGATGTTGGACTTGGACAACCAAGAGATCTTGGCATTGTTGGAGGATGACGACTTGTTCAACAACCACTTCGAGGATGCTTTGACTGCTTACGAGGAGTACAAGAAGACTTCCGAGGAGGCCCCAGCACAGGAGGAGTAAGTGCAGTTAGTGATTGGCGATTTTCTTCTTTGTTTGTGATTGTTAGTTTTTTTTTTGGATGGGTAATTGGATGATATATAAACCAAAAGAAAAAAAAATTGAGTGAATGTAGACACTGTTTAATCTGTTGGCATGAATCATTGGTCAAGTTTTGTATTGGGTCATCAAAGTTGACCTATTTCTACTATCTTTTTAAGATTATCTCTTCAAGATATTGATGATAAACCGATCTCTGTCAGGTGATAAAAATTTATATATGACGTACTTCCACACATGGAACATTCGGCACCCACTTTATGTACACTAAATCCCCCAGCCCCCCGCCGACATCATATGAATCATCTAATAGCCAAAAATATCAACAAACATACGCACTGAAATAAATTCGATTTAAAGTCTCCGCTTCCCTCCTTTATCCATACATACAATTTCTAGCCCAATCTAAGCGCATCTAGCAACCTTCTAGCGCACTGCATCACCAGTAGCAAAGTAACTCCGGGCCAATATACCGGCCAGGAACCACCCACCTTCACCACCGATACCCAACACCTATTCTTCGTCAAGTGTCACCTAAAAAATGCCCACTACGGTCTTCGACGAGCTTCAGGCGTATGCATCTGACACCCCCGTGATCTCGCCAAAGCAATTGGCCTCCAATGAGAAGCTCAAACTTACTGGACGTATCATTGAGGTGGTGACTTCGTTGCCCACTCAGATTTGCAAGAAATCAGAGGTTAATTCCGTTGCCACATACTGGGATGTTGAGCCTGTGCGTGGCCAATCTGCTTTGTATCTGTCACTTTTCTTTCTTCAACAACAGACGGACTGGGAGACTCATATTGTTGGATGGACGGGTGAGTTGGTCAACAAGTCGGACCGTTCCAGCGACTTGAGCACAGAGAACATTAAGGACGATCCATTGTATTTGGACTCTGAAGACAAGACGGTCTTGGAGATGAAGTTGCGCAAGGCCACCAAGAGTGACCATGTGCATCCGGTTTGGTTGTTGCGTAGAGACCAAAGCAGATGGAGACAGTATGCTGAGAATGTCATCTGGCCGCTTTTCCACTACATTCAGGGCCAGCCATCTGATGGTAAGGAGGATGCTCAGGCGTGGCACGACTATGTGAAATTCAACGAGGCCTACTTCCAGAAGATCAAGTCAATCTACAAGCCTGGTGATATCATCTGGATCCACGACTACTATTTGCTTTTGTTGCCGCAATTATTGCGGATGGAGTTTCCAGACGCCTACATTGGTTTGTATGTTCATGCTCCGTTCCCATCGTCTGAGTACTTCCGATGCTTGCCCAAACGAACTCAGTTGTTGGACGGAATGTTGGGCTCCGATAAGATCGCGTTCCAGAGTGACTCGTTTCAGAGACATTTCCTTAGTTGCTGCGCAAGAGTGTTGGGTCTTGAGGTCACGCAGACTTCAGTGCAAGCGTATGGAACAAGTATCTCCGTGGAGACGTTGCCCATTGGAATAGACACCAAGAAGATCGAGCATGATGCCTTCTCCGCCGATAACGGCGTGGACGACAAGGTCAAGGCACTCCGTGATGTTTACCCCGACAAGAAAATTATTGTGGGACGTGACAGGTTGGACATGGTTCGTGGTGTGGTTCAGAAACTCGAAGCCTTCTCTATGTTCTTGCAAATGTATCCAGAATGGAGAGATAAGGTCGTTTTGATTCAGGTGTCATCTCCAGGTTTTTCCCACAGCTCCAAGGTGGAAAAGAAGGTGACTGAGTTGGTCAACCAAATCAACTCCCAGTATGGTAGCTTGAACCATACTCCTGTTCTCCACTACCATATTCGAATCAATAAGGATGAGTATTTGGCGTTGCTCCGTGTCGCCGACTTAGCACTTATCACTTCTGTTCGTGACGGCATGAACACTACCTCGCTTGAATTTGTTATTTGCCAGAAACAAAAGAAGTCGCCCTTGATCTTGTCGGAATTCACAGGAACTGCGTCCGTGTTGAACGAGGCAATCTTGGTCAACCCTTGGGATTCAGTTGGAATTGCAAAGACCATAAACGACTGTTTCTCCATGTCTGATGCCAAGAAAGCTCAGCTCGAAGACAAGTTGTATAAGCAAGTCACATCGAACACTATTCAGAGCTGGACCTCGAAGTTTTTGGAGCACCTTATCGAGCAAGTCGACCAAACTCACCAGACACACTTTACACCTACCTTGAATCGTCCATTGTTATACAATAATTATCAGCATCTGAAGAGACGGCTCTTCCTTTTCGATTACGATGGTACATTGACTCCAATTGTCAAAGACCCGGCTGCAGCTATTCCTTCTTCCAAGCTTCTCGAGATTGTCGATAAGTTGACAGCAGATCCCCACAACCAATTTTGGATCATTTCTGGCAGAGATCAAGCCTTTTTAGAGAAATGGTGGGGCTCCAAAAACGTCGGTCTCTCTGCTGAGCATGGCTGTTTTATGAAAGATATTGGTAGTGACAAGTGGTACAACCTTGCTGCCACTTTCGACATGTCGTGGCAACTTAAGGTGGACGATGTTTTCAAGAAATACACAGATGCGACACCAGGATCAAATATTGAGCGGAAAAAGGTGGCATTGACCTGGCACTACAGACGGTCAGACCCAGATTTGGGTACGTACCAAGCCGAAAGGTGCATGGAGGAGCTCAAGAATGGTATTGCAAAGGAATATGATGTGGAAGTGATGGCTGGAAAGGCCAACATTGAGGTCAGACCCCGTTTCGTTAACAAGGGAGAAATCGTCAAGAGACTTGTTTTAAATCCCCATGGAGCTAAGCAAGACCCTCACGCGGTAAAGCTCGACCCAGATGCTACGCCAGTGGACCAGTTGCCAGACTTCATGATGTGTCTTGGAGACGATTTGACCGATGAAGACATGTTCCGTTCGCTTAAGGACATTGAGGAGCAGTGGCATTTGAAGGAATTGCCAAAGAATAAGTACGGATCCTATGGAGTTTACCCAGTGCTTGTTGGTCCAGCAGCCAAGAAGACCCTTGCAACTGCCCATTTGAACGATCCATCGCAAGTGATCGATACTTTGGGTCTTTTGGCAGGTGAAGTGTCGTTGTTCGAAAGTGCTGGATCAGTTGATCTTGATGACCGTGGCCATGTCACCAACAGTGAGTCGAGCAAGCAGTCTCAACTCAGAGCTGCTGCTTCTAGAGAAGCTAATATGGCCAAGTCGTCGAGTCGCGAGTCTACACCTCAACCTTGAGAACCATGAGATAGGAATATTTTGATGGATAAGTTCATTCTACATATTAAGACATTCTAAATCCCAAGATAGTCAATAGAACCAAATTTAATTCTTTTGTATAAGTTCATGTATTCTTCGTCCTTGTGTGTTAGTGGAGTTCGTTTTTGAAATTCATTCTCACAATATCACTTACTCTCACTCTTTATCCAAGTTGTTCTTCACTTCATGATTCATTTCATCGATCAAATATAGAGTCTTTATATTGTTTTCTGTTTTATGGTTAAAAACCCATTGCGATGTTCAATCTCATATAATTGTCGTTGCGTCTCGGATCTCTTAAATTCCGTCCGCCGTTACTTGCTTTTTAGTGAGATGCCGTTTTGCCGAGGATGTTCCACCATCTCCGGTGCACCTATTTATGCGACACTGTGGCCGTCTTTTTACACCCAACCACCTCTTTTTTATTCATCATGTCTGGATTTTGGAAATGGGGCTTTCGTGCCTCTGTCAATCTACACTCTAACATAGATCAGTCGCCAAAGATCGCCGATGGCGTCACATTCAGTGATTTCCTTACTAATGATCTTCCCATAGTTAATACCAAAGAGAAGCTATGGTTGAACCCATTATTGTTCAATGGAACGCTCCAGACCTTGTATTATGCCATGCACAACTCTGCCACCGAGTTCCTGGTGTACTATGGAAGAGAATTGTTCACTTACAAAGACGAGGGTAAATGTTCATTGGACTGGATCATTCCAGAACCCGAGTCCAAAGAAGAGTTCCAGAAACTCTATAAGGAAACTCTTCCAGCAGACTCTCCCAGACTTCATCCTAGAACACGGTTTTTCACCGATGCTGAATTGAAAGAGAGAAGTACCCATGATCAGACATCCACGGATCCGATTTGTGTGGTACTTCATGGATTGGCCGGAGGTTCTCACGAGCCATTGATCCGTAACTTGGGAAAGATCTTGAAAGACAGCGATGTCAATTGGGACGTGGTAGTGTTGAACGCTCGTGGATGTTGTAGAACAAAGATTACCACGGGTAAGTTGTACAATGCGTTGTCCACTGATGACGTGAAGGATGTCATCGAAGAGATCCAGAAAAGATACCCATCTAGACCAATTTATGCAGTTGGTTTCTCTTTTGGTGCCGTTCTCTTGTCCAACTTCCTTGGAGTAATGGGCGAGGAAGCCAAAAAGATGGTCAAGGCTGCTGTTGTTATTGGATGTCCTTGGGATTTGGGAGCTAGTGCACGTCATTTGGACGGCACTCTCACAGGCCGTTACTTGTTTGGTCCTAGTCTCACTGAATTCTTGAACAAGCTTATCAAGAGCAACTTGAAGGAGTTGCGTGTTCACGAACCGGAGATCTTCTCAGAGGAAATTGTCAACAAGGCCAAAGCAGTCAAGAAAACATTCGAGTGGGATAACATAATTACCTGTAAAACAGCCGGTTTTGACACCGTTTGGGACTATTATAAAGCTGGATCTCCACAGCAGAGGTTGCCAAAGGTTGCCGTGCCCACGTTGATCATCAATTCTACTGATGATCCAGCTGTTGATGACAAATTGCCCATCAAAGAGGTGGAGGCCAATCCTAATTTGGCAATGGTGGAGACTAATTTGGGAGGACACTTGGGATTTGTCAAGTATTCAGGAGATTTTTGGTGTGTTGAAGTTGCAGATGACTTTTTCAATCTGTTCTACAAAGTGACTAAATAGAGGTATAGACTACGGAACAGCATACAATTAACGGTTGAATAAAGTTGAATAATAATCGTTCAGAAATTGACGAAAACAAGAATTTTGTAGTCAAGGGGCAAGATGAGTAGCAACAGAATTATGTGAAATGCTCAAAAAATGCCAGATCCTATGTAGTCAATATTTTTAGCTTTGGCTGCGAATGCTGAGAATGGTAGCTATGCATAGACTGGTGACTCTACACGAATAACATCTGATGATGTCTTGTTGTCATTTTTACTTTATACTAGCTTCACGTGTTTTCGTGTTGATCACATGATTTACTCACTTGAACCTTTTGAGCAAAAAGTAGTTGCTTTCACAGTCACTCCGCCAGAGTTGTCATGACAAGTCTGGAGGAAAATTATTAATAACTCATGAGTTATTCCCGACTATTTCCGAGAACAGATAGGCTTTTCGGTGACAGCGCGAGCCGCAGACACGGCGCAAGTCGTAGAGACCGAAAAGTTTCTCCGTGACATGCCGGGTTCCGGGCCCGAACGTCGGAGAGGCTGTTGGTGAATTCACGTAAGTTGACAAATTAATTTCAAAACAATAAAAAAAACTCGGAAACCAATGATATCAATGACGTTCTACAAACCATAATGTTTCAATACATTTTATATGAAAACAAACGACTCGCCGAGCAAGATGTGGTCGCGAATTTTATAGCAACTCTTAACTACTTATCTGCGTCACGAGCCCGTTCCCATCGTGCCCTGTCATAGTTACTTCAGGGCTCACAGCCCTTCCATCGACATCACTTTCACTCAAATTGTATCCATATCCACCTAGACTTGGCAGCTTACTACTACTTGATTCTATTGGCCTCCGCTCAGGAATTCCTGCTGTAGATATAGATTCTCGTTATGTTCACGTTCCATCCCAATAACAGCACCAAGGATCTAGCCTTCTTTGATATCAGACTCAAGACTGGTGGTCACAAGAATACCGTGTTAGTGAAAGGTAATGAATTCGAAGTGGACAGAATCCCTATAGACGGTCATGTCAAGATCCTGACTCAGGAGGATTTGCATGTCAAAAACGTCAAACTCCTGTTAGTGTGCGAGTATCACATGGACTACTACGACCGAACTCCGTCTGGACATATAGGTGGGCAAGTGTTTGAAAAGGACTGTGCCTTGAAGGTTATTTGGCCCAATTTGCTCACCAGTGCTGACGGAGAAATTGTTTTTGGTAATTATGGTGAAAACTTGATTAAGTTACACAAGCTTGACCACTACATCAAAAAGCTGCTGAGGGACAATCTGTCGAGCGACTTAAGGTCACTTGGGTCACCAAATGCGTCGCTGACCAACTTGTCTAGTGATTCGAACTCCAGACTTCTGCTTCCAAAGAGACCTGGCTACCTGAGAACCAACTCGCTGTCTGCTCTTTCGAAGAACCAAGAAAAGTCCTTGTTTACTATTCCAAAATCGGGTGTGGATGGAACTCCATTCCCGTTGATGGGTCCTAGTGACCACCACTCATTTTTACTTCCTGAAGGAAACTACAGTATGCCATTTAGCGTAAATTTGCCAACCAATGTTCCAGAATCCATCGAGGGTTTAACTAATGTGAAGGTGCTCTACAAGTTAGAATGCATTATTGAAAGAGGACGATTTGAGCGTTCCTTCCACACGGGAAAACATTTCCGTATTGTTAGAACATTACATCCAAGAAATTTGAATTTGGTGGATTCCATCGAGTTCAACAACACCTGGCCCGGGAAAGTGGAATTCAAAGTCTCGATCCCCAAGAAGGGCCTAGCTATGGGAACAAGTGTTCCTATTGAGCTTGTGATGGTTCCTTTGGCCAAGGGCCTCTCGTTTAAGTCCATGACTGCAGAGATTGTTCAACATCATCATATGGTGGGAATCACAGGGCGTTCCCCCGAGTTTGAGAAGGTGGGCGGCAGAGAACGGTTAAAATGTGATACATCTGAATGTGATGAAGACCACTGGGTTGTTAAAGGCATGTATCACCTCCCTAGTTCATTGAACCAGATCACTCAGACTTGTACACTCAAGAATGATATGGTGGACGTCAAACATAGAATTCGTGTGTCGATCCACATCAAAAATGCCGATGGTCATGTTTCAGAACTTCGTGCCAATCTTCCCGTCCACATATTTATGAGTCCTTACCATGGTAGAATCACCACCAGACACTTAGAGGTGGACAGCCGTGGTAATTTCACGTCTGAACAAGCACCAGATCGCGAGGATGTGATCTTCCATCACTCTTATGACAATGATTTTACTGAATCACCCGAGGATAGCTCTAGTGAAGCAGAATATGATGCTGACAGAGAAACAGATGGTGCTCCTCCGTTGTACCAACTGCATAAGCAGGACACTTTGTATGACTATACCAGCCCACAGACACCATTGGAGCAGCTTCGGAGTCATGGAATCGCTGTGGAGAGCTACTTTGATCTTCCTCAGGCTGGATCGGGAGCCAGTACTCCTCCGCTCGATTTGAACGTCTTGCTGAGGGTTCCAAGCTACGAGCATGCCGTGGAAGATGACTCCGATGATGATGGAGAGGAGCTTGCACCTCTGTACCCACTGGGTTCAGACTCAGGAGTGAGTTCCCCTCTGAGTTTGAGTCCTTCACCATATCCTGGACTTGGAGATAGAAGTGCCAGTATGACGAACTTGCTCTTTCACAAGGACCGCCACTCGTCCCAAAAACATGCTAGTCGCTTAATGTTTCTTCGGAAAGAGCATGCGCGTGCCTCTCTGAGAGGATAGAAGCCTAGTGACATTGCTAGCAAGAGTAAAGTCCATTTAATAATTAATGTGTGATGATTTATTTATGAGTTTAGCTGAATTTACAAGTATTTGATATTCATTTTGCGTTGTATCCGGTTGCTATAATTTTCTTATATTGAGATGCGTTTGTTTCTACTTGTTTCAATTCTAGTCATTTTCGTTCAGTTTTCTATAGGGTACTTCAAGTTAGCTGCGAACATCCTTTCTGACAATATTCAATACGAAATCCCACTTATACCCATCGACAATAAAAGTCAGGCAAATATTGCAATTGGGTCAACTCCTCCAACACCTTATTCCCAAAGTTTTCTCTCTAAAGTTCTTCTTGATATGTCCATATACCCATAGTAATTAACTCTATACACCCGTGCACCACCGCATTCTACCACGTCTACAAACAAGAATTTCACTATCTTATTCTCCACCAACAAAATGGCATCGCCTATCCCAGATATTGCTGCCTCCGAAGGCTTACAGCAGGGCACTCGCGTGCCAGTCACAGACCAGAAACCACAATTCATTGTCAACATTGGTAACTTTCTCAGAGACCACAAGCTTCTAAAGATGAGAACTGGGTTGTTGAACAATCAGCAAGATATTTCTTTCTTCAGACTCAAGCGGTTGATCCGTCTTCTCTTGAGTGACGAGTACAAAAAGAAGTCTTCAAACCCAAGAAACCAGTTGGTTCCCATCCCTAATCAGGAGGAGGCTCAGAAGATCCTTCTTCTGTTGATTCTGGCTAAAATGGTGATCCCAGTGGAGAAATTACACTATGCACAGATCAAGGAGAACAAGGGCTGGAAGCCTAATAGAGAAAAGCCCACTTTGAGGCCACACATGAAGGTGGACTTCCTGCCTGATTCTTATTTTGCCTGGGTGTATGAGAAGCCTAATCCATACATGATGTTGTATGCTGTGTTGATGCTTGCGGGAGTGTTTGCCGTTGTGTTGTTCCCATTGTGGCCCAGATTCATGAGAACTGGTGTGTGGTACTTGTCCATGGCCTGTTTGGGTCTTTTGGGTTTGTTCTTTGCAATGGCCATTGTACGTTTGATAATTTTCTGTGTTACGTACTTGGCCTTGCCACAGGCGTTTTGGTTGTATCCAAATCTTTTCGAGGACTGTGGATTTTTCGAGAGTTTTGTGCCATTGTATGCCTGGAGTGATCCTGCTGGAAAGAAGAAGACCAAGAAGTCTAAGAAGTCCAAGAAGAATGTTCCTAAGATCGAGGAGATTACTGATGATACCACTGGTGCTGAGACTACTGGTGCTGAACCTTCTGCTACTTCTGCCAAGAAAAGAGCCGTTACTTTGGAGGAAGTTGACGAGTAAGTGAACTTTTAAAGTTTGAGAGTTGGCAACTTCTAATTTAATGTGAGACCTTATGGAAATCGTGCACTCAAAGAGCTATAGAGAAATTTTCCAAGTTTTTGAGGCTTCAAATATCATCAGAATGCTATCAATACCAACATTGAACCTTTATGAAGTCCAATTATCTTTGCTGTTGTCAATTTTCGTGTCCTGTCTATCACATACGTATATCATTCTCACACTGCACCATCTAAGTGACTCTTGTAAACCAAAAAGCAATCGTTTTTTTTTATTTCAATTGTTTAAATTTCCCTATATTTCCTCTATATTGTGTTCCAATTTTTTTTTTCCTATCTCCCTTTCTATTCCTCCCTTTTCCTTCTCGTTCAGTATCTGCCCACTACCCTGACCTTCTATACCGGCAGGTTCCCCAGATTGCCCTTCTCCAGCCTCTACTATATCATCAACAATCGACATCCGATTCTCCCTACCATGACCATTCACGACTTGGCATTCAACCAGGACTTCACGTGCCTTCTGATGTCCACAGATGAATGCCACAAGATCTTTAACTGCGATCCTTTTGGCGAATTCTACCTGGCTGGGAAAGATACAGACAACGGCGCCACGGCGTTTCTACGTATGTTATTCTCGACGTCTTTGACCATAATGGTACCCGATGGTGGAGCTGAGACGGGAAAACGTGTGCTCAAAGTGTTCAATTTGAAACAAAACTTAAAGATCTGTGAGCTCACGTTCCCACTGAATATCGTGGATTTGATGCTCAACAGAAAGCGTATGATAGTGTTCTTAGAGGTGGGGCAGATCTACATCTACGATTTGAGCAGCATTCGACTTATAAAAGTGCTTGAAATCAACTCATTCATCAAGAAACACGAGGACGACGATCTGACAGTGGTGGCCGATTTAAGTCCTGACGATAACTCCTACTTGGTGTTGCCCTTGCTGGCTATCAATGAGCAAACGGACTTGTTCAACACTGAATGCGTTGCTGGTACCAGTCAGCCGGACACACCGGTGCTCAAACCCAGTGATTCTCGTATTGTCAGCTCATTAGACGAGCTTATTGAGTTCACCCAGAAGAACAAACAATCGTCACTTGCAAAACAAGAAACCATCACGTTGGAGGACCTACAGAAAGACTCACCGGGGTGGATTCTTGTGTACGATACTATAAACCTCCGGCCCCGACTTATTTACAAGGCACACGATGCTGGCATAGCAAAAGTAGCAATCTCGAACACTAGCGGCGAGATCGCCACGGCCTCGACTAAAGGAACTATTATTCGTGTTTGCCACCTTAATTTCGAACTACTTGACCATTTCAAAAAGTTAAAGATCTCGCATGTGACCAATCTTCGTCGTGGACACAATCTCTCCACCATCAATGCGCTCAAGTTTAACGTGGACTCTACCATTTTGGGATGTAGCTCCGAGAGCAATACCATCCATTTTTTTCAGGTTGATGCAGACTCTTCCGCCAATGCAGACGACGAAGAGGAGGCCTATTCCAGCGACGAAGACGCTAAAAGTGGACGTTCGTCCCAGGAAGACCTCAATGAGAATTTGGCCAGTTTGCTTGTTCTGAAACGACCCGATGAGTCGCCTGTGAAGGAGGCGGAGCATTCGAATTCATACTTTTCTGCGTTCAGACGCTCCAGTAAGATCTTGAACAATCTGTACACGAAGCTGATCATGAAGAAGCTTCCCTACAGAGACTATCTTGACAACTTGCTCTGGACCAAGCCACGACGGTCTTTTGCATACATCAAGTTACCTGAGCAAAGTACACAGTCACGAAAGAAATATGTGGAAATAGGGTTTAGTGGAAGTGGCTCATTGATGTTGGCATCGTATATTACGGGCACTTTCTACCATTACCAATTGCCCAAGCCGCATGGAGGAGAGGAAAGAGAGAAGTGTGTTTTACTTTCGCAAAATAGCTTGCTAGAGTAGGAGATTGAAAGATTGAACATTTAAAGTAACGACATGCGAGACGACTTTTGATTTTATTAAGTTGTAGGGTCTTTTCGGATTTAAGATCATTCTCATGATATTCCAGGGTCCTTGTTGACGAGCAAATGTAGAACAAACAGTTTCAAAATATACCATCACCACTCCTCATGAACTATGAAAGCCATCAGTGTATAAAAAAAGTAAACAATACAAGTCATACAAATCTTGCGAACATACAGTTTCATTCACCTTTACTGAATATGTTTTTCTATCCAGGCAGGTGTCCATTTAATCTGCTACAGTTTGAGTTTGTGGGGGGAGCGCAACCATTTTGCACCCAACAACCTTAACCTCAACGAGTCTTTCTTTAAATTATCCATCCCTTTCATTCATTAAAATCTCCTTACTCCACCGAAAAATTCCTGATAATTCTTCTATAATTACTCCATAGTCTGCCCTGAATTTCTCTCTATTTTTTCCTCTATTTTCCTCCCAATCTTCTCAACTCCTCTTCTTTCACTGTTCCGTGCTTATCCACTATCGCACCCCACACATTCGCACTACCGGAAAATTTTCATGCTCCGATTCCCCTCCTATAAGTACCCCCGGAACTTCCACAGTATATAAACCCCCCACCTTCGCCATGTTACTGTCTTCCCGTGTGCGTTTAACCAACGTCAAATCGCTCAAGACTCTCAAATCCCTCAGAATGGCTTCCACCTCCGGCTACGCTGCTGACGACGTCTTGTTCCACAACGAGAATATGGCTAGGGTCATCACCTTGAATAGAGTCAACAAACTCAATTCCTTAAACACTTCCATGGTATCTAAGATCATTCCTCGGTTGGTAGAATACGCCAAGCTGGACGTTTCCAACATGGTCATTTTAACTTCCAACTCCCCTAAAGCCTTGTGTGCTGGTGGAGATGTGGCAGAATGTGCTGCTCAGATCTTGAAGGGTAACCCTGGTTATGCTAGCGACTTCTTCCAGAAAGAATACAACATGAACTATCTAATTGCCACCTACTCAAAGCCATACGTGGCTCTCATGGATGGAATCACCATGGGCGGCGGTGTGGGACTCTCTGTCCACGCACCTTTCCGTATTGCTACCGAGAAGACCAAGTTGGCCATGCCTGAGATGGACATTGGTTTTTTCCCAGACGTGGGAACTACCTTCTTTTTGCCTCGCTTGGATGACAAGTTGGGTTACTACTATGCGTTGACCGGCGAAATCTTGTCCGGTTTGGACGCATACATGGCTGGTTTTGCTACTCATTACCTTCCTTCCGAGAGAGTTTCTCAGTTGGTGCAGAGATTATCCAACTTGAACCCTCCAGTGATCAACGGCACCAAGGACGAGGCCAGTGTGTTACGTAGTCAAAAGGACTACTTTGCTCAGGTCAACGAGGTTATCAGCGAGTTTGCAGAGACTAAGTTACCTCAAGACTACAAGTTCCACTTGTCTGCTGAAGAGACCTCCTTGATCAACCAAGCATTTTCCAAGCCATCATTTGACGAAGTTTTGGCCACTTTCAAGAATGCCGGTACCGATTTTGGTACCAAGACCTTTGAGCGTTTGTCTGCCAAGTCTCCAACATGCGTCAGAGTTGCATTTGAATTGATGAACAAGGGTGCCAAGAGCACAATTCGCAACCAGTTGGAGTTGGAGTTGATCACTGCCACCAACATGATGAATGCAAAGTTGGAGGAGAACGACTTCGTCAAAGGTGTCAAACACAAGCTCATTGACAAGATTAAAGAGCCAAACTTGCCAGAATGGACTACCTTTGATGCTGCTCGTGTGGAGAAGCTCCAGTCTAAGTCCATCTACACCGCCAAGCTCCCATCACCACTTCTAGAGAACTTCTTTGGTGTGAACTTCAACAACTACATCTTCAATATGGGTTTGCCTTCCAACTCGCAGATTGAAGACTACATCACTGGTAGAGACGGATCCAACAGATCGTATTTGCCAACTCCAAACGAAGTGTTCAAGCATTTCAAGCAACTCACAAACAACAAGTTGGGAGTGGAGGAGAAGGTTGCTAGAACTTTGGCTGTGCACGGCGAGGCTTCCAAATACGACAACAAGTATGTTTCCTGGAAAGCTTAAATCTGTCTATAGAAACTAACGAACTATACGAACAACTGAGAAAGAAATTCGTCTTTACAACTTGTGCACATCTGTACTATATTACATTACTATACTTTTACTTGAACTTCTCAATAATGAGGTCTTCTCCAAGCTCTTCGTAGTCGGCCTTGGAGATAAACCAATTGTCTAGAGCGATATTAACGCTAGCTCCGTCGTCCTCGACCGTCTCGTTGAGCATGCTGGCCAAGTTGGCTGCACCCAACCAAGAACCAAACTTCCTGTCCAAGGTATCGTTGATATCTCCGTTGGAGTGGTTTTTCAACGGACTAATATACAATTTATAGGATCCAGTGATCACGTAGTTAGGCAACAACTGTGGGGCCGTTCTTTGGAGGTCGCCGCAGATTCTTTCGCTAAAGCCCGAGAACAACGAGCCACCGCCAGTAATAAGTGTATTGGTGAATAACTGACGCAAAACTTCATTAAAACGGGCATTGGCGTTAGAGCTTTGACTGTCGTTGGACATGTTGGCCATGAATGCACTCTCTAAGCTTTTGATGGAGAATAACACCAAATTAGAGATACCATGAGTACTGGCCTGGTCAAAGGCAGGCTCAGGCACGGGAACTCCGGGAAGCTTGTACACGTGAGGAAGAAAAAGTGGCTCTGTGAGTGGAATAAGCTCCTGGTTGGTATATGGCACCTGGAATCCGTTCGGGAACTGGAAGAATGGAGGGTGCGAATGGTGGTGTGCTTGGTAGTACTGGTGTGTCTGAGCCATTCCTGGAGGGGGTTCGCTGACCGAAAGCATGGTCTGCTTAAAGTTGTACAAGAGATTGTGGGTGACATGGTACAGCTTGAACGAGTCCAGCACCGTTCCCAGTGTATACTTTGCAGGCAACAAGCGGTTGTAGTCGAGCTGGGCGGGCGCATATCCTAACTTGGCCTCCAAGCTCCGCAAAGAGTGCAAATTGGCGAAATCACCTGCGTACTTGGTGTGGAAACACGACTTTCTTTGGATTATACCATCCAAAATAGGCGTAACACTAGCCGTAGAGGCTCCAACATCTACCACCAAACCGCTCGACAGTCCCATGTGGTAAAGCTGGGCCAAAGGCGTCTTGACCAACGAAAAGAGTGGCACTTGCAACGATTCGAACGCAAGCTGCGCCATGGCAGCCTTATTCTTCAGGGTATTCCAAGTTTGTTCGGTCATCATCAACGGATGGTCTTTAGAGTCAACACCGTTACCGCCGTCCAAGCTGGAATATACGTGTTCCCAATTGTAAACAATGTTGTCAAAATTGTACACCACGCCATTTTCAAGTAACGTCATGACCTCGAGGTCAGGATGTTGATTGATTTGCGAGTTTCCTATGATGGTTTTCCCTTCGGCATCAATCTGGTAGTTTGAGTTGAAAACAACAGAAGGAATGTCTTCCAGGGCGAATCCGGCACGTGTAGTGTCGGAGCCGTTGTCGATGACGACAGCGGGGAGACAGTTGGCCATTGTTGGAGTGATAAAAATGGGTCTGGTAGTTGTTTTCAGAGAAATAAGTTGAGGTGTACGGATGTGTAAATGGAAGTTGTCTAGGAAAAGAAATTGAACAAGACAGGTTAATTTCATTTTTCTACGACGTTTATTCTAAGCGGTTGTTGTTTGATATAATTGAAGTGTTGAATTGTTGATTAATTTTCTCATTGATTTTTTTTTCAAGTGTTGCTTGAAGGTAGCTGTGGAATTTTGAGAGTTCAATACAAGGTGAGGAATATATTGAAAATGAGAACCACGGCTCACGATGAAATCGGATTGCAGAATTAATTTTCTTTTGCCTGGTGTTTATCCACCCACCTACTTAATCCGGATTCTCAATATTGTGCCCAATTACTGCCACAAAAGTATTTTGTCTATCGAGAAACATTGAAATGCTGAGCAAAATAGCGAAGCTTCTTTTTTCGCTATAGGAATCACCATTAAGATCAACTTTCAGAAGACATTAGTTTCATCTGCTACCGATTTCTAGAACCCAAGTCTATATTCCTTTCTATTTACCATGTAAATGACTCCAGTTGATGGTGAATGGCCATCTTCTGACCAACCTCCACCTTCTTGGAAATGCTGTTTCCAATCTCGGTATCCATACTGCCAGCACCACACGAGACGATGAACAAATCTGTTGCAGACACCTTCTTTCCAAATTCCACAGCGTCTGCAACCAAATCGGCCATAGCCGGCCTTGTGCCTTCGACACTGATGTAAGGGTGTGACTTCACAAGCAGAAGAGTGTCGTCTGTCTCATCAACGCTTGTAAGAAGTACCTTAACATCCATTCCTCTAGAAATCAAATAGTCGATATCTCTGGAGAGAACGACAACATCGTTAGCGTTATTGATCACCCAGTAGAGTTTCGAATTGGCTGGAGCATTGTAGAGACTAGGCAAAATACCACAAACTCCCATTCCTCCAGCGATTCCCACAACTGAATCCGTTTCTCTATACGAAACAGCTCCTTCTCCATAAGGTCCATCGATAAGTGCCCACATGGACAAGTATCCCTTTTCATTAGTCCTTAACTTGGCAAGTTTAGCTGTAGTGCCCTTCTTAACACGAACATAGATAGTGAGAACTTTACTGGACACCACGGGTGACGATATAACCGTGAATGGATGCGATTGGAAGCATTGGTACCAAATGGGCCAGTGAAAGAAGCTCAAGTATACGTGGCTACCAGGACGGTACGCAACATCATAAGCCATGGGCTTTGGGATGGAAATTCTCAACACTTTTTCGTCAACAACCGTCACAATGATATCAGTAAAGCCACGGTTGACAACAAAAATCTTAAAAAAACGAACAAGTCGGTCATAGGCGGTAAGTGCAATCAACGAGTAAACCCAGCCCATCCATCCGAGGATGTTACAGTGGTACCACATGGATACGATGAAGAGCCAGCCAAACAACTTATGCACCACCAAAAACGTCTCGTACATCAAGGTTCGAATAAATCTAAAACTTTGGAACAAGATCAAGAATGCCAAAATAGTTCCGACCACTCCCCATTTCCAGTAGGCATCCACAGACCACACAGTGTATGGACCAGCAATAAAGGCATAGTGAGTCCATACAGCCGAGTGGATCATAGCCTCAATCGACATGAAAATAGCAGCGACCTTGTGATAGATTATAAATTCGGAATGTGGAAGCCCCGTGAGCCAGCAGAATGGGTTGTTCCGGATGCCGAAGATAAAGGTCAAAGGCATAAGCGAGAACGAGATGATACCAGTTCGGTAGCCAATCAAGTCTAACTTAAGAAGGTAGGGGTCTTTAATGTAGACGTTGGGCAGCTCCACTGTGTATGAGAGTGCCGACACCAACACCGTCTGGATGGTGAAAAGCGAGAATATGACTATGTTCCATCTGGATAACCCGAAGAAGGCAGTTTTGGGTGAGAGATACTTCTGGTGAATCTGGTAGAGTGTGGCTCCAAAGATGTTGATGCGGAAAAGTCTCCACATGAAGTTAAATACCGTGTGAACAGCAAGAAGGGCAGCCCAGAAAAACACTAGACCCCAGCCGAACCACTGGGTCTTGAACACATGATGGTTGATCTGTTTGAAAGACCTCTCATAGATAGCAAAGTCTGTCTCGTTGACAGCTATTGGATGGTACACTTGGACCTTTGTGTCATTAGCAGCGGGCATTTGCAAGTAAGCCGTGGCATTCTCGGCCCATTGACGGATATCACTACCAACGTAGTCTTTGTTACCTCGCTGCTTACATCTCAAGGCAGCATGAGCAAAAGCATGAGAGATCTCACCATCATTGGTGCCCTGTGTTGCAATACAATTACCCACAGACCCCAACCAGTCAATATTAGCACACCGACATTTATACATGTGGTGGCTTTGGCCCGTTCCTCCACATCCCCAATCGAAGCCTTTCATGTAGTAGAGACATGAAGATGCAAGTGCCGAGTCGATGATAACCAACGCATGAACGGCACAAAGCAGAAATAAGGTGACGAGAACCACCAGGAGCTTCATGGATAGGTGAATATGTAATTTGGTGATGAGGATTGGCTATTAAACAATGGGTGCAAAATGGTACAGCGTGCATGGGCGTATTTAAACTAGATGTTCAGTGCGATGTCCAGCCTCAATGGGGTAATGAAAATGACTCGTGAACTGTGTAGAGGACGTAGGAATGGACGAAGAAATTTCCCGGCTTTGAGTGAGTATAGCGGATTATATTTGCTCATGTTGAGATAGCCGCGGTAGAAATACTAGTTTGGGACGGAGTGGGTGATTTGCGACGATGAGTATTGGCTGGTTTTGGTATATATTTGCTCATGTATTTGCTCAATTTGATGCTCAAGTGCATATTCACTAATCTTTATGCTCATGTAAATGCTTCTACTGGTAAATGTTCACCTGAAAAGCTTGGCTAATGACTGTGAATTTGCTCAAGTGGTGGAATTTAGGGAAAGAAGTTATTGCGAGGCTGAGAAGTAAGAGAATGAATGTCTATAATGTGTATTGATAGGAGTAATCATATAGTTTTGTCTTGCGATTCTTCTAAAGAGAGCGCTGCTTCTATTCAGGCTAGGTGGTTTGCGAAAGGGACTATATCTAAGCTTGAGGTCTTTATCAATTTGATCAATCTAGAGTTGGTTGTATTAGTATGTGCTGGATTGTGTTTATCGCTTGACCATTTCCAGGCGAAAATTTTTGATGATTGAATTTGATTACCTTGCTTAATGGAACTTCATTAGAAAATGATGCTCATCTAACTTTAGTAATGGGCAGTTACATTAGTGGACATTGTGAGAGAGAAATGTACTGGCGAATCTCTCAGAGTCTTTTCTACTACTACTTGATTTAATGATCAACATGCCTTGGTCCAACAGTAGAACGCTATAAACATTTGAGAACAAAGTAATGGAGATATTGTTTGATCAACAGATCACGATTAAAGGCTTCATATTCCTGCCAATACTCAAAATATTAGACCAGTCTCTGACAGTTCCCCAACCCTCGTTGTAAGCTCTCCACCCCTGGTTCAGT